>OLGN01000001.1_pt1 | contig 332287 bp, 246 predicted proteins | sample 1605941 | NCBI WGS metagenome assembly OLGN01 (sample SAMN03283269) | human gut metagenome | biome: human-associated habitat; material: feces | host: Homo sapiens | place: USA | collected 2013
AAAGTATGGAAATTATATTGAAAGAAGACATTGTAAACTTGGGTTATAAGAACGACATCGTAACAGTAAAGTCTGGTTACGGTCGTAACTACCTCATCCCGACTGGTAAAGCTGTCATCGCTTCACCGGCTGCAAAGAAAATGTTGGCTGAAGAGCTGAAACAACGTGCTCACAAGCTGGAGAAAATCAAAAAGGATGCTGAAGAACTGGCTGCTAAGCTGGAAGGCGTATCATTGAAGATTGCTACTAAGGTTAGCTCTACTGGTACTATCTTCGGTTCTGTTGGTAACATCCAGATTGCTGAAGAGTTGGCTAAATTGGGTCACAACATCGATCGTAAGATTATCGTTGTTAAGGACGCAGTGAAAGAAGTTGGTAACTACAAGGCTATCGTTAAGCTGCACAAGGAAGTTTCTGTAGAAATTCCTTTCGAAGTAGTTGCTGAAGAAGCATAAGAAAAGACTTAATAATGATAAGGAAGCCCGGTTCTGATAAAGGACCGGGCTTTTCTATGTTCGGAGCGTATGTGTGTGAGCTTATTGAGGGATACGTAAAGCTGCGGTTTACGCATGCTGACATAGAGGTTTACGAATCTGAAGTAGAGGTTTACGCGCGCGGTATAGAGGTTTGGCAAGAATACTCTTGTGTCTCTTTACGAGGTTACTAATGCAAAAAAAAGAGCATATCCACTCAGGGGTATGCTCTTTGCCTTATTGTCAGCCAATAATTCTTTTAGTTTCTTGGCAATGCTTCTTTCACTACCATTTGGCGGCCTACATATTCTGCTCCATTCAGTTTGTTGATTGCTTGTTGGGCTTCAGCAGCTTCGGGCATCTCTACGAAGGCAAAACCTTTTGATCTGTTTGTATTACGGTCCATAATCAGTTTTACTGATTCTACTGTTCCATACTCTTCCATTACTTGTCTCAAATCTGATTCCCTAACGTTGTAGCTAAGGTTTCCAATGTACATATTCATAAAATACAAAAATAAAAAATTAATAATTCAATAAAGGAGTCTTAGGAAGTTGTAGTCAGAAATGAAAATTCTCAATGTGGCTAATCGAGGAGAAACATAGTGAAACGTAGATCGTAATAAACCTCTTATTGTTTTGTTGATGCAAAGTAACGGCTTTTATTTGGTATATGCACTATACTTTATCATTTATCTGCCATATAATACCCTTTTTTGTGAAATAAGACCAAGACTTAACAATTGGAAGGGAACAGAAGGAGAGGATAAGACATAAAAAAAGTCTGGTGTGCTTGTATGCACGTCAGACTTTCAATTCTCTCGAGTGTTGTACTGAAATTATTCAGCTACAACAGCTGCGCTATCTACTGCTACAGTGTCAGCTGCTGCGGCTGCTGCTGCTGCTTCAGCTGCTGCTGCTTCTACAGCTGCGATTGAGTCAGCGATACGGATAGAATCTGCAGTTGCTTGTTCAGCGTTAGCTGCTTTGTTGCCACAAGATGCGAAAGATACTGCTACGATAGCTGCAGCCATCAAAACTAATTTTTTCATTTTCTTTACTTTTAAAACGTAATACAATCAATTGCTTTATTAAAACGTTGCAAAGGTATGTACTTTTTGAATATGTTGTTCTCGAAACCCCAACTTTTTTTATATTTTTTTTGGAGCTTCGGCTGTTTTTATCCCTATCTATATGTTTTACAACATATTAATCTTCGGCAATGCTGTTGTATAAGTATCTCTTGATACTTCTTTTGGGCGTTTTCTCAAATTCTGTCGGATAAAGTTGGATTTGGCTTACTTTTTCGTAGGCTGCCACGCTGTTATTCAGATTTTTGAGATTCTCATCCATGATGGTTTTAAGGTTATCCGGCTGGTTTAGTCCCAAGGAATCCAGGGCTTCATAGTCGGCATAAACCAGCGCTACCAGTCTTTTATTCCGTTCGATGACAAGACTTTCCAGGACGAAAGGCATGTTGTTGAGCCGTGCTTCTATCTCTTCGGGGAAGATATTCTGTCCACTGGAACTGAGAATCATGGTCTTGCTGCGTCCGCGTATGTATAGGTTGTTGTCGTCGTCCAGTGTACCCAAGTCGCCGGTGCGAAGCCATCCGTCTTCGGTGAAGACTTCTTTGGTGGCTTCGGGGTTTTTGTAATAACCCGTCATCACGTTCTCGCCACGTACTTGTATTTCGCCGAGTTTGTCGTCCGGGTTTTCCTTGCAGATACGGGCTTCCATGATGTCGAGTACCCGTCCGGAGGAAGTCGGGACGAATTCATTCCAGGGAGCATAGCTGATGAGAGGGGCACATTCAGTCATGCCGTAGCCGATGGTGAAGGGGAACTTGATGCGGTGGAAGAATTCTTCCACTTCCGGGTTCATGGCCGCGCCTCCTATGATGACTTCCTTGAAACGTCCGCCCAGTGCGTCAATCAGTTTCTTGCGGATTTGCCCGTATATCTGTCCGTCGAGCAAGGGAATGCTGAGTGCCCATTTCATGGTCTTTTTGTTGATGATGGGCTGTATGACATTCTTGTATATCTTTTCAATGACAAGGGGTACGGTGATAATCAGGTTGGGTTTCACTTCCTCGAAAGCTTTCATCAGAATCTTTGGGGAAGGCACTTTTCCCAACAGTGTGACGTGTGTGCCGACGGCCGTGGCGGTAAGGAAATCGAATGCGCAGCCGTATGCATGTGCCAAAGGCAGGAAAGAGAGCACTTTGTCCCCTTTCTTCAGCAGCTCGGTACGTATGCCGAAGGTGACGTTGCCGGCCAGGTTGTTTCCCGTCAGCATGACGCCCTTACTGAATCCGGTGGTGCCCGAGGTATAATTCAGCAGCATGACCTTGTCGTTGGAAAGGTCCGTGTAAACGATGTCTTCCTTGCGGAACCCGTTCGGGTAGGTCGCTTCCATTTCATCGCCCAGATGCTTGAGGAAACGCTGGATGGTTTCGCCGTCCCGCTGATACAGACAGCGGAAGTCGCTCAGCGAGAACACACCGCGAAGTCCGGTAAGCCGTTCTTCTTCCAGATGTTCCCAAATGGCATCGCTGGTGAAGAGGAACGTCGATTCGGAGTGGTTTACGATATGATGGACATCATTGGGGTTGAAGTCTTGCAGAATGGGGACTACGATACCACCGTAGGTGATGGTGGCCATATAGGCGATGCACCAGCGGGCATTGTTCTTGCCGATGACGGCTATCTTGTCGCCGCGGCGCAGTTGGCAGTACTTGAAAATAAGATGCAGTCTGGCTATTTCTTGTGCCACTTCGCCATAAGTATAGCTCTCGTTTTCTCCATAGTTGGTATAGCAGGGGAGGTCCCAATTCTCGCGGAAACTATGCTCGTATAGTTTGATAAAGTTCTCTTGTATCATTGCACAAATTTTAGTTGAGTGTGCAAAAGTAGGAAAAATAGATTAATAATGTATATATTTGCAGCATAAATGTGTTTATAAGCTCATGATAGATACCAATATATTTCAAGATAAGACGGCGGTTTACTATACGTTGGGGTGCAAACTGAACTTCTCGGAGACCTCTACTATCGGTAAAATTTTGCAGGAAGCGGGCGTACGTACGGCGCGCAAGGGTGAGAAAGCGGATATTTGTGTAGTGAATACCTGCTCGGTGACGGAAGTGGCGGACAAGAAGTGCCGCCAGGCCATCCACAAACTGGTGAAGCAACATCCGGGTGCATTTGTCGTGGTGACCGGTTGCTATGCCCAGCTGAAACCGGAGACGGTGGCAAAGATAGAAGGTGTGGACGTCGTGCTGGGAGCCGAGCAGAAGAAGGACCTGCTCCACTACCTGGGCAATCTGCAGAAGCACGAGACCGGCGAGGCCTACACTTCCGCTTTGAAGGATATACGTTCGTTTGCCCCGTCTTGTTCGCGTGGCGACCGGACACGCTTCTTCCTGAAAGTGCAGGACGGCTGCGATTATTATTGTTCCTATTGCACCATTCCCTTTGCCCGCGGACGTAGCCGTAACGGCAGCATTGCTTCTATGGTGGAGCAGGCCAGCCAGGCGGCTGCCGAAGGTGGAAAGGAAATTGTATTGACCGGCGTCAATATCGGAGACTTCGGCAAGTCTACCGGTGAGACTTTCTTCGACTTGGTGAAGGCGCTGGACGAGGTGGAAGGCATTGAGCGTTACCGCATATCCTCCATCGAGCCGAATCTGCTGACAGATGAAATCATAGAATACGTGTCCCGTTCCCGGCGTTTCATGCCTCATTTCCATATACCGCTGCAGTCGGGCAGTGACGAGGTGCTGAAGCTGATGCGACGCCGTTACGATACCGCCTTGTTTGCCTCGAAGATAAAGAAGATAAAGGAAGTGATGCCCGATTCCTTTATAGGGGTAGACGTGATTGTGGGTACCCGTGGAGAGACGGAGGAGTATTTCGGGCAGGCTTATGAGTTTATCAAGAGCCTGGACGTGACGCAGCTCCATGTCTTCAGCTATTCGGAGCGTCCCGGCACGCAGGCCTTGAAGATAGACCACGTGGTGGCACCCGAAGAAAAGCACCGCAGGAGCCAGCAATTGCTGGAGCTTTCGGACGAAAAGACCCGTGCTTTTTATGCGCGCCATATCGGGCAGACGATGCCGGTGTTGCTGGAACGTCCCAAACCCGGACTGCCGATGCACGGCTTCACTCCCAATTATATCCGTGTGGAAGTCCCTCATGATGCTGCCTTGGACAACCAGCTCGTGTCTGTGCGCCTGGGCGATTTCAATGCCGACGGCACCGCACTCTTGGGAGTAATGGAATGAGGAATGCCGCCTTTGCAACAAATAACTCATAACTTATAACTCATAACTGACGAAGTGAAATCAAAAATTGTCTATTGGTTGACTTATGCGGGCATGTGGCTTGTGGCACTTCTGCCTTTCCGGGCGCTTTATGCATTGTCCGACGAGCTGTACTTCCTGATGCGCCACGTCGTGCATTATCGGAAGAAAGTCGTTCGCCGCAACCTTCGCAATTCCTTTCCGGAGAAGTCGGAAACCGAATTGATGGAGATAGAGCGCAAGTTCTACCATTATATCTGCGACTATATGCTGGAAGAGGTGAAGATGCTGCGCATGTCTTTCGAGGAGCTCTGCCGCCGGATGAAGTATGATAATAAGGAAGAATACCTTGCCATGATAGAGAAGCATGGAGGCATTGTACTGTTGATTCCCCATTATGCCAATTTTGAGTGGATTATAGGCATGGGGGCCATCATGCATCCGGGCGACATCCCGGTGCAGGTGTACAAACCGCTAAGCAATAAGTATCTGGACGAGATGTTTAAGCATATCCGCGCCCGGTTCGGAGGATACAATGTGGCGAAACATTCCACGGCACGCGAAGTGATAAAGCTTCGCCGTGAAGGCAGGCGGATAGCCATCGGCCTGATTACGGACCAGTCGCCCAACCGCAGCGAGGCCCATTATTGGACCACTTTCTTGAATCAGGACACCGTGTTCATGGATGGCGCCGAGCGCATTGCCAAGCTGATGGACTTCCCCGTCTTTTATTGTGAATTGGAACGGACATCCAGGGGATATTGCAAAGTGCTCTTCGATTTGGTTACCGAAACTCCCAAGCAGACGGCAGATGGCGAGATAACCGAGTGCTTCGCCCGTCGTCTGGAGCAGACCATCCGGCGCGAACCGGCTTATTGGTTCTGGTCTCATAAACGCTGGAAAAATAAACGAAAAGAAGCTGTGCAACATGGATAAGATTGCTGTTGTCATATTGAATTGGAACGGATGTGATATGCTCCGTTCCTTCCTTTCCTCTGTTGTGCGTTTTTCGGAGGCGGATGGTGCTGTGGTGTATGTGGCGGACAATGGCTCTACGGATGCTTCTGTGGCAATGCTCCGTCGCGAGTTTCCTTCTGTGCACTTGATTCTGCTGGAAGAGAACCACGGTTTTGCCGACGGATACAATCTGGCATTGAAGCAGGTGGAGGCAGAATATGTAGTGCTGCTCAACTCCGATGTAGAGGTCACCGAGCACTGGCTTGTCCCGTTGGCAGAGTATATGGATGCCTATCCGGAGACGGCCGCTTGCCAGCCGAAGATACGCAGTTGGCGTAACAAGGGGCAGTTTGAATATGCCGGAGCTGCGGGAGGTTTCATCGACCGCTATGGCTATCCCTTCTGCCGCGGCCGTATTATGGGCGTGGTAGAAGAGGACAAGGGGCAATACGACACGGTGATACCCATTTTCTGGGCTACGGGGGCGGCTCTGTTCATCCGTCTGGCAGACTACCGGGAAGCGGGTGGGCTGGACGGACGTTTTTTTGCCCACATGGAGGAGATAGATTTATGTTGGCGGCTTCGTGCCCGTGGCAGACAGTTGGCATGTATACCGCAGAGTGTGGTATTTCATGTGGGAGGGGCCACTTTGAAGAAGGAGAATCCGCGCAAGACCTTCCTCAATTTTCGTAATAACCTTGTCATGCTTTATAAGAATCTGCCGCAGGAGGACTTGGCGTCCGTGATGCGTGTACGTGCGGTGCTCGATTATGTGGCTGCGTTCATTTTCATGCTGAAAGGCCAGTTACCCAATGCTTTGGCCGTATTCCGTGCGCGCCGTGCCTACCACTCCCTCCGCACTTCATTAGCAGCGTCCCGCAAAGAGAATCTGAAAAAAACTACGCTTGCCGTAATACCGGAACGGACAAAAAACAGTATATTGGCGCAGTTTTATCTGCATGGAAAGAAATTCTTTTCCCAATTGTAGGAACTGTTGCCTTTTATAATTGTTCAATCTATTAAAGGTTTTGAATTATGGAAAAACTAGTTAGAAAAATCGGATTAGTGGCACACGACGCCATGAAGAAAGACCTCATCGAGTGGGTACTGTGGAACTCGGAATTGCTGATGGGGCATAAATTCTATTGTACGGGCACCACGGGTACCCTTATCCTCGAAGCCCTCCGGGAGAAACATCCTGATGTGGAGTGGGATTTCACTATCCTTAAATCCGGTCCTTTGGGCGGTGACCAGCAGATGGGCTCGCGCATTGTGGACGGAGAGATTGACTATCTTTTCTTTTTCACCGACCCGATGACCCTTCAGCCGCACGATACGGATGTGAAGGCGTTGACCCGCCTTGCCGGTGTGGAGAACATCGTGTTCTGCTGCAACCGCAGTACGGCAGACCATATCATTTCCAGCCCGTTGTTTGTCGACCCGACGTATGAACGCACTGTTCCCGATTACAGCAACTACACCAAGCGGTTTGCAAATAAGCCGGTGGTGGCCGAAGCGGTGGAATCGGCAAAGAAGCGGAAACGGCAAAAATAAGGATGAAACTCGGTTCTACTGGGCATTCTTAATCTATCGCTACCCTTCGTTCATGGACAGCCCACACTGGTGCGATAGCCCACCCTTGCCGTTTGAAGTCATAGAGTTGCACAATAATGGTGTTGGTGAATCTGCCCATTCTATGTCGTTGAGGTATTGGTAGGGGAAGCGGAACTCTGTGAGGTTTATTTTCAATAGTTCATTCCTTCTGAAGTCTGCATAGTTGTATGGGTTTGTAAAGTCGTAAGGGGTGGGCAGGTAGAGGGCATTTCTCCAATGAAACTCGGAGCTGTATTTGATAGCAAGCGGCCGGTAGCAGGAAGAGAGCGACGATGGGGAGTAATGCCAGTCGTTGTATAGCGTTTCTCATTGACTTTTTGTTGATGATGGGGCAAAGGTACGGAATATTGGTATCAATGGTTGTATTCTACGGCAGAAAAGTTGCTGCATGCTCACTGCAGAACTTCTGTATACATTTTGCAGTGCTACTGCATATCTGTTGCAGCGTTACTGCAAAGCTGTTGCAGTACTACTGCAAATATATGTGCAGTGTTACTGCAAACCGTTTGCAGCGCCACTGCAAAAAGCATGCAGTGTCTTTGCAGTGGGAAGTGTCTGTGTATCAATAGTGAATGGGGTGATTCGGCAATCTGTCATTCTCCGCGGCGTTGGCATATTTCCACTCCTGCAGCCTCTATATCCGCGCCCATCGGTGGATTGCGCTTTGCCAGCTTGAGGGTTATTTCTTCTATCTGTGGGAAGTCGTGGAACAATCGGTTTATAATTCGCCCGCATACATGTTCCAATAGTTTGGAAGGAATGTCCATCTCTGCCTTCACAGCTGTATGTACATCGGCATAGCTCACGGTGTCGGCTACGTCGTCCGTTTCTGCCGCACGCCGGATATCAACTTGCAGGCGCAGGCTGACGGTAAACTCATTGCCTACCACGGTTTCTTGTTCGCCCACGCCGTGATGGGCGAAGAAGCGAAGCGTGTCAAGGAAAATATAACTGGTCATTACTTGTAGATTGTTTTCTGCAAACTTACTGATATTTTGTGGTACGGGCAAATCAGTATCCGGTTATTACGATTCAGGTTGCGGATTGTATTCTGTAAAATATAAAAATAGCGCGAAATTGTTTTTTATAGAATACAATTATGTGAGGGTCGGAATAAACTTATCGAACTATTTTAGGCACGGAATTATACGGGTTATCACGGTTGCTTTCAATATTATCCGTGATTGTCCATGTAATCCGTGCCTAAAATAATACTTTGCTAAGAATCCTTTCTTATCTTCCGGTGCTTTCTATCATGCACCTTATTTTCTCGTTCAAGCTTTCTGCCTTCATCAGTTGTTCCAGTGTCAGGTGCATGCGCCAGCGCCAGTAGTGCCGCGGGTTGGCAGGAATATTGATGCGTTCTTCCTGCACGTTCGGGTTGCGCCATTTGCCGTCCATGGACATCCAGTCTTGCAGGGAGAGGATGCAGAGGATGGAGTTGCTATGGAGGTGATTGCGAACCACTTCTTCGCAGAGCTCCGGCGTGGCCGTTGCCGGTGCGGCACCGTAGTGCCCGAGCATGGTGTTGTAGTAACGCTGCGTCTGTTGGAAGTCTTCTTCCCACCAGCCGCGCAGGGTAGACATGTCGTGCGTGGAGATGGTGCAGACCGAACGGTACGGATACCAGTCAGTGTGGCCGAATTCTTGTTTCGGGTCTTTCGGCATACGTTGTATCTCCAGGGAAAGGATACGCAGGTCGTTCATCACCCATGCCACGCAATCGGGAATCATGCCTAAGTCCTCACCGCATACCAGCATGCGCGTGGACTGTGTCAGTTGCGGTAGTTTCTTCATGGCTTGCTGTCCCCAGAAGTCATTGTGGCGGTGATAGTAGTACTGGTCATACAGCCGGTTGAAGGCAGCCTTTTCCCAATCGTTCAGTGCGCGGTAGATGTAGTCGTGCTGCACGCCGATGCGCGGATGGTATTCGTGCGGATTGTTGCGGTCGGGCACGAACAGCACATCGCTGATAAGGGCGTAAAGCCCGTCACGAATCCAGATGCTGTCATCGTCCGTCTTTCCGGCAAAGTAGGCTTCCACTTTGCGCTGGGTGTCGAACTCGGGACGCATGCGGTAAACCTCCCACGTGTCTGTCGGCTCTATGAAGGTCTGTTTCACATAGTCTGTATGCGGGCCGAAGATTTGTCCGAGGAAGTACTCATGGATATAGGGCTTCAGGAAGAAGTCTTCGCGGAATGCCAGCCCGTAGCTTTCTATCTCCTCGCGCGTCATGGGCAGGGCGGGGACGAATTGTCCCAACAGCCCGTGTACGGCGTGCATCGGTATCTCCCAAATGCGGAAGAAGCCGAGGATGTGGTCTATGCGGTAGGCATCGAAGTATTCTGCCATTTTGTGGAAACGTTTCATCCACCAGGCATAACCGTCTTTTTCCATGACATCCCAGTTGTAGGTGGGGAGGCCCCAGTTCTGTCCGTTCACGGAGAAGTCGTCGGGCGGTGCACCGGCTTGTCCGTTCAGGTTGAAGTAGTGGGACTCTTTCCAGGCTTCCACACTGTTGCGGCTGATGCCGATGGGAATGTCGCCTTTCAGCACTACGCCGTTGGCGCGCGCATGCTCCGTGGCGGCAAGCAGTTGCCGGTGCAGGTTGAACTGGATGTAATAATAGATGGCTATGTGCGGATAGTCGGCGGAGTCCGGCCGGCACAATGTCTCTATCTCTTTGGCATCGTAGGTGGCATACTTGGGCCACTCGTGGAAATTCGGGGTCTTGTAGGCATCACGCAGGTAGCTGAAGACGGCATATGGCTGCAACCATTCCTTGTTGGCTTCGTAGAAATTACGGAAAGCATCCGATGCCAGCACCTTTTCCCCTTCCTGCTTGAAGATGAGGTGGAAGTATTCCCACTTTGTCTTGTTCACAGCTTCGTAGTCTACGGCGGGCAGGGCATTCAGTTCTTTCTGGCGTTTGTTGAATTCGGCCATCACCTTCTTGTCCTTCAAGCTGCCCAACTGCTTCAGGTCGGCGTACATGGGATGGAAGGCATAGATGGAGATGCTACTGTAAGGGTAGGAGTCTGTCCAGGTATGCGTCATGGTAGTGTCGTTGATGGGCAGAATCTGCACTGCCTTCTGATTGGTGGCAACTGCCCAGTCAATCATGCGCTTCAAGTCGCCGAAATCGCCTACACCGAAGCTTTTCTCGGAGCGTAGGGAGAATACGGGTACGGCTACTCCGGAACCTTTCCATGCAGGAAGATTGAAGTATACATAACGGTCGCCGACAGCCAGCGTTTCGTTGGCGGCTATCTGCGGGTCGGCCATATAACGGTTGGGATTGTTCTCCCAGGCCACGGCACGGCGCTCTTTCTTGTTGTAAAGGACGAATTTATACTCCAGCGGGAAGCTGATTTTACCGGCATCCACTTCTACCTGCCATTCGGGGAAGTCGATGTCGCTCATAAGGGCAGCTTTGTCCGGGTTCCAGTCACCCAGCGCCTTCTGGTTTCCGCAGAGTGCCAGGCAATGGTCGCTGTCTATGCAGGGGGCGTACGCCTTTATCAGCAACCCCTTTTTGTAGCTTTTCGGGGCGGCACTGCGTTCGCGATGCGCCAGCAGGGATTCTGTGAAAGCGGATGTATAAAAATACTGCTGCTCGGGCAGATTCTTCCAACAATCTTCTATGCGGTAAACTTTCTTCGGATTGTCTGCAACGTGCAGGATGCGTGGCAGGCTGTTCCACTCTGTCCGTATGGTTCTGCCATCTCGATAGATGTGGTAACTGTATTCGACGCTTCCATTACCGGGAATCTGGATATCCACTTCCGCGGTCCAGTGAATGCCGTCTACAGTGTGCAGGGGGGTGGCTTTGTCGGGCTGGTTGTTGCCAAGTTCCGGGATGGAACCCAGGACTCTGACTTCTTCACCCCAGCTGGTGCGATACTCGATATTGAATATTAGTGTCATATTATATTAGATTTAGAAGTAGCAATAGCTGCAATGATTATGCAAGTATAGAAATTATTCCTCATAATCATGCAGCTACCGTTATCTAAGTCATTTAAATTCCTATGCAAACGTTTGTGCTTGCCGTGGAATTATCCACAGCGGGAAGCTCCGCACGTCTTGCAGATGAGGCAACCTTCTTGGTAAACCAGTGTTTCGTTACCGCAGTTGGGGCATTTCTTGCCTTTGGCTTCCGTGCCGTCCTGGATGTATTTCTTCAGGGCGCGTTCCACACCGTTCTTCCAGGTGTTGATGTTTTCGCTGTCCAGTTGCAGTGAACCTACCAGCTTGATGACCTGCTCGATAGGCATGCGGTAGCGCAATACACCGGAAATCAGCTTGGCATAGTTCCAATACTCTTTGTTGAACTTCTCGGACAGCCCCTCGATGGTGACTTTGTATCCGCGCTTGTTCTCGAACTGGAAGTCGTAACGCTTGTTTCCGTGCTCATCCACATTCTTGATGATGTGGCCCGACACCACATTCTTCGGCAGGATGATGCCTTCATCATCATCCAGCACACCGGTGAATATTTCGTAGGGATGATTGTCCAGCAAGCCGACGAATGCCACCCATTTCTCCTTGTTGTTCTGGAAGCGGACAACGTCTGCATCCAATATTCTGGGACGTGTTTCAACGACTGTAGGCGGTTTGCACGGGGGAAGCTCGGACTTCTTGTCGCTCTTGGTAGAGATGAGCACGCCGGAACGCGAACCGTCGCGGTAAACCGTACAGCCCTTGCAGCCGGATTTCCATGCTTCTACATACAGACGGTTCACGAGGTCTTCGTCTACGTCGTTCGGCAGGTTGATGGTTACGCTGATAGAGTGATCCACCCATTTTTGGATACGTCCCTGCATCTTGACTTTCATCAGCCAGTCCACGTCGTTGGAGGTTGCTTTATAATAAGGTGATTTCTCTACCAGGGCATCCACTTCTTCCTGCGTGTAGCGTTTGGCGGGGTTGTATCCTTGTGCTTCCATCCAAGTCACGAACTTGGGGTGGAACACGATATATTCTTCAAAGGCATCTCCGGTTTCGTCGATGAAGTCCACATGGACGTTCGTATCGTTGGGATTCACTTTGCGGCGGCGCTTGTACACGGGCAGGAATACGGGCTCGATACCGGAGGTGGTTTGAGTCATCAGGCTGGTGGTGCCGGTCGGGGCGATGGTCAGACAGGCAATGTTGCGGCGTCCGTACTTCTTCATCTCCTCGTACATTTCCGGGTCAGCTTCACGCAGGCGGTTGATGAACGGGTTGTTCTTTTCGCGTTCTGTATCGTATACCTCGAATGCGCCGCGTTCTTTGGCCATTTCTATGGAGGAGCGATAGGCGTTGAGTGCCACCGTCTTGTGTACTTGCTCCGAGAATTCGGTTGCCTCTTCAGTGCCATAACGCAATCCCAGGGCGGCAAGCATGTCGCCTTCTGCCGTGATACCTACACCGGTACGGCGGCCTTGGGCGCTTTTCTTGTAAATCTTCTGCCACAAAACGCGTTCTGTATGTTTCACGTCTTCACTTTCGGGATCGGCATCTATCTTGCTCATGATGCGCTCTATCTTCTCCAGTTCAAGGTCGATGATGTCGTCCATGATGCGTTGGGCCAAAGCTACATGCTTCTTGAATAACTCAAAGTCAAAGTAGGCGTCCGGCTTGAACGGATTGACCACGTATGAGTAAAGGTTGATGGCGAGCAGACGGCAGGAGTCGTACGGGCACAGTGGAATTTCGCCGCATGGATTGGTGGATACGGTACGGTAGCCCAGGTCTGCATAGCAGTCGGGCACGGATTCCTTTAATATGGTATCCCAGAACAATACACCGGGTTCTGCCGATTTCCATGCATTGTGCACAATCTTTTTCCATAATGCGGATGCGTCAATGTCTTTTTGAAATGCCGGCTCTGTGGCGTCAATCGGATATTGCTGTGTATATGGTTTGCCTTCGATGGCGGCCTGCATGAAGTCGTCGGTCAGTTTTACGGAAACGTTGGCTCCGGTCACTTTGCCCTCAGTCATCTTGGCATCGATGAAGGCTTCCGAGTCGGGGTGTTTGATGGATACGCTGAGCATCAGTGCGCCGCGGCGTCCATCTTGAGCTACTTCGCGTGTAGAGTTTGAATAGCGTTCCATGAAGGGAACCAAGCCGGTGGAGGTCAGTGCCGAGTTCTTTACCGGTGAACCTTTCGGACGGATATGGGATAAGTCGTGTCCCACGCCGCCACGGCGTTTCATCAGCTGTACTTGTTCTTCGTCTATCTTGAAGATGGCACCATAAGAATCCGCTTCGCCGTCCACACCGATAACAAAGCAGTTGGACAGAGAGGCTACCTGATAGTTGTTTCCGATTCCGGTCATCGGGCTTCCTTGCGGAACAATGTACTTGAAGTGGTCGAGTAAGCCGAAAAGTTCCTCTGAACTTAATGGATTGGGGTACTTGGCCTCAATGCGGGCTACCTCATTGGCTATTCGCCAATGCATGTCTTCCGGAGACTTTTCGTAAATATTTCCGAAAGAATCTTTGACTGCATATTTGTTTACCCAAACTCTGGCAGCCAACTCGTCGCCTTGGAAGTATTTTAAAGATTCTCCGTAGGCTTCGTCATAAGAATAATTTTTCTTTTCCACAATGTTGTATCTCTTAGGATTAGTTACAAATAAGTAAAGTTGTAGAAGTTGTACTTATCGTTAACAAATGCATTTGCAAAGCTATGAATGTTTTTCAACTTGGCAAAATTAAAATGAATGTTTTTATCAACCGATGTATAGTTTTCTATTGATTGCTATTAATTTATTGGTTTATAATGTTTTAATGATTTTAGTAAACGAATAAGTTTTCCAAAATGGAATTTATTAACAACTTGTTGGGCTGAAAGGTTCTCGGTTTAGTCGAACATAAGGTTACTTTTATCTGCTCGTAGAGATAATAATTGTTCATTTCTTGTTGAAAAGATGTATTTTATTCCGGATATATGATGATAAAAAAAGTGTGAACTCTTGAATGAATTGTTTGTGGATTACATTATCTTTGCAAAAAAAGAAAGAATGGAAAGCTTGAAACAAAGGAGAACAATCCGAAAATACCAGCAGAAGGATATTTCTGCTGATTTGTTAAATGATTTGCTTGAAACCTCTTTCCGGGCTTCTACAGTCGGGAACATGCAGGTTTATAGTGTGATTGTGACGCGTGATGCAGAGCGTAAAGCCAAACTGGCGCCTGCACATTTCAATCAGCCGATGGTTCGGACGGCGCCGGTAGTGCTTACTTTCTGCATAGATTTGCGCCGCTTCAGCAAGTGGTGTGAGCAACGTAAGGCTGAGCCGGGATACAACAACTTTGAGTGGTTTGTGACGGGGGCTGTCGATACCTTGCTGGTGGCACAGACTTTTTGTGTGGCTGCCGAGGAGAAGGGGTTGGGCATTTGCTATCTGGGAACTACCACTTACAACCCTCAGATGATTGTCGAAGCGTTGGAGTTACCGGAATTGGTGTTTCCCATCACGACAGTCACAGTGGGATGGCCTGCCGAACAGCCGGAACAAGTGGACCGTTTGCCGCTGGAGGCCATTGTACACGAAGAGGTTTATCATGATTATACTCCTCAGGACATTGACCGGTTGTATGCCTATAAAGAATCGCTTCCTGAGAACAAGCAGTTCATCTTGGAGAACAATAAGGAAACGCTGGCGCAGGTCTTTACAGATGTGCGTTATACGAAGAAAGACAGTGAGGCAATGTCGGAGAATCTTTGGAAGATAATGAAAAAGCAGGGATTTTGAAAATTAAGGATAAGGGATAAGGGATAAGGGGTTAAGCTAATGCATACTTAGCTGCATTTAATCCCTTATCCTTTATTCTTATCCTTTTTTCAGTGCGGCTTGAATCTCGTCGATTTCCGCACGGAATGATTTGTCCACCTCTTTCAGTTCTTTGATGGTTTTACATGCATGCAATACGGTGGCATGGTCTTTATGTCCAATTAGCGCACCGATTTTTGCAGTAGAGAAGTCTGTATGGTTTTTGGCTAAATACATGGCTATTTGTCGTGCTTGCACCACTTCCCGCTTTCTGGATTTTGTGTGGATGGTGGCAGTTTCCAATCCGAAGTGCTTGCATACGGTGTTGATGATTTCATCGACAGTCACTGCCTTGCTTTCGCTGTTCACTACCTTGCGGACGATACGTTGCGTCAGTTCCAGGTCTATTTCTTTATTGTATATGGTGGAATGCGCCATAATGGAAATGACGATGCCCTCCAGGTCACGTACACTGTCGCCCACGTTCTCTGCAATATAGTCAATCACTTCCTGGGGGAACTGCAGGCCGTCACGGTGTATCTTGTTGCGCAGAATGTTCTTGCGGAGTTCTACGGTAGGTTTCTCCAGCTCAGCCACCATTCCCCATTTAAAACGTGTAATCAGACGCTCTTCCATGCCCTGCAGCAATACCGGTGCACGGTCGGAAGTGAGGATGAGCTGCTTGCCGTTCTGATGCAGATGGTTGAAGATATGGAAGAATGTATTCTGCGTTTTGGTCACGCCGGCAAATTCCTGAATATCATCAATGATTAGAATATCAATGGTCTGGTAGAAGTTGATGAAGTCGTTAGTCGTATTGTTACGTACGGAATCGGTGTATTGCACTTGGAATAGGTGTGCAGATACATACAATACCCTTTTCTCCGGGTATAGTTCCTTGATTTTGGTTCCGATGGCATTGGCAAGATGGGTTTTGCCTACACCTGATGCTCCGTATAGGAACAGCGGATTGAAGATTGTTTTAGCCGGATTGAGAGCGACAGCTTCTGCAACGCTGCGCGACAGCTTGTTGCTGTAACCTTCGATGAAGGTTTCAAAGTTGTATTCTGGATTAAGGTGCGGGTCAAGTTCGGGGACGGGAATCTGCGGAATCCTTTTGTCCATCACTTGTTTTTGCGGTATGATGGTACGCTGTGTAGACTCCAGGTCGACGGTTTTCCGCGAGCTCTTGTCCACCATTACGTTATACATCAATTTAGTTCCCTCACCAATGACCTTATAGAGAGTCTTGCGCAACAAATCAACAAATTTGTCCTCCAAAAACTCATAGAAGAACTGGCTGGGCACTTGTACGACCAGCGTTTTGTCTTCATATTTTAAAGGTATGATGGGAAGAAACCATGTTTTGTATGTCTGCTCCGGAACATTGTCTCTGATGATTTCAAGACAGCGGTTCCACAGCCCGACATGATCTATTTCACTCATAACGGCTATAAATACATTTATTAATTAAGCATAACTTCTACGATTGCAAAATTGGCAATCTTATTCGAGAAAAACAAATCCTTTTTTTCTTGCGTTTTTAGGGAAAGTAATAAGCTCTTTACTTTCAGCTACTTATCGGTTACTATGAGTGTACTCCTTATATAAGGTGTGTTGCATTTATCTAATACTTTGTCATATAGTGGTTTATGTAGCTTTGCGTCTCTTGTTTTCTTTCTGTGCCCAGAGCAGGAAAAAGCCCTTTTTCGCTCCTTGTATAGAGCAAATGAGGGCTTTCCTTTTAATTCCTTTATAGACTTATTATTTAGACAAAATCTATATAACGTCCATCTTTTACTTATCTTTCTTGCCGAATAGGGAGAAATGGACGTATCGTTTCGGATGCGATTTCAAGTCTTCCAATAAACTTGCTGCGTTGGCAGTGGTGGCGTTCAGATTATTATATAGAGAAGGGTCGTTTAGCAAAAGTCCGACGGTATTGTCTTTCTGGTTCAATTTGTCTGTAATCATTTTTACATTGTTCAAAGTTGCGTCTACCTTTTGCATGGCGGCAGCATAATCTATCTCCTTTAAGTTGTTGGAAATGAGTGTAAAGTTGTCTCCAATGGTATTGAGCTTGCCGGTCAGTTGTGGAATATCATCCTTCATTAGAGTTTGCAACTGGCGGCTTGTGACGGCCATACTTGCTGTTAAATCTTGTACGTTATGCAAGGTTGCAGGGATGGCGGGGTCGGCTAGTATGACATTTAAGGATGCGAGGATGGAATCCAGCTTGGGCAGCATCTTCTCTACTTGCGGCATCATGGTGGCAACTTTTTCCATCATTCCGTTGTTCAGCACGCCGGGGATTGTGTCTCCAATCTGGTATTTCTCCCGTGGGTTATTGGCAAGCAGCAGGTTCATCTTTACGCCGCCAAGCATTTCGGCTGCCAGTTCTGCCGTACTTCCTTTGGGAATGCGCAGCTCTGGGTCAACATCTATTTCGGCAACGACTTTGCCCGGTTGGGTATAGTCGTAGTACAAGTCGCGGACAATACCCACGCGGAAGCCGTCGGCAAAGACCGGGCTGGATTTTGTCAGCCCATTGACATTCTGGAATTTCACGTAGAAATAGCTGGAGGGCTTGAACATATTTATCCCTTTCAGGTAGTTGATGCCGTATACCAATATGCAAAGTGCAGCTATGCCCGCTATTCCTATTCTAACTTCTTTTGTAATATACTTCATGATGTATCTTTTGTTATTTATTTCTGTTCTTTTTAAATTCGCTGATGGCTGTGTTGACGTTTATCTTTTCTCCATTCTTGAACGCAATGATGAATGCGTCCTTGAATTTGTCCGTAATGCTACGTTTGCTGCGCAGCACCTTGTTGTAATCGGGTGATGCGCCGTACGTATATTTGTAGATTCCGCCTTCTTTATAATAATCCACGTCTTTCAGTCCTTTCAGTCTTTTGTCATTCTTGGCCAGAGGACGTGAAGAAGTGAGTATCTGTATCTTAAACACGATGCCGCTCTGTTCTGTTTGGGAAACGGCTGCATTTTCTGACCTTTGCGGGCGTTGGGCAGCTTGGTTACTCTCCGCTTGAGGTGCATTTTTCTTTTCCGGTGTCGCTGTAGCTGCGTTGCCTTCTTCTTGAACGGGCTCGGGTACATCCTCCGGAAGAATGGTATTGCTGCTTCCGTTCAACCGGATTTCCTGCTCGCGCTTATAGGTGAGGAAAGCGCGGAAGATACCGTTGGCAAGTGAGGTGGTTCCTGCTTCAGTGTTCAGGTACCGTTCCTCTTCCGGTGTGGAGATGAATCCGAGTTCCACCAGTATGCTTGGCATGGCACTGGCCTTCAATACCAGAAAACCTGCCTGGTGCACGCCCCGATCTGTACGTTTGCAGGTTTGGCGGAAATGCTTTTGTACGAGGGAGGCGAGGTGCACACTCTGTGACATGTATTTGTCTTGCATGAATTCGAAGATGATGTAGGACTCTGCCGAGTTGGGATTGAAGCCGGCATACCGCGTCTTGTAGTCGCTTTCGTAGAGGATAACGGCATTTTCGCGCTTGGCTACTTCCAGATTGGCATCCGATTTTGCCAGACCCAGTGTCCAGGTGGAGGCTCCTTTGGCCGTCCGGTTTTTGGCCAGGGCATTGGTATGTATGGAGATGAACAAATCAGCTTTGGCGTTATTGGCAATTTCAGCGCGCCGGTCCAGGGGGATGAATATGTCCCGGTCCCGCGTATAGATAACTTTTACATCAGGGCAGTTCTTCTTGATTTGTTTGCCAAGTTTGAGTGCTACATTCAGGTTGATATTCTTCTCTTTGGAAATTTTTCCCACTGCACCCGGGTCGTGTCCGCCGTGTCCGGGGTCTATAACGACAACAAAGTCTTTCGCTTCAGCGCTGCCACTGCAAAAGGGGGAGATAAGCAGCCCTAAGCATATACTTATATATAATATGTATCGTCTGTATAGTTTCATATAATTGTAACAAAGACAATGCTTCCTTTTCGCTTGGCAAATGTAGTGGAAATTTATAGAAAACTAATGGATTATGTTCAGTTTTATTGTTCTTCTTCTCATTTTTAGTGTAATTAATGTCTGTGTTTGAGTAATTAGTGGCTCAATGTATTGATAATATGCGTAACTTTGCGGCAGATAATTAAAATAGCAAATCAAGTATGCTGGTTCGTTTTATAAAGAACTGGACGTTGCCTTTGGCAATGCTTGCCGGTACTTTGGGATATTTCTTTTTTGCAGACATTCCTTTTGTGGCGCCTGCCAAACCTTATGTGAATGTGTTAGTGGCTTTCCTGACTCCACTTTTGATTTTTTCCCAACTTCTGCTCACTTTCTGTAAGGTGGAGGTGCATGAACTGAAACCCAAATCGTGGCATGGATGGTTACTGCTGTTCCAGACGGTTTCTTGCTTGATTGTTGCGGTATTGTTGGTGTGTTGCCCTATGGAGGAGGTCTACCGGGAAGTGTTTGAAGGTGCAATGGTCTGTCTCATTTGTCCCACTGCAACCGCTGCGGCTGTCATTACCGGTAAACTGGGTGGAAGCGCATCCAGCCTGACGACCTATACGTTGTTGTCCAATCTTCTGGCGGCTGTGGCTGTTCCTTTGGTTTTCCCGTTGGTGGAGCCTCATGCTGACATTACTTTTTTTGTTGCATTCCTGAAAATTCTGAGTAAAGTCTTTCCATTGCTGCTTTGTCCTTTCTTGCTGGCATGGTTTCTGCGTGCGTTTGTACCGAAGGTGCATCATTTTCTGTTGGGTTTCCATGATGCAGCCTTCTATTTGTGGGCGGTAGCTCTTGCCATTGTCTCAGGGCAGACGGTACGTTCATTGGTCAATAGTGATGCACCGGTATTTGTTGAACTGCTGATAGCCCTGGCGGGACTGATAACCTGCTGTATACAATTCTATTTGGGAAAGAGAATCGGCGGTCATTATGGTGAGCGCATTAGCGGAGGGCAGGCGCTGGGGCAAAAGAATACGGTGCTTGCCATCTGGATGGCATATACTTATCTTAATCCGTTATCTTCCGTCGGTCCGGGATCGTATGTGCTGTGGCAGAATATAATCAATAGTTATCAGCTGTGGAAGAAAAGGAAAAATGAGACGGAATAACTGCTGAGTATTTTACATCTTATTTGCTTTATGGACATAGAGGGCGGTTGCAACAATTATCAGTACAAATGCCATAATGAGGAATATTATCCGGATAAGGCGATGTTTTGAAAATAGGTTGGCCATGCAGGCAGAAGCCACGCTGAAACGGGCTATTATAGAATCAATTGTGACGTTTTCGAAAAAGACTGATGCAATACTCCATAGTGCAATAATGGTTAATATTGCATTGGCTGATAAACAAAGAATTTTATCAAGTGGCATTCTAAATACTTTTCTTGTTCTCATATATAGGACTCTATGTTTAACTCCTTTCATTCCTGCCTTTCGCTGAATCAGCCAAAGGATAGGGCAAAAATAAAAGAGAACTTCCTGACAGAATCAATATTGTCTTGGAATATTGTTAAATGATTGAATTTCTAAACCTATGTTTATTCTTTGCTGTCAAAACTCTGTTTGTGTCTGATGCGGCTCATGTGAATAGGGGTTATTTTCAAGTAAGACGCAATTTCTTTTAGGGGTACCATTTGTAGGATTTCTGGACATTTTTTAAGAAGTTGGAGATAGCGTTCTTCCGATGTAAATCTGAACAAATCCAAGTAACGTGAATACGACTGAAAAAATAATTGTTCGGCTGCAATGCGGGCTATTCGTTGATTTTCTTTGTTCTCTTCAAATTCTTGTAGAAGTAATTCGGAAGAACAGATGTAGATTCTACATGGGTTATTGCTTGTATATTCAATTCAGATTTTATGTCGTATAAACAATTGGGATAATCAGAGATAAATTCATTGGCAAAAGAAAAACCTACATTATATGTTTTGTTTTCAGTTTGGTTGATGCAGGTATATTTGATTACACCGGATACAATAAACCCGAAGAAAGAACCGACTTCTCCCTCTCGGAGGATAAATTCATTTCTTTTATAATACCGTAGTTCTCCGTTTCTTAAACACAGTTCCCTAAAAAAGTCAGTGTCTATATTGCCCATGTATGAATTAAAATCTGTCATTTACAACACATGTTTTTCGAAAGGTACAAAATTATTATTTTATTCCTGATTTTTTGTCATTGTTGGTAAGTTGGTTGTGGATTCTCTTATTATAATACTTTAAAAATTTAACTTCACCTACGTTTTTTAAAAGCTTTTGGTTTTCAATGAAGTTTTGTCCGTATTTTAGCCAACGTTTGGTAAATCTTTTGAATTTAGTACATGGGAAATCAGAACACTGGAAACAATGTGTTATTCTTTTTTCCAAGCAACATAAATGGAATGTTTTACATTTTTCACAGCGAGAACCATTCTGTTCTGCTCCTTTGCAGGGACTTTTTTCTCTTGTGTATATGGGACAACCACCACAAAAGACACCACAAGCAGGAATACGTCCGTTATACGATTTCATTCAGCCAGCCTTTTCGCCATCCAAAAATTGGTGAGATAAAGTTGGTTGGCTTTGCGTTTCTGTTCCACTTCTACTATATAGCCTCTTTTCTCAAAGAATGGACGGGCTGTCAGGCTTACTTCTGATGTAATTCGCATGATTCCTCTTGCGGTTGCATACCGTTCTATCTCATTTAGAAGTATGGTAGCAATGCCTTTACCTTGAAAATCTTTATGAACAAACATAGAATGCAGATATCCTTGGTGGGTAATGGATGAAAAGCCGACAATCTGTGACTGTTGATTGGTTGCCACAATAAAATAATGTGTCTTAATCATGTCTTTTATGTGGGAGAGGTCGTTTCCACACGATGCCCAATCTGCCACTTCTGCTTCTGAATAGTCACGCTTGTTTATATGGAGGACTGTCTCTTGAAACAAACTCATAAGTTCAAGGGCATCAGACTGTTGGGCAATTCTAATTGTAAAATCTGTATTCATGTTTTTAAGTGCTAAAATATATGCTTTTAGATGTTCCATGTTTTAACAGAAAGTCTTTCAATGTATTTATTGTGTTTGCAAAGATAATCTTTTCATTTCTAATTTATTGGTTTAGGAAACCAAGTTGTTGATTCTCTGCTTCGAATATAAAAAGTATGCGAATTTTTTATGAAGCATGGGAATCTGCTTTCAATCGCCAGCCAATGGCTGATGAATTTAACCGGGTAGATTTCTTGCCAATCGGTTTCAGACCTGCTTATAAGAACAATTTATAACAAAGCACTCCCAATAGAAGCAAGACTAAAGCACATGCTGCAAGAATCGTCTTTGCCTTGAATAGATGTTCTTTATCTGACAATTCCTTTTCAGTAGTATTTCTTCGGATTTTTTCTATTTCCTCAATGGTTACATCGGCTCTCTCAGGACCTTTTCTGTCTACAAGGTATTTGTAGTGTTCCCGCATCCGTCCTCTGCTCAACTTGCGGAGAGCACGGTTCTCTTTATCCCTTTGTAGCATGTCATTGATGCAGCCTAATGTTCCCATAAGCAGATTTTTATCATGTGTAAGCAAAATGGTTTGCTTGCACGTGTACTAAGATACGGCATTTATGTCGCTTTCGCAAGCGATTTTGTGTTTTTTGATATAAACTGATGTGACGATACGATTTTGATAGTTATGTTAACTCATTGTTTGCCAGAGAGTAATTTTGCCAACCCATTGCCATGCTTTTGGCAAACTTTTGCCATGCCTATGGCAAAGTCTTGCCAATAGGGTGGCAAAATCTTGCCAACTTGTCGGCAAGAAAGACACACACTGTTCCCTATACCTTTATTATAGTGTGATAGTGTGAGAAGTGTTTTTCCTTTTTAAAACTTTTGTGTAGAATGATGATGGGCTTCTTTTATTCTGTTTTGCCGGACGGCATCAGCAGTTCTTCTTCATTGTAGCGCGGTCGGTCCTTCACCTCAATGTATATTTTGCCGATGTATTCGCCTACAATCCCCAGCGACACAAGTATCACACCTCCTACCAGCCAGACGGAAATCATCAGTGATGACCATCCGGGGACGGCGTTATGCTGTGTGTAAGAGTGAAGTGTCCATCCGGTGACACACAGTGCCACAAGAATAAAGATGCAGCCTATCCAAAAAATCATACGGACTGGTTTGACGGAAAAGGAAGTGATACCGTCGATGGCAAAATTAAGCATCTTCCGGAAAGGATACTTTGATTCTCCGGCAAAACGCTTGTCACGATTGTAGTACACGCTGTCCGTCTGGTAGCCGATGAGGGGAACCAGTCCCCGAAGAAAAAGGTTGCGCTCGCGGAAGCGGCATAGGTGTTGTACAGCCCGCTGGCTCATCAGGCGGTAGTCGGCATGGTTGTAGACGGATTTTACCCCCATTGCCTTCATCAGCCGATAAAAGACCAAGGCGGTGTTGCGTTTGAAGAAAGTGTCGGTCTTCCGTTCTTTACGTACGCCATAAACGATGTCATTGCCCGCTTTATAGCTGTTTATCATGTCCGGAATCACCTGGATGTCATCTTGCAAGTCTGCATCAATGGAGATGGCTATCTCGCAACGGTCTTTTACTGCATTGAGTCCTGCTAGCAGGGCATTCTGGTGTCCTACGTTTCCTGCCAGGTTCAGTCCGCAGGCATAGGCCGTATTTTGGTGCAGTTCTTTGATGATAGCCCATGTCTGGTCGGTGCTTCCGTCGTTTACATATAATATATAGCTTTCCGGGGAAATTTGCCGGGCTTGTATCAGCCGGTCGAATAATTGGCTCAATCGTTTATGGGTTTCATGCAGCACTGCCTCTTCTTTGTAGCAAGGTACGACAACGGCGAGTATGGGAGAGTTTTCCATCATAGAACAAATCTTTTTGCAATATTCGTAAGAAATCGGGAGAAAAACAAATTATCACTCTTTTCTTTTGAAAACGAAACGTACGAGTAAGAAGTTGACCGGAATGGCGATGGCGAAAACCGGAATGGGGGCCAGAGGTTTGGGGATGCCCATCCAGAGAGAGAGGTTCAGCAACCCCATGTGTAGCAGATAGCTGCATAAGTGTGCCCCTCCAAATCCGAAGGCTTTTCTCCATGAGGGCTTCCGGCCGAAGGTAAAGTAAGCAGTCAGATAGAAATTGGCGATGAAGCTGAGAGCATATCCCAGTGTATAGGCTATGTTTACATTGATAACCCGTTGTAATACAAAATACAATCCGTAGTGCAGAGCTGTCGCAAAGATGCCCACCATTACGAAGCGTACAAATTCCGGTAGTTGTTTCAGCCGCTTCATCTTAACATTAAATATCTACTCTCTGTTGCCATTATCATTGGGGCGGCAAAGTTAGGCATTGTTTCAGAATTATTTGTAATTTTGCTTTGCGAAATTAAGCTGCATCTCAGCAAATTGCAAATAAATTTGCATCTGCTTTCGGTTTGCGCTATCTTTGCGTCCAGAAAACATAAAAAACAAATAAGGTATGTCGGACAGAAAGAAGGCGTTCTGGTTTATTGCGCTGCTGAGTGTGCTTGTGGTTGTTCCCTTTCTGGGAGAAACCATTTTTTATTCCAAGGGGGAACCGCGGGAGGCGATTGTTGCCCTTTCTATGCTGGAAAGTGGAAACTGGATACTTCCGGTGAACTATGGTACTGATATTGCTTATAAACCCCCTTTCTTCTACTGGTCAATAGCCGCCGTCTCTTCCCTTTTTGGAGAGGTGACGGAGTTTTCCGCCCGTTTCCCGTCTGTATTGGCTTTTTTAGCCATGCAGTTGATGTTCTTTGCCTTTGTGGCAAAACGTAAAAACGTTCAAACGGCGTTTCTGGCCTCTATTCTTCTTTTGTCTTCTTTCGAGGTGCATCGGGCGGCTGTCGCTTGTCGGGTCGATATGGTTCAGGTTGCCTTTATCGTTATTTCCCTTTGTCTGCTGTTCCGCTGGGATGAGAAGGGATGCCGCGGAGTGCCCTGGCTTGCGGTGTTGCTGATGGGATGTGCCACGTTGACCAAAGGGCCGGTAGGCTCCATATTCCCTTGCGCGTGTATCGGTGTGTATCAGTTGTTGCGCGGACGTTCTTTCTGGAAAGCGTTTTTCTCGTTGGTAGGTATCGGCTTGCTTTCTTTTGTTCCTTATTTAGCTTGGGTATACGTAGCTTACAGACAAGGTGGACAACCGTTCCTCGATTTGGTTCTGGAGGAGAATACCGGGCGGTTTATGGGCAAAATGTCCTACGAGTCCCATGAAAATCCTATATGGTATAATTTCCTGACTTTGATTTGGGGATGGATTCCCTGGACGTTGGTTCTGGTAATTTCCTTGTTTGGCTTGAAGTGGAAAAACATGCGTTGTCTGCCGGAAGGGGAAACCCTGCTGTTGCGGTTGAAGAAGGGCTGGACTGCTTTCCGCAACCAGTCTCCGGTACAATTGTTCACGTGGCTGGTCATTCTGATAATCTTTGTCTTCTACTGCATCCCCAAGAGTAAGCGGAGCGTTTATCTGCTTCCCATCTATCCGTTTATGGCAGTGCTGATAGCTGAGTATCTGTTGGCTTTGGTACAAAAGGGGGCACGAGTTTTCAGGATTTGTGCAATCATCTTTGCTTCTTTGGGCTTGTTGCTTACGCTTGTTTTTGTCGTAGTTCGTCTCGGCCTGGTTCCCGACAGCGTTTTTGGAAGCGGACGCCATGCCGCTGAGAATGTAGCCTTTATGCATGCGTTGGAGGATGTGGCTTTGTCTGTTCCCAAGTGGCTCCTGGTAGCGCTTCCCGTAGTAGCCGCTGTCTGCACATTACGCATGGTGATAAAGCGTGCGGATAGCCGGTCATTATTATATGGCATAGCAGGATGTATGCTCTGCCTTTTCGTATCATTGGATTCGGTTTATCAGCCCACGGTGCTGGCTGTGAAATCAGATAAACATTTGGCTGAAAGGGTCAATACGTATGTTCCGGAAGGTGTGGTCTATTCTTACTCGAAAATGAGTTTCTATGGTGTTAACTTCTATCTGAAAGACCGCATGCGGCACATTGAAAAGGAACGTCCGTCCAGCGGGGAGGGCTATTTGTTGGTTCCCGTAAAGGAGGAGGAGAATATGTTGGGAGAGCTGGAACAGACGTATCATCTGGAAAAGATATTCCGTACAGACAGACGCAGTTGTGATATGCGTAATGAAATCTGCATGTATAAATTTAGGGCGATTGACATTCATAACCCATAATTTATAACTCATAACTCATAACTTAAAATGAATCCGATAGATATCATTAACAAATATTATCCGGAAGAGAATGAGTTGCGGCATATACTGTTGACGCACAGCCGTTCCGTAGCCGACAAGTCGTTATGGATTGCCGACCGCCATCCGGAACTTTCATTGGATAAGGATTTTCTGTACGAGGCTGCCATGCTGCACGATATAGGCATTTTTCTTACAGATGCGGCAGGTATCCATTGTTTTGGCGACAAGCCTTATATCTGTCACGGTTATTTGGGAGCCGACCTGATACGCGGCGAAGGCTATCCCCGCCATGCTTTGGTTTGTGAACGCCATACGGGTGCCGGACTTTCATTGGAGGGAATCATTGCGCAGGATTTGCCCGTACCGCATCGTGAAATGGTTCCGGTCAGCTTGGAAGAACAAGCTATCTGTTTTGCCGATAAGTTTTATTCAAAAACTCATTTGGAAAAGGAGAAAAGTGTAGAAAAAGCCCGTAAAAGTTTGGAACGTTATGGTGAAGAAGGGGTACGGCGCTTTGATAATTGGTGCGAACAGTTCTTGTAGCAATCTAAATTTCTTTAAAAAGGGAGATTATCCGTATAAATTATGTACTTTTGCCCCTCCAAGCGTAAACTATTAGTTAATGACGCCATTGAAAGCAAATACATTCATATCATTCATACTACTATTCGTCTTGCTTCTTCTCTCCGGTGGGGCTGCTTCTCAGCGCCGTAGAGCGAAGGTCGCGCCTCCGAATATTCAGCGGACAGACACGTTGCAGGTAGGGGATAGTTTGCAGATGGGAGACTTCCTGCAAGGGGGAAAGGGGCTTCCTGCCGATTCGTTGCAACAAGATACGGTAGCGGCTGCGCCTCCCAAGAAGGATGCATTGGATGCTCCCGTAGCCTACGAAGCCAATGACTCCATTGTATTTACGCAGAGTGGCTTTGCCCATCTTTACGGCCAGGGAAAGGTGAGTTATCCGGGTGCTGACCTGGAGGCTGATGTCATCTCTATGGATATGGACAACAGTACGGTTTTTGCCCGTGGCGTGGTCGATTCTGTAGGAACAGCCAAGGGAAGACCGGTCTTCAAAGACGGGGACACCTCCTACGAAACCGATACTATCCGTTATAACTTCAAGAGTAAAAGAGGTCTTATCAGCAATGTTGTCAGCCAGCAGGGCGAGGGATACGTGACCGGTAATAATGCCAAGAAAGGGAATAATGATGAACTCTATATGAGGAGCGGTCGTTACACGACTTGTGACCATCATGACCACCCCCATTTTTATATGCAGATGACTTATGCCAAGGTACGTCCGAAAAAGAACGTGGTGACGGGACCTGCCTATCTGGTAGTAGAGGATGTGCCGCTTCCGCTTGCCGTTCCATTTTTCTTTTTCCCGTTTTCTAGCAGTTACCAGTCCGGTTTTCTGATGCCTACCTATATGGATGACTCCAATCGTGGCTTCGGTCTGACGGACGGTGGATATTACTTCGCCATCAGTGACCAAATGGACTTGAAGCTGCGGGCGGATATCTTCACGAAAGGTTCTTGGGCGCTGAATATGGAGTCGAACTATGTGAAGCGTTACAAATATTCCGGTTTGCTGCAGGCAAGCTATCAGGTGACCAAGACCGGTGACAAAGGCTTGCCCGACTACTCGGTTGCCAAAGACTTCAAGGTGGTGTGGTCTCACCGGCAGGACCCGAAAGCGAGTCCGAATTCTACCTTTTCTGCCAGTGTGAACTTTGCTACCAGTAGTTATGAGCGTACCAATATCGGCAATATGTACAACTCCCAGGCAATGTCGCAGAATACCAAGACTTCCAGTGTCAGCTATTCGCGTAACTTTCCCGACCAGCATCTGAGCATCTCCGCTTCAGGTAATATTGCCCAGACCATGCGCGACTCCTCTATCGCGGTGACTTTACCGGACATGACCATTTCCTTGAGTACCATTTTCCCTTTCAAGCGCAAACATGCAGTGGGAGATGAAAAGTGGTATGAGAAGATTTCCGTTCGCTATACTGGCCGTGTGAAGAACAGTATCAAGACGAAGGACAATCTGTTGTTCAAGAAGAACCTGATACGCGATTGGGAGAACGGTATGCAGCATGAGATTCCGGTAAGTGCCACGTTTACTTTGTTCAAGTACTTCAATGTGACGCCTACCGTAAACTATACGGAGCGTTGGTACACCCGCAAGGTGAAGAAGGACTGGGACGATGAGCAAGGCAAGGAGGTGAATGATACGACCTACGGTTTTCACCGTGTATACGACTACAGTGCCAGTCTGGGTATCAATACCAAAGTTTATGGTATGTACAAGCCATTGTTTATGAAGAAGAAGGAGATACAGATACGTCACGTCATCACTCCCTCCATCAGTTTCAGCGCTGCACCCGATTTCACTTCGTCCCGTTTTGGCTATTATGACTCTTATATAAAAGACCAGAACGGCATTCGCGATACCGTGCAGTATTCCTATTATGCCGGTCAGGTGTTCAGTCCGCCAAGTGGAGGAAAGCAGGGGCTTATCAGTTTCAATATCTCCAATAACCTTGAAATGAAGTTCAAGGATAAGAATGACTCTATCCGCAAGGTGAGCCTGATTGACGATTTGAGTATGGGTATCAGTTACAACACGGCTGCCCAGGTGCGTCCTTGGAGTGACTTGAGCTTTAATCTCCGTCTGAAGTTGAGCAAGAGTTATACGTTGAGTATGAGCTCTACCTTTGCCACTTATGCTTACGAGTTTGATGAGAACGGAAGGGTGGTGCCCGGTAACCGTACGGAATGGTCGTATGGCCGTTTCGGTCGTTGGTCGGGATATGGTACGTCGTTCAGTTGGACCGTGAACAATGATTCGTGGAAGAAAATAAGGAACTTCTTCACCGGTCAGAAGGATGACGAGGAGCAGGACCAAGACCAGAATGCCTCGACGGAGGGAGACAGTGACATGGAGGGCGAAACCACCGAGGACGGCACTCCGAAGAAGAAGAAGGAAAAGGCTGCTGCCGATGCTGACGGCTATCAAGTATTCAAAATGCCTTGGTCCATCAACTTCAGTACCGGTTTCAATATAACGGAAGACACCAGTAAGCCCATTAATCGTAAGAACATGCGTTATCCGTACAAATTCAGCCTGAACTCCCTTAATATAAACGGTAACGTCAAGCTTACCAACAAATGGGCTATCAGCTTCAACTCCGGTTATGACTTCAATGCGAAGGAGATAACGCAGACCGCTTTCAACATCACACGTGACCTGCACTGTTTCAGCATGACGGCTGCCATATCACCTTTCGGACGCTGGAAATACTATAACTTTACCATCCGTGCCAATGCAAGTATCCTGCAAGACTTGAAATGGGAACAGAGAAGCCAGACTCAGAGTAATATTCAGTGGTATTGATGTTTACCAAATTATTTCCGTCTCTCCATGTTCCCGCAAATACTCGTTTGTTTTGCTGAAATGCTTGTTCCCGAAGAAGCCGTTATAAGCGGATAGGGGAGATGGATGTGCCGAGGTAAGTACCAGATGTCGGCTACGGTCGATGAATGCCCCTTTACGTTGGGCGTAGGCTCCCCAAAGAATAAATACAAGATGCTCTTTTTCTTCGGCGAGAATGCGGATAGCCGCATCTGTAAATGTTTCCCAACCTCGGTTTTGGTGAGAACCGGCTTGGTGTGCACGTACGGTGAGGGTAGCATTGAGCAGCAATATGCCTTGCTCTGCCCAGCGTGTCAGATTGCCGGTAGTGGGGGCATCAGTGCCAATGTCATTTTTTATTTCCTTGAAAATATTAAGTAAGGAAGGAGGGAAAGGAACACCGTCATTTACGGAGAAACAAAGTCCGTGTGCTTGTCCCGGACCATGATAGGGGTCTTGACCGATTATCACGACTTTTACTTTGTCAAAAGGGCATAGGTTGAATGCATTGAATATCAGCTTTCCCGGAGGATATATTGCATATTTCCCATATTCGTCCCGTACAAAATCAGTCAATGTACGGAAATAATCTTTCTCAAATTCAGGTTGCAGATGTGCTTTCCAGCTTTCTTCTATTTGAACATTCATAATTGGATCTGTTAGTAGTTTCGGATGCTAAAGTACAAAATAAAAAATAAAGTCCAACCTTTTGAGGGGGTGAACTTTATATTATATGACGGGATAAATGTATATCAAATCAGGTGTATATTGTGTTCCTTGCACTCTTTGCGCATATCTTCCGGCCAGATACTGGCTTGTATCTCACCGATATGCGCCTTGCGCAGATAGAACATACAGAGGCGGGACTGCCCTATACCGCCACCGATGGAAAGCGGCAGTGTATCATTCATCAAGCGTTTGTGGAAGTAAAGTTCCAGGCGTTCCTCTTCGCCTTCCTCTTTGAGCTGGCGAAGCAGGGCTTCCTTGTCTACGCGGATACCCATGGAGGAAAGTTCGATGCTGCGTTGCAGGATGTGGTCCCATAGCAGGAGGTCACCGTTCAGTCCGGGGAGGTCGTTCAGCCCTTTGCTGGTATAGTCGTCGTAGTCCGGGGCGCGTCCGTCGTGCTTCTTGCCGTCGCTCAGCTTGCATCCGATACCGATGATGAACACTGCACCGTATTTCTTGCAAATGGCATGTTCGCGGCATTTGGGTTCCAAGTCCGGATACAGTTGGCGCAATTCTTCGGCATGGATAAAGTGAAGTTTCTGGGGCAGGCAAGGCTTGATTTGCGGATACATCTCATATACCATATATTCTGTGCGCACCATAGCTGCATAGATACGGGTTACTATCTCCTTGAGGAATTCCACATTGCGGTCTTCGGCAGTAATGACGCGTTCCCAGTCCCACTGGTCTACATAAAGGGAATGCAGATTGCCCAGTTCTTCATCGGCACGGATGGCATTCATGTCTGTGTAGATGCCATATCCCGGTTCGATATGGTATTCGGCAAGCGTGAGGCGTTTCCATTTGGCGAGGGAGTGCACCACTTCAGCTTTGGCGTCGCCCAAATCTTTGATAGGGAAAGTTACGGCACGTTCCACTCCATTGAGGTCGTCATTGATACCCATTCCTTTCAATACGAACAGTGGAGCTGTCACACGTCGCAGGCGCAGTTCGGAAGAGAGGTTCAATTGGAAGAACTCTTTAATTTGTTTAATCCCTAATTCAGTCTGTTTTAGGTCCAATAAAGGTTTGTAACCTTCAGGTGTTATCAGGTAGCTCATAAATTTATTCAGTATAACTTCTATTAAATTGCTCGGCAAAGATAGGAATAATATTGATACTTGCTTCTGTTTTGTGGGAAAAAAGAACAAAATGTTTGTGTAATTGCGGTTAGTCTTCTCAAAGTAATAATAAAAATATTCCTCGGTTTGATATAAAAAGCGTTTGAATGTTAGGAATCTGCTAATTTTTTTATACTTTTGCATCCACATTTGGCTCCGTAGCTTAGTGAATAGAGCGTCAGATTCCGGTTCTGAAGGTCGTGCGTTTGAATCGCACCGGGGTCACAAAGAAAGGAACTCCCTTTGCATGAATATTTTGCAAAGGGAGTTTCTTTTTATACAATACATCCAGAAAAGTCAACCATACGGTTCTCTTTCTTGTTATAATTTCCATAGAGTTAGAGGTATGAAACAAATAATATTTATTTTTGCAATGTTAATGACTTGTCTGTCCTATGCCGGTAAGCCGGAAGGACGGTCAGAAAGGAGAACAGACATGAAACCAATGAAAGAGATTTATCTGGCAGGAGGATGTTTTTGGGGTACCGAACATTTCCTGAAACAAATAGAAGGTGTGGAGGCTACCCAGGTGGGATATGCCAATGGAAATATAGCCAATCCTACCTATCAGCAGGTATGTACCGGTACCACGGACTTTGCCGAAACCGTAAAAGTACAGTATGATCCCGATGAGGTGGACTTGCCTTTCCTTATCGACCTTTATTTCAAAACGATTGACCCTACCAGCCTCAATAAGCAAGGGGGGGATAGAGGTACACAGTATCGCACGGGTATCTATTATACGGATACCGCCGACCTGCCTGTTATTCGTGAAACCGTTGACCGGCTGGCTGCCAACTACTCCCGTCCGTTGGTTGTAGAGATAGAGCCTTTGAAGAACTTCTATCTCGCCGAAGATTATCATCAAGACTATCTGGACAAAAATCCTGGTGGATATTGCCACATTAACCCCACCTTGTTCGACCTGGCACGTAAAGCGAAGATGAAGAAAGAAGGAGATGGCGAGTATTTAAACCTGGAAAAGTAACGGACAATGGATATACTGTTAATAAGTAATGAAGATACGTGCCGCAGCCGTATCGCGCAGGAACTCCTGCATGCATTTGGCAGGGGAATGAATATCTCTACGGCAGGAATTATGGAGGGGAACTGCGTTCCCGATGCCGTGTGCAATGTGATGGAACAGAATGGTTTCAGCGTGTCTCGCAAGAAACCGTCTGGTGTCGGGACCTATACGCACCGGTCGTGGGACTACGTGATTACCCTATGTAAAGAAGCCGGAGAAGAACTGAAATTTATCACTCTGGATGCCAAGCAGCAGGTGCATTTTGATTTTGAAGATCCCTTTAAAAATCGTTTTCAAAATGAAAGTGAGCAGGATCAACAAGTTGCCACACTCTATGAAACCGTGTACCGGCGGCTGTATGAATTTTACCGCGATGAACTGAGCGAGCAGCTGTTGCCTCGTTGTACGTGCGGTGCAAATACCTATTGCCGTTGTGAATAGTGAAATATGTGTTTTTTTTTTGAAGCAATCTCTTGACTCGTCCCTAAGGGCAGGACCTATCTTTGCATCATAAACAAAATGCGCATGAGTTTATGAAGAATAAAATGAAGTTTAAAATCGGAGAGTTTTCCAAACTTTGCCAAGTGACCGTTAAGACGCTTCGTCATTATGAAGAGATAGGATTGATGATACCCGTTGAAGTGGATGAGTGGACGGGGTATCGCTATTACGACATCAGCCAGCTCCGGTGTATGAGCCGTATTGTTTACCTCAAGCAATTAGGGTTCAGCCTCGAAGAGATATCCGAGTTGTTTGCCGATGGCAAGGAATTTCCGGATGCTGAATTGTTGAAGGTTAAAATAGAACGTTGCAAAAACGAGATTGAACACTTGATATGGCGGCAGACCGAACTTGCCAAATTGGAAAATTTACTCCATAAACAAGAGCATGTTATGGAAAAAGTGTTTAAGAAATCCCTCCCTTCAAGAATTTTTGCTACCCATCGCCGTAAAATAGACTCTTATCAAGAGCTGTTCAATCTTTGTCCGAATATCATCGGGCCTGAAATGTACCGTTTGGGTTGTGAATGTCCTGCCCCGGAATATTGTTTCACGGTGGAATATAATGAGGAATATGGGGTTGATATTGATATCGAGTTTTTTGAAGCGGTGGCTGAACGCAAGGAAGATTCGGAACTGATTAAATTCAAGGAACTTCCGGAAGTACCGGTTGCGCTCTGTGTCAACCATTACGGTGCTTATGAGCATATGCCCGAAACTTTCGCCGAGCTTTTTGCGTATGCCGAGGCAAATGGATACGAGGTCATTGACCGTGCCCGGTTTTGCCATATTGACGGCATTTGGAACAAAGAAACGGTGGATGAATGGATGACGGAAATTCAGTTGCCCATCAAACTTTCTTAATCAGCCTTTGATTTCTGCGGAAAGCTTTCAACCGTAAGAATACCTAAAAATAGGGATAGGTAGTCAACTTATTTTCTGCGAACTTTGCAGACTGAAAAAAGAATTGAAATGAGAAGCCTGCATATTCTGTTCATATTGGTAGTTGTCACTTGGCTCGGTTTTCCGCTGAGAGCGCAAGAAGCTATTTCTATCGGGACTCGCCACACTTTGTTTTCGCATGTCTTGAATGAGGCTAGAGAATATTGGGTGTATGTACCTGCAACCCGCCCGGGTGAAAAAGAGGAAAGTTATCCGGTTCTTTATTTGCTGGACGGTGATTCTTTTTTTCATTCGGTGGTAGGTTTTACTCGCTTGTTTTCCACCTCCAAAGTTTCTTCCTTACCGCCCTGTATCGTTGTGGCTGTCCTGAATACAAACAGAACCAGAGACTTTACGCCAACCTGTTCCGCTGCCCGGCGTGACGGAACTGTCCGTCCGGGCGATAAACCGGAAGGGGGTGGGGCAGGACAATTTTGCCGTTTTCTGACGGAGGAGCTACGCCCCGCAGTGGAACAAGACTTGCCGGTGAATGGACAACACTTGTTGGCCGGACATTCTTATGCCGGGTTGTTCACGCTGCATGTTTTGCTGAATTATCCCGGTGCATTTGATACATACATCGCCATAGACCCCAGTTTATGGTGGGATAAAGGATATTTTCAGAAACAGGTAGAACGGCAGGTGGATAAGGTTGACTTTTCAGGAAAGCAACTGTATGTTGCGTTTGCCACTCAGCCGCGTCTTGATAGGAAGCTGATCCACTTTCCCCTGACAGATGATTTTATAGGGAGTGCAGTTCCTCGTATGGAGAAGCGGCATTTGCGGGTGGTATCAAAAAAGTTCCCGGAAGAGACGCATGGAACGGTTGCTCTTCCGGGATTTTATGACGGACTGAAAACGTTGTTCTTCCGTTCTGCGGTTGGAATTTCTCTGCCGAACAAACCTCTCTGAAAAAAACTTTATTTTTCAGTAAGCTGAATGATATGCGCCATTGTACTAAGGGGACTACCTATACCATGGTGAGGTCTGCCAAAATCCTAAAAGCGTCATAGCCTGAGTCGCCTTCCGGCAGGAAGCGCCGAGAAGCGCCGTTTCCTTATAAATAAGTATTTTCAGCTCCGGAGAAGGTTGAGTGTCCTTCTCCGGACACACTGATTAAAAAACTGCAAAAGTGCAGCCGGGGCTTCGTTGACTCCGGGCAATTGGAATAGTAGTACAACCACTGTTGTACAATGAGCGCAGCACCATATGCCCTGCTACCGTACGGAAGTGTATAAAAAAACAGTTGCCTGGAGAAACCCTCTCCAAGCAACTGTTTTCAGCTTCTTGATACTTAACTTTATAATCTACATATTCTAAATCTTTCTTGTCATCAATCGTCAATGTCAATCACCCTCATTTTAGAGTCAAATGTAATTTCCCAACGATTAGACAACTTTATCTCATACTCATTGTCATCGTACTCAATCTGAAGAATTCTTGCATCCGGATAATTGGTCTTTACATAGTTACGTATCGCTTCCGGTACAATCTGTGCAGGAACTTCACTTTGTCTGCATCGTACCTCCTTCCATTCTCCCGATTTATCAAATTCTACCTTCTCCCCATTCGTGAACACCACATCATAGCTTTTATAAAACATTCCCGACTCCAATTTAGCCATTGCCACCTTATGGTCTTTAAAATAAGTCTTGATAAATGTCTGCGCCTTCGCCGGCAACTGGCTCACCTCTATCGGCTTATCATTATCTGCCATTACCATTGTGTGCACTGCAAACATACAAACCAACATCATAACTAACTTTTTCATACTTTTCTATTTTTAATAATTAATACTTTATTTGTTTTCTGTATTGCAAAGATGGGAAGGAAATCTGGAAAGAATTGGGAAAAAAACTCTATTTTTGGAAATGAAAAAAAATCTATTTTTGAAAATGGGTGTTGCGGCTCTTCACCTATGAATTTTTGTTTGCAATGAATATTATTTAAAGACACAATAGACTATTATGGCTATGAAAATATTAAATCAGTTTATCGATGATTTTGTAGGTGTTTTCCAATATCGGTTTATGGATACCTTTCAATATTTTAAAGAAAGGAAGAAAAGTAAATATTTGGGAGATAGATTTGAGGAATGGGTTGTGAAGAACTCTAATATTAGTAAAGAAGGTTATCCGGACCTCTGTGACAAGAAAATATTTTGGCGGCTTTTAGATTGGAGAGGTGATAAATACATTGAGGGTTATAGACCTCTGTCTTCATCATCTCCGGATTTGTTGATGGAGTGTGTTACCACTACGAGTACCATTCATGAAGTTGGAGATATTATAGCTGTAGAATGTAAATGGCGAAGTAAGATAGGTTTTTATCTCGATATAAAAGACATTGAAAAGTACGAAAGGTATATGAACTCTAATCTGTTGAACCGTCCGATAAAAAACTTGTTTTATGTTTTTGGCTTTGGATGGTGTGGTGACGGTCCGGAATCTGTTTATGTAGTTCCTGCCAGAGAATTGTACGATTATGATAAAGATACTCGTAGGATAACGTTCCCTATTAAAGAAACCGAGAAGGAGAAAATGAGTAGATTGGAGCGTTTTAAGAAGAAAGACAATAGATGCCTTCTGTATATCAAGTAATGGTATTACTTGGTTATATAAGCTCCAATCAACTGTTATATTGTTTGGGTCGCCGTCAATCTTTGTGGCGAAGGCTATTACTGGCATCTAATGCGGTTTGCAACCTTTCCCAGTCGTCACAAAGCGCCTGCATGGACGGAAACAATAAATCTGCTCCGGCATCCAGTAATACCTGCCTGTCCAGCGGACCGGTATTGACTGCCACAGTGAATATGCCGGCTGCTGTTCCGGCTTGTACTCCGATAGGTGCATTTTCTACAACTATAGCTTCGTTGGCTTGTACTCCGGCTTTTTCCAGTCCCATTAGATAAGGCTCAGGATGAGGCTTTCCGTATTTCACATCAAAGGCGGTCACCATGTGGTCGCGCTGAAACATACCAGGGAAGTTGTGGGCAAGGCGGTTCAGCAGGGAGTGTTGGCCCGAACCGGTGACAAGTACCGGAATAAGTCCTGCCGCTTTTACCTTTTGCAGCACTTCCCAAGCACCCGGCATACGTTCCGGTTCCGGGTGGGTACTGAATTCGGCGCTTTTCTCTGCATAGATGCTTTCTATCATCTCGGGAGTGGCATCCTTGCCATACTGGCGTTGATAAACGATGTTGATGGTGGAGGCTCCGGTACGTCCCTCGTGCATGTATGCCTCTTCACGGCTCAAGTGCAGGCCATGACGTTCCATTACTTTATGCCAGGCATCGGCATGGTAGGGCATGGAGTTGAATAACACACCGTCCATGTCAAAAAGAACGGCTTTCAGTTGGATGTAGGGGTGCCCGTGCTTTTCCAGATAACGGGCGATAGAGTTTTCGAACACTTGGTAGATTGGGGATTGAAAATTTAAAAATGCGGGGTAGATAAATAGAGAGTTGAGAATCGGGGAACGGTTCTCTTCGCACTTGTTGTGCAGCCATTTCTCAATTCTCAACTCTCAATTCTTAATTTATCAAAGTCTTGCCTGGATAGCTTTGGACTCTTCTTCGTAGCCGGGCTTGTTCAGCAATGCAAACATATTCTTCTTATATGCTTCCACACCCGGTTGGTTGAACGGATTGACTCCCAAAATATAACCGCTGATACCGCAAGCTATTTCGAAGAAGTAGAGCAGACCTCCGATGCTTTCTTCATTCAGTGCAGGGATAACGATGCGCATGTTGGGTACGCCGCCGTCAACGTGGGCAAGCTGTGTGCCCAATTCAGCCATCTTGTTCACTTCGTCCACGTGCTTACCTGCCAGGAAGTTCAGTCCGTCGAGGTTGGCTTCGTCCGAAGGTACTTGCAGGGAGTACTGTGTCTTCTCCACGGAGATGACAGTTTCGTAGATGGTACGTTCGCCTTCCTGAATCCATTGTCCCATGGAGTGCAGGTCGGTGGAGAAATCTACGGCAGCAGGGAAGATACCCTTGTTTTCCTTACCTTCGGATTCACCATAAAGCTGCTTCCACCATTCGCTTACGTAGTGCAGTTTGGGATTGTAGTTTACGAGGATTTCAATTTTCTTACCGTTCTTGTAGAGCTCGTTACGCGTAGCTGCATAGATGGCAGCAGGATTTTCTGCAAACGGAACATCTTTTCCACAAGCCTTTTCCATGGCAACTGCACCTGCAACCAGTTTCTCAATGTCGAAACCTGCTATTGCGATGGGCAGCAAGCCTACCGGAGTCAGTACGGAGAAACGTCCGCCCACGTTATCGGGGATGATGAAGGATTTGTAGCCTTCGTTGTCGGCCGTTACGCGGGCAGCGCCCTTTTTGGCATCGGTGATGGCAACGATAACCTTCTTTGCCATATCCTTGCCGCGTTGGTCTTCGCATTGCTTTTTCAACAGACGGAACGCCAAGGCCGTTTCAGTGGTAGTACCGGATTTGGAGATGTTGATAACACCGAATTTCTTGTCTTTCAAGTATTCGGTGAGTTCATATAGATAATCTTCACCGATATTGTGTCCTGCATACAGAATGACCGGAGCCGTTTTCTTGTCTTGCAACCAAGTGAAGCTGTTTGACAAAGCCTCTATCACCGCACGTGCACCGAGGTAACTTCCGCCAATACCGGCAACTACTACTACCTCGCAGTTGTCACGCAACGTCTGTGCGGTAGCCTTTAGGTCAGCCAGGTGCTCTTTAGTGATGGAAGAGGGGAGGTGCAGCCAGCCTAAGAAGTCGTTGCCCTTACCGGTACCATTCTCTAATGCTTCCTGTGCAGCCTTTACTTGGGCTTCATAGGCGAAAACGTTTTCTTTGGAGATGAATCCAAGAGTCTTTTCAATGTTCAAACTAATCATAATATTCTAGGTTTTAAATTCAGTATTTCGTTTTATCTTTTTTCGCGCTTACCGGAATGAATCGGTAAGCAGCTTGATTTCAATCGTCGGCGAGATACGCTCATACAGAATGTTGTATACTGCATCTACAATAGGCATGTTGACATGATAATGCTTGTTGATTTCCTTGATACATTTTGTACCGTAATATCCTTCAGCAATCATTTCCATCTCAATCTGCGCGCTTTTCACGGAGTATCCCTTGCCAATCATCGTACCGAATGTGCGGTTGCGGCTGAAATTGGAATATCCCGTCACCAGCAGGTCACCTAAATAAACGGAATCACTTACGTTTCTGTTCAGCGGATGTACCGTTTGCAGGAATCTGTTCATTTCCTGTATGGCATTGGACATGAGCACAGCCTGAAAGTTGTCGCCATATTTCAGACCGCTGCAGATACCGGCTGCAATGGCATATACATTCTTCAGCACCGAACTGTATTCAATGCCGGCAACGTCATTACTGACAGAGGTCTTGATGAATGAACTGGCCAGTTTGCGGGCAATGGTGCAAGCCTTGTCGGTGTCGGGACAAGCAATGGTCAAATAAGAAAGGCGTTCCAGAGCCACTTCTTCCGCATGGCAGGGACCTGCCAATACAGCAATATTCTCAGCCGGGACGCCATATTCCTTAGTGAAATATTCCGAGACAATCAAGTTGTCATCGGGCACAATACCTTTAATGGCAGTGATGATGAATTTATCCTTAATCTTAGTCTTCAGTTTCTTCAAGTGAACCTTCAGATAAGGGGAAGGTGTAACGAAGATGAGCGTATCAGATTCTTTCACGACATCATTGATGTTGGAGTTGAAGTTGATACGCTTGGTATCAAACTTGACGCCCGTCAAGTAGGCAGGGTTATGACCAAGCCGTTTGAAGTCGGCAATACGGTCATCGCGTCGCATGTACCAATTTATAGACTCCGCTTGTGACAGAACCATTTTTGCAATGGCAGTTGCCCAACTTCCTCCGCCCATGATGGCTATCTTACCGGGTAGTTTCATATCGAAATTAATAATTAAAAATTAAAAATTAAAAGAGGGGAAAGGAGTACCTTCCTCCTCCTCTTATCTTTAATCTTGCCTATTTAATTCTTTAATTTTTAATTCTTAATTCTTCCGACCCAGTCAGCAACTTCGTTTACGGTCGGGTTTGCCAGTTCCAATTTATATTTCTTGTTGATACCGCAGATGTCCATGTGGAGTTTTTGCGGATTCACATCTTTCATGTCACTCACCAGGTTGTAGCCGGCTTTCTGGATTACAGCCACCCAGTCTTCGGGGATGCCCAGCTCTGTGTATCGTGCAGGAGCATCTTTGGGGATAACCTTTTCCGGACGCATCTGCGGGAAGAAAAGCACTTCTTGGATAAAGGATTCGCCCGTCATTAACATGGTCAGACGGTCGATGCCGATACCGATGCCCGATGTGGGAGGCATACCGTATTGCAATGCTTTCAGGAAGTCCTGGTCGATGAACATCGCTTCGTCGTCTCCCTTTTCGCTCAAGCGGAGTTGGTCTTTGAAGCGTTCTTCCTGGTCTATCGGGTCGTTCAGCTCGCTGTAAGCGTTGGCAAGTTCCTTGCCGTTCACCATCAGCTCGAAGCGTTCGGTCAGTCCCGGCTTGCTGCGGTGCATCTTGGTCAGCGGGCTCATCTCTACGGGATAGTCGGTGATGAAAGTGGGCTGTATGAAAGTACCTTCGCAGAATTCTCCGAAGATTTCATCAATCAGCTTGCCCTTGCCCATGGTGTCGTCAATTTCCATATTCAGTTCCTTGCACACCTGGCGGATTTCGTCCTCGCTCTTGCCTTCGAGGTCGTATCCGGTCTTTTCCTTGATGGCTTCCAGGATGGGCAGACGGCGGTAGGGAGCTTTGAAGCTAATGGTCTTGCCGTCTATCTCGGTTTCTGTGCAGCCGTTTACGGCGATACAGATGCGTTCCAGCAATTTCTCCGTAAAACTCATCATCCAGTTGTAGTCCTTGTACTGCACGTACAGCTCCATACAAGTGAATTCCGGGTTATGGTTCTTGTCCATACCCTCGTTACGGAAGTTCTTGCCTATTTCATATACACCTTCGAATCCGCCCACAATCAGTCGCTTCAAGTAAAGCTCGGTGGCGATACGCAGGTAGAGGTCTATATCCAGAGAGTTATGGTGGGTGATGAACGGACGGGCGCTTGCTCCACCGGGGATGGATTGAAGAATCGGCGTCTCCACTTCCGTGTAGCCGGCTTCATCCAGCACAGCACGCATGGTCTTGATGACGGTGGCGCGCTTCAGGAATTTTTCTTTCACGCCGTCGTTCACGATAAGGTCTACATAACGCTGGCGGTAGCGGAGTTCGGGGTCTTCGAAAGAGTCGTAAGCCACGCCGTCCTTATATTTCACGATAGGCAGGGGCTTGATACTCTTTGCAAGTACGGTCAGCTTCTTGGCATGGATGCTGATTTCGCCCATTTGGGTACGGAATACGAATCCTTCAATGCCGATAAAGTCGCCTAAATCGAGCAAACGTTTGAACACGGTATTGTACATCTCCTTGTCCTCGTCCGGACAGATGTCATCGCGGGTGATATATACCTGGATGCGTCCTTTGGAGTCCTGCAATTCGATGAAAGATGCTTTACCCATGATACGGCGGCTCATGATACGTCCGGCAACGGACACTTGGCGAGGCTCTGCATCGTCGTTGAATTCAGCTTTAATATCGGTAGAGAAAGCATTTGTTACATACTCTGCTGCGGGATAAGGCTCAATGCCCATCGCGCGAAGTTCATTCATACTGTTGCGACGAATGATTTCTTGTTCACTTAGTTCTAATACGTTCATTTCGCTATATTTCACTCAATTTGGGTACAAAAGTACGAAACATTTTTCAGATAGCGAACCTTTTGACGGAAAATACGTACCTTTGCACCCGGTAAAAAGAAATAGGTATATAGTATGACAGCACAAAAGACACCCACAGCGTTGGGTACGGAGAGCATCGGAAAACTCTTGATGCAGTATGCCGTGCCGGCAATCATTGCCATGACGGCATCTTCTTTATATAATATGGTAGATAGTATTTTCATCGGTCACGGTGTGGGGACCATGGCTCTGTCGGCATTGGCACTGACTTTCCCGTTGATGAACCTCGGGGCTGCTTTCGGTGCATTGGTAGGCGTAGGTGCTGCTACACTGATTTCGGTAAAGCTGGGACAGAAGGATTATGATACGGCGCAACGGGTGCTGGGCAATGTGTTTGTACTGAATATTTTGTTGGGTTTGGCGTTTACCGTTATAGTCTTTCCTTTTCTTAATCCTATCCTTTATTTCTTTGGTGGCAGTGATGAGACGGTGGAATATGCGCGGCAGTTTATGGAGATAATCTTGTTGGGCAACGTTGTTACCCATCTCTATCTGGGTCTGAATGCGGTGCTGCGTGCTTCGGGACATCCCAAGCAGGCGATGTATGCCACTATTGCTACGGTGGCTATCAATACGATATTGGCTCCTATTTTTATATTTATGTTCGACTGGGGGATTCGCGGGGCTGCCATTGCTACGGTGTCTGCGCAGGTCATTGCCTTGCTGTGGCAACTCAAGCAGTTCAATAACGCCAATGAATTGCTGCACTTCCGCCGGGGTATCTTCCGTCTGAAGCGTAAGATTGTATTTGATTCACTGGCTATCGGTATGTCTCCTTTTCTGATGAACCTGGCGGCTTGCCTTATTGTAATCCTTATCAATCAGGGATTGAAGAAGTACGGAGGCGACTTGGCTATCGGTGCCTTTGGTATTGTGAACCGCTTGGTGTTTATCGTAGTTATGATTGTGATGGGATTAAACCAGGGAATGCAGCCCATTGCCGGATATAACTTCGGAGCAAAGTTGTACGACCGGGTGAACAAGGTACTGAAACTGACAATAATCTATGCCACCTGTGTGACAACCTTTGGCTTCTTGGTAGGGATGCTGGCACCTAATCTGGTGGTGGGTATCTTTACATCAGACGCAGAATTGACGGAACTTTCGGCTACGGGATTGCGTATTACGGTGATGTTCTTCCCCATTATCGGTTTCCAGATGGTAACCTCCAATTTCTTCCAAAGTATAGGGATGGCGGGCAAGGCGATATTCCTTTCACTTACGCGGCAGATGCTGATTCTGCTTCCTTGTCTGCTTATTCTGCCGCACTTCTTTGGCGTGGCCGGGGTGTGGTATAGTATGCCGGTATCCGATTTGCTTGCAAGCTTGATAGCACTGGTGATGCTGGTTTATCAATTCCGTAAGTTTAAGACTGCTGCAGCACATTAAAATAAAATTTTTCATATGCTTTCTGTAGATATTCCGTAAGAATATTTATATTTGCTATCTGCAAACTAATAGATTAACAAGCATATGGACAATAATTTTATAGTCAATATAGGCCGTCAGTTGGGTAGTGGTGGACGGGAGATAGGCGAGAAGCTGGCTACCCGTCTGGGAATTGATTTTTATGATAAGGAGCTGATTAGGCTGGCTTCCGAAGAGAGTGGACTATGTTGTGAGTTTTTTGAAAAAGCTGATGAGAAAGCTTCACAAGGCATTATTGGAGGGCTCTTCGGCATGCGTTTCCCTTTTGTCAGTGACGGGGCTATCCCTGCTACGAATTGCCTGAGTAATGATGCTCTGTTCAAAGTGCAAAGTGACGTGATACGCCGATTGGCGGAGGAGAAGTCCTGCGTGTTCGTGGGACGTTGTGCTGATTATATTCTTCGGGATAATCCACGCTGTGTCAATGTTTTCATTTCCTGCTCCAATGAAGAGCGCATCAAACGCCTTTGCCGAATGCATTCCATTTCTGAGCGTGAAGCGGAGGAGATGATGAACAAAGCGGATAAGAAACGCGCCGAATACTATAACTACTACAGCTATAAAAAATGGGGGGCTGCCGAGACATATCATTTGTGTATCGATTCCTCTGTATTGGGAGTTGAGAGAACGACGGATTTCATCGAGGAATTTGTGAAACAGAAACTCAATCTTAGGTGAACTGAGTGCTCGGTATGTCACGATTGGGATTCCTCTTACTGCTGTGGGTGTTCTTTCTGCCGGGTATAAAGGTATACGGAAGTTCCGAGACTTCGGCAAGTGTGGACCGGATGTCTTTCAATGCACACTGGAATACTCCTATCGAATCAATGAACGGTACACTAAACCTGGCGGATGACTATTACCTGACGGACGGTACTCCGGTGACCGACCGTAACTACGGGGAAATGAACAATGGAGTATTGGATGTGACGCGCCCCAATGCCGCCCATTTTGCCAACCGTGACCCACGGCTTTACAGCACTTTGTTTGTACGCGGCATGTCGTGGAACGGCAAGGGCGGGGAAGGCAATTGGTACGGTGGCGCAGCCGCTTCTTTGTCCATGGTCTACGTCATGAAATATTTCGACCCTAAGGACACCGGTAACTCCTGGGACAATGGGCAGGACTTCTACGTGGTACGCTATAATATCAGTATCGGTGATGGTATTCGTCCCAAAGAAACCCGTGCAGGGATGTTTTCGCCGAGCATACATGTTGCCGGTCCTGCGAAACATGTGCTGGTAGAACACAATATTATTCATGCCAATGCAAAGCCGGCTGCTAACGTGGACCGTACGATGATTACTTCCGATTCTTGGGATGGTTTTGCTGATGACACGTTTTTCAAACAGAATACTTTCTATGCTGCCGAGGCAAGCAGATTCTCTATGACAAGCTCTACAAACAATCTGTTTGACGGCAATTGGTACATTGGTACTTACCAGCAATTGCCTGCTGACGAAAAGGCGCATACCGTTTCAGAAACCTATCAGAAGGAGGTGCTGGATGTGGACCGGAATGGGTATGAAGGGTTGCTTATGAACAACCGCATGGTATGCGGGGTGAAAGGCTACTTTGTGGATAAGGAGGCGATAGAATCTTTCTTTGATCGTTGCCGTTGATGGATAATCTTCAAAATAAAACCTCCAGTCTTTTCAAAACTATAATATGAAAAGACCGGAGGTTTTATTTTAAGGAGGTTATTGCATTTCCTATTACATCATTGTCAGCAATATCATCTGCCCCGCCAAAATACGCAGGAACATAGTCAACGGATATACTGTAGAATAGCCTACTGCCGGAGCGTCATTGCCCGATGTCTGGTTGGCATATGCCAATGCAGGAGGGTCTGTGTTACTACCGGCAATCAGACCCATTAACGTGAAGTAGTTCACCTTGCAGTAGAAGCGGGCAATCATACCGATTATCAACAAAGGAATAACGGTTATCAGGAAACCATATCCCACGTACAGCAATCCGCTGCCTTCTACCACGGTCTGCACAAAATGCTCACCGGCTTCTATGCCGACGCTGGCAAGGAAGAGCACGATACCAATTTCACGCAACATCAAGTTGGCACTCATGGTGGTGTATGTCACAAGATGCATTTTGTGACCGAAACGTCCGATGAGGATGGCCACTACCAGCGGACCACCAGCCAAACCTAACTTAACCGGTGTCGGCATACCCGGGAATGCGATAGGCAGACTACCCAGCAGGATTCCCAAAAAGATTCCCACAAAAATAGTTACGATATTCGGAGTGTCCAAACGTTTCAACTGATTACCCAATACGCCGGCTACACGTTCTACGGCATCCTGCTGGCCGACCACCATTACACGGTCACCTACCTGAAGTACCAGATTGGGATCGGCAAACAAGTCCATACCCGAACGGTTGATACGGGTTACATTTACACCGTACATGCTGCGGAAGTGGAGGCTTCCCAACTTCTTGCCATTGATTTCGGACTTGGTGACGAGGATACGGCGGGAAACCATCGGAGTGTCCTGCTTTTCCCAGTCTACGTGTATTTCTTTTCCGATAAAGGCAGCCACCGCTTCGGCATCTTCTTCGGAACATACGATGAAGAGCTGGTCTCCTACGTGGAATATTGTTTCATGATTGGGGATACTGACGTGCCCCTCGTGGCGTATGCGCGAACATACAAACGGACGTCCCAGGAAATCCTTTATCTGGAGCAGGGTCTTTCCGGAAATTGATTCATTGCGTACTTCGAGGTGAAGCATGTGCGGCTGATGCTTAACATCGGCTTCCTGCGTGTTGAGTTCCTGTTCCTCTTTCTTGAGGTTCACCCGGCAGATATAGCGGATGGCTATGATGGAACCTATGATACCTACCACACCAAGCGGATAGGCGCAGGCATATCCCAGTGCAATGGGGTCTCCCGTATAGTTTATCTGGTTCAAGGCTTCTTGTGCGGCACCCAGACCCGGAGTATTGGTTACGGCACCATAGAGAATACCTACTATCATTGGCAAGTCTATCCCTCCGTCAATGAAGTAGATGCTCAATGCTACTGCGATATTCAGCAATACGATGCCGACAGCAAGCATGTTCAGCCGCATACCCCCTTTCTTAAAGGAAGAGAAGAAGGAGGGCCCGACTTGCAGACCGATACAGAATACAAATAAAATCAAACCGAATTCGCGGATGAAATGCAAAATGTGTGTTTCGCCCGTGAAGCCAAAATGGCCCATCAGGATACCGGCAAAGAGGACGAATGTAACCCCCAACGATACCCCGAAAATCTTAATCTTACCCAGCAATACGCCCACAGATATTACGAATGCATACAAACAAACGATGTGAGCGACAGATGAAGGGTCCCATAGCAAGCTTTCTAACCAATTCATAGTACCTTATTAATATGTCGTTTTTTAAATTTCGCGCAAAATTACTTAATAAAAAGGAGGTAGCAAAGGCTTTGTGGTACTTTTTGCTATATCAACTTTGCAAAAGTAGAGTATGCTTCCGGTGAATACGCTGAATCCGTATGGACACGGAGTCATCTGTAAGTGCAATTTTCTCTAAAAAAAGATTTTGTTCTAAGTATTTGTTTATATTTGCAAGTCTCTTGATGACAAAAATGAATAGTATTCATCTATTTAAATTTTAAATAAACTATGGCAGACAGTAAAGAAAAACTCTTCTCCGACTTTTCTCCCGTTTCCACTGAGCAGTGGATGGAGAAAGTTACCGCAGACCTGAAAGGGGCGGATTTCGAGAAGAAGCTCGTTTGGAAGACAAACGAAGGATTTAAGGTGAAACCTTTCTACCGTATGGAGGACCTGGAAGGTTTGAAGACGACAGATGCCCTTCCCGGCGAGTTTCCTTATCTCAGAGGTACCAAGAAAGACAACAATGAATGGCTTGTTCGTCAGGAAATCAAAGTGGAATGCCCCAAAGAGGCCAATGCCAAGGCGTTGGATATCTTGAATAAAGGTGTAGATTCACTCTCTTTCCATGTAAAGGCCAAGGAATTGAACGCAGAGTATATTGAAACTTTGTTGAAAGATATCTGCGCGGAATGTGTCGAGTTGAATTTCTCTACCTGCCAGGGGCATGTGGTGGAACTTGCAGAACTTCTTGTCGCTTATTTCCAGAAGAAGGATTATGACTTGACGAAATTGCAGGGCTCCATCAACTATGACTACTTCAACAAAATGCTAGCCAAAGGTAAAGAAAAAGGTGATATGGTGGCAACAGCCAAGGCGCTGCTCGAGGCTACCGCTTCCCTTCCGAAATACCGTGTATTGAATGTGAACGCGTTGACATTAAACAATGCGGGTTCTTATATTTTTCAGGAACTGGGTTATGCTTTGGCTTGGGGTAATGAATATATGAATCAGCTGGTTGATGCCGGTCTGCCGGCTGCAATGGTAGCCAAGAAGATTAAGTTCAATTTCGGTATCAGTTCCAACTACTTCCTTGAAATAGCCAAATTCCGCGCTGCACGTATGCTGTGGGCTAATATTGTGGCTTCTTACAGTCCCGAGTGTCTGCGCGACTGCGACAACAAGGGTAAGGATAACGAATGCCGCTGTGCAGCCAAGATGAAGATTCATGCGGAAACTTCTTCATTCAACTTGACTTTGTTTGATGCACACGTAAACTTGTTGCGTACGCAGACTGAGGCGATGAGTGCCGCCCTTGCCGGCGTTGACTCAATGACGGTTACTCCGTTCGACAAGACTTATGATGCTCCTAACGAATTCTCTGAGCGTATGGCGCGTAACCAACAACTGCTGTTGAAAGAAGAATCGCACTTCGATAAAGTTATTGACCCAGCTGCAGGTTCTTACTATATTGAGAATTTGACCGTCTCTATTGCCAAGCAGGCTTGGGACCTCTTCCTCACTGTAGAAGAAGACGGTGGTTTCTATGCTTCCGTGAAAGCCGGAAAAGTGCAGGCTGCCGTAAACGAAAGCAACAAGGCCCGTCATGCTGCAGTCGCCAAGCGTAAGGAAGTGTTGCTGGGTACCAACCAGTTCCCCAACTTTAATGAAAAGGCGGGAGATAAGAAACCGGTTGAGGCTACTTGCTGTTGCGGCGGCGGACATACCTGCGAAAAAGATGTTCCGACACTGAACTTTGACCGTGCTGCCAGTGAATTTGAAGCGTTGCGTCTCGAAACAGAGGCTTCCGGCAAACGCCCGAAAGCGTTTATGCTGACTATCGGTAATCTGGCCATGCGCCAGGCACGTGCACAGTACTCTTGCAACTTTCTGGCTTGTGCCGGATACGAAGTTGTGGATAACCTCGGTTTCCCCACCGTAGAAGAAGGTATAGAAGCAGCTATGGCTGCCAAGGCCGACATCGTGGTATTGTGTTCAAGTGATGATGAATATGCAGAATATGCTGTTCCTGCCTTCAAGGCTCTGAATGGCCGTGCCATGTTTATCGTAGCCGGTGCTCCTGCTTGCATGGACGACTTGAAGGCTGCCGGTATCGAGAACTTTATCCATGTCCGTGTCAACGTATTAGAGACATTAAAAGAATTCAACGCCAAACTTTTGAAGTAAGCAACTTCAATCGTAAATCGTAAATCGTCAAATCGTAAATAACATGATGCGAAAAGATTTTAAAAACTTAGATATATATGCCGCTTTTCAGCCCGTCAACGGTGCTGAGTGGCAAAAGGCTAACGGCATCCATGCTGATTGGAAAACGCCGGAACACATTGAGGTGAAGCCTGTTTATACAAAAGAAGACCTTGAGGGAATGGAACATTTGGGTTATGCTGCCGGACTTCCTCCTTATTTGCGTGGTCCGTACTCTGTAATGTATACATTGCGTCCCTGGACTATCCGTCAGTATGCAGGTTTTTCTACAGCGGAAGAGTCAAATGCCTTTTACCGTCGTAATTTGGCTTCCGGACAGAAAGGTCTGTCCGTAGCTTTCGACTTGGCCACTCACCGTGGCTACGACCCCGACCACGAACGTGTAGTGGGTGACGTAGGTAAGGCAGGTGTGTCTATCTGTTCCTTGGAGAATATGAAGGTGCTGTTCGATGGAATTCCTTTGAACAAGATGTCCGTCTCCATGACCATGAACGGTGCCGTACTTCCTGTTATGGCATTCTACATCAACGCAGGTCTGGAGCAGGGTGCCAAGTTAGAAGAAATGGCTGGTACTATCCAAAATGATATCTTAAAGGAATTCATGGTGCGTAATACCTATATTTATCCGCCTGCATTCTCTATGAAGATTATCTCCGACATCTTTGAATATACTTCCCAAAAGATGCCTAAGTTTAACTCTATCTCCATCTCCGGCTACCACATGCAGGAAGCGGGTGCTACGGCAGACATCGAGTTGGCTTACACCCTGGCAGACGGTTTGGAATATCTGCGTGCCGGAACGGCTGCGGGTATTGACATCGATGCTTTCGCACCGCGTCTCTCTTTCTTCTGGGCCATCGGAACGAACCACTTTATGGAAATTGCCAAAATGCGTGCCGCACGTATGTTGTGGGCAAAGATTGTGAAGCAGTTCAACCCGAAGAATCCGAAGTCGCTGGCTTTGCGTACGCACTCTCAGACTTCCGGCTGGTCGCTGACAGAGCAAGACCCGTTCAACAATGTGGGCCGTACTTGTATTGAGGCGATGGCTGCTGCATTGGGACATACTCAGTCACTGCATACCAATGCTCTTGACGAGGCTATTGCCTTGCCGACGGATTTCTCTGCACGTATTGCACGTAATACGCAGATTTATATTCAGGAAGAAACTTACATTTGCAAGAATGTAGACCCATGGGGTGGCTCTTATTATGTGGAAAGTTTGACCAATGAGTTGGCTCACAAGGCTTGGGAATTGATTCAGGAAGTAGAGAAGCTGGGCGGTATGGCAAAAGCCATCGAAACCGGTATTCCCAAGATGCGTATCGAAGAGGCTGCTGCACGTACACAAGCCCGTATTGATAGCGGTTCACAGACCATTGTCGGCGTGAACAAGTATCGTCTGGAGAAAGAAGCTCCGATTGATATTCTTGAAATCGACAATACGGCTGTCCGTCAGGAACAGATTGAAAACTTGAAGCGTCTGAAGGAAGGACGTAACCAGGCAGAAGTGGACAAGGCTTTGGAGGCTATTACTGAATGTGTAAAGACAGGTAAGGGCAACTTGCTGGAACTGGCTGTCGAGGCAGCCCGTGTCCGTGCCACTTTGGGGGAAATCTCTTATGCTTGCGAAAAGATTGTAGGACGTTATAAAGCAGTAATTAGAACTATATCAGGCGTGTATTCATCAGAAAGTAAGAATGACAGCGACTTCCACCGTGCTTGTGAATTGGCGGAGAAGTTTGCGAAGAAAGAGGGACGTCAGCCTCGTATCATGGTAGCCAAGATGGGCCAGGACGGTCACGACCGCGGTGCCAAGGTTGTTGCAACCGGATATGCCGACTGTGGCTTCGACGTGGATATGGGACCCTTGTTCCAGACACCGGCCGAGGCTGCCCGCGAAGCGGTTGAGAACGACGTTCATGTAGTGGGGGTTTCTTCATTGGCTGCCGGACACAAGACATTAGTTCCGCAGATTATCGAAGAACTCAAGAAGTTGGGACGTGAGGACATCGTAGTGATTGCCGGTGGTGTAATCCCCGCACAAGACTATGACTTCCTTTACAAGGCAGGCGTAGCTGCCATCTTCGGCCCCGGTACTCCGGTTGCCAAGGCTGCTTGCCAGATATTGGAAATCTTGTTGGATGAAGAATAATCCGACACGTTAAATGTTAAAAAAGGACGGTGTGCGTTTGCATATCCGTCCTTTTTTCTTAATCTGTGTTATATAGCATGCTTTTTTTCTTGGATAATTTGCAGATTTATCAGAAGTCCGTATCTTTGCAATGTGTTTTTCATAGTATTAGATTTAAGGTTAACAAAGGTTGGAGTACAGCGGTACTCCTTTTTTTATGTTCATATGTCAGCTTTTGGGGAGAAAAAATTACCAGGTCTATGTTATCGTTCCTTGCTTATCGTTTCGTTCTTGCCCCCTTTTTATTACCTTTGTCCCACTAAATAAAATAGCGAATGATAGTTTGTATTGCCGAAAAGCCCTCTGTGGCGCGTGACATAGCCGATGTATTGGGAGCGAGAGAAAAGAAAGATGGATACATCGAAGGAAATGGATACCAGGTGACCTGGACATTCGGTCATCTTTGTACGCTGAAAGAGCCGCATGAATATACCCCTAATTGGAAGTCATGGAGCTTGGGAAGCCTGCCCATGATACCTCCCCGTTTCGGCATTAAGCTGATTAGTAATCCCACATACGAGCGCCAGTTCCATACGATAGAGAACCTCATGCAACATGCCGATATGATTATAAACTGCGGTGATGCCGGTCAGGAGGGAGAATTGATACAGCGCTGGGTGATGCAGAAGGCCGGGGCACGTTGCCCGGTGAAACGTCTTTGGATATCTTCATTGACAGAGGAAGCCATCCGTGAGGGCTTTGCCAAGCTGCGCGATGCGTCGGATTTCCAGCCTTTGTACGAGGCAGGCTTGTCGCGTGCCATTGGCGACTGGCTGCTCGGGATGAATGCCACCCGCCTCTACACCATGAAGTATGGGCAGAACCGGCAGGTACTTTCTATCGGCCGTGTGCAAACGCCGACACTGGCGCTGATTGTAAACCGTCAGTTGGAAATACAGAATTTTGTTCCCAAGCAATACTGGGAGCTGAAGACCGTCTATCGAGATACCACTTTCTCCACCATCCTCCGGAAAAGTGAGGAGGAACTGGTATTGGAAGCCGAGAAGCAGAAAGAGGCTATAGCTGCCGGGAAGAAACCTAAAAAAGAAGAAGAGAATCGGGGTATCGACCCCATTACCGACCGCGAACGTGGGCTTGTTTTATTGGACCAGATTAAGAATTCTCTTTTTACCGTGACGGATGTCACCAAGAAAGAGGGGAGGGAGGCGCCACTCCGCTTGTTTGACTTGACTTCTTTGCAAGTGGAATGTAACAAGAAGTTTGCCTATTCCGCTGATGAGACGCTGAAAATCATCCAGTCTTTGTATGAGAAGAAAGTGGCTACCTATCCACGTGTAGACACTACCTATTTGAGTGATGACATCTATCCCAAATGCCCCGGCATCTTGAAAGGTCTGCGTGATTACGAGACATTTACAGCCCCTTTGACAGGAACTGCATTGTTGAAGTCCAAAAAGGTTTTCGATAACTCGAAGGTAACAGACCACCACGCCATTATTCCTACCGGCCAGCATCCGCAGAATCTGACGGATATGGAGCGTCGCGTATTCGATTTGATAGCACGCCGTTTCATTGCTGTATTCTATCCCGATTGTAAGTTTGCCACTACCACCGTATTGGGCGAGGTAGAGAGCATAGAGTTCAAGGCCACCGGCAAGCAGATTCTGGAACCGGGTTGGCGTATTATCTTCGGCACCCCCTCGGCACAATCGCAGGAGGAGAAAGAGGAGAAGGGAGAAGAGGAGAATGTGCTTCCGGCTTTTGTGAAAGGAGAAAGCGGACCGCACGTCCCCGATTTGTATGAGAAGTGGACGCAGCCGCCCCGGCCTTATACGGAAGCCACCCTGCTGCGTGCTATGGAAACGGCGGGCAAGCTGGTGGATAACGACGAACTGCGTGATGCGCTGAAGGAAAACGGTATCGGTCGTCCATCTACCCGTGCAGCCATCATCGAGACGCTGTTCAAGCGAAACTATATCCGCAAGGAAAAGAAGAACCTGATAGCCACCCCTACCGGTGTGGAGCTGATACAGATTATCCATGAGGAGCTGTTGAAGTCGGCGGAACTGACCGGTATCTGGGAGAAAAAGCTACGTGAGATAGAAAGGCGGACATATAATGCCGGACAATTCTTGGAAGAATTGAAGCAGATGGTATCGGAAGTCGTGATGAGTGTACTTTCTGATAACAGCAACCGCCACATCACCATCCAAGCGCCTGCTCCCGAAAAGGGCAGTAAGGTTTCTGCCAAGACAGAGGCTGCCGATAAGCCGAAAAAGGAGCCGAAGAAAAGAACACCGAGAAAGTCTGCCGCCGCAGGTAAAAAGACGGAGCAGGCTTCGGGCGCTGTGGCAGCTTCAAGTACGGAGGCTTCCGTACAAGCTGACGATTTCGTCGGTCAGCCTTGTCCGCTTTGCGGAAAAGGTACCGTTATCAAGGGGAAAACGGCTTACGGTTGTTCCGAATGGAAATCCGGATGCACATTCCGTAAGCCGTTTGAATAAGGGTAATCACATTAAATAATTCTCTCCGCCATGTATTTCCAGAGGGGAGCAGCCATCAGCGCCTGGCGGATGCTTCCTTGCTGCAGCAATTCCTTGACCTCCTGCAAGGAAAGCAGGTGTACGGTCAGGTTCTCCGTATCTTCCAAGTGTTGCTCGGAGATTTTCTCCACGTCCGTAGCCAGGAAACAGTAGGTAATGTTGGTGTGGGTACTTGGATTGGGAGAGATTTGCATGAACTCTTTCCATACTCCGTTTCCATAGCCGGTTTCTTCCAAAAGTTCCCGTTGTGCGGAAACCATCGGAGAGCCGTCCTCTTCTTCGCATACCCCTGCACAGAGCTCATAGGACGTTTCTTGTATGCCATGCCGGTATTGGCGGATAAAGACAAATTGTCCATCACGGGTGATGGCGATGGTATTCACCCAGTTTGGATATTCCAATATATAATAGGAGGGGATGTGGTTGCCGTTGGGCAGCACTACATGGTCCTTACGCACAGTGAGCCACGGAGCCCGATGAAGGTATTCGCTGGATAAGACGGTCCAGGTGTCTTTTGATTTTTCCATAATGGTAAAATTGACTATATTTTAAACAGCATCCCTCCGATATTATCTGTCGTGGCTCCCGTCACCGAGGCGAGGCATCCGGGTGTGTCCGCCATATAGAGGGCACCCAGGAAAGCAAAGATTAGGGCTTCCTTGTATTCTATGATTTGCCGGCTGGGAATCACGATTTCACACGGACACAAGGCGTCGATACGTTCTATGAGGAACTTGTTGAATGCACCTCCGCCGGTAATCAGCAGTTTTCCGTTACCATCGGGCAAGGGGCGGGCGGTGATGATGCGTGATATTTGCCAGGCGGCATGCTCGTAAAAGGTACGTAGCATATTCTCCATACTCAAGCCATAACGCTCGAGCATGGGATATACCAGCGTTTCCACCCACTCCCGTCCCAATGACTTCGGTCCGGACTGATGGTAGAAATCCATTCCGTTCAGTTCGTCCAGCAGTTCTTGGCAGATGTTGCCTTGCCGTGCTATCTCGCCGTCACGGTCAAATTCCAATCCTATTTGCCGGCAGTAATGGTTGATGACGTAATTCACCGGACTGATGTCAAAAGCGATGCGCCGCCCGTCCTGCTCGAATGAGATGTTGGAGAAACCGCCGATATTCAAACAGAAGTCGTAGTCGGCAAAAAGCAACCGGTCGCCAATAGGTACGAGTGGAGCGCCCTGCCCACCCAGCATGATGTCCAGCCGCCGGAAATCCGAAACGGTAGGTATACGGGTTTCAGCGGCAATGGCGGCTCCGTCACCTATTTGGTACATGATTCTCTTTTGAGGCTCATGGAAGATGGTATGCCCGTGGGAGGCGATAATATCGGGGTGGACTCCAAATTCTTGCATGAACTCGTTGACACGTTCACCGAGAAACTTTCCATAGGAGCTGTGGAAAGTGATGAACTCCAAAGCACTCATTGTCTGTGCACCGGTACCCAATATCTGCTTCATGGCGTCGGGGTAGCTATAGCCTTTTGCACAGTCTATGTGGAAAGACCATTTTCCGGCTTGCTGCCGGAAAGTGCAACAACATACGTCCAGCCCGTCAAGGGAAGTGCCGGACATCAGGCCGATGGCTTGAATTTGGAAGTCTTTCATCCTGATTTTCTTGTTTTATTTATAATTGAGGTAGAATTCGACAACAGCTTCTATTCCTTTACGGAAGATGTCCAACGGTATATTCTCATTAGGTGAGTGGATGGCGTTGGATTCGAGCCCGAAGCCCATCAGAACGGTTTTGATGCCCAGTACTTGCTCGAAAGTGGAGATGATGGGGATACTTCCACCCCGACGCACTGCCAGCGGTTTCTTTCCAAAAGCTTTTTCAAAACCTTTTTCGGCGGCTTGGTAGGCGGGTAGGGTGATGGGACATACATATCCTTGGCCTCCATGCATCGGAGTGACTTTTACCTGTACTGAATCCGGCGCTATGTCCAGAATGTAGTCGGCAAAGAGTCGGGATATCTTGTGGTGGTCCTGGTGGGGAACCAACCGGCAGGATACCTTGGCGTATGCCTTGGATGGGAGCACGGTCTTGGACCCTTCACCCGTATATCCGCCCCAGATGCCGCATACGTCGAAAGACGGACGGCAACTGTTACGTTCCAGCGTACTGTAACCTTTCTCTCCGAAAAGTGCTTTTACATGGATAGCCTTTTTGTATTTCTCTTCGTCGAAAGGAATGCGGGCTATCATGTCGCGCTCGGCTTGGGGAACTTCTTCCACATCGTCATAGAAGCCCGGTACGGTGATACGTCCCTCTGCGTCCGTCACTTGGCTGATTATCTGGCAAAGTACATTGATGGGGTTGGCAACAGCACCGCCGAAGTGACCGCTGTGTAGGTCGCGGTTGGGGCCGGTCACTTCTATTTCCCAATAGGCTAGTCCGCGCAGTCCGGTGGTCAGTGAAGGCAGGTCTGCACCAAGCATGCTGGTGTCCGAAACCAGAATGACGTCTGCTTTCAGCAACTCTTTGTGCTCCTGGCAGAAGCTTTCTAAGCTGGGCGAACCGATTTCTTCTTCTCCTTCGAAGATGAATTTTACGTTGGTTTGCAGCAGTTCGTTGCGTACGAGGTATTCAAACGCTTTCACTTGTATGAAAGATTGCCCTTTGTCATCATCAGCACCACGTGCCCAGATATGTCCGTCGCGTATTTCCGGCTCAAAGGGGTCGCTTTTCCAAAGTTCGAGAGGTTCGGCTGGCATCACGTCGTAGTGGGCATATACCAATACGGTCTTGGCGTCCGGGTCTACGATTTTCTGTCCAAAAACAATCGGGTTACCTTTGGAGGGCATTACGAGGGCTTCATCCGCTCCGGCTTCGAGCAGCAACTGTGCCCAGCGTTCGGCGCAGGCAAGCATATCGTCGTGATGCTCGGGTTTGGCACTGATGCTTGGAATGCGAATGAGGCTGAACAAGTCTTCCAGCATTTTAGGCTCGTTCTCGGTGATGTATTTCTTTATTTCCATGGGTGAATATTATAGTTGTGTTGTTCTGTCAATCAGGTAATAATCCAACAATGTCATTGCTGTCATTGCTTCCACGATGGGTACTGCGCGTGGCAATACGCACGGGTCATGGCGTCCTCGGGCTTTCAGGGTGGTGTCTACACCGTCAATGTTCACGGTGTGTTGCTCCATCAGTACGGTTGCCACGGGTTTGAAGGCTACACGGAAATAGATGTCTTGCCCGTTACTGATTCCACCTTGTATACCGCCCGAATGATTGGTGCGGGTCTCGATACGTCCGTTATTGTTGTAGAACACATCATTCTGCTCCGAGCCTTTCTGCTTTAATCCCTTGAAACCGTCTCCATACTCGAATGCTTTTGCTGCATTGATGCTGAGCATGGCTGCTCCAAGTGCTGCATGGAGCTTGCCGAATACGGGTTGTCCCAGTCCGATGGGGCATCCTTTGACGACACAAGTCACCACTCCTCCGATGGTATCTCCTTCTCCCTTTATCTTGAAGATGAGTTCTTCCATTTCTTTTGCCTTCGCCGGGTCGGGGCAGCGGACCGGATTGGTCTCTATCAGGTCGAGGTCGTATGCGGTATAATTTTCTTCAAGGCGGATAGGACCTACTTGTGAAGTGTACGCCGTGATGTGTATACCCAGCTGCTTCAGCGCCAATTTGGCCAGGGCACCCGCTACTACACGCGAGATTGTTTCACGGGCTGATGAACGTCCACCTCCGCGGTGGTCGCGGATGCCATATTTTACTTTATAAGTATAGTCGGCGTGTGACGGTCGGTAGACTTCTTTCAGATTATTGTAATCGTCAGAATGTTGGTTTTGGTTCCATACAATGAATCCTATGGGGCAGCCTGTGGATTTTCCTTCGAAGATGCCGGAGAGGAACTCCACTTTATCACCTTCTTTCCGGGCGGTAGTGATACGTGACTGTCCGGGGCGGCGTCGGTCGAGCTCTGCCTGGACGAAATCCATATCAATGACTATTCCTGCAGGGAATCCGTCTATCACTCCTCCTACACCCTTGCCGTGTGATTCCCCAAAACTGGTAAGGCGGAGAATGTTTCCAAATGAGTTGAACATATCAAATGCTTTAAAGGTTTATATATGAGGCTCATGCGCCAATGTTTCTCTTATGAAAATACTTTTCACTTTATAAAGATAACAACTTTTTTTGGGATTCGTTTGAATGAAAAGCATTTTTTTGCATTAAGACTGCATGGCTTTCATTTAAGGGAGTTGAGGGCACATGCGATAAAGAAGTGAAAACCAAGCTTGCGGATAGGTGTCCCAAAGTTGGGGATATGCGTTCCAAGGTTGGGCATGTCTATCCCAAGGCTTGGGATAGAACTTGCGACATGTCTTTGGCATTTTTACAACGAATACTTCAGAACTTTATTATATGTATCTTGCAACTTTTTTGCAAATGTCTATTGGGCGGGAAACTTATGTCCAGTGGCAGGATTGCCGTTCTTTGGCAGAGCAACAATGAAGAGGGAGCGATTCTCGATAATTTCTCTGACTCTTTTGAATGAACCCTTCAAATGAAGAGCCGTGATTAAGACTGCCGCCGTTGCTTCATTAAAATACGGAGAGTATTAAAAATGGAACATCCTTTTTTTAGAAAAGACCTTGTACGGTAACCTTAAAAGGTGTTACTTTGCACCCTTGATTTTAAAATAGGAAATTGATGGCTTCCATGGAAGCTTTTTATTAACTAAACAAGTATTCTTAAAAGTATGAAAAAGAATTTATTTTATTTGTTTGCATTGATTTGTTCAATGAGTTTGTTCACGGCTTGTAGTGATGATGACGATGAAGTTAAGTCACTTCCGGAAGTAAATGCTACTTATGTATCGTCGGAGCTGGAACTTATTTATGGCGGTGAAGTGCTTTTGGGAAAGAAGGTTACTTTCAATACGACAGACGGGAAAAGTGCCGACATTACATTGGAAGGTGCTGATATTGCGTTGACTAAAGAGACTATGGCATCCGGACTTGTAAATCCGGGCGTGATACCGGGCGAACCTAAGGTTACGTTTTCAGCGGCTTTGCAGCCGGTAGAAAACGGCTATACTTTTGCAGGTGAACATGTTGCCGATAATTATAGCATGAAATATGAAGGTGCTGTAGAGAAAGGCAAATTGAATCTGGCCTTGGAAGTGAAGTTGGCTGGTGACAATGTATTGGCTGGAAATACATGGAATCTTTTCCCTTACGATCCTTATGCGAGTAAAAATCCGTTGCATGTTGTTTGGAACTCGGAGAAACCGTTCTCTGTAGTTCTTTTTCCGTTCCCCGGAGCTCAACCTGTTGACCTTCAACCGGGTGCGTTTATCTCTTTGATGTCTGCCATGAATATTATACCGGTAGGAGACGAAACGATGGGAGTGAATGAGGTATTGTCTTGTTTGTTGAAGAGCGTTACTTTCAGAGAAGATGGCAACATTGTAGCTTCCTATTCTGATATGGCCGATATAGTTTCACCGAAATTCCAGGATTCTCCGTTGAATATGGTACAGTATGCGGTGAAGAATGAGAAACTGTATTTATACCTGAATGTGGATGCTATCATAGGTACTATGCAGAAAGTGGCTACCAAGGGATTGGATATGGAAACTGTCCTTCCGGTTATGTTGCCCAAATTGATGGAATTGATTCCGATGCTTTCCAGCGGAATTCCTTTGGGCTATTCGGTCAACGAAGAAGGCAATGAACTGGCTGTTTACATTGACAATGAGTTGGGATTGAAACTTATTGATATTCTGTTGCCTTTGTTCGAGAATGAAGAAATTGTGGCCGCCATTAAAGAAGCCGCTACAAGTAATCCGGACTTCGCTATGTTTGCAGGTGTTGTAGAAGCTATATTGGAACAAGCACCGGAAGTGTTTGCAAAAACAAATGAGATGGAACTTGGATTGAACTTTGTGAAATGAGATAACTGTTTTAAATAATACATCCACGTTTTTCTTGAAGAGACCGAACTCTGTTGTAAAATAGGAGTTTGGTCTCTTTTTATTTTAGTTTTTTTTCTACATTTGCATATTGATAATTAAATAATGAAGACGGATATGACGGAGACAGAACGACAGCAAATCATCTCATTGGTCAAGCGTGAAGTAATTCCTGCCATTGGCTGTACAGAACCTATAGCTGTGGCATTGTGTGTGGCAAAGGCTGCGGAAGTGTTGGACAAGCGCCCCGAAAAGATAACCGTATTGCTAAGTGCCAATATTCTGAAGAATGCGATGGGAGTAGGTATTCCTGGTACGGGGATGATTGGACTACCGATTGCTGTAGCACTTGGAGCCTTGATAGGCAAGTCTGCGTATCAGTTGGAAGTCTTGAAAGACAGCACGCCGGAAGCTGTGGAAGAAGGGAAACGCTTCATTGACGAAAAACGTATCTATATATCCTTAAAAAACGATATAGAAGAGAAACTCTATATAGAAGTGTGTTGCGAGGCCGGAGGAGATAAGGCGACTGCCATCATTGCCGGCGGGCATACTACCTTTATATATGTGGCGCGCAACAGCGAAGTGTTGTTGAACAGGCAAGTTGCCGCAAGCACGGAAGCAGAGGGGAATACTTTGGATTTGTCTCTCCGTAAAGTCTATGACTTCGCATTGACCGCCCCGCTGGACGAAATCCGTTTTATCCTCGAAACTGCCCGTCTGAACAAGGCCGCCGCCGAGCGTTCTTTCGAGGGCAATTACGGGCATGGCCTGGGAAAAATCCTTCGTGGCACGTACGAACATCGTGTGATGGGCGACAGTGTCTTTTCACATATCCTTTCTTATACCTCGGGTGCGTGCGACGCCCGTATGGCAGGTGCCATGATTCCGGTGATGAGTAATTCCGGCAGCGGTAACCAAGGTATATCCGCTACGTTGCCGGTCCTGATTTATGCCGAGGAAAACGGAAAATCGGAGGAAGAGATTGTCCGTGCCCTTATGTTGAGCCATTTGACAGTGATTTATATCAAGCAGAGTTTGGGACGTTTGTCCGCCTTATGCGGTTGTGTGGTTGCTGCTACCGGTTCCGGCTGTGGCATCACTTGGCTGATGGGCGGTGCATACGAGCAGGTGTCATACGCAGTTCAGAATATGATTGCTAATCTTACCGGAATGATTTGTGATGGTGCCAAACCCAGTTGTGCATTGAAAGTCACCACCGGGGTTTCCACCGCAGTGCTTTCGGCCATCATGGCCATGGAAAACCGTTGTGTAACTTCCGTAGAAGGTATTATTGATGAGGATGTGGACCGGAGTATCCGCAATCTGACAAAGATAGGCTCCAAAGGCATGAACGAAACAGACAAGCTTGTGCTCGAAATTATGACAAGTAAATGACAAGATATGAAATAAGGGTATCTTTATTCTGAAATGATAACCCCTGCTTCACATTGCTGTGGCAGGGGTTGAATGTTTGAAATAGGTTCTGATACTGTATTCAGTCTTCAGGAAGTCATTAGTGGCATCCTCCGCATCCGCATTCATCACCGCAATCTCCGCCGCCACAGCTGCCGCAACCGCAACCGCCGCTTGCCATGCGTATCAGTTCTGACACTTCTTCGTTGGTGGCAGGACGGTTTGTCACTACTTCACCCGTAAAATTCAGGTCGCAACCTGCCAGCGGGTGATTCATGTCCATCACCACGACATCTTCTTTCACTTCTACCACGCTTCCGTTTATGCGTTGCCCTTCATTGGTCATCAAGGGGACTACCGCTCCTTCCACGATGCGTTCGCTGTCGAATTTTCCGTCGATGACAAAAATCTCTTTGGGCAGGTCGATGACGTGGTCTTCATCATATTCACCGTATGCTTCGGCGGCAGGAATGATGAAATCAAACTTGTCACCACTTTGCAAATCTTTTATTTGCGCTTCAAAAGGCTCAAGCGTCAGTCCCAGTCCGGAGATAAACTGGAAGGGATGTTCGGCGGGAGCTTCTTCGGTGAATTCTTTCTCTCCGTTTTCTATCGTGTATAGCTTGTATGCTACGGTGATGTACTTGTTTTCTACTGTTTCCATTCTCTTTATTTTATTAATTGTTTATTTATTGGCGGACGAAGATACGAATATTTTGTGTGACTGGTGAATGTGTGCCTGGTTTTTAACTCCATTGACTTCCATTATGGACAATTCAGACTTCGATTCAAGTCCGTTTCGTTTCAGATTCTTGTTTCAGAACTTAGCGCGATACGCCTTGGTAGCTCCTGCCTGAATGCCGCTATTCTTGAAACAGCAATGAACGGTTGCCGTTTTTTTGCTCAATGCGGGCAGGTGGAGGCTGACTTGGATGTCCTGTTGCGTCTGGCCCGGGTCGGCAATGTGGAAGTTGCCGTCTTCTTTGACGAGGAGTGTGCAAGGATGGTCTACGGTTATTTGAAGCTCTTTATGCTTGAACGTGCCTGCAGTGTAGAACACCATTCCCCACAGCTTCAGTTCCTTGTTGCGTACCACTTGCATTTCGGGGGTATTGCTGACGATGCTGACGGGGCAATGCTTCCTGTATTCCTCCACTTCATCGGCAGTGTGCTTGCCGGGTACCACGATGTAGGCGTATGTGGCTCCCGAAGGCTGCATGCCGTGGTCGAAGTTCAAAGTGAAGACATCCTGGTGTACGCTATCTTTAGGAGCGGTATGGTTGATATCATACCACGTGCCGCTTTGTGTCTGCTTGGATACGGATATCTGCCCGCCGTCCGGGAAGAGATAGGCGACGTCGTTGTGGAGCACCCACTGCGGAGAACGGTAGCCGGCTACGGATGCTTTCTGGGGCGTAACGGTTTTGCCGGAACGCACCAGAACCGGCTTGTCTTGTGCCGTCAGGCATTGGTTGACGGTAGTATTCACTTCGGCCGAGGCGGTGGAGCGGATGTCCGTACCGAGGCATACCACTTCATTGTCGAAGAAGAACCAGGCCTTGCGGGCAGCTGTGTGCACACCGGTCAGAGTGTCGCTGTATGCGTAGGCCGATACTCCGTAAAGGCTGTCCGATACGCCACCGGCAAAAGTGGAACTGCCGGGCATCTGCCAGTCATTGGGAGCCATGGGGATGGGAGAGAGTTGGGGAGCGGTAGTGCCGGGTATGCGTGTCCAGTTCCATACGGGGAAGATATTGAAGTATTCATCACCGGCAGTAGTGATGTTGGTACAGCCGTCGGACATGAAGTAAGTCTTCAGGTTTTCACCGTTGCCGTATTCACAGCGTGCGGTGCGTGTAGATACCATGCGCACGTCAAAGGTGTAGTGCGGGCGTACGTGCAGGGTATAGTCGGCACGGTAGTAGTGCGTATGTTTCGGAACAAGTGCGTGTGCGGCATTCTCTTTGCCATCAAGGCGGGCGATGATGGCCTCATATTCGGCAGCGTGCGCTGTGTCCAGTTGGGCCATGCGGCGGGCAAAGAGCGCAGTGTGCGACTTGTCGGTGATTTTGGGGCGGCTTACGCCACGGCCCAGCACGTCGAACAACATGTGACGGCCCCGGATGGTGGCATAATAGGTTTCGCGCATGAACTTGCTGAGCAGTGCCAGTTTCTCTTCGGGAATGGCGAAACGGGTGCCGCGGGTGTACATGGCCACTTGGGTGATGCCTTTCAGGATTTCGTCGCCGTAGCCGCCGATGTAGAGCTGCCGTCCGTGCTGAAAGTAAGAATTGTCGTGCTGGAATCCTTCTTTGGTGGTATAGACAATGGGGTTGTAGACGTTGTCCAGGGCCAGGGCGAGGTCTTCTTCGTTTTGGGTGAGGCAGGCACGGTATATCCAGTGCAGGGCAATGTCCGTGCGGTTGGCTCCGGTCCATTTGGCGGGATGGCCTCCGTCCTTGCGTACGCGGTCCAGAGTCTTGGTTTCCAGTTCGGCGGGAATCTGTTTCTTGCCGGTACGCAGCTGTATCAGCATGATGCCCAAGCGTTGGGGTTCGGCAATCTGGTTGTACCACCAATTGTGGCACCACGGATTTCGTTCGTACCAGAATTCCAGTCCCTTCACTATCTTGTCGAAGAGGGCTTCGTTTCCGTAATAGCTGTTTCCGGGGGTGGTATAGGCGAATGCGAAATCATAGAGGCGGTCTATGTGCAGCAAGGGCGGCCAGTTGGTGCGCTGTATGCTGGCATAGTCCACGTCGGTGAAGGAGCCGTCAGTTTCATTGTAGGTTTTCAGGGCTTCTTCTATCTCCTTTGCCGGAGGATTGACGGCAAAGTCTTGTCTGATTTTTTTCATAAGGAGCTGATACTCGTTGTCTCCTTGGGAGGAGTTGGCGGGTGCCGGTTGTTGCGCCCGTAGTTGGCTGCCCGTAGCGAGCCATGCAAGCAATAGGATTGCGAAGGTTAGAATACGGTTTTTCATTTGATTTGTTTTTATTATATATTATATAATGTATATCTGTGTAAAGTTGTGTATGCAAAGGTAGGGCTTTTATTGATAATTGAAAGGAAATTAGATGGGAATTATGCTTTAAGACTGGTTGTGGACATGTTCTCAATGTGTTGGTATATAGATGATTATGCGGCTTTGCTGAATTTGAGTAAAAGAAATGACGAAAAGGATAAAACGTTGTATTATAATAGGCGTAGATTTGCAACGTTAATTTTGCCTTAAACATGAAGAAAGATGTGAATTGCAGAAAGTGAATGAGAAAGCATGATTGGCAAAGGTAACATTAGAAGTGGAAAAGACAAAATGAAAAACATACATTATATAATATATTATTTATTAACTAATCTAATTGAAAATGAAAAAAGTGTCTTTTGATTTCTCAAGAAGGGTGCTGTTCTGTGCTGCGTTTTGCACGCTTTCGGGCGTAAGCGCAATGGCGGCTCCCGTGGGTAGTGAAAACCTTCCGGATGCGGCTGCCGTGCAGGTTGTGGCGCAGACGGGCAAGACGGTGAAAGGTGTGGTGACGGACAACTTCGGTCCGGTGCCGGGTGCCAATGTGCTGGTGAAGGGAACCACCAATGGTGTGATTACCGATATCGACGGTAACTTTACGTTGACAAACGTGCCCGAAGGTGCTGTATTGCAGGTATCTTTCATCGGATATGTGACCCAGGAGATTAAAGTGGCTGGACAGACTACTTTCAATGTGAAGCTGAGCGAGGATGCCAAGGCTTTGGAAGAAGTGGTGGTAGTGGGCTACGGTTCGCAGAAGAAGGTGAACCTGACAGGTGCCGTTGGCCAGATTGATTCCAAAGTGCTTGAATCAAGACCTATCACAAGTACTGCAAGCGCTTTGCAGGGTACCATTCCTAACTTGCAGATTACGAATACAAGTGGTGAGCCGGGACAAGCTGCTTCGCTCAATGTGCGTGGTACGACTTCTATCAACGGTGGTAGCCCGCTGGTGCTGGTAGATGGTGTGGAGATGAGCCTTGATTTGGTGAACCCCAATGATATTGCGAATGTAACTGTATTGAAAGATGCCGCCGCATCAGCCATCTATGGTGTGCGTGCTGCGTTCGGTGTGGTATTGGTGACTACCAAGAGCCCACAGAAAGCAGAGAAAGTTACAGTGAACTATACCGGTAACTTCTCTTTTGCCAAACCGTCCATCATGCCGGAGTTTATCGACAGTCAGTCGCAGTTTGCCGAGTGGATGAACCAAGCTTGTATTAATGGTAGTACAGCTACTAAATATAAACAAGAGTCCATCGATAAGATGAAGGCATACGAGGCTGATCCGAAGAATAATCCTGAATACGAGGTTATTGACGGTCAGTTATACTACTATGGCTACTCAGACTTTAAAGAATTGATGGTTAAGAAGGTGAGCCCTACGCAACGTCATAACTTGAACATCTCGGGTGGTAACGAAAAGACTCGTTTCTATACATCAGTAGGCTATTTGAATCAAGAAGGATTGTATAAGGTAGGTGATGATAACTTCAAACGTCTGAATACGCGTCTGAATGTAGAGAACCAAACTACAAAATGGTTGAAGCTGGGATTCAAGGCGTTGTACAATTATAGTACATCTGACAAACCCTTTACCTATGATAGCAAGGACGTTTGGAAGCGTGTCATTTATACATTGCCTACCGACTTTATTTCTGCTTGGCAGAAGGATGCTCGTTATCCGGAGTTGGACAAATTTGATGGAGTATATAATGAAAACAATGCTTATTCACTGTTGAAAGATGGTGGGCGAAATAAGTCGGATAAACATGATATCTGGTTGACAACAAGTGCAGACTTGAACATCTTGAAAGGTTGGAAAGCTCATATGGACTTCAATTATAACCTAAATTATCAGAAGGCTTCCGAACATTCCAAACCTATCAAGTTCTTCGATGGTTCGTTCAATGAAACATACGGACGTACAAGTACAAACTATTATAAGATGACGAACTATAATACAAGTTATTATTCGTTCAATGCTTATACAGATTATGAGAATACGTTTGCTGAGAAGCATTATCTGAAGGCGATGATAGGTTTCAATCAGGAATTGACCCGTTACTCTACTTTCAGCGGACAACGTAATGACATCTTGAATGAGAATCTTCCTTCATTGAGCTTGGGATCGGGCATCCATACAGTAACTCAAAATGGTTATGAATGGGCTTTGCGTGGTGGATTTTTCCGTGTGAACTATATTTATAACGACCGCTACCTGTTCGAAGTGAATGGCCGCTATGACGGTACTTCCCGATTCCCGTCCGACAATCGTTTCGTTTTCTTGCCTTCTGTATCGGGTGCATGGCGTATTAGCGAAGAGAACTTCATGCAGGGAACACGTTCTTGGTTGGACAATTTGAAGATACGCGCTACGTATGGTGTATTGGGTAACCAGATGATTTCTTCAAATGATTGGAGTGGAAATACGAAGTACTATCCGTATATTCCTTTCATGAGCAATGGAACTTCTACACTTTGGACTTTTGGCAATGAAAATGCCACAACAATCAATCCTGGTAATCTTGTCAGTTCAAACTTGACATGGGAGAAGGTATCTACAATAAACATCGGTTTGGATGCAAGTTTTTTGAATCAGCGTTTGAACACAAGCTTCGACTACTATGTACGTACAACTTCTGACATGTTGATTAAGGCTTCCTATCCTGATGTGTTGGGTACGACAGCACCTCCTGCTAACTCTGCTGAATTGAGGACTCGTGGATGGGAATTTACTATTAATTGGAAAGACCGCATTGGAAAAGATTTTGGTTATGAATTAGGATTTGTATTGTCGGATTCTCAGGCGGAAGTAACTAAATATGATAATATAACAAAAGATTTCAGTACTTATTATGTAGGTCATAAAATTGGTGAACTTTGGGGATATGAAACGGAAGGTTTATTCCAAAGTGATGAGGAAGCAGCCAATTGGCATGATCAAAGTCAAATAAAGAATGTTTTGTGGGGTGCTGGTGATATTAAGTTCAAAGACCAAAATGGTGATAAAAAGATAGACAAAGGGGATGGTACTTTGGATAATTGTGGTGATATGAAAGTTATTGGTAATACAACTCCACGTTATCAATATGGTATTACAGCTAATTTAACATACAAGGATCTCTATTTGAATATGTTTATGCAAGGTGTAGGCAAGCGTGATTTCTGGCCGGGCGATGAAGCTTTCTGGCCGGCAGCTACGCAATATTACAATGCACAGAAGTGGCATGTAGAAGATTCATGGACTCCGGAAAATCCGAATGCTTATTTTCCTATTGTGCGTGCTACAGATAATCGCAATAGAGGTGTAAAGACAGACCGCTATTTACAGAATGCTTCATATTTGAGAATGAAGAACCTTACTTTTGGATGGAATCTACCGAAACAATGGATTAGCAAAGTCTTCTTGGCGAATGCTTCTATATATGTGAGCGGTGAAAACTTGTTCGAATTTACCAAGATTAAAGGTCCTTATGATCCGGAAGCTGCTCGTGGAAACGGTGTGATGCTTTATCCTTTTATGAGAACATATTCATTTGGTGTTAATTTGACATTCTAAAAAATAGTTGAGTGATGAAAAAGACAATAGGAAAATATATAATGGCAGCTACGACAGCTTTGGCCATGACTGCATGTAACGATTCTTTCTTGGAACGTACACCGACAAATGACTTGAACGATGTCGCTTTTTGGAATACAGAGGCTGATTTGCAAGCCTATACGAATGGTATTTATAATGAGGCGGCAAATAACGGCACCTATAAATTTATGGTAGGATTCCACAGTGACGCATATTCTGTGAAAGTAGTAGGGCCTTATTCGATGGAAGCCATGTCGGATAATTTTGCAACGGTAGACGGTTCTCAAACATGGGCGAGCGCTGTAGCCGCAGGTATCGAAAATCAGCCGAATGGAAATCCAAGTTATGGCAGTTGGTCATGGGGATTGTTGCGTCGTATAAATGTATTTCTTAGTAACTATGAGCGTGCAACAGGTGTTTCAGAAGTCATAAGACACCGTTATGCAGGTGAGGCTCTGTTTTTCCGTGCTTGGTTTTACCTATATATGGTGCAGACGTATGGTGATGTACCTTTGATTACCCGTCCTTTAGAAACAAGTGATAGAGATGAGTTATATGCTCCGCGTACTCCACGTAAAGATGTGATGAAGTTAGTATTGGAGGACATCAATAATGCATGTGCTTATTTACCGGCGGACAATTGGGGAGCCAACCGTTTGACCAAAGGTGCAGCTTTGGCTCTGAAAGCCCGTATTGGTTTGTACGAAGGTACGTACAGAAAATATCATAACTTGGGTGATGAGACAGAATTTTTGAATGCGTGTGTGAGCGCTTGTGAAGAGTTGATGGGAATGGGATATGAAGTTTATAATACTGGCAATCCTGCTAAAGACTATACAGCCTTGTTCACTACAGAAGATTTGGGTACCAATAAAGAAGTGATTTTCTACAGAAAATATTCTGAGGGCTTGAAGCGTCATCGTATTTGTGGTTACGCAATAAATTTGCGTAATGGAGGTACCAAGGACTTTGTCGACGATTTCCTTTGTTTGGATGCCGACGGTGTGGCAAGACCTGTAGCCTTGAGCCATGAGTATAGTAACGATACACCGGAAAAAGAGTTTACTAATCGCGACCCTCGTTTGGGCCAGACATTCCTGGCACCGGGTAATGATGCTGCCGCCGCTTTGTTTGAAGATGCAGCACATGCCAAGCGTATTTTCCCGCGTATCGGCAACATGAACGGATGGCCTACGCTGACGGGTTATCATCCTATCAAATATTATATCCGTGAGCAGGATAAGAAAGGTTTTAATGCAGAAACTCATGATTATCCCTTGTTCCGCTATGCCGAAGTATTGCTGAATTACGCCGAAGCAAAGGCCGAACTTGGTTCTTGTGACCAAGCTGTGCTTGATAAGACAATCAATGTATTACGTGACCGCGTTAACATGCCTCATTTGACAGTGAATCCAGAAATGGATCCGAAATATGCAGGCTATGGTATTTCATCATTGTTGGTGGAAATCCGTCGCGAACGTCGTGTGGAGTTGAGTTTCGAGTACCTGCGCTATCAAGACTTGATGCGTTGGGCATGGGGCGATAAACTGAAAGAGCGTGTGTTAGGTATGCGTCTGGAAGATGCAGACTTTGCAGATCCGCGTTATGAAGGTGCCATTTCAAAAGGTGGTGCGGAAGGCGCTGGGGATAATCCTGTATTCGTATTCAAGGCAGCCGATGGAAAGCAGTATATTGATGCTTATGAAAATACGAATTATGCAACGGTGCGTCGCTCATTCAATCCGGAAAAAGATTACTTACGCCCTATTCCATCTTCTGTAATCAGCAAGAATCTTGACCTTGGACAGAACCCTGGATGGCCGACTGGACAAAAAGAATAGGATAATAAGAAATAAGGTCAAAAAGACTTTAGATTAGGATAGCTTTGAAATCGGGATTGGCTTGAAGTAGTAACTTTTAAGTTAATCCCGATTATGCCTTTCAATAACTAAAAAGTGTAGAACAGGTTAGTTTTTTATTAAGGATTTGTTTTGTATGTTCTACTCAATAAAATATAGAATGTAATGTTATTTATATTATAAATATAAATTAAAATTTTGTGTTGTTGTTATTATGAAAAAGTTTAAAATTTTAGCATTGTTGTGTTTTTCTTTATTCTTACTATTTGTCTCATCTTGTGGTGATGATGAACTATTGTTTAATTTTGATGAGAATGGAGAGTGTTATGATCCTTCGGCTCGTTCGTTGTCGACAGAGAAGTTTAAATCGCTTGTACTCAACAATGGCTGGAAACATGTTTCCACGCATGAAATAACAGCTGATGGCAAATGGCAAAAAGAAAATTTTTATGAAGTTATGGATGGAGGAAGTCCGCATCATCTTTTCTTTGAAAGTATGATAACTGTTAAGGTGTTTTCTCAGATTGTTATGCCAGATGCACCACGTCTATCTCATAGATATGCTTATGATTACTTAGAAGAACGAAACAAGATCATTTTGAAGTCCGAAAATAAAAGGGATTTATACATGCAGATTTTATCAGTGGATGATAAGACATTGAGGTTGTTGGAGTGTATGGGAGTGAATGCGGATGGTACTAAATTTTACACCTATGTTGTATATCGGAAGATGACGGCAGAGGAACTGGAAGAATTTCAAACAAATTATACTGAATAGATTATAATAATTCGGGATTAGCTTGAAGTAGTAGCTTTTGAGTCAGTTCCGATTGTTGCTTTGTTTAGTTTAATAACTTTAAGAATACCATGAAAAACAGATTTTATTTTTTGCTGCTTTCATTGGGAATGCTGATGTGTTCCTGCGAAAATGCAATTGAAGAGAACAACGGACTGAATGTAGCATCAACTGGTGTGCTTATAACGAAAACCAATCCGATTGACGAAGTCACTGTAGACGTGGTGAAGAAAGTAGCCGGTATGTATGGAAATGCGCAAGGCGTACAGACAAGGGGCGGTGAAGAGAGGACTATCGAAGAAGTGGTTCCGGTGAAGAATGAGAAAGGTGATGTGTTGATGTATGTGGTTAATTACGCCGGAAACGCCGGATATGTGATTTTGTCGGGGACGAATGAATATCAGCCGATATTGGCTTATAGTGAGACGGGAAAATTCGATGTAGATAGGAATGATGGTACGCAACTTTGGCTGAAGGAACAGATAGAGCAGATTGAATTTGTAAATTTACTTCCTGATGCGATAAAAAGGACAAACCAAAAAAGTTGGAATCGCTTTTTTGAAAAAGAAGTTGCCATGCAAATGTTGACTGAGGTACAAACGAGAGCAAGTGATTCGCAGTTGGAAAAGGAAGTTGCCGATTACGTGGCAGAGTCTGTGAACCGATGGCGTATGGAGGGTTATAAGGTTTATGCTTATGGTGAATTCAGTAATATTTTTAGTGACGATGAGTTATGGCTTATAGAAAGTATTATAAATGATAATGCTAACGACAATTTTTGTGGAGGAATAGATGGGACTGTCTTTCTTAGAACTAAAATAGTTGCAACAAAACAAGAGACAAGACCTTTGTTGCAGAGTCGATGGAATCAAACAGATGGTTATCAGGTAAATAGTTATCCAGCGGGATGTATAGCTGTTGCGATGGGACAGATTATGAGATATCATGAATATCCGGTATTATACGATTGGCAAGCTATGTCTTATAATAGTCCTACAACTATGACTGTCAATCTATTGGCCGAAATAGGAAAGAAGGTCGGTATGCAGTATGATAAGGAAGGGTCAGGTGCTACGATTTCAGCTGCATGCAGTGTTTTTAAACAGTATGGATATAGTCAGTCGAAAATAGTGGGACATTCGGCTGTTAAAGTTATAAGTAATCTTCTTGATAATCGTCCTGTAATGATGAGAGGGACAGATACTGGAGGTCGTGGTGGACATGCTTGGGTTTGTGACGGATTTAAAGAAACTTATTCATACGAAATAGGTGAATTGATGGTGTTGGATAGATTTTCTTACGAGCGTATTCCTGAATATAATATGGTATATAATGAAAATTTGAATTCTACGATTATACTTGATAGATATTACCACATGAACTGGGGCTGGGGAGGCTTACAAGATGGATATTTCTATGAAAACGCAGTGAATCCTTCACCATATAATTTCTCTACCGATCGCAAGGATATCGTAGACATATATCCTGCCAAGTGACATCTATTGAACTGACGTTAAAAAGTAAGGTAAAAGTTTTGCCATGCGAAATAAAAGATTCTTCTTTGCCGGAAGAAAATGGAATTTATGGGCTACGAATAAGAAAAGAGAACAGTAATCATACTAATGGAAAAATACACTTTATGGAGCAGCCTGCTCCTGACAGCCGCTGGAACGGCGGTTGCTCAAAACAAGGCAGAGAATGCACAGCAGGCCGATGTGCAGGCGAACAAGCCCCACATCGTCCTTATCGTTGCCGACCAACACCGGGGCGATGCCATGAACTGCATGGGAAATCATGCAGTAGTTACCCCCAACATGGATGCGCTGGCACAAGATGGAACTCTTTTTATGAACGGCTATTCTTCCACACCGAGCAGCACTCCTGCACGTGCGGGACTACTCACCGGATTCTCGCCTTGGCACCATGGTATGCTGGGCTATGGCAGGGTAGGCAGTTGCTACCGCTACGAGATGCCCGCAATGCTGAAAGAGCTGGGCTATTTTACGTTCGGTATCGGCAAGATGCATTGGTTTCCACAGAAAGCCCTGCACGGTTTCCACGGTACACTGGTGGACGAGAGCGGACGCGTGGAGAGCGACGATTTCGTGAGTGACTACCGCCTGTGGTTCCAGATGCAGGCACCCGGGAGAGACCCGGATGCAACGGGTATCGGATGGAACGCGCACGGAGGTGGTCTGTATCGCCTGCCCGAAGAACTTCACCCCACGGCATGGACCGGACAGATGGCATGCGAGATGATACGCAATTATGACAAGGGAAGCGGTGAACCGCTCTTCCTGAAAGTCTCCTTTGCACGTCCGCACAGCCCGTACGACCCGCCGCAGAGGCTGATGGAGCAGTACGAAGGACGCGATGTACCCGCACCTGCCGTAGGCGAATGGTGCAAGGACAAGGAGTATGCCGCGCCCCGCGACGTGGCTACGGCCGAGAAAGACGCCGCTTTCGGTAATTTCGGCGAGGAGTATGCCAAGGAGTCGCGCAGGTACTACTATGCCAACGTGACGTTTGTGGATGAAGAAATAGGAAAAGTGGTTCGGGCATTGAAAGAGAAGGGCATGTATGATAATGCGCTTATCTGCTACGTGTCGGATCATGGCGATATGCTGGGCGACCATCATCACTGGCGCAAGACTTATCCGTACGAGGGTTCGGCGCATGTGCCTTACATCGTGAAGTGGCCTGTTGCGTGCGGCTTTGAGAAAGGAGGCAAGATAGAGGCTCCGGTAGAACTGAGGGATTTATTGCCTACTTTTCTGGACATGGCAGGAGGCAAGGTGCCGGAAGATATGGACGGCCGTTCGCTGGCGGCACTGGTGAAAGGAGGAAACGACGGATGGCGCAAGTACATAGACCTGGAGCACTCCACATGCTATAGTCCCGATAATTACTGGTGTGCACTGACCGATGGCAAAATCAAGTATGTCTGGCGTTTCCATACGGGCGAAGAGGAACTGTTCGACTTGGCAAAAGACCCGCAGGAATTGAAGGATGTGGCGAAAGAGAAGAAATACGCTGCAAAATTGCGTGAGATGCGTGGCGAGATGGTGAAGCATCTGGCAGAGCGCGGTGAGGAGTTTGTGAAAGACGGACAGTTGCAGGTGCTGAAACGTACGGTGCTTTACAGCCCGCTGTTTCCCGATGAAAATCCGGTAGATACAGGCATCTGAAAAGAGAAAAAATCAACGTATGTATGATTTGTCAAGCGGAAGATTTTCGAATGAAAATTCCTTCCGCTTTTTTTGTTCTTCTCAAAATAGGATGGCATTCAATGATTTTTATTACCTTTAGTCCCGCATTTGAATGGCTTGTTATATTTAATCGGAAAATATCATTATGAAAAACAGAACTTTAGTCGTACTGTGTTTCTTTCTCTGTACATGGATGGCAGTAAATGCCGCAGAAAATTATAAGTTCAGGACACTCTCGCCCGACGGGGGCTTTTATTATGATGGAGTCAAATCAATAGAGCAGGATAAGGATGGTTTTGTATGGGTAATGATGGACTACGAGTTATATCGTTTCGACGGCTACAAGTATAAGAAGTATTACCCTCGTTTTGCAGAAATAGCTCCGACGAAGCGATGGATATTCATTGGAATGAACTCGGATGCAAAAGGCAACCTTTATGTAAATACCAACAACGGATTATATCGGCATGATAGGATATCGGATAAGTTCGAGCGCGTGTTCGGGAACGTCGCTTTGGTGAAGATAGACGGCAGGGACAGGCTTTGGGTGAGGCGGGACAATCTCTACGGACTGCCCGACACGATCACCGGTGAAATCAGGATACCCGAATATGACGGGAAGAAAGCGGCGTATGTTAATCCGGCCTTTTGTGTACACAACAAAGACTTATATACGTTCGTCTATAGGCAGGTATATAGATACAATGAAGCGGAAAATCGCTTCAGCTTTTGCATGCGGCTGCCCGGTAAGGGCGGAAACATTCGCTTTGCGCGGGCGCGGGCGGGAACAATGTGGGTGTATGTGGATAAAGAGGGACTCTATAAGATTGATTTGTCGTCGTTTGAGATAGAAGAACATTACAAAGCCTTTACCGGGTGTGAGGAAAACGGACTCAGGGAGTTTTATGTAGACCGCAAAGGGAAAATCTGGCTGGGTACGATGGAAGGACTCTACATCTTCGACCCTGACACCGGTGCAATGATGGAATACAAACATTCGACAACGGATGCTTTCAGCCTGCCGAACAATTCCGTATGGAAGATTTATGAAGACAGGCAAGGTAATGTATGGATAGGAACTTATTCGGGGAAGCTTTGCTACGTGGATATGGAGGAGGGAAATGCTTTTCGTTCCTATCTCGCCGGAAGCAGCGGCCTGAACTATGCACCGGTCAGTGCCTTTGCCGAAGACGAAGATTATCTGTGGATAGGTACCGAAGGCGGAGGCGTGAACCGGATGGACAAGCGGACTGGCAAGTTCCGGTTGCTGGCGGACGGACAAAACGTGGTGTCCAACAACATTAAATCGTTGATAATGGACGGACGGCGCAATCTTTGGGTCTCGATGTTCAGGGGCGGTATTGAGGTGTTTGATGCCGGACACCGGGAAACGGCCCATTATAAACGTGGTCGAGACGGGGCGGGAGAATTGTTGGTGAATGATGTGCGCAAGACGGTACTCGAAGGAGATTCGGGGCTGTGGGTAGCTTATCAGTATCCGGCACCGAGGATTTCTTATTTTTCGTTCAAGGAAAAGAAGTTCAGGCACATCAGTCTGGACAGTGTGGGAAATTACGATTATCTGTTTGATATTCTGAAGCAGGGCGAGCGGACGTTGTGGGCCATCAGCAACGAAGCGCTCTATCGGGTTGACACACAGACCGGGGAGATAAGAAAAGTGCAGCCGGGAGATTCCGAATACTTGGGGCTGTTCACTTTCTGTCTGGATGACAATGGGAATATCTGGATAGGGACTATCGGTAACGGTCTGATAAAGTTCGACACCAACACCTTGGAATTCATCCCGATGAAAGACGCACTGCAGCGGGATGTATATTCCATTTACAGTATCTGTTACAGCGATGGCAAAGTGTGGATGGGAACGGACGACGGGCTATGCTGTTATGATACGGCGAGTGAACGTCTGATGAAGTTCGATAAGCGTGAGAATACACAAGGGCAGGTATATTATCCGTTGGCTGTATTGAAGGGCAAGGACGGCAAACTCTATTTCGGAGGTACCAATGGGTTTACGGTGGTGGACCCCGCACGTATATCCTATAACCGTTACAAGTCGCGGGCAGTCATATCGGAATTTTTTGTGGATCATGAGCCGGTCCATCCCAAGTATGGCGTAAGCGGTTCGTTCCATACCATCATGTTGGATTACGATGAATCGAACTTTGGTTTTGAATTTTCGGCGGATAATTACCAGATTCCGGAGAAAAACATGTTCAGGTATAGGCTGAAGGGATATAATGACGGTTGGATTACAGTGGATGCAAGGCAGCGCACGGTGATGTACTCCAAAGTGGCGGCAGGAACCTATTTCTTTGAAGTATGCGCTGCAAACAACGATGGTGTGTGGGGTGAACCTACAGTCATCAAGGTAGTGAGGCGCAGAGCTCCTTGGGTAAGCGTGCCTGCCTATTTTTGTTATGCATTGGCATTGCTTGGCATGGTGTATGTGGTTTTCAGGCACTATGCCGAGAAGAAGCGCTTGAAGATGATGCTCTATCAGGAAAATGTGGAACGGGAGAAAAAGGAACAGATACATCAGGCGCAGTTGCGCTTCTTTACTAATATATCACATGATTTCCGCACTCCGTTGTCGCTGATTATGGCCGCTTTGGACAAACTGAGGCGCGAAGGCTTGAAAGAGTATTATTACCGTATACTGAATGGAAACGTGCAACGGCTGTTGAATTTGGTAAACGAATTGATGGACTTCCGAACCGTGGAGAACGGGATGATGAAGTTGGAACTGGAGCAGATAGACGTGAACAGCTTCGTGAAAGGTATTGCGGGCGATTTTATGGATTATGCTGCCGAGCGGAAAATCAGTTTCAGGATAGAGTGTGACGACACATTGCCTGCAGAGGTGTATGCGGACAAGAATGTGGTGGAGAAAATCGTGATGAACTTGCTGAACAATGCTTTCAAATACACGCGCGACGGAGGGAATATCGTGTTGATGACCAAACGCGGCCAAGAGTTTGCATCGCAGTGGACCGGCCACTACAAGGTGGGCGATTGCATGGAGGATGCTTTCTCCATCGTGGTGAGCGACACGGGTGTAGGCATTTCGGGTGAGTCGATTAGCAGCGTGTTCGAGAGATTCTATAAGGTGAATACCGTGAATGCCGATTCACATCTGGGCACAGGTATCGGGCTGGCGCTGGTGAAAAGCCTGGTGTTGTTGCAGAAAGGGTGCGTATCCATTTATAGTGAACGGGAGAAAGGTACGGATATGGTGGTTTGTCTTCCCATGGATAGCAGTGTGTTCGGCGAGTCGGATTTTGCCCGACGGAAGTCAGGTGGCATGTCCGAATCCCCCGCATTCTTGCCTGCGGCAAGCGAAACTCAGGAAGACACGAAGGAGCCGGAATTGGAGACTGTGCCTCTGAGTGCCCGGAAAATCCTGATTGTAGAGGACAACACGGATTTGAGAGTGCTCATTGCGGAAGCCTTGTCGGATGAATTCCAAGTGATGCAGGCGGGTGACGGTGTCGAGGCACTGAAGCTGATGGAAGATTTGGAGTTCGATCTGGTGATAAGCGATATCATGATGCCGCGCAAGGACGGGGTATCTTTATGCAATGACATCAAAAGCAATGTGAATACTTCGCATATCCCGGTGGTTCTGTTAACGGCAAAAAGTAGCCTGGAGAGTAAGATAGAGGGAGCGGATTCCGGTGCGGACCTTTATTTTGAAAAACCGATAGACTTGACTTATCTGAAGCTTTCGATACAGAATGTATTTAAAAACCGACAGCTACTGAAGGAGCATTATGCTAAAAACTACTATGCGGACAGCAGTGATCTGGCGACCAATGAACAGGACAATAAGTTCTTGAAGCAACTGGTTACGTTTATAGACGAGCATATGGACCAATCGGAGATGGACGTGAACCTGATAGCCGAAGAGTTGCTGATGAGCCGGAGCAAGCTCTATACGAAAGTGAAAAGCCTGACAGGAAAATCGGTCGTGGAGTTTGTACTGAACTGCCGGTTGCGCAAGGCGGCGAAATTGATTATAGAGGAGAACATGACCATGCGTGAGGTTATGATTCAGGTGGGTATCGAGAGCCAGGCCTATTTTACAAACTCATTCAAAAAAGTATTTGGCGAAACGCCTACGTCTTTTGCTAATAAGCACAAAAAGAAAGGATAAGAGCAATTTGGATAAAAGAAATAGCGAATAGAGAAAGATGCTGAAAGCGGAAAAGGGCTTCCTTTGCAAAGACTTTTAAACTTGATAGCATGAGAAAGATTTTACGACCATTTGTTCTGCTTTTATTGTTGGCGGGAGCCGGAGCGGCGACCGCCCAAGTGCAACCGCGTCTTTTGCCTGCCGAGCAGGAAATTTCATTGAAGTATGGTGCCAAGAGTTTGGGCAAACGTCAGGATGCGGATATGAAAAGATTCCGCGACAATCGTCTGGGAGCTTTCATCCATTGGGGGCTTTATGCCATTCCAGGTGGTGAGTGGAATGGAGAGATGTATGGAGGTGCCGCCGAATGGCTGAAAGCGTGGGCCAAGGTTCCGGCAGACGAGTGGCTTAAACTCATGGAACAATGGAATCCTACGAAGTTTAATCCGAAAGCTTGGGCGAAGATGGCGAAAAAGATGGGCGTGAAGTATGTCAAGATTACAACGAAGCACCATGAGGGGTTCTGTCTCTGGCCAAGCAAATATACACAATATACGGTAGCACAAACACCTTATAAAAAAGATATATTGGGAGAAATGGTAAAAGCCTACAATGACGAAGGTATTGATGTGCATTTCTATTTCTCGGTATTGGACTGGAGTCATCCGGATTATCGGTATGACATCAAGTCGGAAGAGGATGAGGTTGCTTTTTCCCGCTTTCTGGAATTCACGGACAATCAGCTGAAAGAACTTGCCACTCGTTATCCTACGGTGAAGGATTTCTGGTTTGACGGTACATGGGATGCCAGCATCAAGAAGAACGGCTGGTGGACGGCTCATGTAGAACAGATGCTGAAAGAAATGTTGCCGGGTGTGACGGTCAATAGCCGTCTGCGTGCCGATGACTATGGTAAACGCCATTTCGACAGTAACGGACATCTGATGGGAGATTATGAGTCTGCTTATGAACGTCGCTTGCCCGATCCGGTGAAAGACCTGAAGGTGACTCGCTGGGATTGGGAGGCATGTATGACGGTACCTGAAAATCAGTGGGGATATCACAGAGACTGGTCCTTGAGTTATGTCAAGACTCCTTTGGAGGTACTCGAGCGCATTGTACATGCCGTTTCCATGGGTGGAAACATGGTTGTGAATTTCGGTCCTCAACCCGATGGTGATTTTCGTTCGGAGGAGAAAGAACTGGCCGATGCCATCGGACGCTGGATGAGCGTCAACGGTGAGTGCATCTATGGCTGCGACTATGCAGGCTGGGACAAGCAGGCTTGGGGGTATTATACCCGTAAAGGAAAAGAGGTATATATGGTCGTTTTCAATTCTCCCTATTCAGGGCATCTGGTGGTGAAAACACCAAAAGATGTTAAGATAACGAAAGCTGTAGTATTGAATGGCAAGGAAGTTGGTGTGAAGGAAACTGCTCGCAATGAATATAATGTCGATATGCCGGCAAAAGATCCCGGTGTCCCTTTTGTCATCAAATTGCAGATAGAAGAAAACACAAATACTGCCGACAAGTATCGCGAAGCGTTGACCTGATTTGTGGTTTTCAGGCATGATTTCTAACCTTTAATTTTTTATATTTTTTATGATAAGGAAGTTATTTTTTTTAGTGTCTTTCTTCTTACTCTATGCAGTAGAGGCGGATGCATGGAAATCCTTTGACAAGGTTGCCGTGAAATCCGTAATGAAACGTGTAGCCGACTGGCAGATTGCCAATCCTAATAAAGGGGCGGAACATGACGACCTGGACTGGACGCATGCCGCTTTGTATATGGGTATGGTGGACTGGGCTGAACTGACAGAGAAGGAAGACGCCGACGACTCTTATTTCCAATGGTTGCTCCGCATTGGAAAGCGTAATCATTTTCAGGTAGGGAAGTGGATGTATCATGCTGACTTTATTGCCGTAGGACAGCCTTTTATCGACCTTTATTCTAAATATGGCAATAAGAAGATGATTGCTCCCGTAATGGCCCGTGCCAATTGGGTGGTGGAAAATCCGGCTGAAGTAGCGCTGGCACTGGATTACGGTAAACTGGAAACTCTGGATCGTTGGTCTTGGTGTGATGCATTGTTTATGGCTCCCCCCGTATATGCCAAACTGTATGCGTTGACTAAGGACAAACGTTATCTGGATTTCCTGAACAAGGAGTACAAGGCTACCTACAATCATTTATATGACAAGGAGGAATTGCTGTTTTACCGCGACCGTCGGTATTTTGACAAACGTGAAGCCAATGGCAAGAAAGTGTTTTGGGGACGTGGCAACGGTTGGGTTTTGGGAGGACTGGCTGAAATTCTGCAGGCACTTCCTAAAGAGGAGCCTTCGCGTGTTTTCTATCAGGAATTGTTTGTGGAATTGGCCACTCGGGTGGCCGGTTTGCAAAGTCCGGATGGTTATTGGCATGCCAGTTTACTTGATCCCGCCTCTTATCCTTCTCCGGAAACAAGTGCCACCGGTTTTATTGTTTATGCTTTTGCATACGGTGTGAATGAGGGGCTACTGGATAAGAAGACATTCATGCCTGTCATCGAGAAGGGGTGGACAGCATTGGTAGATGCGGTGGAACCGGATGGAAAACTGGGCTATGTGCAACCCATTGGCGCTGATCCGCGCAAAGTGACGAGGGAAATGACCGAAGTGTATGGGGTAGGAGCATTCTTATTGTCGGGATGCCAGATTTATAAGATGTCGGAGAAGTAAAGAACAGCATTGATTGAGATGATGAAGAAGCATTCATTTGTTATATGCGTCCTGATGTTCCTGGCTGGCATCTTCTGCAAAGTGGACGCTCGCGAAGTTACGTTGTTCAATGACGGTTGGGAATTTAAGAAAGGTCCGTTTTCCAAAGAAGCCATGCAGGCTGCCGTGAAGTGGAATGCCGGCTGGCAGGAAGTGACCCTTCCTCATACTTGGAATGCAGACGACATGCAGAAGAAGGTATCTGTCTTTTATGAAGGAGTGGGGTATTACCGGAAAAAGTGTACCTTTCCCGAAAGCATGAAGGGCAAACGTCTCTTCCTTCGTTTCGAGGGAGTGGGTTCATGTGCGGAAGTCTATGTCAACGGCTACCTGGCAGGAACGCACAAGGGGGCTTATTCTGCCTTTGTATGCGAGATTGGCTCGCAGGTTAAGTTCGGTGAGGAGAATGAAATTATAGTAAAAGCCGATAATACGGCACGTCCTGATGTTATTCCTGTCAATCATGTTCTGTTTGGTGTTTACGGAGGGATTTACCGTCCTGTATGGCTGGTGATAACGGAACCTTGCGGCATTGTTGTCAATGACTGTGCCTCGTCCGGTGTATATATCACCCAGAAGAATGTATCGAAACAGTCTGCCGAAGTGAATGTAAAAGTGAAGGTGGATAACGCAACGCTGGCTCCTGTACCGTTGGTCTTGGAGAACGTCATCTACGATGGAAGCGGCAAATTGGTGAAAAAGCATAGTCAGGCCTTTGAGTTGACTCCGCAGGGGGTGCAAAGTTATTCTTCACAATTTAAGTTGAGCAATCCTCATTTGTGGCAGGGACGTGAAGATCCTTATCTCTATAAGGTCGTTTCACGCCTTTTGCAGAACGGACGTGTGCTGGACGAAGTTGTCCAGCCGTTGGGACTTCGTAAGTACGAGGTGGTGGCAGGCAAGGGATTTTTCTTGAATGGAAAGAAATATCCCATGTACGGTGTAACCCGTCATCAGGATTGGTGGGGACTGGGCAGTGCCTTGACCAACAAAGAGCATGATTTTGATTTGGCACAGATTATGGATATCGGAGCGACTACCGTTCGTTTTGCGCACTATCAGCAGTCCGATTATATTTATTCACGTTGTGATACGTTGGGACTGGTTATTTGGGCGGAGATTCCTTTTGTCAACCGGGTGACCGGACAAGAGTGGGATAATGTGCATCAGCAGATGCGTGAACTGGTACGCCAAAGTTTCAATCACCCTTCCATTTATGTGTGGGGCATTCATAATGAAGTCTATTATCCACATGGTTATACGGCGGCTCTTACGCAATCCATCCACGACCTCTGCAAGCTGGAAGATCCCGACCGTTATACCGTGTCGGTGAACGGTTATGGTAATGCCGGTCATCCGGTCAATCAGAATGCGGATATACAAGGCATGAACCGATATTTCGGCTGGTACGAAAGGAGGATACAGGATATAAAGCCTTGGATAGAGAAGATGGAAAAGGAGTATCCTTGGCAACGCCTGATGCTGACGGAGTATGGCGCGGACGCCAATATTGCTCACCAGACGGAAATTCTGGGTGATGCCCTGAACTGGACAAGTCCTTTCTATCCGGAAACATTCCAGACCAAGACCCATGAATATCAGTGGAGCATTATTGCGCAACATCCTTATATCACCGCTTCTTATTTGTGGAATATGTTCGACTTTGCGGTGCCTACCTCGAAAAGAGGCAGTGTGGATGCGCGTAACATGAAGGGGATGATGACTTTTGACCGTAAAATCAAGAAAGACTCTTATTTCTGGTATAAGGCCAACTGGAGCAAGGAACCGGTGCTTCACATGACGCAACGTCGGAATGTGTTGCGTGAGAGAAAAGAAACTTCTGTGACCGTGTATTCCAATATCGGTATTCCCAAAGTGTATCTCAACGGCAGAGAACTATCGGGCATACGGAAAGGATATACCGATGTACATTATATCTTTGACAAGGTGTTGCTGAACGATGGCACGAATGTACTGCGGGCTGTTGTCACCTGCCAAGGCAAGGAATATACGGATGAGATGGAATGGGAATACCGTGGGGAATGTAACCGCGAAGCCGACTTTTTTGAACACAAGAAAGAACATGGGAGTTGGTAGGTCCTTGAATGAAATTGTATGATGAATTATTTTTTATTTAAATGAGATATGAAAAAATTTAGAATGTTACTGTTAGGGCTTGGTGTGTTGATGTGCGCATGCTCTACGCAAACAAAGACTGCTGTTCAGACGAATGAGTATGGTACGAACTGGCAGTGGGAAAATGGAACTATTGTGGTTGAAACTCCCGAACGTCCGGTTGGGCAGAAGAGTGTATTGGGGTTGGCTGCTCCGAAGATGGAGGCTGTACGTGTAGGTTTTGTCGGTCTGGGCATGCGTGGCCCCGGTGCTGTAGAACGTTTTACCTACATACCGGGTACACAGATTGTAGCTCTCTGTGATTATGAAGAGGAGCGCGCCGAAAAATGCCAGAAATATTTAAAAGATGCTTCTTTGCCCAAAGCAGCCATCTATTCGGGGGAAAATGGGTATGAAGAGCTTTGTAAACGTGATGACATTGATTTGGTGTACATTGCTGCCGATTGGTTGCATCATTTTCCCGTAGCCAAATGTGCTTTGGAGAATGGTAAACACGTCGCTATCGAAGTTCCTTCTGCCATGAACCTACAACAGTGTTGGGAGCTGATTAATCTGAGCGAGAGTACTCGTAAGCATTGCATGATTTTGGAAAACTGCTGTTACGACTGGTTTGAAATGAATACATTGAACATGGCGCAGAATGGTGTGTTTGGTGAAGTGATTCGTGCTCAAGGCGCTTACATCCACAATCTTGCCCCGTTCTGGAATCATTATTGGAAGAACGGTGAGGGGGATAAACTGGGATGGCGTCTGGATTATAACATGCGCCATCGTGGCGATGTATATGCTACTCACGGACTGGGTCCTGTGGCTCAGGCGCTCGACATCCATCGTGGTGACCGTATGAAGGTGTTGATAGCTATGGATACCAAGTCTGTAGTGGGTAAGGCGCTGGTGGAAGAGAGAACCGATTCTGCCTGCAACAATTTTCGTAATGGCGACCATACCACTACCATGATTCGCACGGAGAACGGAAAAGTGATTGAAATCCAGCACAACGTAATGACTCCCCAACCTTACAACCGTCTGTATCAGTTGACCGGTACAAAAGGCTTTGCCAATAAATATCCGGTGAGTGGGTATGCTTTGGATGCCGACCAGTTGACAGCTTCGGGTGTTCAGCCTAAAGTGGATGACTTGAATTCGCACGGTTTCTTGCCAAAGGAAGAAAAAGAGGCTCTTGTTGTTAAATATCAGCATCCTATTTTGAAGAAGTATGGCGAGATGGCCAAAGAAGTAGGTGGGCATGGTGGTATGGACTTCATTATGGACTGCCGTCTGGTATATTGCATGCAAAATGGTCTGCCGCTGGATATGGATGTATATGATTTGGCTGAATGGTGCAGCCTTGCCGAACTGGGAACTCTTTCTATGGACAATAACTGTGCGGCCGTTGCTTTTCCCGATTTTACCCGTGGAGAATGGAACGTTGTAAAAGGCTATAGACATGCCTATGCAACGCCTGAAGATGAGAAAGTGGCAGAAGAGAAGGCTGCAGCTTTCACTGCCAAACTGAAGGAACAAGGATCCAAAGAGTGGGCTGAGTAATCAATTCTTTCTAACCTGATTAATATATAAAGTTTAATTTTTTACAAGTAAATAAGCCAAGGAGTTGTCAGTCGATGCCGTGAGGTAATAGGCTGATAAGCTCTCCTTGGCTTTGTCGTATTATGTATATGTTCGGTTTCGATATTTACTATTGGAGGGCGTTTTTCTTACGATTATTCATATTTGCCTTATTTTTTTCATCAATTTGTTTGGAGATTATAAAAAAGCCCTTACCTTTGCAGCACGTTTGAAACAAAAAAGAAGAATTAAGTTATGAATTTACATACATCTATTAACCTGGCAGTCCTGCATATTATTCGCGTCGTGGTGGTGGCATCAAGAGCGTGAGAAAGGTTATGTATGTATTCGTACGTTAGAAGATAATTTATTAAGCCTTTCTCACTATAGTGGGAGAGGCTTTTTCATTAAAAGGAGATTTGAAAATGAAGCATCAGTTACGCAGCTCGTTCAGCACACAAGGTCGCCGCATGGCGGGAGCTCGTGCATTGTGGACGGCGAATGGTATGAAGAAGGAACAGATGGGTAAGCCCATTATCGCTATAGTCAATTCATTTACACAATTCGTCCCCGGGCATGTACATCTGCACGAAATAGGCCAGTTTGTAAAGGAAGAGATTGAAAAACTGGGGTGTTTTGCTGCGGAGTTCAATACGATTGCCATTGACGACGGTATCGCTATGGGACACGACGGTATGCTTTATTCCCTGCCTTCAAGAGATATCATTGCCGATAGTGTGGAGTATATGGTAAATGCCCATAAGGCGGATGCTATGGTTTGCATCAGTAACTGTGACAAGATTACTCCGGGGATGTTGATGGCGGCTATGAGGCTGAATATACCGACTGTGTTTGTTTCAGGCGGTCCGATGGAAGCCGGGGAATGGAACGGACAACATTTGGATTTGATTGATGCTATGATTAAATCTGCTGATGAAAGTGTGGGCGATAAAGAGGTGGCACAGATTGAGCAACATGCCTGCCCCACTTGCGGATGCTGCTCAGGCATGTTTACCGCTAATTCCATGAATTGCCTGAATGAAGCGATTGGATTGGCACTGCCCGGTAACGGCACGATTGTAGCCACTCACGAAAATCGCAAGAGACTGTTTGAGGATGCAGCTAAGTTGATTGTAGCGAATGCCTTTAGATATTATGAAGAAGGGGATGAGAGTGTACTCCCGCGCAGTATTGCTACTCGCGAGGCATTTTTGAATGCCATGACGCTGGATATTGCGATGGGCGGTTCCACTAATACAGTACTTCATTTGTTGGCTGTGGCTCACGAAGCTGGAGCGGATTTTAAGATGGACGACATTGACATGCTCTCTCGCAAGACCCCCTGCTTATGCAAGGTAGCTCCCAATACCCAAAAGTATCATGTACAAGACGTTAACCGTGCCGGTGGCATCATTGCCATCATGGATGAGCTTGCCAAGGGCGGATTGGTCGATACGAATGTCCGCCGTGTGGATGGAATGACGTTGGCAGAGGCAATCGACCGGTATAGTATTACCAGCTCTAATGTATGTAAAGAGGCAATCAAGAAATACTCCAGTGCGGCAGCCGGAAAGTTCAATCTGGTACTCGGCTCACAAAATGCGTCTTATAAGGAACTCGATACGGACCGTGCGACTGGTTGTATCCGTGATTTGGAACATGCATACAGCAAGGATGGCGGTCTGGCGGTTTTGAAGGGAAATATAGCTCAGGACGGTTGCGTTGTCAAGACTGCCGGTGTAGACGAGAGTATCTGGAAATTTACGGGGCCGGCGAAAGTCTTCGACTCACAAGATGCGGCTTGCGACGGTATTCTGGGTGGAAAGGTGGTCAGTGGAGACGTCGTCGTCATCACTCACGAAGGGCCGAAAGGTGGACCGGGTATGCAAGAGATGCTTTATCCTACTTCTTATATCAAATCCCGCCATCTGGGTAAGGAGTGTGCATTGATTACCGACGGGCGTTTCAGTGGTGGTACTTCCGGACTAAGCATCGGACATGTTTCTCCCGAAGCGGCTGCCGGTGGTAATATCGGCAAGATTAAGGATGGGGACATTATCGAAATTGATATACCGAACCGTTCTATCAATGTGAAGTTGACGGATGAAGAGCTTGCAGCACGCCCTATGACTCCGGTAACCCGCAACCGTGAAGTCTCCAAAGCATTGAAAGCATATGCCTGTATGGTGAGTTCCGCTGACAAAGGGGCTGTGAGGCTGATTGATTAAAAGCCCCCCTTTCCGAAAGCGAGGGGAGGAGAGAATGAAACAAATTTTTCAAGCTACTATTGAGCTTTTAAATATAATGAATAGATAAAGTATGGCTGATAATAATAAAAAGAGTAACTTTTCCTCCCTCTCCCAAGGAGAGGGTCGGGGTGAGGCTCTAATAACAGGCGCAGAAGCATTGATGCGCTCTCTGGAGCATCAGGGAGTAAAGACTATTTTCGGTTATCCGGGAGGGAGCATCATGCCGGTATTCGATGCCTTATACGACCACCGGAAGGAATTGAACCACATCTTGGTTCGCCATGAACAAGGAGCAACCCATGCGGCACAAGGCTTTGCACGTGTATCAGGCGAGGTTGGCGTTTGTCTGGTTACCAGTGGACCGGGTGCTACCAATACTATCACGGGCATTGCAGATGCCATGATTGACAGTACGCCTATCGTTGTCATTGCCGGCCAGGTAGGGACGAACTTCTTGGGTACGGATGCATTTCAGGAAGTGGACTTGGTAGGCATTACTCAGCCTATCACGAAATGGAGTTACCAGATTCGTCGTGCAGAAGATGTGGCCTGGGCAGTGGCACGTGCTTTCTATGTGGCAAAGAGCGGACGTCCGGGACCGGTCGTGCTGGATTTTGCTAAAAACGCCCAAGTGGAGAAAACAGAATATGCGCCTACTAAGGTGGACTATGTCCGTAGCTATCTTCCCGTTCCCGAAATGGAGCCGGAGGCCATACGGAAGGCTGCTGAATTAATAAATGGTGCGGAACGGCCTTTGGTGCTGGTAGGACAAGGCGTGGAGCTGGGAGAAGCCCAGCAAGAGCTTCGTGCTTTCATTGAGAAAGCCGGAATGCCTGCCGGATGCACTTTATTGGGACTTTCTGCCTTGCCTACGGACCATCCGTTGAACAAAGGAATGCTTGGTATGCACGGTAACCTGGGGCCCAATATCAATACCAATAAATGTGATGTCCTTATCGCCGTAGGCATGCGCTTTGATGACCGTGTGACGGGTAAATTGGAAACATATGCCAAGCAGGCGAAGATTATCCACTTTGATATTGACCCTGCCGAAATAGATAAGAATGTAAAGACCGATGTTGCTGTCCTGGGAGATTGCAAAGAGACACTGGCTGCCGTTACCCAATTGCTGGAACCCGCCAACCATCAGGAATGGATTGACAGTTTCCGGCAATACGAGGAAGTGGAAGAGGAAAAGGTAATCCGTCCGGAATTACATCCGGCAGGAAAAGCGCTAAGCATGGGTGAGGTGGTGCGTGCTGTGAGTGAGGCTACCCATAACGAGGCGATATTGGTGACTGATGTCGGCCAGAATCAGATGATGTCTGCCCGTTATTTCAAATACAGCAAGGAACGTAGCATTGTTACTTCCGGTGGCCTGGGTACTATGGGCTTCGGCCTTCCGGCAGCTATCGGTGCCACTTTTGGACGTCCGGACCGCACGGTATGCGTATTCATGGGAGACGGCGGCTTGCAGATGAACCTGCAGGAACTGGGTACCATCATGGAACAAAAGGCTCCGGTGAAGATGATTCTGTTGAACAATAACTTCCTGGGCAATGTTCGTCAATGGCAGGCGATGTTCTTCAATCGTCGTTATTCGTTTACTCCGATGATGAATCCGGATTATATGAAGATTGCTTCGGCATATGATATTCCTGCACGCAGGGTAATGACCCGCGAGGAGCTGGCAAAAGCGATTGACGAGATGATAGCGACTGACGGACCGTTCCTGCTCGAAGCTTGTGTGGAGGAAGAAGGAAATGTAATGCCGATGACACCTCCGGGCGGTTCGGTCAATCAGATGTTGTTGGAATGCTGAAGTCATGCGAAATTAAAGAATTTACTCTATCTATGGATAAAAAACTATATACAATCATTGTTCATTCGGAAAACTTTGCCGGTTTGCTGAATCAGGTGACGGCTGTGTTTACCCGCCGGCAGATAAACATCGAGAGTTTGAATGTATCGGCCTCCTCCATCAAGGGGGTACATAAATATACCATTACCGCTTGGACGGACAAGGATACCATTGAAAAGGTGACCAAGCAGATTACCAAGAAAATAGATGTGCTGCAAGCCCATTATTTCACGGATGATGAAATCTATCAGCACGAGATTGCCCTTTATAAAATAACGACCCCTACGCTGGAAGAAAAACCGGAGGTGTCCAAAGTAATCCGTAAGTACAATGCTCGTATTGTGGAGGTGAATGCTGTATTTGCCATTGTTGAGAAGAATGGCATGAGTGAGGAAATAACCAATCTTTATGAGGAATTGCGCCAGTTGGATTGCGTACTTCAGTTCGTCCGTTCGGGGCGCGTAGCCATTACGACCAGCTGCTTTGAGCGTGTCAATGAATATCTGGCGGACCGTGAAGCAAAATATCGTCAAAGTAAACACCAAGAATCATGATGAGCGAGAACAATAAGATAGGTACCTACAAGTTTGTTGCCGAACCGTTTCATGTCGACTTTACCGGACGGCTGACAATGGGAGTATTAGGCAACCATTTGTTGAATTGTGCGGGTTTCCATGCCAGCGACCGCGGTTTTGGCATCGCGACTCTAAACGAGGACAATTATACTTGGGTATTGTCCCGTCTGGCTGTCGAACTGGATGAAATGCCTTATCAGTACGAAGATTTCTCCATTCAGACTTGGGTGGAGAATGTCTATCGCCTTTTTACAGACCGTAATTTCGCTATCATCGATAAGGAGGGTAAGAAGATTGGGTATGCACGTTCCGTTTGGGCGATGATTAGCATGAATACCCGTAAGCCGGCAGATTTGCTGGCTCTTCATAGTGGCAGCATTGTAGATTATGTTTGCGATGAGCCTTGCCCGATAGAAAAACCTTCGCGGATAAAGGTGGCCTCAAAGGAACCGGTTGCTGCTTTGGTAGCCAAATACAGTGATATTGACATTAACGGGCATGTGAACAGCATCCGTTACATCGAGCATATCCTTGATTTGTTCCCGATAGAGATGTATAAGGAGAAGCGCATCCGTCGTTTTGAAATGGCATATGTAGCCGAAAGCTATTATGGGGATGAGTTGACTTTGTTCATGGATGATGCCGGTGAGGGCGTTTACGATGTGGAGGTGAAAAAGAATGGCAGCGAAGTGGTCTGTCGCTCTAAAGTGATATTTACAGAGAAATAAATAAATTTATCAACGTTGGCGTAAGCCACAAATAAAAATTAAAAAAAAAAATGGCACAATTGAATTTTGGCGGTGTTATTGAGAATGTAATGACCCGCGAAGAATTTCCTTTGGAAAAAGCACGTGAGATTTTGAAAGATGAAACAATTGCAGTAATCGGTTATGGCGTACAAGGCCCGGGCCAGGCTTGCAACCTGCGTGATAACGGTTTCAATGTGATTGTAGGACAACGTCCGGGCAAGACATACGAAAAGGCGGTGGCTGACGGATGGGTACCGGGTGAGACTTTGTTCGGCATCGAAGAGGCTTGCCAGAAAGGTACTATCGTCATGTGTCTGTTGTCTGATGCAGCTGTAATGTCTGTATGGCCGACTATCAAACCTTACTTGACTCCCGGAAAGGCTCTTTACTTCTCTCATGGTTTTGCTATTACCTGGAACGACCGTACCGGTGTGGTTCCTCCTAAAGATATTGATGTTATTATGGTTGCTCCCAAAGGTTCCGGTACTTCACTTCGTACCATGTTCCTCGAAGGGCGTGGCTTGAACTCATCATATGCCGTCTATCAAGATGCTACGGGTAAGGCTTTTGACAAGACGATTGCACTGGGTATCGGTATCGGTTCGGGATATTTGTTCGAGACAACTTTCATCCGCGAAGCCACTTCCGACTTGACCGGTGAACGCGGTTCATTGATGGGTGCTATCCAGGGATTGCTGTTGGCTCAGTATGAAGTATTGCGCGAAAACGGCCATACTCCTTCTGAAGCATTCAATGAAACAGTGGAAGAGTTGACTCAATCTTTGATGCCATTGTTTGCCAAGAACGGTATGGACTGGATGTATGCCAACTGTTCTACTACGGCACAGCGTGGTGCGCTGGATTGGATGACCCCGTTCCATGATGCCATCAAGCCGGTTGTACAGAAATTGTACGCAAGTGTGAAGTCGGGCAACGAAGCCCAGATTTCTATCGACAGTAACTCCAAACCCGATTATCGTGAGAAGCTGAATGCAGAATTGAAAGCCTTGCGTGAAAGCGAAATGTGGCAGACAGCTGTTACAGTTCGTAAACTTCGTCCGGAAAACAATTAATCAGCTTTATATAAATAGGTGAAATACCCTCTTCGGTGTTACCGGAGGGGGTATTTCTTTATTATTGATTCCCTATATTTTGAATAAACTCCAATAGCTTCCGGTAAAAACCGTGATGTTTCAGCGTCTCTGCCTCTCCCAATATTACCAGCTTCATACGTGCCCGGGTGATGGCTACATTCATTCTCCTTAAATCATTCAGGAATCCTATCTGCCCTTCTTCGTTGGCGCGGACAAGGCTGATGAAGATAACATCGCGCTCTTGCCCTTGGAAGCCATCCACCGTATTTACAGTGAACAAGCTGCGATAAGGCTTGAGTGAAGCGTCTGCCTTTATCTTGTTGCGGAGATATTGCACTTGTGCCTTGTAAGGGGAGATGATGCCGAAGTCTATTTTTTCTTCCAGAATGCGGCTGCCACCGATACGGTTGATGTAGATTTTCAGTTCTGATAGGAGCAGGTCCGCTTCCGCCTTATTAATGCGTCCGAAAGTCTCTCCCACAAATTCTTCTTTGAAATCCATTTCGGAGGTGTCAATCCAGTGGATAGGGGTATCCCAGTCCAGGATGCCCCGGTAACGCACTTCGGGAGCGGCTTCCAACTCGCCATTATAAAACCATTGGGAAGGAAATTTCATGATTTCCTCGTGCATGCGGTATTGCACTTTCAGCAAAGAGACAACGGCAGGTTTGTTGGACACCACTTTCTCCATCAATGTTCGTTCCAGACCTCCACGGGCGGCTTCGTGGCATTTTATGGTGGGCGGAAGTTGGCAGTGGTCACCCGCCAATACCACGCGGTCTGCTTTTCGGATAGCTATCCAGCAGGCAGCCTCTAAGGCCTGGGCTGCTTCATCAATGAAAAGGGTGCCGAAACGGCGTCCCTTCAGCAGCCGGTGATTGCTGCTTACCAGCGTGGAGGCTATGACGTGTGCCCCATCAAAAAGCTCTGAATTGATTTGTATTTCCAATGCGGTGGCGCGGTCGCGCAGGCGGCTCATACGGCTGCGTACTCCTTCGCGTTCGTCATAGCTGCCACGGCGGGCACGGCTGCCCAGTTCACGGAGATTTTTCCGGATGCTCCACAGTTCCGGATAAAGCGGATGGTTCTCGAAACGACGCTCGTAGGTAAAGGAAAGCATCTTGTCGTTGACACGGGTCGGATTGCCGATACGCAGGACATTGACGCCACGGTCCACAAGTTTTTCCGAAATCCAGTCGACGGCAGTATTGCTTTGGGCACATACTAGTACCTGCGGTTCCCGATGCAGGGTTTCGTAGATGGCTTCCACTAAGGTGGTCGTTTTTCCGGTTCCCGGAGGACCATGTACAATGGCCACGTCGCGGGCACACAGCACTTTGTTTACAGCTGTCTCCTGCGTGGAGTTCAGCCAGGGAAACCGTACGGGGTAGAGCTCTCGGAAACCGGCTTTCGAGGTTCCCAGCAATATGTCCCGCAATTCGGCCAGGCGGTTGCCTTTGGAGCGTAACGTATCTTCCAAGGCTTCGAACATGGTCCGATAGGATGTTTCGTCGAAATAAAGTTGCACGCCGAGGTTGTCCGTTTCCTGCACTTCCATAACGGCACCGGCTCCGGGCATTATCGCTACCATCCGTGTCTCGTCGGCATAGCTTACGGTAGCGGTGAAGTTCATATAGGTTATTTTTCCATCGGCAGACTGGCGGAAAAAACATACGGGACGGCCGAACTCAAAATTATGTTCTATATCGGTATTTTCTGTGTGTGTAATTTCTATTACTAATTGATTCAGTGAATTATAGTAACTTCGTCCCGGAGTGGCAGGATACCAGCAAAGTCCCCGTTTCACTTTCCGGGCAACTCCCATGTTTTCGGTTTGGCGTTTGAATTCCTCTTTTTCGTATTCGTATTCCATGCGCAGCAAAAGTTGTTGCTGCTGGAGGTGAATAATAGGACTATTTGAATCTTGTTCCTTCATGGTTGCAAAGGTAATCATTCTTCGCTTCCGACAGAAAAAATGCTTTATTTTGTTAAACTATTCAGCCTTTTTATTTGTTTATGATATTAATTTGTAATCTTTACAATAATGAAAAACTAAAAAATAGTGGTTATGGTATATGATTTAACGATGCTCAAAACGTTTTATGCCGCTTATTCGGAGAAGATAGAACGCGTACGGAACGTACTGCGGCGTCCGATGACTTTAGCAGAGAAAATTTTGTATGCTCATTTGTATGATGGGGATAAAGTGAAGAACTACAGACGGGGAGAAGACTATGTGAATTTCCGTCCCGACCGTGTGGCCATGCAGGATGCAACGGCTCAAATGGCCTTATTGCAATTTATGAATGCAGGCCGTGAGCAGGTTGCCGTGCCTTCCACTGTGCATTGTGACCATTTGATTCAAGCATATAAAGGTGCAAAAGAAGATGTTGCGACTGCTACGAAGACCAACGAGGAGGTCTATAATTTTCTCCGTGATGTTTCTTCCCGTTATGGTATAGGTTTTTGGCAGCCGGGGGCAGGCATTATTCACCAGGTGGTATTGGAGAACTACGCATTTCCGGGTGGAATGATGGTAGGCACGGACTCTCATACGCCCAATGCCGGAGGTTTGGGCATGGTGGCCATTGGTGTGGGTGGTGCCGATGCGGTGGATGTGATGACCGGCATGGAATGGGAACTGAAAATGCCGCGTCTGATAGGCGTACACTTGAAGGGTAAATTGAGTGGCTGGGTAGCTCCCAAAGACGTTATTCTGAAGTTGGCGGGTATTCTTACTGTAAAAGGGGGAACCAATGCCATCATTGAATATTTTGGACCGGGAACCGCTTCATTGTCTGCCACTGGAAAGGCTACCATCTGCAATATGGGGGCAGAGGTGGGGGCGACTACCTCCCTTTTCCCTTACGATGAGCGCATGGGTACCTACTTGAAGGCTACCGGACGTGAAGAAGTGGCAAAAATGGCTGCTTCCGTAGCTGCCGACCTTCGCGCCGACGACGAAGTGCTGGCAAATCCGGAAAAATATTACGACCGCATCATTGAAATAGACCTCTCGCTATTGGAACCGTATATCAACGGGCCCTTTACGCCGGATGCAGCAACACCGATATCGAAATTTGCCGAGGTAGTGATAACCAATAACTATCCCCGCCGGATGGAAGTCGGCCTGATAGGGTCGTGCACCAATTCGTCCTATCAGGATTTGAGCCGCGCAGCCTCCCTTGCCCGGCAGGTAAAGGAAAAGAATCTGAAGGTTGCTTCCCCGCTGATTGTCAACCCCGGTTCGGAGCAGATACGTGCCACTGCTGAACGCGACGGCATGATTGCCGCTTTCGAAGATATTGGCGCAACGATAATGGCGAATGCCTGCGGACCTTGTATTGGCCAGTGGAAGCGCCATACTGATGACCCCGAACGCAAAAATTCCATCGTCACCTCTTTTAACCGTAATTTTGCCAAACGTGCCGATGGAAATCCCAACACTTTTGCTTACGTCGCCTCCCCGGAGATAACGATGGCGCTGACCATTGCCGGTGACCTTTGTTTCGACCCGTTGAGGGATACGCTGGTCAATGCCAAAGGAGAGGTTGTGAAACTGTCCGAACCGGTCGGTGAAGAACTGCCGGCACATGGGTTTATAGGAGGAAAGGAAGGATACATTGCTCCAGGTAAAGGACAGACGGAAATTACGGTCAATCCTCATTCACAGCGCTTGCAACTGCTGACTCCCTTCCCTGCCTGGGATGGCATGGATTTGCTGAATATGCCTTTATTGATTAAAGTGCAGGGGAAATGTACCACCGACCACATTTCCATGGCAGGGCCATGGCTCCGTTTCCGGGGACATCTGGAGAATATTTCGGATAATATGCTGATGGGAGCTGTCAATGTTTTCAATGGAGAGACGAATAGTGTCTGGAATCGCTCTACCAATACCTATGGAACGGTGTCAGGCACGGCGAAATTGTATAAATCCGAAGGTATCCCTTCCATTGTCGTTGCCGAAGAGAATTATGGTGAAGGGTCCAGCCGTGAGCATGCTGCCATGGAACCACGCTTCTTGAATGTACGCGTCATTTTGGCGAAAAGCTTTGCCCGTATCCATGAGACGAATTTAAAGAAACAAGGCATGCTGGCGCTGACCTTTACGGATAAGGCCGATTATGACAAGATTCGGGAACGCGACCTGATTTCTGTCATGGGGCTGAAAGATTTTGCTTCGGGACGCACGTTGAAGGTGGTTCTTCATCACGAGGACGGGAGTAAAGAAAGTTTTGAAGTACAACATACGTATAACGAACAGCAGATAGCCTGGTTCCGGGCCGGTTCTGCACTTAATGCAAGATAGAATATGGAAAAAATTACTGTACCTTTTATTACCGGCGATGGGGTGGGAGCAGAAGTGACCCCATCCATGCAGGCTGTCGTGAATGCCGCTGTCAAGAAATCCTATGGTGACCGGCGTGGCATTGAATGGAAAGAAGTGCTGGCAGGAGAACGTGCCTTCCACGAAACCGGTTCCTGGTTGCCGGACGAAACCATGGAAGCCTTCCGCACCTATAAGGTGGGCATCAAAGGTCCTTTGACAACTCCCGTCGGCGGAGGTATCCGTTCCTTGAACGTAGCCTTGCGTCAGACGCTTGATTTGTATGTCTGCCAACGTCCGGTACGTTGGTATAAGGGCATTGTTTCTCCACTCAAAGAGCCGCAGAAGGTGGATATGTGCGTATTCCGTGAGAATACTGAGGATATTTATGCAGGCATCGAATGGGAAGCCGGAACTCCGGAGGCTGAAAAGTTCTATCGTTTTCTCCATGATGACATGGGGGTGACAAAAGTCCGTTTTCCCGAAACCTCCTCGTTTGGCGTGAAGCCCGTTTCAAGAGAAGGAACAGAGCGCTTGGTGCGTGCCGCCTGCCAATACGCCCTTGAGCATCATCTGCCTTCCGTGACGTTGGTACACAAAGGAAACATCATGAAATTTACGGAAGGCGGCTTCAAGAAGTGGGGGTACGAACTGGCAGAACGTGAGTTTGGTAAAGAACTGGCAGAAGGGCGTCTGGTCATCAAGGACTGCATTGCCGATGCATTCTTGCAGAACACGTTGCTTATCCCCGAAGAATATTCCGTGATTGCCACGTTGAATCTGAACGGCGATTATGTGTCCGACCAACTGGCTGCCATGGTAGGCGGCATCGGCATTGCACCGGGTGCGAATATCAACTATAAAACGGGGCATGCCATTTTTGAGGCTACTCACGGGACGGCTCCGAACATTGCCGGGAAAGACATTGTGAATCCCTGTTCCATCATCCTTTCCGCTGTGATGATGCTTGAATATCTGGGTTGGAAGGAAGCAGCCTCTCTTATAGAGAACGCCTTGGAGGAAAGTTTCACAGAAGCCCGTGCTACTGCCGACTTGGCCCGTTTTATGCCGGGTGGCGTCTCGCTGTCCACTTCGACTTTCACCCGGGAGATTGTAAGGAGAATAGAAAGTGGGAATAACGAATAAAACGAAACGATTATGAAGAAGGAGTATCTGATTTACAAGCTTTCCGAAGATTTGAAGGAAGCTACCCGGATTGAGAATGAACTGTTCAGGAAGTTTGATGTGAAGCGCGGTTTGCGTAATGAGGACGGCACGGGAGTCTTGGTGGGGTTGACCAAAATAGGCAATGTGGTCGGCTATGAACGCATCCCCGGTGGAGGGCTGAAGCCTATTCCCGGCAAATTGTTCTACCGCGGTTATGATGTGGATGACTTGGCACACGCCATCATCAAAGAGAAGCGTTTCGGTTTTGAGGAAATTGCCTACTTGTTGCTTTCCGGTCGCCTGCCCGACAAGGAAGAACTCTCTTCTTTCCGTGAACTCATCAACGACAACATGCCGCTGGAGCAGAAGACCAAGATGAATATCATTGAACTCGAAGGAAACAACATTATGAACATCCTGGCGCGCAGCGTGCTCGAGATGTATCGTTTTGACCCTGATGCAGATGACACTTCCCGCGATAATCTGATGCGGCAGAGCATTGAGCTTATTTCGAAATTCCCGACCATCATTGCGTATGCCTATAACATGCTTCGCCATGCCACCCATGGCCGTTCACTGCATATCCGCCATCCGCAGGAAAACCTTTCCATTGCCGAGAATTTCCTCTATATGCTGAAGAAGGACTACACGGAGCTGGATGCCCGCACGCTCGACCTGCTGCTGGTTCTTCAGGCCGAGCACGGTGGTGGTAACAACTCCACTTTTACCGTACGTGTCACTTCTTCTACCGGGACGGATACTTACTCTTCGATAGCGGCAGGTATCGGTTCCTTGAAAGGGCCGCTTCATGGAGGTGCCAATATCCAGGTTGCCGATATGTTCCACCATCTGCAGGAAAACATTCAGGACTGGACGAATGTGGATGAGATTGATACTTACTTCACCCGCATGCTCAACAAGGAAGCCTATAACAAGACCGGCTTGATATATGGTATCGGACATGCCGTCTATACCATTTCCGACCCGCGCGCCATTCTGCTGAAAGAGCTTGCCCGCGACCTTGCCCGCGAAAAAGGGAAAGAACGCGAGTTCGCTTTCCTTGAACTGCTCGAGGAGCGCGCCATTGATGTGTTTGGCCGTGTGAAGAATAATGGCAAGACGGTTTCGAGTAATGTGGATTTCTATTCGGGCTTTGTCTACGAGATGATTGGACTGCCGCAGGAAATCTTCACGCCTTTGTTTGCTATGGCACGTATTGTCGGTTGGTGTGCACATCGCAATGAAGAATTGAACTTTGAAGGTAAGCGTATTATCCGTCCTGCCTATAAGAATGTTTTGGATGAGGTGACTTATGTGCCCATTAAGAAACGGTAAGGATTAGACTTGTATCTTTTAAATCGTTCCATCACGGGGAAAAAATCGTTCCACCATGGTGGAACGATTTTTTCTCCATGGTGGAATGAAATTTACTCCATGATGGAACGATTAGATTTTCGTATCTCTACTGCTTAATCTTCTCAGTAAAAAACACTGGTTTTTGTATGAAAAAACAATTATCCGGGGAAAACGATTTGTTTGTTGTGAGTTTTCTTTATCTTTGCTTCGCATAAATAAAGAACTATGAATCAGGAAACTTTTCAGATATTTCTGTGGGTAATGAGTGCTGTGGCATTGGTTGTCTTTATTGCGCTCTATTTTGTCAAAGCGGGTTATGGCATGTTCCGTACTGCCTCGTGGGGAATCTCCATCAATAATAAACTGGCGTGGGTGCTTATGGAAGCGCCGGTATTCATCGTCATGTTTGGGTTGTGGGGGAAGAGTGGAGCGGGATTTGCCGTGCCGGTATATTTCTTCTTCCTGCTGTTTCAGTTGCACTATCTTCAGCGGGCCTTTATTTTTCCGTTCCTGCTGAAAGGTAAAAGCCGGATGCCGGTAGCTATTATGGCGATGGGTATCGTCTTCAACCTTTTGAACGGGATGATGCAGGCGGGCGGTTTGTTCTATTTCGCTCCCGAAGGCTTGTATGCCGATGGCTGGGCCTATTTGCTGAAACCTCATGCCTTGTTGGGAGTCATTCTGTTTTTTGCGGGTATGTTCGTCAATTTGCATTCCGACTACGTGATACGCCATTTGCGCAAGCCGGGTGATACGAAGCACTACCTTCCCGGAAAAGGACTTTACCGATATGTCACTTCTGCCAATTATTTCGGTGAGCTGGTGGAATGGACGGGGTTTGCCATACTCACAGCTTCCCCTGCCGCTTGGGTGTTCGTCTGGTGGACGTTTGCCAACCTTGTTCCCCGTGCCGATGCCATTCACCGCCGTTATCGGGAGGAGTTTGGCGATGAGGCGGTAGGAAAGCGCAAACGCATCATTCCATTTCTTTATTAATGGAAAATGGAAAGTTGAAAATGGAAAATGAATAATTCATAACTTATAATTCATAACTCATAACTCATAACGATGGAATCCAAGTTATTCACACCCGTCACTTTCGGACCGTTGACCTTGCGTAACCGTACCATCCGTTCGGCTGCTTTCGAGAGCATGTGTCCCGGAAACGCTCCGTCGGACATGTTGCTCGACTATCATCGGTCGGTAGCGGCGGGAGGTATAGGTATGACTACTGTTGCTTATGCGGCAGTTACTCAGAGCGGCCTGTCTTTTGACCGCCAGTTGTGGATGCGTCCCGAGATTATCCCCGGACTCCGTAGGCTGACTGATGCCATACATGCGGAAGGGGCTGCGGCAGGCATCCAGTTGGGACACTGTGGCAACATGTCCCATAAAAGTATTTGCGGTTGTATGCCCGTCGGCGCATCTTCCGGATTCAATCTTTATTCTCCTACCTTTGTGCGCGGACTTCGTGCCGATGAGCTGCCGGAGATGGCGCGTGCATACGGACGCTCGGTGAATCTGGCACGGGAGGCCGGATTTGATTCTGTAGAGATTCATGCAGGGCATGGTTATCTCATCAGCCAGTTCTTGTCCCCGTCCACCAATCATCGGAAAGACGAATTCGGGGGCTCGTTGCAGAACCGTATGCGTTTTATGGATATGGTGATGGAAGAAGTGATGAAGGCTGCCGGCAGTGATATGGCTGTGCTGGTGAAGATGAACATGCGCGACGGTTTCCGTGGAGGGATGGAGCTGGACGAGACGATGCAGGTGGCCCGGAGGCTGGAGCAGTCGGGAGCACATGCGCTGGTCTTGAGCGGTGGGTTCGTCAGTAAGGCGCCGATGTATGTCATGCGGGGCGAAATGCCTATCCGCAGCATGACGCATTACATGACCTGCTGGTGGTTGAAATACGGTGTACGCATGGTAGGCAAATGGATGATACCGAGCGTACCGTTTAAGGAAGCCTATTTCCTGGAAGATGCCTTGAAATTCCGTGCCGCCTTGAAGATACCGTTGGTTTATGTGGGTGGCCTGGTTTCCAGGGACAAGATAGATGAGGTGCTGGATGACGGCTTCGAGGCTGTGCAAATGGCACGTGCTCTGCTCAATGAGCCGGGGTTTGTCAACCGCATGCGTGCCGAAGAGAATGCACGTTGCAACTGCCGGCATAGTAATTATTGCATTGCCCGGATGTATTCCATCGAGATGGCATGCCATCAGCATTTGAAGGAGGAGCTTCCACCTTGTCTGAAAAGGGAGATAGAGAAAATCGAAGCGAAAGGCTGATTTTTAGTTTTTAATTTTCAATTTTTAATTATTAAAGTGAATTTAGCTGTTATAACCGGGGCAGACGGTGGCATGGGCATGGAAATTACCCGCGCAGTGGCAACTGCCGGCTATCAGGTCATCATGGCATGCCGTGACCCCCAAGCTGCCGAACCCAAGCGGCAACTGCTGATGCGTGAAACCGGTAATCCGCGTATTGAGACTGCTCCCATTGATTTGGCATCTCTGGCTTCAGTGGCCGCATTTGCAGAGCATCTGTTGAAGCGGGGAGAGCCGTTGGCGTTGCTGATGAACAATGCCGGAACCATGGAAACGGAACGCCGCATTACCGAAGACGGACTGGAACGGACGGTGAGTGTCAATTATGTAGGGCCTTACCTGCTGACCCGCAAGCTGCTGCCATTGATGGGAGAGGGGAGCCGTATTGTGAATATGGTATCTTGTACGTATGCCATCGGTCATCTTGACTTTCCGGATTTTTTCCTCCGGGGAAGAAGGGGGGACTTTTGGCGCATTCCTATATATAGCAACACGAAGCTGGCATTGACTCTGTTCACCATCGACTTGGCCAGTCGCGTCAAACACATAGGTATTGTTGTGAATGCGGCTGACCCGGGGATTGTGTCTACCAATATCATCACCATGCATATGTGGTTTGACCCGCTGACAGATATACTTTTCAGGCCTTTTATCCGTACTCCCCGTAAGGGAGCTGCAACGGCTGTCGGCTTATTGCTGGATGAGGATGCCGGTAAACGTACGGGGACATTGAATGCCAGTTGCCGTCCCAAGTCTCTTTCGGAGAAGTACACCCGGCATGTACAGATGGAAGAACTGTGGGAGAGGACGGAAAGTATAGTGAAAAAATGGTTGTAAAAAACAGAGAAGGCGCATATGTCGCCTTCTCTGTTTATGGGGTATCTGAACTGTCTGTCATTAGATAGACAGTTCTCTCAATACATTTACAAGGTCTTTCTTGATGGGTTTGTCATTCTTGATGGCCTTCGTGAAGGGAACGTATACCACTTCATCGTGGTCAATGCCTATCATGACATTGCGCTGTCCTTCCATGATTGCGTCGATGGCGGCTGCGCCCAGACGGCTGGCAAGGATACGGTCGTGTGCCGTAGGGCTACCACCGCGTTGCAAGTGACCGAGGATGGTTACGCGTACGTCATATTGGGGGTATTCGTTCTTTACACGCTCTGCATAGTGCATTGCACCGCCGGTCAGTTCACTTTCGGCTACCAGTACGATACTGCTGTTCTTGGATTTCCGGAAACCGTTCTTGATGAATTCTTCCAGTTGGTCCACTTCCGTACTGAATTCCGGGATAATGGCTGCTTCTGCTCCGGAGGCGATGGCGCCGTTCAGAGCGAGGAAACCGGCATCGCGTCCCATGACTTCTACGAAAAACAAGCGCTCATGGGAAGTGGCTGTATCACGGATTTTGTCTACAGCATCCAGGATCGTGTTCAGCGCGGTGTCGTAGCCGATAGTGGTATCTGTTCCATAAAGGTCATTGTCGATAGTTCCCGGCAGCCCGATACAAGGCACGTCAAACTCTTGTGCAAAGATACGAGCACCGGTCAGCGAACCGTCGCCTCCGATAATCACTAAGGCGTCAATGCCTTCTTTCTTCATGTTGTCGTAAGCAATCTGGCGGCCTTCGGGAGTCGTGAACTCTTTGCAGCGGGCTGTCTTCAGGATTGTACCACCCAGCTGGATGATGTTGCTGACATTTTGGCTTTTGAATTCTTTGATTTCGCCGGTTACCAGACCTTTGTAACCTCTATATATACCTTTAACTGAAAGTCCGTTGTAAATAGCCGAACGTGTCACGGCACGTATGGCTGCGTTCATTCCCGGAGCATCACCTCCTGATGTCAAGATACCAATGCACTTAACTGTTCCCATAACAATCTTTTTGTTTAGTATTAATAATCATGATGAAAAATAGATTTGGACTATTTTTTCATGCCGCAAAGATACGAAAAAGCTGAGGCGGTGACTAATAAATTACGTTAATTTGCTGTTCCAAAAGGATGACAAACTGTTATTTAAGTTTTGACTTTATGGCTTCTGAAATTTCTTCCATCAGCCATTTGGGGGTGGAAGTGGCTCCGCAGACACCAATGGAATTGGCACCGGCTAACAGAGAACTATCTATTTCTTCGGCACTGTCTATCAAATGTGAATTGGCATTGACTTTTTTACACTCACTGAACAGCATCTTGCCGTTAGAGCTTTTTTTGCCGCTGACAAAGAATATTAAATCATGGGAAGCTGCAAATTTCCGGATATTAGGTATCCGGTTTGCCACTTGTCGGCAGATAGTGTCATAGGACTCGAAAGTGACTTTCGGTGAGATATGTCCCTCTATGTATTTCACAATGTTTTGAAATCCGTCCAGAGACTTTGTGGTCTGGGAGTAGAGACGGATGTCTTTGCTGAAATCCAGTTTCCTTGCCTCTTCCTGCTTTTCGATGACGATGGCCTTTCCGGTGGTTTGTCCTACCAGACCCAGTACTTCGGCGTGTCCATTTTTGCCATAGATGACAATTTGCTTGTCGCGGTTGTCTTCCTGGACGTACTCTTGCTTAATCTTCTTTTGCAGGCGGAGTACGACCGGGCAGGTTGCGTCAATGATTTCTATATTGTTGCGGCGGGCAATGTCATAAGTTTCAGGGGGCTCTCCATGAGCACGCAGCAGCACTTTGGCGTTGTGGAGGTGGTTGAATTCCTCATGGTTGATGGTAATCAGCCCCATTGCCTTCAGGCGTTCCACTTCACGGCTGTTGTGCACGATGTCTCCCAGACAATAGAGGGTTCCTCCTTTCGCCAGTTCCTCTTCTGCCTTGTTTATTGCGGTGACAACTCCGAAACAGAAGCCGGAGCCTTCGTCTATTTCTACTTTTGCCATATCCGGTTCAGTTCTTCTCCTTTGTAACCCGTTCGAATTGTTCCGCCAGCCATTCCTTTTGTTGGGAAATGCTCAGGTGGCTGTTGTCCAACAATAAAGCGTCAGAAGCTTTGCGCAGCGGACTTACATCCCGGTTTTGGTCAATATAGTCCCGTTGTTTCACATTTTCCAGAATTTCGTCAAAGCTGGCTTCTTCCCCTTTGGCCTTTAGTTCGTCATAGCGGCGTTGTGCCCGTATCTCGGGGGTGGCGGTTACAAAAATTTTCAGCTCGGCATCCGGAAAAACGGTAGTGCCGATGTCGCGCCCATCCATAACGATACCCTTGGCCTTGCCCATCTCTTGTTGCTGTGCCACCATAGCTTCGCGTACGAAATCCAATGTTGCAATGGGGCTGACACGTGAAGATACTTCCATGGTACGGATTTTGTTTTCTACATTTACTCCGTTCAGGTAGGTATCCGGGCGTCCGGTTTCGGGGGTCAGGCGGAAAGAAATATGTATATCCTTTATTAGACTTTTCAGTTTTTCGGCATCTATGCGGTCACCCTGGAAAATACCATTCTCTATACTATATAATGTTACTGCCCGATACATGGCACCACTATCTATATATATGTAACCGATTTCGCGGGCGAGGTCTTTGGCCATAGTGCTTTTCCCGCAAGAGGAAAAACCGTCGATTGCTATTGTTATCTTTTTCATGACTTTTATGCTATAGTTATATAGGTATAACACCTGCAAAACAGAAAATTTCAATATTTCATTTAAAATTCTTGCCAAAGATACGGTATTTTTAAAATATCTCGTTACATTTGTGGCACAAAAGCACATGGAGGTTTTTGAAGGATTAAAAAAATGAAAATGGAGCGCCTATTGTGTAAAAAAAAACAGCAGAGCGTGAACATTCTTGGGAAAAGTGCTATATTTGCCCCAAATGAGAAACACTAAAATTATATTATAAATTATGGAAATTAAGAAATCACCTAAGGCAGACCTGGAGAGTAAGAAGTCGACTTGGCTGCTTGTCGGTTATGTAATCGTGCTTGCTTTCATGTTTGTTGCGTTCGAGTGGACAAAGCGTGACATCAAGATTGACACGAGCCAGGCTATTACCGACGTATTTTTTGAAGAGGAAATCATCCCTATTACAGAACAGCCGGAGCAGGTTACTCCTCCGCCTCCCGAAGCCCCTTCAATTGCAGAGACGTTGACTATCGTTGAAGACGATGCTGACGTGGAAGAAACGGCCATTGTATCTTCTGAAGAATTGAACCAGGCAGTGGAAATCAAATATGTTCCCGTAGCAGTGGAAGAGGAAGAACCGGAAGAACAGACTATTTTCGAGGTGGTAGAACAGATGCCTGAGTTCCCGAATGGTGGTATGGCTGGTTTGATGCAGTATTTGAGCAAGAATATTAAATATCCTACTATTGCACAGGAAAACGGAACTCAAGGCCGTGTAACTGTACAGTTCGTGGTTAATAAGGACGGTAGTATCGTAGATGCTAAAGTTCTGAGAGGCGTTGACCCGTATTTGGACAAAGAAGCTGTCCGCGTGATTATGGGCATGCCGAAGTGGAAACCCGGTATGCAGCGTGGTAAACCCGTTCGTGTTAAGTATACCGTGCCTGTAATGTTTAGATTGCAGTAATAAAATATCTATAAGTGGGAGAGGCTGCCGGAATGCAGCCTCTTTTCATTATCCGCTATTCCCTAAATTCTGAAAATGCCATGTTTACAGCTTCCGAGCTTTTAGAAAGAATAAATTCTCATATTGCAGAATTGCAGTTTACCCGTACTCCTCAAGGTTTATATGCTCCCGTTACCTATGTGTTGTCCATGGGCGGAAAAAGAATCCGTCCGGTATTGATGTTGATGGCCTACAATCTGTATCAGGAGGATATTACCCGTATTTTTAACCCTGCAACGGGGATTGAAGTGTATCATAATTATACTCTTTTGCATGACGACTTGATGGACCGTGCAGACCGTCGCCGTGGTAAGGAGACGGTACATAAAGTTTGGGATGACAATGCTGCCATCCTTTCGGGGGATGCAATGCTTGTATTAGCTTATCAGTTTATGGCTCAATGCCCGGTTGAACACCTGAAAGAGGTGATGGATATATTTAGCCTGACTGCACTGGAAATCTGTGAAGGACAGCAGCTGGATATGGAGTTTGAACATCGGAAGGATGTGAAGGCAGAGGAGTATCTGGAAATGATTCGTCTGAAAACTTCGGTATTGTTGGCTGCAAGCTTGAAGATTGGCGCTCTTTTGGGAGGGGCTTCTTCTGAAGATGCGGAGCAGTTGTATGATTTTGGCATGAACTTGGGTGTCGCTTTTCAGTTGAAAGATGATTTCCTGGATGTTTATGGCGATGCTGCCGTCTTTGGAAAGAATATTGGAGGTGATATTCTGTGCAATAAAAAGACCTACATGCTGATAAAGGCTTTTGAACATGCGGATGAGGAGCAGTTGACCCGCTTGAATGCTTGGGTGGATGCTGTTGCATTCAACCCGGAGGAGAAAGTTGCTGCGGTGACGGAACTGTATAACCGGATTGGCGTCAAGGAACTGTGTGAGAAAAAGATGGAAGAGTATTGTGAACGCGCAATGGAAAGTCTGTTGGCGGTGAAGGTGGCAGATGAAAAGAAAGAGGAATTGAAGAACCTGATGGCTAACCTGATGCATCGGGAAGTATAACTTTAAATCCGGGAGAAAATGCCTTATAGAAGATTGCCTAATACAGATCAAGCGAGAATACGGGCGCTGAAAGCAGTGGTCGTCAAGGGTGATATATGTAATGTGTATGATTTGGCCGTATCTTTGAAGGCGTTGACTGATGCGCGGAATTTTCTTACAAAGTTTGAAGCTGCGCAAGCTTATTATGCCGACTGTTTTGAGCGGCAGGCTCGGGCGGGACGTAAGCATCAGGCTAATGTAAAGACTGCCCGTCTGTATATTTCTCATTTTATCCAGGTGTTGAATTTAGCTGTCATCCGTTCTGAAGTGCGTATTGCTCATAAGGAATATTACGGTTTGGACACAAGCAACAATAATGTGCCTGATTTATCGACAGAGCCTGCCTTGGCAGAGTGGGGGCGTAAAATCGTGGATGGGGAAAACAAACGTATATCCCAGGGAGGAATTCCCATTTATAACCCTACGATTGCAAAAGTGAGGGTGCATTATGATATTTTCATGGATAGTTATGAGAAGCAAAAGAATCTTCAATTTTTGACAGCCCGCAGTTTGGACACCTTGGCTTCGATGCGTGCAGAGGCGGATGGTTTGATTTTGGATATATGGAACCAGGTTGAAAAGAAATTCGAGGAGGTCACTCCCAATGAGAAACGTTTGGATTTATGCCGTGATTATGGAATAATCTATTATTACCGTACCGGTGAGAAACGCAAAGAGTAAGTTGAAGAATGAGATTGATTGATTCACATTCCCATCTTTTTTTAGAAGAGTTTGCAGAGGATTTGCCTCAAGTGATGGCTCGTGCCCGTGAGGCAGGAGTCACGCATATTTTTATGCCCAATATCGATAGTACCACCATAGGACCTATGCTTCGGGTGTGCCGTGAATATAAAGGGTATTGCTATCCGATGATTGGATTGCACCCTACCTCTGTGGGTGCGGATTATGAAAAGGAGTTGGAAATAGTGGCCCGGGAGCTGGCTTCACCGAATGAATTTGTTGCGGTTGGCGAGATTGGTATGGACTTGTATTGGGATAAGACTTTTCTTAGAGAGCAGCAAAGGGTGTTGGACAAGCAGATTGAGTGGGCTTTGGAATACGGTTTGCCGGTAGTGCTGCATTGTAGGGAAGCGTTTGACCATATATATAATGTGTTGAAACCCTATCAGCAGACTCCTTTGAAAGGAATTTTCCATAGTTTTACGGGAACCTCGGAAGAGGCCTGCAGGATTATGGAATTTGCGGATTTCATGATAGGAATAAATGGTGTGGTGACTTTCAAGAAATCAACTTTGCCCGAAGTCTTGAAGAATATTCCTTTGGAACGCATCGTGCTGGAAACCGATTCCCCTTATCTGACTCCGGTTCCCAATCGAGGCAAGAGGAACGAAAGCGCATATGTTAAGGATACTTTGGTAAAGGTGGCCGGAATCTATGGGAACTCTCCTGAAAAGGTGGCCCAGGTTACTTCTGATAACGCTTTAAAAGTGTTCGGAATGCTCAAATAAGCTCTTTAAGATTTTAAAGTTTATTAATTTTGAGATTTTATTTAATATAAAACGGGGAGAATGAGGCAGAACAACAAAAAAAAGAATACATTTGTAGCTGAAAACGCTGGTGGTTCGCATTTTTTTTGTAATTTGCACCCGATTTCAGAAAAGGCGTCTATTGGAGAGATGCTCGAGTGGTTGAAGAGGCACGCCTGGAAAGCGTGTATACCCCTAAAGGGTATCCGGGGTTCGAATCCCCGTCTCTCCGCAGTGTGATAAAATGGAGATAAAACAACAAATTATAATAAATAAATTAATTAATTAATCTTAAAAATTAGACACACAATGAAAAAGTTATTTGCAATTGTTGCTGTGATGGGAGTCTTAACATTTGGCTCAACTCAACTTGCTCAGGCTCAAGATGCTCCTGCAGCTGAACAAACTGAACAAGCAGCTGTAGCACCTGCTGCTGACGCTGCTGCTCCTGCCGCTATGGAAGCTACAGAAGGTGGTATCCACAAAGAACTCAAAACTAAGTTTATTGAAGGTACTGCATCTTTCATGAGTTTGGTAGCTATCGCATTGGTTATCGGTCTTGCATTCTGTATTGAACGTATCATTTATTTGAGCTTGGCTGAAATCAACACAAAGAAGTTCTTGGCTGCTATTGAAGCTGCTTTGGAAAAAGGTGACGTTGAAGCTGCTAAAGACATCGCACGTAACACTAGAGGTCCTATCGCTTCTATCTACTATCAAGGTCTGATGAGAATTGACCAAGGTATCGACGTAGTAGAAAAGTCAGTAGTTTCTTACGGTGGTGTACAAGCTGGTTACCTGGAAAAAGGTTGCTCTTGGATTACACTGTTCATCGCTATGGCTCCGTCTTTGGGATTCTTGGGTACTGTAATCGGTATGGTGCAGGCATTTGATAAGATCCAGCAGGTAGGTGATATCTCTCCGACGGTTGTAGCAGGTGGTATGAAGGTTGCCTTGATTACAACTATCTTCGGTTTGATCGTTGCCTTGATTCTGCAGGTATTCTATAACTACATCCTGGCTAAGATTGAAGCTTTGACCAGCGAAATGGAAGATTCTTCTATCTCTCTGTTGGATATGGTTATCAAATATGACTTGAAATACAAAAAATAATTAAGATGGCTAAGTTATCATATAAAGTATCATACTATGCACTGTATGTCATGTTCGCTATCATCTTGGTAGTGTTGGGCATGTTCTTCTTCGGTGGAGATGCTCAGGGCGATGCAGTGTTGGCAAGCGTTGACGCAGAAATGTGGCAACCGGCTCATACAGACGCATTGATTTATTTGATGTACATTCTGTTCTTTGTAGCTATTATTGCTACCGTGGTTGGTGTTTTGTTCCAATTTGGAGCTGCACTGAAAGACAATCCGGGAGCAGCGTTGAAATCTTTGATTGGTTTGGTTATATTGGTTGCAGTTGTTGTTATTTCTTGGACTATGGGTAGTGAAGAACCACTTGTTATTCCGGGTTATAGCGGAACTGAGAACGTACCTTTCTGGTTGAAGCTTACTGACATGTTCCTTTATTCTATCTATATCTTGTTTGCTGGTACAGTCTTGGCAATCATTTTTAGTAGCATTAAGAAAAAATTATCATAATCAATTGAGGTAACTCAATTTAAAGATATAATTACAATGGCTAAAAAGAAAAGAGAAGTTCCTGAAATTAACTCAAGTTCTACTGCGGACATCGCTTTCTTGTTGCTGATTTTCTTCTTGATTACAACATCTATGGATACCGACCGTGGTTTGGCAAGACGTTTGCCGCCTCCACCGGAAAAGGACCAGAAGTTGGACGATGCAAAGAAGAAGGAACGCAACGTATTGCAAGTCTTCTTGAACATGCAGGACCAGTTAATGTGCGGGAATGATTATATTACTGTTGACCAATTGCGTGCAAAAGCAAAAGAATTTATTGCCAATCCGTATAACGAAGATACAAAACCGGAAAAGATTTCTAAGAATGTTCCTTTCTTCGGTACAGTACAAGTGACGGAAGGCCATGTGATTTCTTTGCGTTGTGACCGTGGTTCTTCATACAAAGCATATATGTCTGTACAGAATGAGTTGGTAGCAGCTTATAACGAGTTGCGTGATGAATTGGCTCAGGAAAAGTGGCAGAAGAATTATATGGAGTTGGATCAGGAACAACAAGATGCAATTCGTGAAATTTATTCTCAGAAGATTTCTGAGGCAGAACCTAAAAAGTACGGAGAAAAGAAGTAATGGGAAAATTTAATAAGACTGGTAAACGTGGAATGCCGGCGTTGAACACTTCTTCTCTGCCTGACCTTATCTTCACCTTGTTGTTCTTCTTCATGATTGTAACAACGATGCGTGAGGTAACATTGAAGGTTGAGTTTAAGGTTCCGCAAGCTACAGAATTGGAGAAACTTGAAAAGAAGTCTTTGGTTACGTTTATCTATGTAGGAAAACCTACTGCCGAATTTCGTAAGAAGTTAGGTAATGAGAGCCGTATCCAGTTGAACGACAGCTATGCTGAAGTTGCTGAAATTCAAGATTACATTATTGGTGAACGTGCCAGTATGAAGGAAGAAGATCAGCCGCAGATGACAGTGTCTTTGAAAGTTGACCAAGATACGAAAATGGGTATCGTAACAGATATCAAAGAAGCGCTTCGTAAGGCTTATGCTTTGAAGATTAACTATTCTGCGCAACCGCGTCAGTAAAAGTTAGTTTAATGATATAATAAAGGTCGTTTCATTTGTTGAAATGACCTTTATTGTTTTAAGTATATTGGGTTTTTAAGATTTCACATTATATACTTCGCGGTAGATGTGTTCCTTTACAGAGTCAAAATCCTTTCCACATTCTATATCTCCATAGGCCATGATGAGCATAGGCAGGTAGTTGTCGCCTGTTTTATAGGGTGGTTGTTGGTAGGGCTTTTCCCATAAGGAGAATCCTTGCCGTTGATAGAAGTTAATGCGGCGTTTAGCCATTTCTTCTTCGGGTATTTCCACTTCCAAGACGATGGGATGTTTTAAGAGTTGGCATAAATGGTTTAGTACGCTCTTTCCATATCCGCCGTTACGCTGTGCGGGGTCAATGGCAAAATGCTCTATATAGTAAAAATGTCCGAAATCCCAGTAAGTGATGAGACCTACCGGGGTGTTGTTATGGAAGATGATATTGTTATAGAAGTGCGTTTTGGTATCTGTATACTTGCGCAATTCCTCCAGTTCCCGGTACTCCTCTGAAGGGAACGATTGAGTCATTAATTTCTCCATGTAGCTGTACAAGTCTGTGTCAGCTGTTGTAATACGTTGAAGTCTGATCATAAGTTCTTTTAGTTTAGTTTGTTTTTATTCAGTATAAAATTCAATGACGCGGCAGATGGCCCGTTGGCAGACCGGGCAGAAAGTAGGGTATTCATTGGTGCGCATGCGGCAATTGTCTGCCGGACGGTAGATGCCTTTGGCAGAATAGCCAGCTCCTTCATATACGCCTACGGGATATGTTCCACTTTCAGAAGAGGGAGTAGGAATGGGAGTTCCTTGAGCAAGCATATCTTTCCATTTGGAAGTGAAATCGATTCTTGTGCTGATGTTCTGTTCCCAGGGTTCCACATCTAGTGGATAGGTATCTGTCATCACGTCATTGTCGTAGAAGTATTCATCGGCCAGTCCGCCAAAGCTATGCCCGAACTCATGTACCACAACGGGGCGGAACATGGGATGGTGGGCGGTAGTAAGGGTATAGGAATTATAGATTCCACCGCCTCCGTATTCTTCCGTATTGGCAAGGATGATGATGTGTTCATACGGTATTCCCGCCAGCGCATCGTGTATGGATTTGACACGGGAGGTTGTCAGATACCGGTCTGAATAGAATGTGCTGAAATGAGAGCTGAATGCTGTCCGTTTCCATTCTCCGAGGCGTGGTACGCTTACTCCGCTGTCTTCGGAGGGGCTGGCCACTGCTACAATGTTGAAGTGCTTTTTCATGGACCGGAAGGGTTCGTGGGCAAACAGACTTTCGCAGGCAATGGCTGCGTCTTCGTAGAATACCGGCATCTCTTCGGGAGTATATCCTTCTGCAAGGATGGCTACGTCGATGCATTTGGCCGTATTGCCGCTTTGCAGCAGATATTTATGTGGTGTGATGTGGGCAGTACCTTTCTGATGTATCAGGATGTCGTCGGGACTGACCGTATGTTTCATGCTTGCCCGTACATTTCTACGCGAGTCGAGAAGTGTTATTTCTATTTCTGCAGGACGGAGGGGATAGGGAAGGAGAAAGGTGTTTTCGAATCCTTTGGTCACCGCTTTGGCTTCATCCGTTTCCAGCCACTCCTGGAAGAGCGAAGAAAAGGATGTTTTGTAGATTACGCTGCCATTGGCTGCATCTCGCATAATGATTTGTCCGTTTCCTTGCAGGGGCAACTCAGATAAATGATGCTTCCTTCCTGCCCAAGAGGGGAGACAAGACAATCCGTCCAGGCATATCTCTTGTTTGGCTGCATTTCCGGTAAAGATATAGTCGACACGCAGGGTTTTATCTGCAAAATAATCTGCAAAACTTTGGGCATGCAAGGATATTGCTGCCATCAGGCATAATAGGAATAAGGAATACTTTTTCATAACGGTTCATTATTATTGCTACTACAAAGATAATATCTTTAAAGCTCATCTGCAATTTTCCGGTCGTGCGAGATGGAATTTTGCATATGCACTTTGAAATGCCTGATATGCGGTATTATTCTTTTTTTTGTAAGAAAAGTTATAAACCGTATTTTTATTGGCGAAAAAATAGCTAACTTTGCATGTTGCCGTATAGATATGCGGGAGATATAGTAATTTATTAATCATTAGAATTTGAAATGGGACATCATCAGTTGGATACTTTAGACGAACAGATTTTAAAACTTATAGCCGATAATGCACGCATTCCTTTCCTTGAAGTGGCTAGAGCTTGTAATGTATCGGGAGCAGCCATTCATCAGCGCATTCAAAAGCTGACAAACTTAGGTATATTGAAAGGTTCTGAATATGTGATTGATCCGGAGAAGATAGGATATGAAACATGCGCCTATATCGGTATCTACCTAAAGGATCCTGCTTCCTTCGATGCTGTAACGAGAGCATTGGAAGCTATTCCCGAGATTGTGGAATGCCATTTTACAACGGGCAAGTATGATATGTTCATAAAGCTTTATGCCCGCAACAACCATCATTTGCTGAGCATCATACATGATAAGTTGCAACCGCTGGGACTGGCGCGTACGGAAACCTTGATATCTTTCCATGAAGCCATCAAGCGGCAGATGCCTATAACGGTAGAAGAAGAGGAAGATTAATTCTACCGGCGGATATAATCGACGAATGCATAAGGGCAGGGATGCTTCTCATCTGCGGGATGGGACTCCCTGCTTTTTTCTTGCCATACAGTCGGAGCGACTTCGGGAAAGTAGGCATCCACCTGAGGGGCTTCTGCATCCACCTCGGTCAGGCAGAGGGCACCTGCAAAGGGGAGTGCCTGGCGATAAACGCTTGCACCGCCGATGATGTAGACGTGTTCGTCGGGCTGGCAACTGTTCAGTGCTTCTTCCAGTGAGGAAAAAACTTCTGCATCGGGACAAATCAAATCTTTTTGAGTGGACAGAACAACGTTGCGGCGGTTGGGAAGCGCGCCTTTGGGGAGAGATTCAAAGGTCTTTCGGCCCATGATGATGGTATTTCCCGTGGTGAGGGCTTTGAAACGCTTCAAATCATTGGGAAGCCAGAATAACAACCGGTTCTGATAACCGATACCTCTTTTTCTATCTACTGCGGCGATAATACTAATCATATGTGTGTAAAATTCTTTTCTCTTTCTATCTTTTTATTGTAGGATTTATACTGACACTTTCCCTGCAATATGCGGATGCGGGTTATAGTTGACCAACTCAAAATCCTCGAACTTGAAATCGAAGATGTTTTTCACATCCGGATTGATTCTCATCTGCGGCAAATCCCGCGGTTCACGAGATAGTTGGAGCTTTACCTGCTCCAGATGGTTCAGATAGATGTGGGCGTCTCCTAAGGTATGGATGAAATCTCCGGCTTTCAGTCCGGTGACTTGCGCCATCATCTGCAGGAGCAGGGCATAGGAAGCAATGTTGAAGGGCACTCCTAAAAAAATGTCCGCACTACGCTGGTACAGTTGCAGGCTCAGCCGTCCGTTGGCGACATAGAACTGGAAGAAAGCGTGGCAGGGAGGGAGGTTCATGTTGTCCAAATCGCCTACATTCCATGCGCTGACTATAATCCGGCGTGAGTCGGGATTGTGCTTGATGGTTTCTACAGCTTCGCTGATTTGGTCGATGAATCCACCTTTATAGTTCGGCCAGGAGCGCCATTGATACCCGTAGATATGTCCCAGGTCACCGTTTTCGTCCGCCCATTCGTTCCAGATGCGTACACCGTTGTCCTGAAGATATTTCACATTGGTGTCTCCTTGGAGGAACCATAGCAGTTCGTATATGATTGATTTAAGATGCAGCTTCTTGGTAGTAAGGCAGGGGAAGCCTTCATCCATGTTGAAACGCATTTGGTGGCCGAATACGCTGATGGTGCCGGTACCCGTACGGTCGCTTTTCTCTACGCCTTCGGTCAGTACGCGGTTCAGCAGGTCTAAATATTGTTTCATGATGTAGCTCTGTTTTTATCCGAACGCAAAGGTAGGGGAATTAATTAATAATTAATAATTAATAATTAAAAATTAGAGGAAGGGGGTCATCAAGTTCCCCACCCAGCCTACGAATTTCTTCCATCCGGAACGCTTTTTCCAGACTTCGGGAGTGAGCAGTGTACTGTTTTGCACGTCCCGTTCGAACATGGCATTCAGCTCATTGGTGGTCTTGGGGTCGAAGATGAAAGCGTTTGTCTCGTAGTCATAGCGCAGGCTGCGGCTGTTGAGATTGGCAGTACCCACCGTGCAGAAAGTGCTGTCTACCATCATTATCTTGGAATGGTGGAAGCCGCCGTTGAAGAGATATATCTTGGCTCCTTTCTTCATCAGCTTGTGTGCTATGTAGAATGAGGCATCCGGAGTAAAGGCTATGTCCGACACGGCAGGTATCATGATTTCCACTTCAGTACCTTTTTTCAGTGCGTTCTTGATTGCCTTGCGGATTGATTTGGTCGGAACGAAATAAGGATTCACGATTCGGATGCTCTTCTGTGCGGCTTGTATGGAAGCTGCATAGGCATGGCTGATGGAGCGTGGTGTTTCGCGTGGCGTGCGGTCCACGATGGCTATTTCTTCGGCAATACTGTCGGGCAGTTGCGGAGTGTCCGGAAAATAGGCTGGACCTCCAACGTGTTGTCCCGTCTCCCGGTTCCACATGGTCAGGAAGATGCCTTGCAGATAGCGCACAGCATCTCCTTCAAGATGTATGTGCATATCGTGCCATTTACCGATTTTAGGCAATCCGTTGATGTAGTAGTCGGCGATGTTCATGCCACCGGTATAACCTATCTTTCCGTCAATCACTACTATTTTCCGATGGTCGCGGTGTATGGCATGGTTTACCCAGGGAAAAGTGATAGGGTCGAACTTGACGATTTCGATGCCTTGGGCATGGATGGATTTCAGATGGTGTTCCTTCAATGGTTGGTTGTTGGACCAGTTGCCGAAGGCATCGAACATGGCGCGGACTTCAACCCCTTCCTTGACCTTCTCTGCCAGAAGGCTGAACAAGGCATTGGCTATGGAGTCGTTGCGGAAATTGAAATATTCCAAATGGATATGATGCCGGGCATGGCGGATATTCTCGAAGAGATCGACGAACTTGTCATGGCCGGTCATCAGCAATTTCACTTCATTGTTATAAGTGACGGGGGCGCCCATTTCCTTCAAGTAATTCATGACGATGGAATCGCTTGTTGCTTGCGCCCCGGCATTCCCAATAGAAAAAACGAATAATATGATGAATAGAATCTTTCTCAAAACTTTCTCCTCTTAGTTAGTTTTATGAGGGGACAAAGATACGATTTATCATTGAAAAACAACTATGCCATAGATGAAATCTTGCGGTAACCGAAATAGAGCAATACCACTCCGGCAATGATTAACGACTTGGGGTCAAGCTCCGAAGCTCCGCTCCGGATGGCAGTATCGAAGGTTTCGCGCAAGGTGTCCAGTATCAGCTGCACTCCGTCGAGGGAGACGAACAGTACGAGGGCCAGAGTAAAGCAGAATGCTGTCCATATCTGCGCCAAGTGGCGGCTACGGTCGGGCAGATGTCGCAGTACGCGGCGGCTGAACCCGTTATCGGCTATTTCCTGCCGGTGTTCGGCAAAGAATGAAGTCAGGAGTTTATCATCATTTTCCATCATAACCATTTTGTTTTAAGTAGGAAGCCATTTTGTCTTTCGCCCGCGAGAGGTGGCTTTTTACCGTTCCCGCCGGACATCCGGTGATACCTGCAATCTTTTCGATGCTTTGGTCTTCCATGTAGAAGAGCGTGATGCAGGTGCGTTCCATTTCCTTCAGTGTGGCCAGGGCACGGTAAATGTCCATGTGCTGTTCCACGTCCTGCTGCAGTGTGCTGCATTGAGCGTCCACTCGGTACGTATCCAAATCGTCTGTTTCCTTCCGGCTGCGAATATAATCATAAAAAACGTTATAGGCAATACGGTAGAGCCAGGTTGAGAAGCTGGACAAATTCTTGAACGAAGCGATGTTTGTATAGGCCTTGATAAACGTATCTTGTGCCAGGTCGTCACTCAACTCGCTGTCGCCGCAGGTCTGGTGCAGGAAGAACCGCCGCACGGGCGACTGGTACTTCTTTACCAACTGGTCGAAGGCCCTGGTGTTGTGAAACACCACGACCTGTGCGACTAACGATATGTCACCCATCTGACTCATTTTTCTTCGTTCTTCTTCTGTTGGCTGTAGAAAATCACCAATTGTCCGAAGCCGGTGAACATGACGAGCAAGCCGATACATCCGAGACCGAATTCTCCGGTAATGGCCCAAAGGAAGATGAACAGGCCGATGCCGACGAATATGTTGTTGATGCCTTTGCTGCGGATATCCGTTGCTGCGGCTTCTTTGAAGAAGTTTTCAGGCAGTTGCTGTCCGCTGGCCAGGGCCTGTTCCGCCAGGCGGTACTTGGCTTTCCGGTTTTTATAGCGGAAGAAGAATACTACGAATATGATGAGTAGCGGCAGTCCGAATACAAAGACGATGGCTGTTACGGCAATCACGGTTTCCGAGGTCTTGCTCCCGAGGTCGAACCCGTTCCAGTCCATACCGCTGCTATGGTGGGTTCTCCATTTTTCCGGAGCATTGCTACTGCCGGCACCGTTTTCATAAGTCATGACACTGAGTGTGTCTGTTACGGTTTCTCCATTGATGACAGTGTCCCTCAATTCGATGACTCTTTTCTTGTTCCCTTGACCGTCGTTCTCTGTTACGGTTCTGTTTGCGCCTTGCATCAGTGTGCAGAACATCATGGCAAGCATTAATCCAAAAATGATACGTTTCATAATCTATGGTCTTTTAATTTGTTTCTTTGTTGGTTAGACGTATCGTCACCTTTATAAAGTTGCAAAGAGAAGATATTTTTTTTAGAAAACCGGAAATAAGACGATATTTTTAATGGAAATGCTCTATTGTCTTTTTCCTGGAATAACAAGAAGTAGGTATTTGTGACTGTAAATAGAGGTAAATATATAAACCGGGTTGTCTCTTATTGTAAATACTGCTATCTTCGCACATCTGTTTTATTGGGAAGTCTTGACGAAGTTGAAGAATATAATGAAGTATATCCTCCCTCTGCTGTTCATTGCCTATCTGGGAGGGATTACGCTGTTTACCCACTCGCATGTGGTGAATGGTGTCATCATTGTGCATTCCCATCCATTCAAGGGCCAGCATGAGCATACAGAGGTGCAGTTGGAAACCATTTTCTATCTTGCCTCTTTCGTTTCCTCTTCCCTTCCACCGTTTCCGGTTGCCGCGACGGTTTTACTTGTTTTGTTGCGTGTACTGAGCATGCCTGCCACGGAATGCATTAAGTGTGTAAAGCCTCGTGGCGGCATCTGTTTGCGCGCTCCCCCTTCCTTTCTTTGAATCCGATAGATTATGGCGATTCCGTTGTGGGATTGCGTCAACCTCATTGATTAACATATTATTTTAGAAGTACATGAAAAAATATATATTTTTTGTGGTGGGGGCAGTATGTCTGTTACTCTCATCAACTGTTTATGCCGAAGATTTGAAGAGTACCGATGCCAATATTGTCGGTCATGTAATAGAAAAAAGTACAAGGGAACATTTGCCTTATATGACAGTTTCGCTGAAAGGCACCACCATCGGGACCATGACCGATGCCACCGGTCACTATTTTCTAAAGAATCTGCCCGAAGGTGAGTTTACCTTGTCCGTCAGTGCTGTAGGGTATAAGTCGCAGGAGCGCAAAGTCGTTCTGAAACGTGGCAAGACCTTGGAGGAGAACTTTGAATTGGAAGAAGATATGGTGGCACTGGATGGAGTGGTAGTTACTGCCAATCGTAGCGAGACTGCCCGGCGCTTGGCACCTACCTTGGTCAAAGTGGTCACTCCTAAACTGTTTGAACAGACAAACTCGCATACTTTGTCGCAAGGACTGGTCTTTCAGCCCGGTGTGCGGGTAGAGACCGATTGCCAGAATTGCGGCTACTCACAAGTACGCATCAACGGCCTGGATGGAAAATATACCCAGATATTGATAGATTCGCGTCCCATTTTCTCCTCTTTGGCAGGTGTGTATGGGCTGGAGCAGATTCCGGCCAATATGATAGAGCGTGTGGAAGTGGTGCGTGGAGGCGGTTCCGCCTTGTTCGGCTCTTCGGCCATTGCCGGAACAGTGAACATCATTACGAAGGAACCGGTCCGTAATTCAGGTTCTTTCTCGCATACCATTTCCAATTTCGACAGTTCCGGTTCGTTCGATAACAATACGGCCTTGAACCTCTCCCTTGTCTCTTCGGACAATAAGATGGGGGCTTATGTGTATGGACAAAATAGGCACCGTTCGGCCTGGGATTCCAATGGAGACGGTTTCTCCGAATTGCCGAAACTGAAGAACCAGACTATCGGTCTGAATGCTTACTACCGGACAAGTGCCTATTCCAAGCTAAGCCTTGAATACCATCATATGGAGGAATTCCGCCGTGGTGGAAGTGGTTTCAGCTTGCCGCCCCATATAGCCGAGGATGCCGACTTGAATGGTACCGGAGCACCCGGACTTGTGGAGCAGCTGAAGCACTCTATCAATACGGGTGGGCTCAAGTTCACAGCTTTCTCTAAGGACCAGAAACATACGTTCAGCACCTATGCTTCGGCTCAGCATATCGTGCGCGATAGTTATTACAGCGCTTATGGGATGACTACGGACTTTACCGGTGTGCTGGGTGCCCAGTATATTTATCATTTTGACAAGTGCTTGTTCATGCCTGCCGACTTGACCGGAGGTATTGAGTTCAATCATGACAAGCTGCACGACAAGGCGACGGATGTGCAGAAGTACCGCGATGCTGCCTTGGCCGAAGACCCTGCCGCAACGGGCGACCGCTTGCAACAACTGATTGAGAAATATACCCCCGATCCATTACACCAAGTGGTGAACATAGCAAGCGCCTACGCACAGAATGAGTGGAAGAACGAGCAGTGGAGTTTCCTCATCGGTGGGCGCGTGGATAAAAACAGCATCATGGACAAGACTGTTTTCAGCCCCCGTGCCAATATCCGTTATAATCCTACCCAGGATGTGAATATCCGTTTCAGCTACGCCGAAGGCTTTCGCGCTCCGCAGGCATTCGATGAGGATTTGCATATTAGTAATGTGGGAGGTGAACTGGTATCCATTGTCCGTGCCAAAGGATTGAAGGAAGAGCGTTCGCGCAGTTTGAATGCTTCGGTAGATTGGTACCACTATTTCGGAGATTTCCAGGCAAACCTATTGGTGGAAGGCTTCTACACGAAACTTTCCGACCCGTTTGTCCTGACGCCTCCGGTGAAAGCCCCAGACGGTAGCGCTTATCTGATACAGACCCGTATCAATGGTTCGGGAGCCAAAGTGTATGGCGGCACATTGGAAGGAAAGATTGCCTATAAGGATAAGGTCCAGTTGCAGGCAGGGCTGACGCTTCAACGTAGCATCTACGACTCTTCCGAAGAGTGGAGTGCGGATGAGGAGCATTTGTCGGAGAAGGAGCGTAGCAGCAACAAAATATTGCGCACCCCCAACGTCTATGGCTACTTTACAGCCACCTGTACACCGGTTAAAGCCTTCTCAATAGCTTTGAATGGCAATTATACCGGGCGAATGTACGTTCCCCATCTGCTTTCGGAGGTGAACGGTGAGGCAGACGTATTGGTAAAGAGTCCGGACTTCTTTGAATTTGGGACCAAGATGGCTTATGATATTGATTTCCAAGGGTTTTGTTTACAGCTCAATGCCGGTGTACAGAATATATTCAATTCTTATCAAAAAGATTTTGACAAGGGGGCAAGCCGTGACTCCGGTTATATCTACGGACCGGGTGCACCGCGTTCCTATTTTGCAGGGGTGAAACTCAGTTTTTAAAAAGAGTATTGAACCGTGCTTTTTGTTTAGCCCCGTAGATTGGTGAAACGTATTTTGCACTATCTTTGCTGCCATAAAACAGTTCAAAGCATGGAGTTACCCTCATCTTTCACCGATTATACACGCGCCCTCTTGGGTGTGGAAGAATATGAAAAGCTGGCTGCTGCCCTGGAAGGGGAGCAGCCGGTCAGTATCCGACTGAATGAAGATAAATTACCGGAATCTTCATTCAGTCTTTTTCGTTCCTCTTTGGAGCATGTTCCCTGGTCTGCTGCCGGATACTATCTGGACAAGCGGCTGACATTCACTTTCGACCCGCTGTTTCATGCAGGCTGCTACTATGTGCAGGAGGCTTCGTCCATGTTTGTGGAGCAGGCTTTGAGGCGGTATGTGGGCGAAGGACCGGTGGTGATGCTTGACCTCTGTGCGGCTCCCGGCGGGAAATCCACGCATGCCCGTAGCGTGTTGCCCGCAGGCAGTCTGCTGGTGGCCAATGAGGTAATCCGCAACCGCTCGCAGGTATTGGCGGAGAATCTTACGAAGTGGGGGCATTCCGGTGTGGTGGTCACTAATAATGACCCGGCAGATTTTTCTTCCTTGACGGACTTCTTCGACGTCATATTGACGGATGTCCCCTGCTCTGGCGAGGGGATGTTCCGTAAAGACCCCGTTGCGGTAAGTGAGTGGAGTGGGGAGAATGTGGAAATCTGCTGGCAGCGCCAGCGTCGCATCGTTACGGATATCTGGCCTTGCTTGAAGCCCGGAGGCATTCTCATCTACAGTACTTGTACCTATAATACAAAGGAAAACGAAGAGAACATCCGTTGGATACGGGATGAATTCGGGGCGGAGGTATTGCCGTTGGAAATTTCTACTGACTGGAATATTACGGGTAATCTATTGTCGGGAGAGGACTTTCCCGCCTATCGTTTCCTGCCCCATCGGACGAAGGGGGAAGGATTCTTTTTGGCAGTTCTCCGCAAACCGGGCGTGAGCGATGGGAATACCTGGGCCGGGCAGGTGAAATCCTGGGAAAAAGGAAGAAAACCTCAAGGAAAAGGAGCGAAAACTCCGGGTGTTTCCAAAGAACAGCTTTCGGCACTGCATGAGTGGTTTGCGGTTCCGGATAATTACGAATTTATCGTCAATGGCAACAACGTCAGCGCTTTCCCTAAAGCGTATCTCTCCGAACTGTCGGCTTTGCGTTCGTCACTCCGTATCGTGCAGGCTGGGGTAGATGTTGCCGAGTTGAAAGGAAAAGACTGGATGCCTGCTCACGGTCTTGCCATGAATATAGCATTGCAACCGGATGCCTTTGCCCGTGAAGACATTAGTTACGAGCAAGCCATCAACTATCTGCGCAAGGAGGCTGTTGTCCTTTCGGAGATTGCTCCGCGCGGCATTGTTCTGCTCACCTACAAACAGATTCCTTTGGGATTTGTCAAGAATATAGGTAACCGTGCCAACAACCTCTATCCCCAGGAATGGCGCATACGCAGCGGGCATTTGCCGGAAGAGGTACTGGAATTGGCTGCGATTCTATAGAAACTCCCTTTCCATGTGATGCAAAGTTCCTTTCGTGCCTAAGAAATCTTAGAATAAAGCCTTTGTTCCTAAGAATAGAAGTTCTATTTTTAAGAATAAAGGCTTTGTTTGTAGAAATGAAACCTCTATTCCATATTTCCGTAGGGGCGAGGCTCACTTTCCGTAGGCAGGAAAATACTTTTCGGCTACAGCGGGCAAGGAGCTTCGTCCTCCCGGATTTGCAGTCCGGGAGCTTTTCGGGTTCTTGTCATTTAAGGACCTCGAACTGTTCTTTCCAGAGTTTGCGGTATAAACCGTCTTTCTGCGAAAGTTCCTCGTGTGTCCCTTCCTCTTTTACTTCACCATTGTGCAGCACAATAATCCGGTCGGCATGCTTCACGGTACTCAGCCTATGGGCAATGATGATAACTGTCTTGCCCGCATCCTTCATCACTTCCATTACTATTTTTACCTGATTTTCGGCAATGTTGTCCAGCGAAGAGGTTGCTTCGTCCAGAATAATAATCTCCGGATTCTTGTACAAGGCACGTGCTATGGCAATCCGTTGCCGTTCGCCGCCTGAGAGGTTCACGCCGTGCTCACCGATTTGGGTCTGGTAGCCTTTGGGCTGGCGTTCGATGAACTCTTCCAGTCCGAGCATTTCCATCAAGGCCTTTATCCGTATCATCTTGGGATGCAGTTCGCCTACGGCAATGTTTTCGGCGATGGTTCCGGAGAAAAGCTCGATGTGCTGGGGCACGGTGCCGATGCGTTGGCGCAGGCTCCGGTTGTCTATTTCGGCGATGTCATGCTTGCCGATGCGGATATGTCCTCCTTGAATGGGGTAGATATGTTGTAGCAGTGACATCAGTGTGGTTTTTCCGGAACCGCTTTCACCCACGATGGCTGTCATCTTTCCCTTCTCTATCGTCAGGTTCAGCGCAGAGAAGATTTCCTTGCGCGAACCATACCTGAAGCAGACGTCTTCAAAGCTGATGTCTCCTACCATCTCCTCGGTCAGTTCTATCTTCTGCTCCTCGTTCTGTTCGCGTTCCAGGTCCATGATTTGGAAAAGGCGGTCGGCGGCAATCAGTGCGTCTTGTATGGTCTGGTTGGAAGAAATCAGTGAACCGATGGGCGATATGACGTATCCTACCAGCGAGTAGAATACCATCAGCGTGCCCGGCGTAAGCTCCTGGTCGATGACCAGCACACTGCCCAGCCACAGGATGGCGATTGTGATTCCGGTTGATACGAACTGTATGCCTCCTTGCGCCATGATGGAACCGTAGATGCTGCGGTAAGTGTTCTTCAGCAGATGTACGAAGCGCGTTTCCGTTTTCAGGTTGGCATATTCCTCGATGCCGAAGCGCTTGATGGTGGAGATGGAGTTGAGAGATTCTACCAGTTGGGCCTCCAGGTCGGCACTGCTCTCCATGATGTGGCGCTGGTATTTGCGGTTCAGCTTGTTGAAGCTGTAGAATATCACCAGGAACAGAGGCGCGGCCAGCAGGGTAATCAGTGCTAGCTTCCACGAGTAGACGAACATCAGGCATACGGAAAACAGCAGTATCATGACGTTGACCAGCAGGTCGAGCGATACGTTGTTGATGAAGTTGCGGATTTTTACGGCATCGTTCACGCGCGATATGATTTCGCCCACCCGCATGGTGTCGAAGAACTGCTGGGGCAGTGTCAGCAGGTGCTTGTAATAGCCCAGTATCAGCGCCGCATCAATCCTTTGTCCGGTTTTCAGGGCAAGGATGCTTTTCATGGCGCCGATGAACGTGCGCAGCAACAGCAGGACGAGCATGATGACCCCCATGAGGTTGAGCAGGTTCAGGTTTCTGTCCACCAGTACATAGTCGGTGATTTTCCCGACGTAAATGGAAGTGGATAGTCCCAGAATACTGTAGATAAGTGCTCCGAAGACGGCTTGCAGCATTACGCTTTTGTGCGGTGCCATCAGCGAAAGGAATTTCTTCGTCATGCCGGTTTTCTCATTTCCGGTTTTGAAGGTTGCTTCCGGTTCCATCAAGATGAGCACTCCCGTCCACTCTATCAGGAAGTCCTCATGGTCCATTTTGTGCATCTGTCCGTCTCCGGGGTCCATGTAGACTATGTGCGTGTCCGCCACTTTGTAGATTACGATGAAGTGTTGCAGCTCTCTTTTCACTACGATGTGGGCAATGGCGGGCTTGGGCACCAGCCTCAATGCATCGAACTCGGCGCGCACGCCTTTGGCAGACAGCCCCAGCTTGGCGGCTGCTTCTATCATTCCCAGCACATTGGTTCCCTTCTGGTCGGTGAAGGCATATTGGCGGATGCGTGCCACGGGAAATTGCAGCCCGTAGTAGGCACATACCGAGGCGAGGCAGGCAGCCCCACAGTCCGTAATGTCGTGTTGTTTGATTTTGATTCCTTTTCTGAGTCTCATAATTGTTTCCTTTTTTAATTGTTTCTTGCCATCATGTTTTCGCTTTCATATTGTCGCGGGTTTGCCCAGTCGTCCATCTTCTGGTATAGCAGGTCGAAGAGCGAACGGCGTGTCACCATGAAATGGGCGCTGACTGTCATTCCCTTCTTCAACCGGCCTATCCGTCCGTTTTTCCGTTTCAGGTAATCGCGCTCCATTTCACATTTCACCTTGTAGAAGGAGTTGCCTTGGGCATCGGTCAGGAAGTCCGATGATATGTCTTTCACCTTTCCCGGTAGAGTTCCCCACTCGTTGTAGTTGAAGGATTCCACTTGCACATGCACCGGCATGCCTATGCTCATGAACCCTATGTTTCGTGGGGCTACGTAGACTTCCGTACACAGCGTGGAGTCGGGGCTGATTACTGCAAGCGACTGGCCTGCCTGAATGCTGCTGCCCTTGTAGATGCCCGAGAACTGGTCTACGGTACCTGCCACCGGGCTGCGTACAATGTACATGTCCTTGTCCTTCTGCTCTTGTTTCAGTGTGGTGCTCATTTCGTTGCACTGGTTGCGATAGCTGTTCAGGTCTGCTTGCCAAGTACTGATTTGGCTTTGTATCAGTGAGGCAAGTTCATTCTGCTGGCTTTGATATTGAAAGTAGTAGCTGTCATATTCTTCTTCCGAAATCAGCTTTTTGTTGAACAGAATCTTTTCGCGTTCGTATTCCTTCTTGGCTTTAGTGAGGGATGTTTCCAGTTCGTTTTTCCGTTTGGTGAAGTAGGCGTACTCTTGTCGGCGCACCGGAGAACGGAAATTTGCAGGAACCTCTCCGCGTGACAGATAGGTGAGGTCTGCCAGATGCGCTTCATAGTCGTTCAGGCAGTTGGTCTGATAAGTAATCTTGTAATCGGGATTGCTGGTGCGGAATCGCAGCAGAATATCCCCTTTGTTCACTTGCTGCCCTTCGCGGACGTATACGGAATCTACCAGTTCGGTGACGGCTGCCTTGATTTCCGTCTTTTCCGTTACCGGGCGTATCACTCCGCTGCCTTGTACGGAGATGTCTATATAGATAAAGGGGAGGGAGATGAGGGCGGCGGTAACGGCTGCCAATACTACCCAATAGATGGCTTGTGATTTGGTGGTGTGCTGATAGTTGTAGACTTCAATGCTGTTTTCTATCCATTCGTTCGGTAAAAGTGACATATCTTCTTGCTTTAAGGGTTAATACTTTTGTTCTTAATTAATGGAGCAAAGGTAGGGCGATAAAGGAAGAAGATATGTTAGGGGAATGTTAGTCGTAGGTTAAAGTTCCACGCTGACTCCGCTTGTCTGTAAAGATCTTATTTGCAGATTTTCTTTTGAGGGCTAACGGTGAAAGGCATCTTCGGGATGCGAAAAAGAAAAAGCCTGCATTAAAGCAGGCTTTCACAAATATTTTTTTCTATACAATAGGAATGAATCCTTTGAAAAATACATATGCACCGAAGAGAGCTAAGGCACCAGTAAGGGTTGAGCCAATTGCATGCCCAATTTCTCGGCCTTCTTCAAAGCCGCCACCATATATTTCCTGCTGTTCATTAAGTGTTAAATTTTTCATACTTCATATTTTATTAAAGACCTACTAATCCTTGAAAAAAGCCACATATTAAACCTCCCAAAGTGCAAAGGTTATCCCAATTTTGGTTTATAACATCTTGGTCCATATAGTATGCTCTAGGAACCTCTCCACCATTAATGTTCTGTAATTCAGTCTTACTCAAACTGATAAGTATTTCTGTATTATTCATTGTTCATTCTTTTTTTTATTTTAATATAATCTATCATTATAAAGAGTACTAAAATCCTAATAGCTACTCTCATCGAATGCATTATTTCCTTTTTTAAATCAAAACATTCATCTTTTAAATATAAAACGCAAAGCGCCATTAATGTTAATGATGTAAATGCGATTATAGTCTTAAGTATTGCATCCAATCTTCTGTCATCACACAATTTAATTGTTTTCATCTTCTTTAATGTTGTTAATTTGCGTTCTATTCGTTTATTTTCTTAATCGGGGTGTCTCTAATTCTCATATTATTAGGTTATTATTAGTTAATGCGCTTTTCTATTGCGATTAATAGAATTTGAAATCCTCTTTGCTTGGTGTCTTAAAATCCGGCATACCATTGTTGTCGTCTATGGGCTTAATGGGAGAATCGGTGGGGGCATATCCTCCCGATACAACTCTCTGCTCTTTTTTTGTTAAAGGCTTTACCTTGTGTTCGATGTTCTTTTCCATTGTTTTTCTTTTTAAAGTTAATGTTTGAATAATGAATCTCTGATAGTAAGCGGTGTTGTAAATGCGCTGCTGAAACCGATATCTGCATCGCAGATGCAACAACCGCTTAAAAACATATCTTAGGGTTTTGATTTTTCTCTACGTACACTTATGATATAATGGGCGCTTTGTAAGGCAATTCCAGTTAATACAACCAGCCATCCGTCTGCTTGAAACGATTTGTTTGTTAGGAATTCAGTTATTTTCAAAGCGCAAGGAAATCCTATCATAAAGGTACAAGCAAATAGCAGAGACTTTAAACGCTTGCCATCCGTCTGTTTTGGTTCTTTTCGGATGCTAAGGGGAAATAGGACGGCAAATGCGATTGATGTCAATATTCCGATGATGTCATAATGCTTGTCATATAGAAATGACACAATGAAAATCATATAAAGCACGATGATTGACATATTGTATTTTGCAGTAGTATTTGCACACATAAGTCTCAATTTAGTTGCTTAAACACATGTCGCAGGCATATGAAAATCCTGCTCCCCAAAGTATTCCCATCACTCCGCTACAGGTTGTGCCAAGTACTCCTCCTATCCCATCTGCAACGATTACGGCCCGTGATTGGGAATCTCTTGTTTGTGGCCAATATTCATCCGAGCCTTCGGCTATATTTTTGAATACGATTAGAAGATGCCCTCCTTTCTTGTTCTTGTTCTGCTCAATGAGTGAAAGGTTCTGTTCGCTTAATGGATTTCCGTCTGGGTCGGAAATGATTTCAATAGCCTTTTTTACGTCAATGTCGATATTGTCATTTGCATTAATGCGTTTTAAGACGAGTGTGCGGATGCTTTTTACGTCAAAGTCTTCGATTGCCATATTCTCAAACTCGCTGAAGTCGGCATTGTCGTTGTCCGCTCTGGTCATAATTTCATTATAGCAATATTTGCCATTGTCATTCAGCCTCTGAAAACAGTTGACTAAATCTTTCATTTTAGTTTTATTGCTTATGCATAATCCGATTTCCGAATCTTTCATTTGTTCCAATAGGTAATTGTGAACTTTTCCGACACTATCTATAGTAGCAGAAATTGTTCCCTTTTCTTTGCTGAAGGAGGCATTCATGTCATTGTCGTTTTGGCATCCGAAGAATGCAGCCAAACATAATGATGCTAATAAATAAAAATACTTGTTCATTGTTTTTTCTTTTTTAAAGTTACTGTTTGAATAGTGAGTCTCTGATAGTAAGCGGTGTTGCAAATACATTGCTGAAACCGGTATCTGCATCGCAGACGCAACAACCGCCATACGTGTTGATACATTCTTCCAGTGTGAGGGCTCTCATAGCTCGATTGACTCTTTTCCCCAATAAGGAGACATTACATTAAGTCGCTCCATATGTCTCCTGGCATGTTTATTGGTGGTATATTGTGGCAACATACTACTAAATCTTCCGGTCTTATAATCATTGGAGGTATTCCAATATATCCACCGTTAATACTCTCTGCTTGCTTCTCGTCAATGGGGTTAAGCCCCAGCTCTTTTAAATTTTTCATAATCGATAATTTTGTGTTTGTTAGACATATTGTTAATAAAATCGTTTAGCTTGATATAGGAATGAATCAAATGTTTCCATTCCAACCGAATCATTTTGCATTTTTGTTTCCAGTCTTTACTTTCCTGACCCAGAAGCTGTCGCTCTGCTTCGCAACTGCCACCACATAAGTATTTAGCCCAGCATTGTCGGCAACTTGCAAGTTGTGATACTTCTTTTGAACGGAAAAGCTGTAATCTGCTGTTATCAATACCTTCGGACACATTTCCTACGGACATATCTTGATGGGAAAGCATGTTCTGGCATGGATAATACTCTCCTGCTTCGTCTACAATAAGGCTGCTTCTGCCCGCTGCACATCCTTGGTATCTTACACTCTTGGTTCTTAGGCGGTTGATATTCCTATGAAAGTCGTTGCAGTAGATGGTTTCTTTGTTCATTAGCTTTCGGGTAAAAAAGTTCATGACCTCGCCCAGTTGCTTGTCTATTGCCTTAATGCCGTTGGCATCAAAGTGGGTCGTGCTCCGGTCCTTTATATCGGAATCAATAGTAAAGGCATAAGAGTAAGGGACTTCCATGCTCTCGAAAAAATGGAACGTCTCGAGTAACCTTGTGCTCTTTGGGCTGATGGTAGCCCTTAGATTGAAGTCTACACCACCTTTTTTGAGTCTTTCTATATTTTCGGCTATTCGTCTGAAACTGCCGCGACCGTTAAGGAATACCCGGTTTGCATCATTCACCTTTTGCGGCCCGTCAATGCTGACTGTAACGGTGAACTTTTCTTGTACAAAGAAGTTCATCATGTCATCGTCTATCAATGTGCCATTGGTATTCAGCAGGAAGCATACGTTTTTGTTCCGTCGGAATATGATTTCTTCTTTGGCTATTTCCACTACGTCTCTGACAAACTGCTTGTGTAATAGCGGCTCGCCGCCGAAGAAGTAAATGGTGTATCGTTCGCTGTCGGGATTACCTTCAAGCATGTTGGCAATTGCGTTTCTGGCTACCGAAAGGGGCATCACGCTTTTTTTGTCTTGCAGGGTCGAAGCAAAACAATATTTGCAGGACATGTTGCAGCCATGCGTTACGTTCAGTGTCAGCATATCTTGTTTTTGCTTTTCGTAGCAGGCGGAAGGTACTGTACATAAACTTTTAAGGGTTTCCGTCACCTTGTCAATGGTGGTGTCTCCTAAGGTATTGCCGTCGTCTCTTCCCGCGCATCTTTTGAAATAGGCATCCGTCGTGGGATTGCTTATTTCCAGAATCTGCTGGCTGCCGGATAGGAATACATATTTCTTTTTGTCGAAAGAAAAGACATGAAAATCTCCTTGTTTTAATAAACTGCTCATATCTGAAATGAATTAAAGACGGTTGGTAATATGTTATGGAAAGTACTTTAAAGTAAAATACTTTCTTGTTTTATTTTATCCCTTTCTTATATACTTCATTTGCATAAAAAAAACAGAGAGATGCAATGGTTGAACCGATATATAGAATCGACCTTGTCTCAAAAACGGCAAATATGGTACATGAGGCAATTAATACCCCTAATCCTGCATAGCAATAAATGGAAGCTTTCTTCATACTGTTATTTTTAACATGTTGAATCTGCTGCGATTGCACCTGCTATACTCCAAGCCAAGTTGATTGCCAAACCGACAGGGCCTCCAAATGCAGCTCCCCAGATTGCACCTGCTGCAAAACTGGCGACAGTGGTCGCTATATTACAGCTGGTACGGCTTCGTGTTATCACACCTTTATTTGTAATATTACTCATGATATTTTCATAGATAATATCTGTTGCTTTGATAATAAAATCTAACTGCTCTCTATCTGTTTCTTTCATAAGAGAAACTTGTTCTTTGAATTGTTGAAAATCTTTCGTAGAGATATTCTCTTGCGAGATGAGATTCAGCACTAGTTTATAACCGTCTTCTGATAAAATGTTGCTGAAATAATCATTGTAATCCATTGGAACATATATGTTTGGATTACTGCGTGTTTTCGCAGCTGAAAATTTATATTGTAGCATGTATAAATTAAGTGAATCTAAATCGATATAATCTAACCGTGGATCGTAAAAACGATATATGCTGTTAATATAGTAGGTTGTAAAGTCACCTAATTCATTGAGAAGCATTTTTTGTTCGATATCAGTGTCATGGTTGAAGTCCTTTGATGTAATTTCTTCGTTTGAACATGCTGTTGTAATCATTATTGTCAACAGTAAGCACGTATAGAATAAAAAACTTTTAGTTGTCATAAATAATTAATTTAAAAGTTGATGAATATTTTATTTGTTGTTATAAAGTTAAATGTTTGCCATTTTATACTATATTATCAAGAAGTTAACCTTACGTTATATTTACAGCAAGAGATTTGCTTGAAAAAGTCAGTCTTGAAATCCTTCCCAGTCTTTAAGAGAGTGTGTTTGTGTTGATGCTGTGTTTGTGTTGCTTTAACTTTCTGTCAAGCATAGACTTTTTCAAGAATCTCCTTTATTTCTTCCTATCGGGGTGGTTTCCACAGATTGGGCCTGCTGCATCTGCGAGCTTTTGTGAATTTGATGTCTTTCATTGTTCTTTGTTTTTTTACTGTTGTTGTATTTGTTTTAATTTGATGTTGCAAAGTTAAGCGCTTCACTTTGTATCTTTTGTTAGAGTAATGTTAGTTTTACGTTAAACTTTCATTGTTCCTCAACAGAGCAGGGGCAGAAACTTTAGTGTGTTCTGCGGATGCTGCGGGTTATAATACTTCTTTTTCGTTTTCATTGATTTTAGTCTTTAATTGTTAGTGCTCTTTTTGTTTGATGTTGCAAAGTTATGGGCTTTGTTTCGGGATTAATGTTAGGACAATGTTAGTTTTACGTTAAACCTATCGCTTCTTGTGTTTATATATCTTTGGTTATTGATTGGTTTCTAGAACATAGACTATTTTCCCGTCAATTATAACTATTTTGTATGTGGCTTTCCCACCAAAAATGTTTCTTTGTTCTTCCTTCGTTAATTCAATAGTAAGTTGTTTCATGTTTTAAATAATTAAAGTTGTACATTGTATTTCCTTTTGATGTTGCAAATATACAGTGCTATTTGCTGATAATATGTTAGAAAAATGTTAGTTTTAGGTTAAAACTTTAATTTAAATTGTATATTTGCAGAAAAATAAGAAGTTAGTGAAGAAACAAAAGTATAGATATATTCGCTTGTTTACCTTTTTAGGTTTGGTGGCTGTATTGTCATTGCAAGCAGCATGGATATACAATACTTATATGCTTATAAGGAACAATATCCAAAAAGATTGTTGTGAGGTCGTAGAAAAGACTCTTGAAAATGAAATGGTAATAAGGATGGATAATCTTCCTGAAGGTTCACAGGTAATAGGAGGAGAAGTGAATGATACTATAAAGCCGCTGACGTATTTTTGTGAAAACTTATCTAATATGGGGCGAGAAATATCCATGGTAAGAATTGATTCCATCGCATCTGCCTTATTGAAGGAATATAGTATTGAAAGTAATTTTGTTGTTTGTACCATGAATCCTCAGAACGATAGTATCTTGCAAGTAAGCAAGAAAGAAAATTTATCTCTTTGGGGAGTCATAAAATCTGAACCATTTCTTATAAAATCAGATTCCACTGAAGCGGTACAACTTCTCCTTATTAATCCTTATAAAGTTTTTTTTGAACGTATGGGCTTGTTGATGATAGCCTCCTTTATCATGCTGGTTTTGGTAATCGGTTGCATTATCTATCAGATTAAAGTAATCATCTATCAGAAGAAAGTGGCCAAGCTTCGTGAAGACTTCTCATATGCTATGATTCATGACATGAAGACACCGCTTAGCTCTATCATGATGTGCTCTGATGCGTTGAATGACGAGAAGATAGAAAGTATGCCGGAATTGAAAAAAAGCTTTCTGGGAGTGGTGAAGTCTGAAACCGTGCATTTGCTGAAGTTGATAAACAGACTGTTGACTATCTCGAAGCTGGAAAATGATAAACTAACGATGGTAAAAGAGAAAGTGAAGCTAGAACCGATGCTTGAAAGAATAAGGGAAACCTTTAAGGCAAAATCTACCAAGCCGTTGCATTTCACGTTAAACCTGCAAGCCAAGGAAGTGAATGCTGACAAGGAATATCTGGAAGAGGCTGTCTATAACTTGGTGGACAATGCCGTGAAATATTCTAAAGACGAGGGGGAGGTAGAGATAGAAATAACTTCGGAGTGCAGCGGAGGTTATTCCTGCATCAAGGTGCGCGACAACGGTATCGGTTTTTCTGAAGAAGATAAACGTAAGATATTTGATAAATTTGAGCGTGGTTCTGCCATCAAAAGCTCCCGTTTGGGCAAGGTCGCAGGGTTTGGATTGGGACTGAACTATGTGTATCGGGTGATGGAGGCACATGGAGGGACAGTGACGGCAAGCAGCGTGGTTGGAAAATTCAGTGAATTTACATTGTATATGCCGGCATCGGAGGAAGAGGATACTGAAAACAAAATGATAGATGGAAAACAAAATTAAATTGCTTTTGGTGGAAGATGATTCCATGTTGACCTATGTCGTAAAGAGCAGTCTGGAAGGACTGATTGGAGGATATGAGGTTATTACGGCTGTTAATGGGCAAGAAGGCTTGAAAGCATATCAGGAGTATCATCCGGATATTATTATCTCGGATGTGGATATGCCGGTGATGAATGGTTTTCAGATGGTGGAGCGCATCCGTGAAGTGGATGGAAATATACCTATCCTACTGGCTTCGGCGTTGGGCTCGCCCAAAGATGTGACCAGTGGATATAAGTTAGGAGCCGATAATTACGTGAAGAAGCCTTTTGTGGCTGAAGAACTGGATGCACATATACATGCTTTGCTTAAATTGAGAAAAGGACAGCCTTCGCGCAATGAAACAGATTGCTACCACTTCGGGCAATACACACTGGATGCCGCACACGCAACCCTTAGGAATGACAAAAACGGTGAGAAAACAGTGTTAAGTCGGCGCGAAGCCGGAATTCTCAGACTTCTTGCACAGAACAAGAATCAAGTAGTGAAACGGGGTGCTATTGTCAGCCACAATTGGGAGACTCAGGATGAAAACGACTACTTTATCTCGCGTAGCCTTGATACCTATCTGGTGAAACTACGCAAATGCTTGGAAGACGATCCTACGGTGTCCATAAAGACAGTCAGAGGGGTGGGGTTGATGTTGGTAGAGGAATAATTGAGTAGGAGTGTATCATTTTTTTATTGTTTCTTCAATGCAGTATTTTGTTTGTTCAAGCATTTTCTATATATAGATAACTGTTTTAAAACTAATACTATTTTGCTTATGCTTAAAAAAACGATTGCTGCGTTAAGCCTACTTTGTATCCTTGCAGCCTGCCAGAGTGACGACAACTCTTCACCACAACCCAAGCCTCGCAAAGACATTGCCTTGACCCGTGCCGAGCAGGAGATGACGGATTTAGGAACGGATTTTGCTTTCCGTTTCTTTAATCAGGTTTGTAAAACGGAGGTGGAGAAGCCCAATCTGTTCATTTCTCCTTTGTGCGCTTCGCTCTGTCTGTCTATGATTGCCAATGGAGCGTCGGGAAACACACTGTCTGAGATGACAGATGTCCTGGGCTTTTCGGGCTATTCGTTGGAAGAAATGAACAACTATAATAAGAAGCTGGTGGAGGCGTTGCTCGATTTGGACAATACCACACAGTTGGGAATTGCCAATTCCATCTGGATAAAGAAAGGGTTCGGTGTTCATGACGACTTTGTAAGCGTAAACAAAAAGATGTATGACGCGCAAGTGCAGGAGCTGGATTTTGCCTCTCCCAAGGCTCCGGACATTATAAACGGCTGGTGTGCCGGGAAAACGAATAATTGCATCCCCAAAGTCTTGAATGAGATTCCGGAGACGGCGCGTCTTTATCTATTGAATGCGCTTTATTTCAAGGGGATTTGGAAGAATCAATTCAAAAAATCGGATACGGCAGAAGAGGCTTTTACGAATGCTGACGGAAGTAAATCGACTGTACACATGATGAATCTTCGTGACGAGAGATTCAACTATGCCGAGAATGAGTATTTCTCAATGGCAGAGTTGCCTTACGGCAATGAGGCTTTCAGTATGGTGGTGCTCTTGCCGGCAGAGGGAAAATCGTTGGATGAGTGCCTGCCGCAGCTGAATGACGAGCGCTGGGGGGAATGGAACAGTAGTTTATCAAGCTCTGCCTTGAACCTTAAGTTACCCCGGTTTGAAATGGAATATGATAAAGAACTCATTGACGATATGATGGCAATGGGAATGCAGGAGGCTTTTACTCCATCGGCCGATTTTTCCGGAATGGCGGATGAGGATTTGTTTATCAGTTTGCTGCAACAGTTCACTTATGTGAAAGTGAATGAAGAGGGGACGGAAGCTGCGGCTGTAACTGTCGGAGGAATGGACGTGGCCGCTCCCGGACCAAGTACGGTAATTCCGTTCTATGTGGACCGTCCTTTCATCTTCCTGATAAAGGAGAAGAGTACGGGAGTTATTCTGTTTATGGGTAAAGTCACAAAACTATAACTACAATATATTGAAATAGAAAGAGCTGTCTGCCAACCGCAGACAGCTCTTTCTATTTATAACCGGCTCTTGTATATCTGTGCCATTGCCTTCTGATACTGGTTTTCCAGTTGCAGAAGGTTTGTCTTGCTTTGATAGACAACCGATATTTCAACGAAGTATTCAATCATACTGATTTGTCCTCCCATAAGTGCTTGTTTCAGTAAAGAAAGGTCTTGCTGTTGATGGAAGGTGCGCTCGTATTCCTCCATGGAAGCGTGCAGGTTCTTGGCCTCTTCATAGAGTTGCCACAAGGCGGAGCTGGCTTGCAGTGCGGCGTTCTCCTTTTGGTAGTCAATGTTGAGCGCTTGTGTCTTGGCTATCTTGACCTTATTGCGGTTTTCGAAAAGCGGGAAAGAGAAGCCTACTACTACACCGTTCAGCGGATGCCCCGATTCGGTATTTCTACGGTAACCCAGTTCTAGTTTGGGCAGCCAGCCTTGCTTGCTTGCCGAAATCTGTTTCCGGGCGGCAGAACTTTCACCTTGCAAGGATTGCAGGGTGGGGTCTGAAGCCAGCAGTTCGTCGGCCAGTGGGCGGAAGTCGGTTGGTAATGGCACTGCCGGATACTCTGTCAGTCCAAGTGCCTGGGCGTTAGGGGTTACACCGGGCATGGGACGTCCCGGTGTGAACGGCTGGTTTCCGTTGAGGACAAGCAGCTCTTTCAGTTTGTTGTTAAGTGCCGTCTGGTTCATGCGGGCTTCCGTGCGTACATTCAGCAACTCCAGATTAATCTTGTTGGTTTCCAGTGCATTGGCATCTCCCGTTTCCAAACGTCGGGTGTACATGGCCGACAGCTCCTCCGCATTCTTTAACCGTTCGTCGAGCAGGGCTTGCTGGCGTTGCAGCATGATGATGTCCAGGCATACTTCCTTCGCTTGCAGCAATATCTGCTGGCGGAAGGCGGTGGCTTGTGCATCCAGTGCATTTGTCTTGAGTCGGTTCATCTTCCCTCGGGTGGCGTAAAGCGTGGGGAAGTCGAAGCTTTGCGAGATGACCATTTCGCCGACTGTCTCGTCACTGTTCTTGGAGTCCCAAAGGTGGGCGTATGACAGTGTAGGGTCAGGGAGGTTGTTGTTTGTCTTGTTCTCCAGTTTTTGTGAGGAAATGAGGTGGGAGTTAGCCTGCAACTCCTTGTTGTTGGCCTCTATCTGCTGGAGCACGGCATCAATGCCGGACGTTTGTGCGCTCATCCCCGCAAAAGCGAGGATGGCGGCGCTGAATATGAAAAATCTTTTATTCATTGTCTGACGTTTTAGGTTGTTGGTTACGGTGCATCATCAGGTAAACAATCGGAATGATGAAACCGTTCAGGAACGTGGATGTTAAAAGGCCGCCCAAGATAACCTTTGCCATCGGGCTTTGTATCTCGTTGCCCGGCAGGTCGCCACTGAGAGCCAGCGGGATAAGTGCCAGTGCACTGGATAGGGCGGTCATCAGGATTGGATTCAGACGGTCGAGCGAACCGCGGATAACGCTGTCGTAGACGCCATAGCCTTCTTCCTGCTGCAAGTGGTTGTAATGGCTGATGAGCAGCATTCCGTTTCGGGTGGCGATACCGAACAGTGAGATGAAACCGATGATGGCGGGGATACTCACTTCTCCCGTTGTGATGAGCAGGGCGAATACACCGCCTATCAATGCCAGCGGCAGATTGATAAGGATGATGGCACTCTCTTTCACATTGCGGAATTCATGGTAGAGGAGCAGGAATATCACCACGATGGACATGAACGAAGTAAGTGCCAGCGTGCGGCTTGCTGCCTGCTCGCTTTCGAATTGTCCGCCGTATTCGATGTGGTATCCTTCCGGCAGTTTGATTTGTGCGTCTACCTGGGCTTGTATATCGTTGACTACACTTCGCAGGTCGCGGTCGGCCACGTTGGCGGAGATGACGATTTTACGCTTTACATTCTCGCGGCTGATGGTGTTCGGACCCATGGCCGAGCGGATTTCCGCTACATAGTTCAGTGGAATTTTCTGTCCGTCGCCCGTATCAATCATCAAATTGCGTATTTTTTCCATTTCGTCGCGCAGGTCGTCTTTCACGCGTACGGTCAGGTCGAAGCTCTTTCCCTTTTCGTAAACTTGGGAAACGGCTTCACCGGCCAGACAGACATTGACAAACTCCGAAAATTCGGGCAGTGAAATGCCGTATTTGGCAAGCATTTCCCGTTTGGGCGAAATGACAAGTTGCGGACGCTCAATTTGCTGTTCCACGTTCAGGTCAGCAATACCGGGAATACCCTGGATGGCACTCTTGATTTCATTGCCCAGAGTGAACATGCGGTTCAGATCGTCGCCGAACAGTTTGATGGCGATGTTCGCCTTTGTACCGGATAGCATGGCGTCTATACGGTGGCTGATAGGCTGGCCTATTTCCACGTTTGCCCCTACAATGGTACCCAGTTTTTCGCGGACTTCTGCCACGAGCTCGCTGCGTGAGCGGTCTTTCAACTCAAACGGTGCCTCGATCTCAGAGACGTTTACTCCCAGAGCGTGCTCGTCCAGCTCTGCACGTCCCGTTTTACGGGCCACGGTCTGTATTTCGGGGATGGAGAGCAGCAGCTCCTCGGCACGGTGCCCCATCTTGTCGCTTTCTTCCAGGGAGATACCCGGAAGCGAGGAGATATTGATGGTGAACGAACCTTCATTGAAAGGCGGCAGGAACGAGCGGCCCAGGGTGAAGAAACAGCCGAGCGCCACTACAAATAGTCCGATAATACCTCCAAGTACCCCTTTCTTATGCCCCAATACAAAAGTCAGTGCTGAACCATACCATTGCTTCATCTTGCGTGCTACGGCAGAATCGCTGTTTTCGTTATTTTGTTTTTTCGTTTTCTCTTTTCCCAATAGATAGGAGCAAAGTACCGGCGTTACGGTCAGTGCCACAACGGTTGAAGCCGCCAATGCCACGATGAATGCAATGCCTAGTGGTACCAACATCCTACCTTCCATACCACTAAGGAAGAACAGTGGTACGAAGCTGACAATGATGATCAGCGTTGAATTGAGGATAGGCATACGCACTTCTTTCGAAGCATTGAACACCACTTCCAGAATAGGAAGTTGCTCGCCGGCAGGTTTCAGTCGGTTTTCGTGCAAACGCTTGTAGACATTCTCCACGTCCACGATGGCATCATCCACCAGCGAACCGATGGCGATAGCCATACCTCCCAGGCTCATGGTATTTATCGTAAAGCCCATATAGTGCAGGGCAAGGATGGAGGCAATCAGTGACAACGGCAGTGTCACCAGCGAGATGACTGTGGTACGTACGTTGGCAAGGAACAGGAAAAGCACGATGACAACGAAAATACCTCCCTCCAACAACGACTTCTGAACGTTTCCGATGGAACTTTCGATGAAACGGCTTTGACGGAAGATGTCTGTGGAAACCTTTACGTCCGCCGGTAGATTCTTCTGCAGGTCTTGCAGGGAAGCTTCCAGTTTGTCTGTAAGCTCCAGCGTGCTTGTGGCGGGTTGCTTGGTGACTGTCAGCAGTACGGCATGCTTACCGCGTTCCGAGGCGGTACCCAGTTTAGGAAGTTTGGCTCCGATTTGAACGTCGGCAATATCTTCCAGCAGGATAGGGGCGCCGGAGACTCCGTTGCTCCGCACCACGGCCTTGGCTATCTGGTCTACCTTGTCGGTAGAAAGTACGCCGCGTACGATATATTCATTGCCATATTCATAGAGTACTCCACCATTGGCATTCAGGTTCATTTCGCGGGTGATGTTCATCACTTCGCTCAATGTCACGCCGTAATGGCGCATCCGTTCCGGGTCCAGCTGCACTTGATATTCCTTGATGTCGCCGCCCAGTACGGCTACTTGTGCCACACCGCCCGTAGAGAGCAGGCGGGGACGTATGGTCCAGTCGGCAATGGTACGCAAATCCAGCATAGAGGTCGAATCTGCTGTCAGACCTACAATCAGCATCTCGCCCAAAATGGACGATTGTGGGCCTAGTGTCGGTTTGCCTACGTTGGCCGGTAAGGATTCGTTGACGACTGCCAGTTTCTCACTGACAATCTGCCGGGCAAGATAGATATCTGTATCCCAGTCGAATTCTACCCAGACTACAGAAAAACCGTTCGTTGAGGAAGAGCGTACACGGCGCACACCCGTTGCACCGTTTACAGCCGTTTCTACGGGAAAAGTGACCAGTTGTTCCACTTCCTCTGCTGCCATACCGTTTGCTTCGGTCATGATGACCACGGTCGGCGCATTGAGGTCAGGGAACACATCCACTTCCGTATGCATGGCGGTATAAGTACCGCCAATCAGCAACAGCACCGATGCTACCAGCACCAGGATGCGGTTCTGAAGAGAAAAACCAATTATTTTGTTTAACATCTTTCTATTTACTATTTACAATGTACAATGTACAATTGGGCTGCGCAATGTCAGCCGCACTTGCTGTTTTATCTAATATTTCTTGTTTATCTGACTTTACACTCCCCATTCGTCACGTAACCCTTATACTGCATAGCGAAATGGTACTTTGTAAATTGTCAAATTGTACATGAGATTAGTGTTCATGGCTATGTGCCGGAATAGCATTCGTTGCCGATGCCAGCTTCACTTGATAGGCTCCTTGGGTTACGACGCGATCGCCTGCTTTTATGCCGGAAAGGATTTGTACACTCTCGCCATTGTCGGCACCCAGGGTGACAAGCTGTTTTTTGTAGCCCTCTTCATCCAGTTGCAGGTAGACAAAGAAGCTGCCTTGTTCCTCGGTCAGCGCACTGTGAGGAAGAGACAACACGTTCTCCATTGGTGAGGATAATAGGAATACTTCTACAAACGAGCCGGGAATAACGTCTCCCTTATTGTCAAATTCAAAAGTTACGGGTACATAATATCCGTTCTCACCCGAAGCCTTTCCATAAGAAAGCATGCGCCCGCCCAGTTCTTTCAATGTATATACCTTATTATTATAAGGAGTACAGAAGTTGGCGGAACCGATGCTGTTCAGGTAAGGATAGTACTTTTCGGATACATCCGCACGCAGGAAAAGCTTACGGTTCTGGGTGACGCTTACCAACGGCTGGCCGACGCTGACGTAGTCCCCTTCTTTCACCAACAGATTCTTCACATAACCGCTGATGGGAGAAACAACCGCCTGGCCGCTTGCCGAATGGTTCTTTGCGACTGCCTCGTAACTGATACGGGCATTTTCATAAATCTGTTCGGCTTGCGCGAATTCCTTTTCAGATACGATTTTGTTGCCTACGAGCGCTTTCATACGCTCATATTCCTTTTTGGAAACTTCGTAGGCTATCCGGGCTTTCTGCACCGGGTCTCCGTCGGCCATGTTTTTGGATGACAATACCACCAAAGGAGTACCTTTGCTGACGCTCATTCCTTCGATAACTTTTCCCTTGAAGGAAACCACGCCTGCTACTGTAGCTACGGCTACGCTCTCGTCTCCCTGGGCTGCCATCACCTGGCCGCTGGTCTTGATGACTTGGTGGAAACTACCCGGTTCGACAGTGCTGACTGCTACGCCGGCAGCTTGTGCCTTTGCCGGTGGCAGGATGATTTCATCACTTCCTCCGGCATGGTTTTCCTGCTCTTCGTGCTCATGGTTGTGTCCCTCATGTTCGTGGTCATGTCTGTCATGATTGTGCTCTTCTGTTTCGTGATTATGTCCTTCGTGGCTGTCTCCGGACTTACTGTTGCAGGAGCCTAAAAGGAATAATCCCAAGACTCCCATGAAAATAACTTTTTTCATGATGATATTTGTTCTTACTTTTTGATTTTGAATACAAAGTTAGGGCATAGGGCGTGCAACCAAATTGCATTGTTCCTTATGCCGGATAGAAATCTGTCCCGGTGATGTTCCGGTAACAGTTAAGCAAGAAGAGACGGAGGGGCACGAAGTCCCGTAGCACATATGATAAATGTGCTATGAAGAGATTCCAAATAGATACACTCCTGCCTGCTTATATCAAACTCGGGTAGGATGAGTAACTTGGAAAAAGGTTCAATGAGTAGGGTGACTGCCCACAAGGCATCCGGATGTGAACACACATCATTGGAAGAGCTGGGCGTCTGTTGTACAAAGTGGGTTGTCATGCATCCCGTGTCGCAACAGCAGTGCTCGTTGCCCGGGCTATGACGGTGTCCGCAGCAATCGGCGGTGATATCATTCTTCATGCATATCATTCCGTCGGCATGATGATGGTGGGGAATGACGGGTATCACCAGCATTATCAAGCTGATGAAAAAAAGAATATAGGTTATGTACTGTTTCTTTTTCATTCCTCTATCTTTGGACGGATGCAAAGATAGAGGTTAAGGACTTAATTACCAAATAGAAAATGCTAAAAAGGTTTGAATAACATATTCAATCCCTCATTCATGCTGGGGTGGGTGAAAATGAAGTCCCGCAGGAAATGGTAACGCTGTCCCGTTTTCATGATTGATGCTACGGTATTGATTACTTCCGGTGCATCGGCACAAAGTAGGGTACAACCCAGAATCCGTCCGGTATGGATGTCTACAATGGCTTTGAGCACACCGTCTATGCTGTGTAGCGTACGGGCACGTGGAATCATGGCAGCAGGGATACGTGCCACATGTATGGAATAACCGTTCTTCATCGCTTCCTCTTCCGTCAGTCCTATATGTGCCAGCGGTGGGTCGGTGAAAATGGCAAAGGGGATTGGATACCGGTCTTTTGTACTCCTTTTTTTGTTTTCAAAGAGTTGGTTACGGATGATACGGAAATCATCGATGGACAAGTAGTCGAACTGTTCGTCTCCTCTTACGTCCCCCAGGGCCCATACGTGTGGGGCTGTAGTCCGTAATTGGTCGTCGACAACGATGGCTCCCCGCTTGTCTGTTTGTATACTCGCTTTTTCCAGATTCAGCTCTGCAGTCATGGGCTTACGGCCGATGGCTACCAGCAAGGCATCTCCTTTCAGGTAGTAGGGAGTGCCGTTTGCACTGTCCGTATAGGTCAGTGTTATTCCTTCGGCTGTGTCGTACACGGATTGGACACGGGCGTTCAACCGGACATTGATACGTTTTCGGTTCAATGCTTCCAGCATGGAGGCGGCAATGTCGCGGTCCACTTTAGGCAGAAAGCGGTTTCCCGCTTCCAGCAGTGTGACGTGGCTTCCAAAGCCTGCATACATAGTGGCAAACTCCAATCCGACAGCACCGCCGCCGATGACGAGCAGGTGTGCGGGCAGTTTGTCCGATTGCAGCAAGGTCTCACTGGTATATACATACTTGCTCTCCTTGAGTCCGTCGATGGCAGGCAGGATAGGGGAGGACCCGGTGTTGATGAATATTTCTTTCCCCTCAAGAATCGTTTCGTCCTTGCCGGAAATTATACGGATTGTATTTTCGGACAAGAAAGAAGCAGTTCCGTCATAGAGGGTTATGTTAGGCTTGTTTTTTACATTTTCATAATTTTTCTCACGCAGGAAGGATACAAGCTTGTCTTTCCGCGCCACGGCAAGTGCATACAGTTTGGACTGGTTCTTATAATCGTCATAGTATCTCCTTTCCGCATATTCCGATTCGTGAATCAGGGCTTTGGTGGGGATACATCCTACATTAACACATGTCCCTCCGTACATCTGGGGGGAGCGTTCCACTATGGCTACTTTCCAGTTCCGTTCGGACAGTTCAGCAGCCAATAACTTCCCGCCTTTGCCGAATCCTATTATGATGGCATCATATTGTTTCATTTTAATATCTCTTAGTTAAGTGTTTAGTAAAATGAAAACAATATGTATCGGCCATTTGTTCGGACGCCGGGTTTAGCGGATGCTTATCGTTCCAGTTCGCGGAGGGAGTCCATTTTCTTCTTTTCAAGGAATTCGTAGATGCCGCTCAAATGCTCTTTCACTTGCTTGTTCCCGAATTCATATACCTTGCTCACCAGTCCGTCCAGGAAGTCACGGTCGTGGCTGACGAGAATCAGGGTGCCGTCAAAATCCAGCAGAGCCTGCTTCAGGATATCTTTGGTTTTCATGTCCAGATGGTTGGTCGGTTCGTCCAGTATCAACAGATTCACCGGTTCGAGCAGGAGCTTTATCATGGCAAGGCGTGTACGCTCTCCACCGGAAAGCACCTTGACCTTCTTCATGGATTCTTCGGGGCCGCCGAACATGAAGGCGCCCAGCAGGTCGCGTATCTTGTTGCGGATTTCCCCTTTGGCAACGTCGTCTATGGTCTGGAACACGGTTAGGTTCTCATCCAGCAGTGAGGCCTGGTTCTGTGCAAAATATCCAATCTGCACGTTATGTCCTATGGTGAGTGTACCTTCATGCTCTATTTCCTTCATAATGCATTTTACCAACGTTGACTTTCCTTCACCATTCTTGCCGACGAAAGCAACCTTGTCTCCCCGTTCTATGGTGAGATTGGCGTTCTTGAAGACCACATGGTCACCGTAACTTTTCCCTACTCCTTCCATGATGACGGGATAATTGCCCGAACGGGGGGAGGGAGGGAATTTGAGGCGCAACGCTGAAGTGTCTTCTTCGTCCACTTCCAGCAGCTCCAGTTTTTCCAGCATCTTTACGCGGCTCTGCACTTGCAGGGTCTTGGAGTAGGTACCTTTGAACCGTTCGATGAATTCCTTGGTTTCGGCAATGAACTTCTGCTGGTCGTCGTAGGCTTTCTGTTGCTGTTCACGGCGTTCCTTGCGGAGTTCCAGGTATTTGGAATAGTTTACTTTATAATCGTATATCCGGCCCATGGTCACTTCGATGGTACGGGTGGTGATGTTGTCCACGAACTTGCGGTCGTGGCTGATGACGATGACAGCCTTTCCGTTGCTGATAAGAAAATCTTCCAGCCATTGTATGGATTCTATGTCCAGATGGTTGGTAGGCTCGTCCAGCAACAGTACGTCGGGCTTCTGCAGCAACAGTTTGGCAAGCTCGATGCGCATGCGCCATCCACCGCTGAAGTCACTGGTCTGGCGGTTGAAGTCTTCGCGTACGAACCCCAGTCCGAGCAGTGCTTTTTCCACATCCTCCTCGTAATTGGTGGAGTCGATGGCATAGAACTTTTCGCTCAAGGCGGAGACGTTCTCGATAAGTTCCATGTAACTGTCGCTTTCGTAGTCGGTACGCGTTTCCAGTTCCTTGTTGAGGCGCTCTATCTCGGCTTCCATTTCATGCAGGTGGGCAAAGGCCTGTGCTGCTTCCTGGAATACGGTACGGCCGTCTTCCGTCATAAGGTGCTGCGGAAGGTAAGCTATGACACTGTCTTTGGGGGCTGAGATTTTTCCACGGGTAGGCTGTCTTACACCTGCCAGGATTTTCAATAATGTACTTTTCCCCGCTCCATTTTTACCCATCAGGGCGATGCGGTCTTTCTCGTTGATAACGAAAGATATGTCACTGAATAAAGTAGTTCCGCCGAATTCTACGGCCAGTCCGTCTATAGAAATCATTATATATTTTTTTAATGAGCTGCAAAGATAGTGCAAATCTATTATTTTTTATATCTTTGCCCCTATATAAACAAAACGCATAGGTCATGGAAATAGAAAAAGTGTCAGGAGATTACCGTCCGCTTATTCTGGTTGCGGAAGATGATGATAGTAACTTTAAACTGATAAAGGCTATCATCGGCAAGAAATGCGAGATACTATGGGCAAAGAATGGTGAGGAGATTGTAAATTTGTTCGAAGAGAATCGCGACAAGGCGGAAGCTATTCTGATGGATATAAAAATGCCTATTATGAACGGGCTGGATGCTACGGTGATTATTCGCAAGAAGGATAAGGAACTTCCCATCATCATGCAGACCGCTTACGCCTTTACTGCCGACCGCGAAAAAGCCTTGGAGTGTGGAGCCTCGGAAGTGTTGGTAAAACCCATCACTCTGTCTGCTTTGCGTACATGTCTAAGCCGTTATTTACCCAAATTGGTTTGGTAAGGCTTTACTGATAATAAAAAGGGAACCGGACGACTAAGTAATGAATATTATCATCCGGTTCCCTTTTTTTATTCTTGTGCATTGTCTTTTCTCTCTTCCATCTTCTTTTTTACAAATTCGATTTTGAGATTGGCTTCTTCCATATTCTTCTTTATTTCCGTCATGGATGACAGCAGTTGTGCCAGTTCGTAGACGCTGGCAAGGGCCTGGCGATCGGCGGCAGTCATGGTGATGGAATAGGGGCGTTCCCCTTGATAGTTGACTTTGATATTCTTGTCCTTGTTCAGATAAAGGAACCCCATGACGTTTCCGTCTTCTCCCAGTTTGAAGTCTGCCTTTTCAATCTTTTCACCGAGGTCAGTGGTTTCGTAGCTGTCTTTGGCGGCGGGTGTTTCGGCAAAGCTACCATCGGGAGCAGTGACTTTGACGGCCACATGGTGGATATTATGGGCTCCGCAATAAATGGAAGTCATGCTCATGACTCCGTTTTCGTCTACCTGGAAGCGAAGGAAAGAGCGATGCAGATTTTTTTCTATCACTTGGGAAGGATGAAGGTAATTGCCGATATTCTGGTATTCGGCATCTTTTTCAAAAGTGTATTTCCCTTTGATTGCATCGAAATCCTTTTGCTTGGCTTGAAGCATACTGTCCAGATAGACCAGGCTCTTTTCCTGCTCTTTCAGTTCCACTTCCTGCATCAGGCCGATGCCTGCACGGCGAGTTTCAAACGCTTTGGGATAGAGCATCTTGATGCTGTCAATCAGAATCTTCGCTTCATTGTAGTTGCCGAGTTCAAACGCTTCGCGGGCAGCTTGTAGTTTTTCACCGGCCTTCTTCTCCACATCTTCGCAAGAGAAGAGTGTACAGCATAGGCATGCAAGGAGTATTACTTTTTTCATATTTGTTGTTCTTGGAGTTAGAGTCCACAAAAATAGAAATAATATCTTTATCTTTGCAGCATTTTAATGTGCAAATGTGCTAATAGACCATTAACACATTTGCGTATTCATTACATTAGCGCATTATTTATGATAGATTTGACGGCAGAAGAACTGAAGCAATATTTTAGTGATGATATATTCAAGCGGATATCCGAAACGGCTGATGAATTGGGATTGGAATGTTACGTAGTCGGTGGATATGTACGTGATATTTTCCTGCAACGTCCTTCCAAGGATATTGATGTGGTGGTGGTAGGCAGTGGCATTGCCATGGCCGAGGCGCTGGGTAAGCGTCTGGGGCGTGGGGCGCATGTTTCCGTCTTCAAGAATTTCGGTACGGCACAATTGAAGTACTATGGTACGGAAGTTGAGTTTGTGGGTGCAAGAAAAGAATCGTATACACACGATTCCCGCAAGCCTATTGTAGAGGACGGTACATTGGAGGATGACCAGAACCGCCGTGATTTTACCATCAATGCACTGGCTGTTTGCCTGAACCGGGTGCGTTATGGCGAGTTGGTCGACCCCTTTGGCGGTATTGGAGACTTGAAGGAAAAGACCATCCGGACTCCCCTCGACCCTGATATAACTTTCAGTGATGACCCTTTGCGCATGATGCGCTGTGTCCGTTTTGCCACCCAGCTGGGATTCTATATTGACGATGAGACATTCGATTCTCTGGAGCGTAATCGCGAACGCATCTCCATCATCTCCAAAGAACGCATTGCAGACGAACTGAACAAAATCATCTTGTCACCTATTCCGTCTAAGGGATTCATTGAGCTGGACCGCTGTGGTCTGCTGGAACTGATATTCCCGGAACTTGTCAGGCTGCAAGGCGTGGAGACGCGTAATGGACGCGCCCATAAGGACAATTTCTACCATACGCTCGAAGTACTCGACAACATCAGCAAGAAGACCGACAACCTTTGGCTACGCTGGGCAGCTCTTCTGCATGATATAGCCAAGCCTGCCACCAAGCGTTGGGAACCCCGTGCGGGCTGGACGTTCCATAACCATAATTTCATTGGCGAGAAGATGATACCCGATATTTTCCGCAAGATGAAGCTCCCTATGAATGAGAAGATGAAATATGTGCAGAAAATGGTGAGCCTGCACATGCGTCCCATTGTGATAGCGGATGATGTAGTGACCGACTCGGCAGTGCGTCGCCTCTTGTTTGAGGCAGGTGATGATATAGACGACCTGATGACACTGTGCGAAGCCGACATTACTTCCAAGAATATGGAGCGTAAGAAACGTTTCCTTAATAATTTTCAGTTGGTACGCCAGAAGCTGAAGGATTTGGAGGAACGCGACCGTATCCGTAATTTCCAGCCTCCGGTCAGTGGTGAAGAAATCATGAAGACTTTCGGCCTTTCTCCTTGCCAGCAGGTAGGTGCCTTGAAGAGTGCCATTAAGGATGCCATTTTGGACGGCATCATTCCCAATGAATACGAAGCCGCCCGTGCATTTATGTTGCAACGGGCGGAGAAGATGGGGCTTAAGGAGTTATAACTTATAACTCATAACTCTTCTTTTTCTGCCTGGAACTTGCGGCTTACTTTCATCAGGTTGATGGTGTAGGTCACTATGTTTTGGGCTTCTTGTATCATAGTCAGGTATACCATGCTGACTTTGATGCTGCCGCTCTGACTTTGGATGCGTTGCAGCTCTTCGCGTTTCAGGTGAGACAACTGGCCGTTGAGGTCGTTGGCTTTGCGAATCTCTGTTTCCAGTTCATCATAATTGTTCGTTTCCAGCTTGTGGCGGCATACTTGCAACAGATAGCAGATGTCTTCGGCTACGTCTGTAAATTCTCCTTTCTGAATGGCATCCAGCGGATTGAAGTTATTGTCTATGTGCTCCAAGCAAGGTTCGCAAAGACGGCCTACGCTGTACACCAGTTCGCTGGCAAAGTCGTTGCCTTGATAGTAATAGAGTCCTTTTTCCAGTACGGTATTGTTGTCGAGGCGGCACATGGCAAGTGTTCCGGTACGCTTCATCTGCTTGATGAGTTGTTTTTCGAATTTTACTGAGCCCATGGCACGACGCAGTCCGCGTAGATTCTCGTGTAGGAAGGAAGTGACGGTACGTTCAAAATTCTCTTCTGTGAATTCCATAATCTTCACCAGTTCTTCACGGGTATGCTTGCGGAGTAATTCGATGACTTCGCTGTTGTCCGTGCTCTTCATCAACTGTTTTAGGGTCTCGTTGCCTTTTTCTTTCTCTTTGCGCTTCTTGTACATCACTTGGCTACGAATCAGCATGAAGACTGCCAGACCAATCAGTGCCAGGATGGCAACCGTACCGCCGAAATGGATAATTAATGCCACGAAAAAACAGATGGTGAACGCTGCTCCGGCAGTGATGAACCAACCGCCGATAACGCTGAGCACACCCGTAATGCGGAATACCGCCGAATCACGTCCCCAGGCACGGTCGGCAAGCGATGTACCCATGGCTACCATAAAGGTGACATAAGTGGTGGAAAGGGGGAGTTTCAAGGAAGTTCCCAAGGCGATGAGCAGACCAGCCAATACGAGATTGACGGAAGCGCGAACCAAGTCAAAAGCGGCGCCGTCGGCTATGATGGCTTCATCCTTCTGGAAGCGTGTATTCATCCACCGCTTGCTGCTTTCGGGCATTGTTTTGGATATTCCGTTAGCCAGGGTCATGCTGAAGCGTACCAGCGTGCGGGCTATCGGGGTACTTCCGAAGTTCTCTTCACCGTCATCCTGACGGGCAAGGTCCACGGAAGTTTTGATGACGTTGTGGGCTTTCTTGGATGTGCAGAGTGCATAGACCATGATAGCGCCTGCACCGATAAGGAAATACCACGGGGTTTTGGCTGCACCGAGGAGTGAGGACATCAGGAATCCGTCGGGGCCGGCGGCCGTACCATTGGCTGTATAGTCAATAAATGAGGAATATCCTGCGAGGGGAACACCGATAAAGTTCACCAAGTCATTGCCGGCAAAGGCGAGGGCGAGGGCGAAAGTACCCATCAGAACCACTACTTTGAAGACGTTTATCTTGCACCAATGCAGTATCTGCATCAGTATGGTGAAGAATACAAAGAAACCGGTTATTAGCAATGCGGTATTGTCGTGTATCCATTGCTTATTTTCAGGAGTCATGAATGAACTGTCTTTCAGCCCCTTTATCAGCATGAAGTAGATGATGCTGGTGGCAGCTATACCACCGAACAGCGCGATGCTGTATTTCATGTTCTTCTTGTAGTTGAAGGTGAACACGATACGTGCCAGCCACTGTACCAGCATACCGAAGAAGAAGGCAATGGCTACGGATACAAAAATGGCCATGATGACAGACAGCGCCTTGTCTGTATTGATGAGGTCGCCCAGTCCCAATGTATCGCTGTTATAGACCTTGATGAGCGCCAGTGCGAACGTACCTCCCAGCAGCTCGAACACCATGGATACAGTGGTGGAGGTAGGCATTCCCATAGTGTTGAAGACATCTAATAGCACGACGTCCGTCAACATGACGGCAAGCAGAATGCACATGATTTCGGCAAAGTAGAAGTGCTCCGGTTGATAGATGCCGTGTCGTGCAATGTCCATCATGCCATTGCTGAGTGCCGCACCGATGAAGACGCCAATGCCTGCAATGAACAGTATGGTTTTGAAAGATGCTGCCTTTGCTCCGACAGCCGACTGAAGAAAATTGACCGCATCATTACTGACACCTACCACGAGGTCGAAAATCGCGAGTACGAACAGAAAGATGACGATACCCAGATAAATTGTTTCCATAGACATGTATTTTATTTCCGGCTGCAAAGGAAAGAGTTTGGTGTTGCAGGGAAATGTCATACATGTTACAGAAATGTTACAAATGTTTTGGAATAGAATGGTATTGTGTTAAGAGCGATTGCTCTTATTCTCCTAATAATCATTAATGTTAAGCATTTAAGAGTAACAATATAAGTATAATAGAAGAGTGGATGCTTTTGTGTTTCGTATTTGGTTATTTCTATGTTAAGCAGCCAAATTACTAGTTAATTGTTTGCAGATGTCGAGAATTCTTGCGAATATTGCATACAAGTTGTGTGTAGAATTGATTGTAATTAGAACTTTGATATTAAAAATCAAAGATGTATGTAACTTTTTTAATTCATTTATTAAATAAATGAATTCTACCAACGAATATAGAAATATGAAAAACCATTTTTGTTTAAACCTATTCTTCTTACTATATTTGTTTTTTTGTGCTGGATGCAAGCAGCATATCTCAGATAGTGCTGCTAAGGCAAATGAGGCATTGTTTACTCAATTAGATAGTCTGATAGATAATTCTGATAAACTTATTTTGCAGAAAGAGGAGCGAATAGAGGCGTTGAAGCATTCACTAAGACAATCTAAGGCATTTGAGAAACAGTATGAACTTAATCAGGCTATTTATCAAGAATATCGTGTGTATGATGCAGATTCGGCTATGAAGTATACTACACAAAGCCTTGATTTAGCACGACAATATCATGATAAGAATCGTGAGATTGAATCTTTATTAGGTATTGGTTTTGTTTATACGGCTAATGGCTTGCTTAGTCAAGCCTCTGAAGTAATGCATTCACTCTGTTCTTCCAGTATGCCTCGCTACTTACGTTCGCGTTATTATGGTCAGATGCGTACTCTCTGCTCGCGGTTGCAACTCTATTCATTAGGTGATGATGCATTACATGAGCATTATGGTCAACTTTATGCGTTATATTCAGATTCAGTATTGCAGACGGCCACTCCTGACGAACCACGCTACCTTTATAGCCGTGTGTGGAAATATCAAGATGTTCCCGGTGCACAACGTATTGCCATTAGGGATGAGTTGGAAAAGGAAAAACAACGTCTTCTACCTAATAGTCGTAATTATTCTATTTTAGCTTATAACTTGGCTCTACTTTATGAAAAAGAGCACAACCATACCAAGTGGCTGGAAAATATGATTCTCTCAGGTATTGCTGATGTATATGCTGTGAATCGTGATATTGGTTCGTTATATGCATTGGCTTCCTATTTATATGAACAAGGTCAGTTGGACCGAGCCTATCGTTATAGTACTTATTGTTCTGATATCGGTATAACTTTTAAGAGCCGTGTACGACTGCTTCATCAGCAGAAGTTGCAGAGAAGGATACATCAAAGCTACATTGAACGTGATCATATGCAACAGAAGCAGCTAAAGCTATTCCTTTTATTTATTAGTTTTCTCACTATTGTATTGCTGATAGCTCTTTTCTTTTTGAGAAGGCAAACAAGAAGACGTAGGAAAGCTTTGGTTGAGCTACATGTGGCCAATGGTAGATTGAAGAGTCTTAATAGTGAACTGCAAAAGCTCAATTTGGTTCTACGTGACACAAATTATATTAAGGAGGAGTATATTGGTCAGGTATTCAAACTTTGTTCATCCTATATTTGCCGTATGGAGGAGTATCGTAAAAAGTTAAACCGTAAATTAAAGGCTGGGCAACTTGAAGATTTAAAGAAGATGATTAGTTCTACTTCTACCATGAGCGATGAAATGAAGGATTTTTATGAGAAATTTGATTCCATTATTCTACATTTATACCCTGATTTTGTAGAGCACTTCAATAGTTTGCTACGTCCCGAAGAACATATTGAAGTGAAGTCTGGGCGGCTTAATACAGAACTTCGTATTCATGCTTTGATACGAATGGGGGTAACGGATAGTGAGAAGATTGCAGAATTTTTGCACTGTTCACTGCAAACCGTATATAATAATCGTTCTATAACTTTAAATAAATCTTCGCTCAGTAAGGAGGAATTTCTTCGAGCTGTGAAAGAGGTTTGTAAAAAGTAATTTGAAGACTGAGCGTTTCTCTCATTTTTTACCCACATGTATATAGATAATTGCCATTCAATAGCTTAATACTATCGAATGGCAATTATCTATATACATGTTTTTGATTACCGATTTAATTAAAATCACTACTGAAAATCTATTGAGTCTGTCTGTAATTAAAAGATAATCAGTAATATATAACTTTGTGAATTTACCAAATCCTCTACCTGTGAATATAATCGGTTGTTACATTGTCTAATTTTGCTCTCGAGATTTTTTACACACAAGTTCCTATTAACTTAAAAATGTAATTTATGAAAACCAGACAAAAATCGAGAGACGCAAGTGGTATTTTGCTTGTCTGTCTTATGTGGATGCTGTCACTTTCAAGCTCACTTCATGCACAGACATGGAATATTAACGGAAATGTGACAGATGAACAAGGAGAACCGATAATCGGTGCCAATGTAGTGATACAAGGTACGGGTACGGGCACCATTACCGATGTAGAAGGAAACTTTAAACTCGCTTCAGTGACTAAGGGGGCGGTAATGGAGATAAGTTTCATTGGGTATATATCCAAGACATTGCAGGTGAAAGACGCATCATCGTTAAAGATTATACTGAAAGAAGATAACCAGGCACTGGATGAGGTGGTAGTAGTAGGTTATGGTGTACAGCGCAAAAGTGATCTTACAGGTTCGGTTGCTTCAGTTAACTCGGATGTACTTGAAAGTCGTCCACAAGCTAATTTGATTCAATCTTTGCAAGGAGCAGTTCCAGGATTGAATATTAGTGTGACGGGTAGTAATGCTGAAGGTTCGTCCACTACTACACGTATCCGTGGTAACAACTCCATTACGGCTGATAATAAACCTCTTGTTATTCTTGATGGAATACCTTTTGATGGTCCATGGTCGGAAATCAATCCCAATGATGTAGAGAGTATAGAAGTATTGAAGGATGCCTCTTCAGCAGCCATTTATGGTGCTCGCGGTTCTAACGGTGTAATCCTTATTACTTCTAAGCGCGGTAAGAAAGACAGACTGACGGTATCATACGATACTTATGTTACTATTGACCAGCCTATCAATTTACCTCGTATGATGAATGGCAAAGAATTCTATAAGTACAAATCTGAAGCTTTCAAGGCTACCAATACTACTCCTCCTACAGAAGAGAATCCTGAACCTTGGTTAGATAACTTTACTCCTACTGAATTAGCTATGTATGCTGCCGGTCAGAGTACTGATTGGATGAAGTTGGCAACACAGACCGGTATAAAACAACAGCATAACCTTTCTTTCCGTGGTGGAGCTAACAAAACCAGCTATTTCATTTCATTGAACTATACGGATGTGAAAGGAACTGCGGTAGGCAATGAGTTCAAGCGTTATAATGTACGTTTCAATCTTGATCAGGAGTTTAATAGTTGGTTGAAATTTTCTACTACTACACAGTTAGGTCGCTACGATCGTAGTGGTAGCAGTGCTTCTTTTTGGCGGGCTATAAAACAAGTTCCGTTGGGACGTGCTTATAACGAGGATGGTTCACTTACACTTTCTGCTACTGAGGACTCCTCTTCAGCTTTCAGTATTAATCCGTTGGGATCTCTTAATAATAAGACAAAAGATATCCGTGCAAAGGTTATCACTAATAATGTGCTTGAGGTAAAGTTTCCCTTTATTAAAGGGCTGAGCTATAAATTGAATACAGGCTTCACTTACCAAAACAGCTCCTATAAGAATTATCAAGGTTTGGATACCTACGAAGGAGCTAGTGCTAATGGCGTATTGAATACTGATGATTGGCATTCAGAAGAATGGATTTTGGAGAATATTATTTCTTATCAACGTGAATTTGGCAAACATCGTATATTTTTCACAGGATTATATTCTGCTCAAAGCAAGGAATATGAACAGAATACAATGGAAGGTAAGAATTTTCCCAATGATGTGATGTATTATTACCAGATTTCTAAAGCTGCCACAATGTCTGGTAATTCCAATTATTATAAAGAAAATCATATTTCACAAATGGGGCGTTTGAATTATACTTATGATGATCGTTACTTGTTGACTCTTACTGCTCGTCGTGATGGTTACTCCGCTTTTGGTGAAAGTTCTAAATTCGGCGTTTTTCCTTCAGCCGCTATTGGATGGAATATTTCCAATGAATCTTTTTTTAAAGACAAGCCTATAAGTGAAACCATTAGCAATCTGAAATATCGCTTGTCATGGGGTAAAAATGGCAATGAGGCTATCAGTGCTTATAGTACACTACCTAATCTTTCAACTTACAATTATCTGAATGATGATCATACTGCACAGTTTGGTTTCTATCCGTCGAAGTTAGCTTCGCCCGGTTTAGGTTGGGAAACTACTACATCTATTAATACTGGCTTTGATATTGCACTTTGGAATGGACGTATTCAGAGTTCATTTGATATTTATTGGTCTAAAACCAAAGATTTGCTGCTTTCCCGTTCTATTCCTACCATTAATGGTACTGGCTCTATTACTGAGAATCGTGGACAGACCCGTAATCGTGGTTTTGAATTCCAGATAACTTCTAATAACATTACACATAAGAGTTTTAGCTGGAGCACCTCTTTCAACCTCTCACACTATCGTTCGGAGATTGTAGATGTTGGTTTGTATGATGCTAATGGAAAGCCGGTTGATGATGTGGCTTCCAAGTGGTTTATTGGTGAACCTATCAATGTGAACTATGATTATAAAATTATCGGTGTATGGCAGATTGCTGATCCGTCTAACCCGACAGGGCAGCAAGATCCTAACTATCGTAATTCGTATCCTGGATATGTGAAATACCTTGATGTAGATGGTAACGATATTACAACGGCTGATAAGACTATTATAGGGTCGGCTATTCCTAAAGTAAATATGAGTTTGATGAACACTTTTGAGTACAAAAACTTCACTCTGAGTGTGTTCTTAACGGCTCAGTTAGGACAAACCCATCTGAATGCCTTGTATGATACAAGCCATAATTCATATCGCCAGAACCGCTTTTTGGTGGATTTTTGGACTCCAGAGAATCCTACGAATAGCTATCCGAAAAATAGTTTGAATAGTGATGTGAATCCAGAGGGAGCCAGTTTCTATGAAAAGACAGATTTCTTACGTATTTCCGACGTTACATTGGGTTATAATTTCCCACAACAATGGTTGCGTCGTACTTTCATCAAACGGCTCAATCTTTACATGAACATTAAGAATTTGGCTACAATAACTGGCTGGACAGGTATGGATCCGGAATTTCTCAATGATCAATTGGCTGCTCCTCCAGTACGTTCGTTCACTTTTGGACTAAAGTTAGATATTTGATGAGAGTAATATATCATAAAAAGCTAAAATGAAATTGCACATATGAAAAAAATAACATATTTCAATGTCTTAGTGTTTACAGTATTATTGCTCACTATGGGCGGCTGTAATGAGGATAAGTTTCTTAAGGAAGATCCTCGTGATGCACTTTATCCTGAAAATTTACTTGTAGATTACAATGGATTTAAATCGATGATAACGCCTCTTTATGGTCTTATGCGTGCAGAGTATCGCCGTGCTGATGCAATGGGAGGAAGTATTGCGCTCTGTCTGCATTCTGCCTGGGGTGGAGGGGTAGATAATTCATGGGCCAATAATAGTCATGCGGAAATGAAGTTCCTCTACAATCCCAAAGAGATAACTTACACTGATCTTGCTATTTGGAATAATATTTTCCAGTGGGGATATCGTATCATCAACACTGCCAATATGGTTATCTCAAGAGCTGACAATGATGGCATTAACTGGGGAAGTGGTGCTGATGCTGAAAATCGTAAAAATGAGGTGTTGGCCGAAGCTCGCTTTTTCCGTGCTTGGGCTTACCGTCACCTTACCTATTCATTTGGTGCAGTGCCCCTTTCAACACAAGAAATTACAGGATTGAATTATCGTGATGATTGGGACCGTGCTTCCTTGAGTAGTATTCGCGAAGTGATGGCAGAAGATTTCCAGTTTGCAGTCGATAACCTTCCTTTGCGTACTTCTAATAATAGTAAAGTCTCTGGTGCTGTGGCACGTCACTATTTGGGTGAACTTTATTTGGCAGAAGGTAATGCTGAAAAAGCAGTTTCAGTACTGAAACCATTAGTGGAAAGTGGAGAATATTCCCTTATAAATCAACGCTTTGGTAGTAATGCTTCCAATGATGGATGTCCTTTTATTGACGTATTTTATACTCCTATGTATGCTGATGGAAATACGGAGGTGTTACTGGCTTTCATTAACACAGAAGAGGAGAATAGTGCCTATGGTACTGCAAATGTCTATATGACTACAACTTATAAGAACTATTATGCTAATGATGGCGATTGTAAAAAGACAAACCAGCATAATCCGGACTATATCAATAACGGTGGTGAAGGTTCATTTGCACAAGTCTTTTGGCAAGCTAATGGTGGTAAGGGAGCCGGACGTGTAGTTCCTTCCAGAGGAGCACTTCGTTTGTACAATTATAAAGGAATGGGAGAACAAGATGACCGTGTATCTGCCAATGCTATCGTATGGAGTATTAATGATGTAGATGCTGCCGGCAATGTAACCAAGGTATTTGATTTAGGTGGTACTGCACTTATTGATACTACGGTTAATGCAGCCATGCTAACTTCTACTTCCATTAAAAAATATGATTGGCCTACTACTCGTAAATGGGATTATACTCCACCTATTTTGGCTAATGCAGCTAATGATGGACACTATGCGGACATTGTTTATTTACGTTTGGCAGATACATATTTACTTTATGCAGAGGCTCTTTACAAGAGTAATCAAGTAGGCGAGGCCATTAAATGGATAAATAAAGTACGTAATCGTTCCAATGCTGTAAGTATTACTGAAGATGATCTTAGAATCGGTGGTATGGATTTCATTCTTGATGAACGCAGCCGTGAACTGCTTACGGAGGAAGAACGTCGTCATACATTGGTACGTGTTTGCCAAGAAAATGGTGGTGACGAACGTGATACCAATAACTATTTCAAACGTCGCATGCGTGAACTCAATGAGATAGCTGGTATTGCAGGACGTGGTATGGATGAATATGAAACTCCTGTCCTTTTCCCGCTGCCGCAATCATTCGTTGATGCCAATACTGGTAATCCTTTGGAAAATAATCCGGGGTATTGATAGATAATAGTCAGATATAAATACCGCATATAAACGGCTTTGTATATATCGGTGTTTATATCTGATTTAGATTCATATATTCAAAAGAAAACAAAAACTTAATATCTTGATACATCATGTCCGAATTGGCTTTCATTTTTAGTCTTCTTATGGTAGGGATTACAGCGGTAGGTCTTTATCGTAAGCTCAATCCTCAAGGTCTTTTGATGCTTTCCGGTTTATTAATGCTTACAGCTGCTTTTTTCATGCAAGTGCATTCGGTAGTACCTAGTAAAGCTACGGGAATGGTGGTGTTTGATTTGGTAAGGATGATAGAGGAAGTTTTTCTTTCTAATTTGGCGCGTGCAGGGTTTATGATAATGACAATTGGCGGTTATGTAGCTTTCATGAATAACATAAAGGCTACTAATGCATTGGTCTATATTTCCATGAAGCCATTAGGTCTTTTTCGACGTTATCCTTATTTGGCGGCTACTATAGTTATTCCTATTGGACAATTACTTTTTATTACTACTCCTTCAGCTGCCGGATTAGGATTGTTGCTTGTGGCTTCGGTTTATCCTGTTTTAATTAGTTTGGGAGTAAGCCAACTTACAGCATTGTCAGTCATTGCCGCTGCTACTCTATTTGATCAGGGACCGGGGTCGGCAAATACTGCTATGGCTGCCGAATTGATAGGACAATCCAATGTGGAATATTTCATCACTCATCAACTTCCTTTAGTAATTCCTACTTCCTTGGTTGTAATGGTACTCTTCTATTTCAATAACCGTTATTTTGATAAAAAAGATGCAAAGAAACAGCAGGATGGCATATTGCAGGTGTCAAATGTGACTGCAACCTCATTAGTAGAAAAACCGGATGTTCCATTGGCTTTTGCGCTACTCCCGGTATTACCTTTGGCTCTTCTCATTTTCTTTTCACCTTTTGTGGGACTGTTTCAGCCTACTGTAACATTGGGTACCACTACTGCTATGCTTTTTTCTCTGTTCTTATCATTGGTATTTGTGTTGTTTCATACTCGTAGTGTGCGTACTACTTTTAACGTTTTTGCAAGTTTTTGGAAAGGCATGGGAAATGTGTTTACTTCAGTTGTAACATTGATTGTAGCTTCAGAAGTTTTCTCTAAAGGACTGATTGGTTTGGGATTTATTGATTCATTGGTGGGTTATTCCTCTCATATCGGACTTTCGGGATTAGCTATTGCCGCAATCTTTACTCTCATTATTTTTGGAGCTGCCATGCTGATGGGAAGTGGCAATGCAGCCTTTTTTTCATTTGGTCCTTTATTGCCGGGTATAGCCACTCAGCTTGGTTTGCCGGTTTTTTCATTGATACTTCCTTTGCAGTTGGCGGCAAGCATGGGACGTGCCGCATCTCCTATTGCCGGAGTCATTGTTGCCATTGCCGGGGTAGCCGGTGTGTCATCAGTGGAGTTGGCAAGGCGTAATACATTTCCTTTAATAGGAGGAATTGTTTTCTTGATACTTTATCATCTTATCACTTTCTAAAATTAATCGACAGCTATGTTTACATTGATAAAGAATGCAAATTTATATGCTCCTGCCTATCTTGGTAAAACAGACATTTTGCTATGCGGAGAAAAGATTGTGCATATTTCAAAGACAATTGAACTGAATGAATCATTTTGCCATACTATTGACGTGCAAGGTAAAATTGTTACTCCGGGATTTATAGATCAGCATGTACATATTACTGGTGGAGGAGGGCAACAAGGTTATGCCTCATTAGTCCCCGAGGTGACTATGAGCGAACTGGTGGCATGTGGTACTACTACTGTATTGGGTATGCTTGGTACTGATGGATTTGCCAAAGAACTTACTACGCTTTATGCCAAGGCCAAAGCTATTGACGATGACGGATTGTCGGCTTATATGCTGACAAGTTATTACGGATTGCCTACCAAAACATTGATGAATAGTGTGGCTGACGATCTTATCTTCATAGATAAAGTTATTGGCTGTAAGCTGGCGATGAGTGATGACCGTAGTCCGTTTCCGACAGAGCAAGAGATATTACGTATTATACATCAGGTACGTTTAGGGGGATTTACATCTGGTAAAGGAGGAATTCTCCACATTCATTTGGGAGCACTTCCGGAAGGTATTGAGCCCTTACTCAATATTGCTCGTCACTATCCTACACTGATATCTTATCTGTCTCCTACTCATCTGATACGTACTGAAGCTCTTTTTATGCAGGCTGTAGAATTTGGTAAATTAGGTGGAATGATTGATTTTTCGACTGGTGGCTCAAAGTTTGATACTCCCCATCGTTGTGTGATACGTGCATTGCGAGCTGGTGTCCCCCTTGATCGCATTACTTTTTCTAGTGATGGCCATGGTGGCGTACGCAGAGTGAATCCTGAAACTGGAGAAATAACTTATCGTCCTGCTCCTTTGAATTTAAATTTCAAGGAGGTAGTTGCATTAGTCAATGAGGAGGGGGTACCATTGGAACAGGCGATTACATTGATAACATCCAATCCGGCTCGTAATCTGAAATTACGAGCTAAAGGTATTGTGGCACAAGGAGCAGATGCAGACTTGTGTTTTTTGGCGGAAGATTTGCAGCTTACAGATGTCATTGCCCGTGGTAAATTTGTAATGCAAGATGGTACAATAGTAAAGAAGGGAAGGTACGAATTATGAAGAAGCTGATTATATTTTATATTGGATTCCTCTGTATTTGTTTATCTGCAATAGCGAAACAGACTTTGGAAAGGCCAAGAGGTGAACATTTCTTCACTTATAGTCAATACCCTCCTTTTGCCGATCGCCCGGTAGATGTACATTATTATATACCTTCCCAGGGGGATATTAAACAAATGCCTATTGTATTTGTCTTTGAAGGAGGAGACCGCGGCTATCGTTATCTTTTGGACGGTTGGAAAGAAGAAGCGGAGAGAAAGGGTTTTATGCTTTTTATACCTCACTTTGATTTGAAATCTTATCCTTTGGCAGACTATCAGGAGGTGGGGGTGATGAATGCTGCCCATACAGTAGCTAATGCTCCCGAAAAAATTACACCAGTGTTGGTTGATAAACTATTTGAATATGTGCGTCAATTTACGGGAAGCATGCGCAAAGGATATATGATTTATGGTCATTCTGCTGGTGGGCAATTCGTACAGCGTTTCATGCTTTTTCACGATAGTCCTTATGTGGAAAAAGCTATTATAAGTTCTCCCGGTTGGTATACTTTTCCTGATTTGGCCCAGACATATCCTTATGGTACGGCTGGTATCCCCTATATTTCATCTGAACAGATAAAAAAATACTTGTCAAAACCTATCATACTACAGCTGGCTTTGGGAGATACGATACGTGAGTCTTTTCTACGCAAGACTCCTGAAGCTGAACGACAAGGACGAAACCGTATGGAGCGTGGGCGTAGTTTCTGGCTTTATATTCACCAGTTGGCTGCATCCCGTGGTTGGGAATGCCATTGGCGCAAGATAGAAGAGTGCGGCATCGGGCATGAGGCTGTCCCTATGGGGAAACAAGCTGTGCCATTATTGACGACAGATTCTTTACGGGTACTTTTTATAGGTAACAGCTATACTTTTTTTAATCGTTTGCCATGGCAAGTCCAATCGTTAGCATCCTCATGTGGAAAAAAAATATCAGTGCGCCAGGTTGCTAACCCTGGTTGGTACTTGAGACAGCATGCAGCCAATACGCAAACATTAGAGGCGATTCGTGAAGGAGGATGGGATTATATGGTGATGCAGGAACAGAGCAAGGCACCTACTCGTGAAAAGGAATGGGTAAAGAAGAATGTATTCCATCCTGCGGCGCAGTTAGATAGTTTACGCCGTCTTTATGCCCCAAAAGGAAAAAGTGTCTGTTATATGACATGGGGGCGTAATAATGATACTTATGAAGGAATGCAGCAGCAACTTACGGAAAACTATTTGGAAATGGCTGATGTCCTTGATGCTTATTGTGCTCCTGTGGGTGAGGCATGGAGACGTGTACGTAGAGAGTGTCCAAGTTTGCAGTTGTATAATTCTGATGGCAGCCACCCTAGTCCTGCAGGCAGTTATCTGGCGGCTTGTGTCTTTTATGCAATTTTTTTTGGTGAGCCTTTTAGCAGCGATTATTATGCAGGTCTACCGTCTGAAACGGCTCTTTATTTACAGAGGATAGCACAAGAAGTGGTATTAGCTAATCTTGTGTTATGGAATAGAAATCAGTCGAAGCAACCTGCCGGAGTAACTGCAAGTTTCTATCCTGACCCCAAATTTGACCGTGAGACACCTACTCTAAGTAAACCTTACGGTAGCGGATTGGCATCGGTTGATGAGATAAAGGACTATTTACAACAATTGGTTGTACGTTCTCCGGGTTTGGCATATATGGAGAATATTGGTGTTACCAAACAAGGACGTACCATTCCGGTACTTTATTTGGGTACTCCCGACAAGAAGAAGGTAAGGGTATGGATTCAAGCGGCACTGCATGGTAACGAGCCGGCAGGTGCTGAGGCTGTATGCATGCTTGTCCGTTACTTACTTTGTGAAAAAGAAGGACGTGAATTGCTGAATCATATAGCTGTGGCTTTGGTTCCTATAGCCAATGTTGATGGTTATGCCATTCAGCAACGTCGTTCAGCCGATGGTTACGATTTGAATCGCGATCAGAGCAAATTAGAGGATGCTGTCACTTTGCTGTTGAAGCAGTCCTATCAGCAATGGAATCCGGACGTAGCTCTTGATATTCATGAATATACACCTTTACGTCGTGAGTTTAACTTATTACGTGGAGTGCCGACAGCAAATGCTGCTGATGTACTTTTTTTACCTACAGGACATCTTAATGCGCCTTTAGCTTTACGTACGCTGTCTGAAGAACTTTTTCGTCGTGAGGCAGAGGTCGTTTTAAATAGTGCCGGTTATGCTTCCGGTTTCTACTTTACTCCTCGTGTGGCAGATGGTTCCCTTGTTCTTGTAAAAGGTGCCAAAAGTCCGCAGTCCAGTTCTACTTTTCAAGCATTGACGGGGGCTGTATCGCTTTTTGTCGAAATAAGAGGTATTGGATTGGGACCGGAGTGTTTTGCACGTCGTAGTGAGTGCGGTTTCTTGGTGGCACGGCAAACGTTGGTTACTGCTGCGCAACATCGTGCTTCAATTAAACGTAAGATAGAACAAGCCAGGAAGCGCACCTTGAAAGCTACTGAACCGATATATGTTACTTTCACTTCGGATACTGTACGTCATGTAGTCTCTTTTATCGATTATAAGGCCAATGAACTGTTTAAGACTGAACTGCCAACCCTTGATGCCATGCAGGCAACACCTCAATTGATGCGTACTCGCCCTAAGGCTTATCTGCTCGATGCTCCCTGTACAGAAGCAGTATGTAAGCTTCGAGCGTTGGGTGTACACATTGAGCAAGTTACCCGTGTACAAAAAGCAAAAGTTGAGCGTTACAAAGTAACCCGTCTGTATCGTGCAGAGAAGGAATGGGAGGGGATTCATCCGGTAAATGTAGAAACGGATGTCTATGAAGATAATGTAGAACTTCCAATAGGTAGTTGGTTGGTACCTTTGGCACAACCTTTAGGAAATTTGGTTGCCACGTTGCTTGAACCGGAGTCTGTCTGTGGTTTCGTAAACTTCTGTGTTATTCCGGCTGAGGAAGGAAAGGGACTGTTTGTCAGTAGACTTATAAAATAAGAATTGGATATATAAAATTAAATTCGGTAATGACTATGAAACTAAAAAAAACGCTACAGATTATACTTGCTTTATGTTTAGGCCTATGGATGATTTCATGCCAGCAGGAACATATCAAGTTGACCTCTCCAAATGGAAAACTTTCTTTAGAGTTTACACTTGATGAAGAAGGTGCTCCCCGATATTGTTTAAGACATGCGGGGAAGAATATTTTACTTCCTTCACGTCTGGGATTGGTTTTGAAGGATGCGCCAGATCTTTTGACTGGTTTCGTTCTAAAAGAGGTTAAGCATGATTCGCATAATGATGTGTGGCAACCAGTATGGGGGGAAGAGGCTGAAATTGTAAATCATTATAATGAATTGAGGGTATGCCTCAAGGAAGAAACATCGTTGGAGCGGGAACTGAATATTATTTTTCGTCTTTTTGATGATGGGATGGGATTCCGGTATGAGTTCCCGCGCCAGCAACAGCTACAAGAGTTTCTTATTGATGACGAAGTGACTGAATTCGTTTTTCCTGCAGATTATGATGCTTGGAGTATTCCAGTGAAAGGAGTTCGTTTTTACGAGGCCTTATTTGAGAAAAAAACTCTTAGTAAGATGGGATGGGTAAGCACTCCGGTGACGATTGAGACAACAGATAGCCTTTATTTGGCTATTCATGAAGCAAATCTTACAGATTATGCTGCCATGAACTTGAAGCCGGTTGAACAAGTTGAAGATAATAAAACGGTTACATTACGTGCGGCTCTTACACCTTGGAGTACAGGTGAGAAAGTACGTGTTACCGATACCCGTGTATCTCCTTGGCGTACAATGATAGTGGCTGAATCTGCCGGTGATTTGCTTCTTTCCCGTCTCATGTTAAATCTTAATGAACCTTGTCGTATAACCGATACTTCCTGGATACAACCTATGCGCTATATTGGAATTTGGTGGACTTATCACATGAAGCATAACACCTGGCATGCCGGTCCCCATCATGGGGCCACAACAGAGAATACAATGCGTCACATCGATTTTGCTGCTGCCAATAACCTGGGAGGTGTACTGGTGGAAGGGTGGAATGAAGACTGGGCTACTTGGAAGTTTAGTTTCACAAAACCTTATACCGATTTTGATATACAACGTATTACTGATTATGGGCGTAGCAAAGGAGTAGCTTTGATAGGACATCATGAAACTGGCGGTAATGTTTCCAATTATGAAAATCAGATGGAAGATGGTTTCAAGTTCTATGAGAAATATGGTGTGCATCAAGTAAAAACGGGTTATGTGGGCGATTTGCTTGATGGGAAAGAATATCATAGCAGTCAGTTTGGTGTACTTCATTATCGCAAGGTAATAGAGGCTGCTGCCCGTCACCGTATCTGTATTGATAATCATGAACCGGTGATTCCTACAGGTTTGCAGCGTACTTTTCCTAATCTGATGACACAAGAGGGAGTACGTGGACAAGAATGGGACGCTTGGGATGTAGATGGTGGAAATCCTCCCTCTCATACCGTAATATTGCCTTTCACTCGTGGGTTGGCAGGCCCGATGGACTTTACACCGGTGACTTTTCGGTTTGTTAACGATGTAATGCCACAGACACGTGTACATACCACACTGGCCAAACAATTGGCGCTGTTTGTGGTGCTCTATTCACCGTTACAAATGGCTTCGGATGAAATAGAGAATTACGAGGCTAATCCGGAACCTTTTAATTTTATAGTATCTTGTCCTACAGATTGGAGCAGAACAGTGGTGCCGGAAGCATGCATTGGCAGTTATGTTACTATTGCCCGTTGTGATAAAGGAGAGGGATGCTGGTATATAGGCAGTATCACGGGAGATGAGGAACGAACGGCTAATATCAGTCTGTCTTTTCTCGATACAGATAAAAGATATCTGGCTACTATTTATCGTGATGCTCCTGAGGCCGATTATGAGACATGTCCTGCTGCTATACTTATAGAAGAGCGCGAAGTGACTTATAGTGATACCCTCACCATTCGGCAAGCACGTAGTGGAGGAACTGCCGTACGTCTGTGTCCTATAAAAGACAGTTGAGCCGGAGGTATATTGGGGCAGAGTTGTTTATATTTTCTCTCTCAAGTATTCGTAAAAGCTATATTGCGACCGTACCTTCTCCTTTTGCGGTCGCGACGACTTCCAGCGGTTTCGCAACCGGTCGTCCACAAAGCAGGCTTTCCGTTTGTCCGACAGTTGTATGGATAGCATATCGATGAGCTCTTGCTTCAAGTCCGGGTCCAGAATGGGGGTGACGGCTTCGATACGGCGGTACAAGTTACGCCGCATCCAGTCCGGCGAGCCGAGGAAGAGCTTGGGTGCGCCGCCGTTGCCGAAGTACCACACACGGGCATGTTCCAGAAAGGTATCCACGATGCGTGTCACGCGGATGTTGTGGCTGTACTCCTGCCCGGGGATGAGGCAGCAGATGCCGCGGACAATGAGGTCTATCTCTACACCGGCTTGCGAGGCTTCGTAGAGGCGGTCTATCATGGCGGGGTCTTGCAGGGCATTCATTTTTAGGATAATCCGTCCTTGCTTGCCTTGCCGGGTCAGTTCTATTTCGTGATTGATGAGGCGGTTCAGTTCAGGAATCAGGTTGAAGCGGGCCACAAGCAGGCGGTGGAACACTGGATTTTCCTTTCCCTGCAGAGTACGGAACAAGTTGTGCAGGTCGTTTACAATCACCGGGTTGCAGGTGAATAGTCCGCTGTCCGCATAGAGGGTGGCGGTCTTTTCGTTGAAGTTGCCGGTACTGATGTAGGCGTAGCTTGTCAGTTTGCGCCCTTCCTTGTCGCGGCGTAGCACGAGGGCTACTTTGGCATGTACCTTTAGTCCTGGTATGCTGAAAATGATGTTGATGCCGGCGGCTTTCATCATCTCGGCGGTGGCGAGGTTGTTTTCTTCGTCGAAGCGGGCTTTCAGTTCCACAAAGACGGTGACTTTCTTTCCGTTCTGTGCGGCGGCTATTAGGGTGTTGATGACGGTGGAGTTCTCTGCCACGCGATACTGGGTCACCATGATTTCACGCACGGTGGGTTCGTGGACGGCTTCATATAGAAAATGGATGAAGTGGTCGAAGGAGTGGTAGGGATAATGCAGCAGCAGGTCCTTCTTCTCCACATAGCGGAAGATGGATTCGCGTTCGTCCAGGCAGGTCAGCTTCATGGGCTGGGGGTTCTTGATGGGACGTACGCTTTGGTTGGGATTAGGCAGATGCCGCAAATCCTCCATGTTGAGGTGCTTGTCTCCCGGCACCAGCTCCCGGCGGTCTATGCGGTAGGCATCTACCAGAAAGTCGAGGAAGTCCTGGGGCATGGCGCGGTCGTATACAAAACGGCACACGGCGCCTATCTTGCGTTTCTTTACCTTCTTCTTCACCTGCTCGATGATTTCGGAGGTATTGGCGGCATCGTCTATCAGAATATCCGCATCGCGTGAAATCTTGATGCAATAACTGCTGTCCACTTCATAACCGGGGAAGATGGTATCCAGATTGGCCTTGATGATGTCTTCAATGAACATCAGATAATAGTCTTTCCCCACCTTGGGCAGCTGGATGAAGCGCGGCACTTTGCTGTACGGCAGTTTCATCACGAAATACTGGATGCGGTTTGGAGAACTGGCGGGAGCTCCTTTCAGATGAAGCCGTACGGCTAGATAGAGACGGTTGTCGCGCAGGAATGAAATCACCTTGTCCTTGCTTACGGGCACCGGGGCCAGATAGGGGAATATCTCTTCGCGGAAGAAGCTGCGCACAAAGTCGCGGTGAAACGGTTCTACGTTGCGGCTTTGATAGAATATGATGTGATGTTTCCGCAGGGCGGGCAGTATCTTCTGTTCGTAGATGCGGATACGTTCCTCCAGTTGGCGATTGACTTCTTGGTTGATTTCATCTACCAGTTCGGCGGCAGACTGCATAGTCTCTTCATCGCTTTGCGAGGCTCCGGTGGCTATGGCCTTATGGTCGGCTACGCGTATCTTGTAGAATTCTTCCAGATTGGAAGAGTATATAGAAATAAAGTTGATGCGTTCGTATAGCGGCAATGTCTCGTCTTCCGCTTCCAGCAGTACGCGGTAGTTGAAGGAAAGCCAGCTGATGTCACGTTTGAAATATCTGTTGTCCATGGTGTTAAGGTGTTAATGTGGCATATTAGCACATTACCACATTGTATTCTTCCCAAATATAATTACCTTTGTCTTAATAAACAAAGGAAAGATGACAAAAGTTGGTTTATTATCGGATACGCATGGCTACTGGGATGAAAAGTACCTGCAATATTTTGAGGGCTGTGACGAAATATGGCATGCCGGTGACATCGGTTCGCTGGAAGTGGCACAGAAGCTGGCGGCTTTCCGTCCCTTCCGTGCCGTGTATGGCAATATTGACGGGCAGGAGATACGGCAGCTCTATCCGCAGATTCTCTGTTTCACGGTGGATGGGGCGGAGGTGCTGATGAAGCATATCGGCGGTTATCCCGGCAACTACGACCCTTCCATCAAGGGCAGCATTCTGGTGCGTCCCCCAAAGCTGTTCATCAGCGGGCACTCGCATATACTGAAGGTGAAGTATGACAAGACGTTGGATGTACTCCACATCAATCCGGGCGCTGCGGGCATTCAAGGTTTCCATAAGGTGCGTACGATGGTACGCTTTGCGGTTGATGGGGGAACGTTTAAAGATTTGGAGGTGATAGAACTTGCTGACCGATGATGTAATTTGTTTATTTACAATGGATTGTATTTACCGATTGTTTACGCTATAGTGTAAAAGCCGTTACATGCTAATGTAAAGGTCGTTACGCTATTTGGTAAAGGTCGTTACACTATTTGGTAAAGGTCGTTACACGCTGAGATAAAGACCGTTTCATCAAGGGGTGACGGCCGTTACGCACTGAAGTAAGCAAAACAATGTACCGGAGTAAGCAAAGCAATGAAGTAAAAAGATGAAACCAAGCCTTCACTTAATCGAATTTTTCCATTATCTTTGTACCCGAATAGCAAGTAGAGCCGTGGGGCATCGTCCTCCTTCTTATTTTATTCTCCATTTTGAAGTATCACCGAAAAAGAACTGAAATATGAAAGGAATTATTCTTGCAGGTGGCAGTGCCACTCGTCTCTATCCGTTGTCCAAGGCTATCTCCAAGCAGATAATGCCCGTCTACGACAAGCCGATGATATACTACCCGCTCTCTACACTGATGTTGGCGGGAATTCGCGAAGTGCTTATCATCTCTACTCCACGTGACTTACCCATGTTCCGCGAGCTGCTGGGAACCGGCGAAGAACTCGGCATGTCCTTTTCCTATAAGATACAAGAGAATCCCAACGGATTGGCACAAGCCTTTGTGCTGGGTGCAGAGTTCTTGGACGGCGGACCGGGCTGCCTCATCCTGGGCGACAACATGTTCTACGGTCAAGGCTTCTCCGCCATGCTGAAGCGTGCCGCTTCCATAGACAAGGGTGCCTGCATCTTCGGTTATTACGTCAAGGACCCCCGTGCCTACGGTGTAGTGGAGTTTGATGCCAACGGCAAAGCCGTCTCGCTGGAAGAAAAGCCTGCCAACCCTAAAAGCAACTATGCCGTCCCCGGACTGTACTTCTACGACTCCACCGTGACAGAGAAAGCTGCCTCCTTGAAGCCCTCTGCCCGCGGCGAATACGAAATTACCGACCTCAACCGTCTCTATCTGGACGAGGGCACGCTGAAAGTGGAGCTTTTCGGTCGCGGTTTTGCCTGGCTCGACACCGGCAACTGCGACAGCCTGCTGGAAGCCAGCAATTTTGTCGCCACCATCCAGAACCGTCAAGGCTTCCGCGTGAGCTGTATCGAAGAGATTGCCTGGCGCAAGGGCTGGATAGATGTAGACCGCCTGTATCGCTTGGGTGAACAGCTTGGCAAGACCGAATATGGCAAATACCTGATGGAACTGGCTGAATCGAAGCGATGAACTCTTTGTTCCCCAAAAAGAGAAGGAGAATAGTTCTCCTATAAAGGCCCGCTGACTTTAATTTTTAATTTATAATTTTAAATTCTCATGAAGACTTATCTCGTAACCGGTGCCGCCGGTTTTATCGGCGCCAACTATATTAAATACATCCTGGCAAAACATAATGATATTAAAGTGGTGATACTGGATGCCTTGACCTACGCAGGCAATCTGGGCACCATTGCCAATGACATTGACGATGAACGTTGCTTTTTTGTAAAAGGTGACATCTGCGACCGCGTGCTTGCCGACGAACTGTTTGCCAAGTATAAATTCGATTACGTAGTGAATTTTGCTGCCGAGAGCCACGTAGACCGTAGCATAGAGAATCCCCAGCTTTTCCTGATGACCAACATCCTGGGTACACAAAACCTGCTCGATGCCGCCCGCCGTGCCTGGGTCACGGGTAAGGACGAGTCCGGTTATCCCACTTGGCGCAAAGGCGTTCGTTACCATCAAGTGTCTACCGACGAAGTTTACGGCTCACTTGGTGCCGAAGGCTACTTCACAGAGCAAACCCCGCTCTGCCCGCACAGCCCTTACAGCGCCAGCAAGACGAGTGCCGATATGGTAGTGATGGCCTATCACGACACCTATAAGATGCCCGTCACTATCACCCGCTGTTCCAACAACTACGGTCCTTATCACTTCCCCGAAAAGCTGATTCCGCTTATCATCAAGAATATTCTCGAAGGCAAGAACCTCCCCGTCTATGGCGACGGCAGTAACGTGCGTGACTGGCTCTACGTGGAAGACCACTGCAAAGCTATCGACCTGGTTGTCCGCGAGGGTGTGGAAGGCGAAGTCTACAACGTAGGCGGTCACAACGAAAAGACCAATCTTGAAATCGTGAAGCTGACTATTGCCACCGTCCGCCGCTTGATGGAGGAAGAACCCCGTTACCGTGCAGTGCTGAAGAAACAAGTAAAAGCCGCCGACGGCACGATTGACATCAGCTGGATAAACGAAGACCTTATCACCTTCGTCAAAGACCGCCTAGGTCATGACCAGCGTTATGCCATCGACCCCACAAAGATTACCAATGCCCTGGGCTGGTATCCGGAGACGAAGTTCGAGGTCGGCATCGTCAAGACCATTGAATGGTACCTGAACAACCAGCCGTGGGTGGAAGAAGTGACCAGCGGTGACTATCAGAAGTATTACGAACAGATGTATGGAGGTAGGGGTTAAGGTTTAGGGATTAGGGTCTAACCGCTAATCCTTAACCCCTAACCTCTCAATTCAGCGCCACCGCTAACAGTAATCCTAAGAACAGCATATTGCGCGACGTCTCGCCCAGTATGCTGTTCAGCTTTTTACCGCTACCTATCTGTATCATTTTGCGCCACGTCAGTGCGTGCATATAGAGATAGACGCAGGGAGCCCAGATAAATTCCAGCGGAGTCAGCTTGCCCGTGTGGACAAACCAGAAGCAGAGCAGCACGGCGGCGATGCCCAGTGCCAGATACATATTCTCACCGAACTTCTTGCCGTAGCGTACCACCAGCGTACACTTGCCGCTCACGACATCCTGCTCGCGGTCGCGATAGTTGTTCACCATCAGCAAGGTGTCTATGGCGAGGCCACTGACGAGCGACAGCACCACCACATCCATATTCAGCGTATAGGCCTGCACGTAGTAGGTGCCGCATACGGGCACGAAGCCGAAGAACACCAGCACCAGTACGTCGCCCCAGCCCCGATAGGAGAGCAGCGTGGTATAGAGGAAAGCAAACAGTATGCACACCACGCCCAGCACCACCAGTTCCCAGCCTCCGTGGGGCAGCTGCCCCCAGACGGTGAACAGCACTGCCAGCCCTGCCAGGCACGACAGTGTCAGTGCGATGCCGATGCCGGTTTTCATGGCTGCCGGCGTAATCCAACCTTCGGCGCAGGCGCGCTGCGGCCCCAGCCGGTCTTCCCGACGGTCGGTCCCTTTCTGGAAGTCGAAGAGGTCGTTGATAAAGTTGGCGGCAATCTGCATGCCGCAGGCAAAGAGGGCGCACAGCAGGGCGGGTGCGGTCTTGAACTGTCCGTCGCTGAAGGCAAGGGCACTGCCCAGCAATACCGGGATGATGGCTCCCGTCAACGTCTTGGGGCGGGCGGCGAGAAACCATGCGTAGGGTGAATTCTGTTTAATCTCGTTCATCGTAGTTCCAATTTAGTTCGGCATCTGCCAGCAAAAATACTGAAAATCCCTATATTTGTACCCACTTATGATGAAGAAGTTAGTCTACATATCCATTCTTTCTCTGCTGCTCTTGTCTTCCTGCCGTTCCAAGCGGATGATTACCGTGTCGTTGCCGCAGTCAGTCATGCAGGCAGACAGCACGCAGCTTGGCGATACTATCGGGTTGCCTGCCCGCCTTTCGCCGATGTTCACCTTTGACCAGTCTGATTTGCGTAATGTCCGCCGCCAGCCGGCGAAGGGCGAGGTAAAGAAACAGCAGATAAAGAAAACGGCACCGGTACAAAAGGTAATTGTGCAGCGAGGTACAAGAATCACATCGAAAACCACCCACGTAGGCTCGGCCTATAAGGGCGTCAGCCGCATTAAGACGTACGACTTCACGCATCGCGACGTGCCTGCCGCCTTCGAGGGCTTCCGCATCGCCTTTGTCTCCGACCTGCACTACAAAAGCCTGCTGAAGGAGGAGGGATTGAAGGACCTGGTCCGCCTGCTCATAGACCAGAAGGCCGACGTGCTGCTGATTGGCGGTGACTTTCACGAAGGCTGCCAGTACGTGCCGCCCGTCATGGCTGCCCTGGCGCAAGTGAAGACGCCGTTGGGCACCTATGCCGTGCTTGGCAACAATGACTACGAGGCTTGCTATGACGACATCGTGCGCGAAATGAGGCATTATGGCATGCATCTGCTGGAGCATAAAGTGGACACCCTGCGGCGTGGCGGCGAGCGGATTCTTGTGGCGGGCGTGCGCAATCCTTTCGACTTGGCCAAGAACGGCACATCGCCCACACTCGGCCTTTCGCCCGACGATTTCGTAATCTTGCTGACGCATACGCCGGACTATGCCGAGGACGTCCCGGTGACAAACTCCGACCTCATCCTGGCCGGACACACGCATGGCGGGCAGGTGACGCTGTTCGGGCTTTATGCACCGATAGTCCCCTCGCACTACGGGCAGCGGTTCCTCTCCGGGCTGAAGTACAACTCAAAGAACATCCCGATGATTGTCACCAACGGCATCGGCACTTCGCAGAAGGCCATCCGCATGTTTGCCCCCGCAGAGGTGGTGATGATTGTGCTGCACCGGCTGACGGACTGATTTATTCTTCGGGCATCAGCACCACTCCCAGTTTCTTCTTGCCATCCATCTTTACCACCATCGGCTGGTGGAAATGTACATGCCGCAGGTACTTCGTCTCGTGTACGGCAGGCTGTGCATTCAGGAATTCCTGGTTGTATACGCCGTCATTCATAAAGGCGTTGATGGTAAAGTATCCCACTCCAAAGGAGGTCAGGTTCTGGAAGAAGTGGGTTCCCTGGCTGGGGTCTACCCGGTAGTTGGTCAGTCCGGCTTCCACTATCACGCGGGCAGCGCTGATGTGCGGCCACTTCACGGGGATGCCGAGCCAGGTGTCACTGCTACCCCAGCGTCCGGGACCTACAAGGACATAGTTGCGGCCTTCGTCCAGGAACTGCTGGTTCAGCTTCTCTATCTCCCAGGCAATCTCCTGGTTGTGGGAGGCACTATAGTCGTCTGTCTTCACATAGATAATGTCATGTATCTCGTTCATGATGCCATGTCCCAATGAGTTGTTGGAACGGAGCAGTACCTGGTTGTCTGGAATAGCGGTAAGGTCTTCATCCAGCATCTCCTTGGTGTCGACTATCGGGCGGATTTGCAGCAGGTAGAAGGTGCCGGTTTTGTCCTTCTCGCGGCTCATGGTGGCGGCAAACTCTATCTCTACGGGACGGCGCATCTCCTGCTCTCCGTATTTCAAAGCCAGTTGCAGGATGCGTGGCAGGGGGAATACGTCGTGTTGCAGGATGTTGGCAAAGGTAATGACTTTGCGTCCGCCGGGATAAAGCCCGTCGCGGATAATCTGGTCGTAAGGGTCGTAGGTAGAGGCTATGTAGTTCAGTGCTCCGTCCTTTTCCGCTTCTTTGACGTGCAGTTTCAGCAGGTTGAAGCCGTCGTCGATGGAGAAGTCGTGACCGGCATTGCGCAGGTCGAGGGCATAGAAGCGGGTCTGAGTCTCTTTGAGGGCAATCTCCATTTCGCTGGTTTGCAGCACCTGGTTGGGGTGATAGGGCGAGAAGCGGAGCGTCATGCCACCGTCCACGATGTATTTACCTAAACCGAGCGCCAGATTGACGATACCTTCTTCCGCCTTCTCGTCGCCGATTGGGTAGTAGTTGAGCGAACGTGCCACGCCGGACATGCTGGGGTAGTAGCGGTCACCATACTGGTTGCCCACTACCTCTTGCAGGATGACAGCCATCTTTTCCTGGTCGATAACGTTGCTCGTTGCCTGCATGTATGCCTTCGAGTCGCGGAAGTAGACCGAAGCATATACTCCCTTGATGGCATCGCTCAGCATGCGCAGCATCTCGTACTTGTCGTCCAGATAGGGAATCATGTAGGTGTTGTAGATGCCGGCGAAGGGTTGGTAGTGCGAGTCTTCCAACAACGAGGACGAACGGATGGCAAGCGGCGACTTCACCACGTCGAAGAAGGTGAAGAAGTCCTCCACCAGGCGGTCGGGCAGCTTTGCTTTGAGGAAGTAGCGCAGGATGACGTCATCGTCGGCATCGGACAAGGCTATCTGATACAGATTGTTGGTATCCATAAACTCGTCGAACACATCGGTACAGAGCACGATGGTCTTGGGGATGGCGACACGGGCATTCTCAAACTCTTCGAACTCGGGGTGATGCTTCACCAGGTTGTCGATGAAAGCCAGTCCGCGCCCCTTGCCTCCCAGCGAACCGTCGCCAATACGGGCAAAGTTGGAGTATCGGTCAAAGCGGTCGCGCCTGAAGACTGCCACTACTCCCTGGTTTTTCATCTTGCGGTATTTCACGATAGCCTCGAAGATAATTTTACGGTGGGCATCCACGTCTTGCAAGCTATTCCAGGTGATGGGCCGCAGGAACTCTGCCACGGGAAACATGGCACGCGAGTAGAGCCAGCGGCTGACGTGGTTGCGGCTGATGTGGTAAAGGAATGATTCTGCCGGAACAGCAAAAAGAATGTTCTGCAGCTCTTTGAGATTCTTTACGCGGGCAATCTCTTCCAGCGTGTCCGGGTTGCGGAAGATAAAGTCGCCGAAGCCGAAATTGTCTGATACAATACGGCGCAGGTCCACATCCATCTTTTTGGAATTCTTGTCGATGAAGGCGGCATCGTATTTGGCTGCATACGCTACGTTGTCCGATTCGCTGGACTGTATGATAAGGGGTACAAACGGGTCTTCCTTGCGGATGGCGGCACAGAGCTTGATACCGGCCAGTCCGTCCTTCTCGCCCCGTTCTACGCGGGGGAAGCGTACGTCGGTGATGACACCTAATATATTATTCTTATATTTTTGGTAGATGCCAAAGGCTTCTTCATAGGTACGTGCCAGTACAATTTTGGGACGTCCCCTCATGCGCAGTGTGCGCTGGTGGGCATTCAGTGCTTCAGTAGAGAATTCCTGGCTCTGCTTCAATACGAATTTATACAGATTGGGCAGGATGGAGGAGTAAAAGCGGATGCCGTCTTCCACCAGCAGGATGAGCTGCACACCCACTTCGTTGACGTCGTGCTCCAGGTTCATCTTGTCCTCTATCAGCTTGATGATGGAAACCAGCAAGTCGGTGTTTCCCAGCCAGCAGAACACATACTCAAAGGGACTGAGGTCTTCATTGGCAATACGCTTGGTGATGCCGTGGCTGAAAGGGGTAAGTATCACCATCGGAATCTGTTCATACAGGTTTTTGATGTATCGTGCCACGTCGAAGCTGTCGTTGTCTCCCGTGCCCGGCATGCAGATGATGAGGTCGAAAGAGATGGAGGACAGCTGTGTCAGCGCCTCCTCGCAAGTGGAAACCTGCGTGAAACGGGGAGGGTAGCGCAAGGAGAGCGAAGTGTATTCATTGAATATCTTTTCGTCGATGCGGCCGTCATCTTCCAGCATGAAAGCATCGTAAGGATTGGCTATCAGAAGGACGTTGAAAATGCGCCGTGTCATGAGGTTGGCAAACTGTGTGTCCTTGAAATAGAGCTGGTTTAATTTGAACTTACTGAGCATGGCTTCTCATGATTTGTTGGTTTCGGAAGGCAAAAGTAATAGAAATCGAACCTATTCGGATAGTTTTTCGACCGTTTTTTTTATATTTATGCGTAATATTGCATCCGAAAAACAATATATGACCTATGTCTGCTCCATATCCGTTTCCATATAAATCCGTTGCATGTACATTTTTGCTGTTATGGGTGTTCGTTTTTTTGTTCGCTGACTTGTTTGCCGGTTCATTCCGCACCTTGGGTATCAAGGAGGGATTGGGCAGTCGGCAAGTATTCCAGATAAACAAGGATTCAGCCGGATTTGTCTGGGTGTATACTCATGTCGGGATAGATCGTTATGACGGGAATGAAATCAAGCATTACAAGCTGGACGGAATGGTTGATTCCAGGGACAATATCCAGTCTTCCACTACCATGATGTGTGATAAGGAGGGTATTGTCTGGGTTGCATTGAAGAATGGAAAAATCTATGCATACAACAAACTGACGGACTCTTTCCAATTGCGTGTGGACTTGGCTGATTACCTGCCTTCTCCGGTATTGTATAATATGCTGTTTGATGACGAAAACCGTTTGTGGTTGTGTATGTCGAAGGGGCTTTATTCTTGGGAAGAAAGTGCAGGACTGTCTTTTGCCGGATTGAAGGGGCAATCTGTCCGTTGCATGGTCCAAATGGAAGATGAAGTGTTTTTTGCAGGCACCGACAAGGGTGTCTTCCGGCTGACGAAGGCAGGAGCGGCAGGTTCTTCGTCTTTTGAGACGAGGCCGGTTGACCTGCATACAGAGATGCATGTGGAATCGCTCTATGTCTTCGGAGCGAAGCTGTTCATCGGTACCTTTTCAAACGGCGTATTTGTGCTTGACGGTCCCGAAGGGCAAATACATTCCTTGAATGACCGGATTCCTCATGTACCTATCCGTTCGTTTGCAAGGACAAAGGATAATTTGCTGCTGGTGGGAGCCGACGGTGCAGGTGTTTTTTGCATGGATGTCGCTACTGGAGAACTTTTGAACCATTATATGAATAACGGGGATGATGACAAAAGCTTGAGTGGTAATACGGTATCCGATATTTGTGTGGATGAATCCGGAGTTGTATGGATTGGCACTTCTACGAATGGCATCAGCTATCTGGATCCGGAGATGCCGGATGTCTATAGAATCAGGCACGAACGCAATAATGATAATTCCCTGAAGTCAGACCATGTAAATGTGATGTTTCAGGACTCGGAGGGAGATTATTGGTATGGTACAAACAACGGCGTCAGCCTCTATCAACCTCGGTCACGCAAATGGACCCACTATCTGGACGGTACGGAATATAGTGGCAAAGTGGTATTGGCGCTTGCCGAAGACTCCGGGGGAAACATCTGGGTAGGTGGCTATGGTATCGGTGTCTATTGTATTCATAAACAGACCGGACGGGTACAGAAGAAAGAGAAAAGAAATGCACATCCGGAGAAGGGAATGGCCACCGACTATGTTTATGCCATTTATGCGGAAGGGGATTATGTCTGGTTCGGTGGTATTGAAGGAGAGTTTACCCGTTACGATATACGGACGGATACTTATACATATTACCCGATTGATTGCATAGGTGACATAAAGCCGGGTAAGGGGGGCTCATTACTGATTGCCGGTTGCAGCGGGTTGGCCGTCTTTGATAAGAAGTCGGGAGACACGCAGTGGCATCAGACGTTTGGAGACATCTCTCTGCATTATCCTGTCCGTTGCCTGATGCAGTCCTCATCCGGCGATACCTGGCTGGCTACAGACGGGGAAGGCCTTATACGTGTTGGGCCGGATGGGAAAGAGGCGCATGCCTATACCGTAGATGACAATCTGGTTTCCAATTCCATCAACAGCCTGCTGGAGGATAACGAAGGGCGTATCTGGTTCAGTACGGAGAAGGAATTGTATTGCTTGGACTGCTCCCGGGATATTATCATCAGTGCCAATGATTTTTTGGATGTCAGCTGGGGATATTACAACCCGAATGCTGCCCTTAAGTTGAAGAATGGATGTCTTGCTTTCGGCACCGCAGAAGGGGTTCTTTCCTTTCTCCCGTCTTTGGACTTGGGGACTCATGCACCCGTTGAGCTGATTCTGACAGACTTTAAACTGCTTTATGAATCGGTCAAAGCGGGAATGAAAGGCTCTCTTTTGCAAACGAATATCAATGATACCCGGAAAATAGATTTGAAGTATAATCAAAACTCCTTCTCTATTTCCTTCTCTGCCATCAACTTTGCAGTCCCGCATCGTATCAGGTATGAGTATAGGCTCGAAAATCACAATGAGGAGTGGGAACACTCCAATTCAGTGCGGAACGTGAGCTATATGAATCTCTCGTCCGGTAAGTATGTATTCCGCTTGCGGGCATTTGATAAGTACACCGGGCAGCAGGTGGGAGAAAGAAGTCTGGACATTGTCATTCATAACCCTTACTGGGTTTCGTGGTGGGCGCTGCTCCTCTATTTCATCTTGTTGTTTGTCTTTGTCTGCATGTTTGTGCAGTATAGGAGGCATAAGGTGAACGAGGGGCGTATAAGGGACAAGATACGTTCCTTTATCAGTATAGCCCATGATATCCGTACACCGGTTACTTTAATAAAGGCTCCGCTGAGCGAGCTCGAAGCGCAGGAGGGACTTCCGGAGCAGGGTAAGAAAACCGTTGCGGTGGCAATGAAGAATGTGGAAAAACTGATGGGAATGATTACTCAACTGCTTGAGTTGCAGAAAACGGAACTGCATGCCGAGGAGTGTCTGAAGGTTTCTCCATACGACATTAAGGCTTATCTGGAGGAAAAGATGGCGGAGTTTCATTTAGCCGCCATGCAGAAGAGCGTCGGGATAGAGTTGGAGGTGGAGCCGGATATGCCCAAGGTTTGGATTGACCGGGAGAAGATGGATCATATCATAGACAATCTGCTCTCCAATGCCTTGAAGTATACAGAGAAGGGAGTCATTCACATACTGGTGAAGACTGCAAGAAAGAAGTGGACTATTGAAGTGAAGGATACGGGTATCGGCATTCCGAAAGAGGAGCAGGGCAATATTTTTCACGAATATTATAGAGCCCAGAATGCCATGAACTTTGAGGAAACCGGTTCGGGTATCGGTCTGATGATTACGCGCCGCATTGTGAAACAGCATCACGGCACCATCTCTTTCAGTAGCGTGGAAGGGCAGGGAACTACGTTTACGGTAACTTTCCCGCAGAGGATAAAGGCGAGCGTGGCGGTGGAAGCGAAGGCTGACGGCCGGGAAGAAGCTCAGGCCGCTACCGGGGCTGTGCATGAAGAAACGGAACGTGCCGGGAAGAATGTCCTTCTTCTGGCGGAGGACGATGCGGATATGAGGGAGTATCTGGTGGACAGCTTGTCTTCCGAATATAAGGTAGTTGCCGTGCCCGACGGCGGAAAGGCATTGGAGACGGCAAGGGAAATCAATCCTGATATCATTATCTCGGACATTGTGATGCCGGTACTGGAAGGTGATGAATTGTGCCGGATTCTGAAGTCATCGGTAGATACAAGCCATATACCTATTATATTACTGACCGCACTGAGTGAGAGGGAAAATATCATCTTCGGACTGGAGGCCGGTGCCAATGACTACATCATCAAGCCTTTCGACTTGTCTGTGCTGAAAGTGCGTATCAGGAATATTCTTCAGAATAGGCAGCATTTGCGCGAAACCGTGTTGGCGATGGATGCGCAGCCCGAAGAGACAGACTATACCAGCCAGTTGGACAAGGAGTTCCTGGACAAGGTTATGAAAGTGATTGAGGAGGAGTTGTCCGATTCGGAATTCTCCATCAATGACTTCTGCCGGATGCTGGGCATGAGCCGCACTTCTGTCTACAATAAGATAAAGACGCTGACCGGGCAGGGACCGAATGACTTCATCCGCATTGTCCGTTTGAACAAGGCAAAAGAGCTGCTGGTTTCCCGGAAATATTCGATAGGGGAAGTGGCGAATATGGTCGGATTTTCTGACCCGAAATATTTCAGTACATGCTTCAAAAAGCAGTTTGGTACCAGTCCCAGCAAAATTTAGAGCCATGAAGACTGCTTTTGAACCACCGCTGACAAGTATTAAACCTTTTTTGTCAGAGAATAAACCCTTGTCTCCCTGATAGTGCGTAATATTGTGGACAGTAAACAATATTAAAAAACGCATATAAAAAATGGAAACGTATTTAGGTCTTGATTTAGGAGGCACGAAGTTGCTGATTGGCGAAATGGATAGCCGTGGCAACATTTTGAGGTATAAGAAATATGACTCCGGTTACTTTAATCAGCAGGCTGCGCTGGAAATCATCAAGTCGTCGCTCGATGATTATATCCGTACCGTGGGCTGGTATGACCAGAAACCGGTAGCGATGGGTGTTGGGCTGATAGGGCGTGTAGATCCCAACGAAGGTGTCTGGCTGCAGATTGACCCGAGCAGGACACAGCGGATTGAGTTGGCAAAGGAACTGTCGGATATATATGGCATGCCTTGCCATATAGACAATGATGTGAAGAGCGCTACAAGAGCCGAACGCGTCTGGGGATTCGGACAAATTTCCAAAAACTTTATATACGTAAATGTAGGTACAGGCATTGCCGTGGGTACGGTGATAAATGGGAGACAAATCCGTGGCAGTCATTTCAATGCCGGCGAAGTGGGACACGTGCGTGTAGGTGTGAACATAGGCATTAAATGCGGTTGTGGACGGATGGACTGTGTGGAGGCGATTGCTGCCGGCATAGGTTTTGACAATTGTGCCCGTCTGCTCCGCAACCAGTATGAGACCGGCCTGCATATTCCGGCTGAAAAAGGGGAACGGGTGATTGTGAGTGAGGTGTTTGCACTTAGTCAGAAAGGTGACCCTCTCTGTACGGTGCTGGTGGAGAATGCAGCTGAGGCGCTTGCCAATCTTATCATGAATCTGGTACGTGTGATTGACCCGGACACGGTGGTGTTGGGTGGAGGCATTGTGGCCGACGGATATATGCACGAGAAGATTCTGGAGAAACTTCATCCTACGACCATGCGTTTTGTCAGCAACGGGGTTGTCATTACGAAACTGAATCCCGGATTTATCGGGCTTCTGGGGGCCGGCGCGGTGGCGATGAATATGTGATTAGGAATTAATGATTAAGAATATGAAAATAACAATAACAAAGAATGAAAAGGAGTTTGACTGCACGGCTGCATGGCGCATCATCGGGCAGATGTTGAATGAACCGGAGAGTGTGATAGGACTTTCGACGGGACGTACTACCGGCAATCTTCATCGGTTGGTGGGAGAAATCTATACTAAATATCCGTTTAAGGTGGATACCGTTACTTTCTTCGGATTGGATGAGGTAACGAATGTGCCGCGCGAATATGCCGGAGCATGCTACACGATGCTGAAAACGGAGTTGATGGATACATTGGGCATCAAGGAAGAGAATTTTTTGATGCTACCTACCATTTCTGGTGATTTTGAACAGTCATGCAGGGATTTCCAGCAGGAAATTGCGAACCGTGGCGGCATTGATTTGCTGATTTTAGGGTTGGGTGAGAACGGACATCTGGGATTCAACCAGCCGGAATCTCCCTTTGGCGGTGAAGCATGGGTGACCCGGATGAATGTGGAACTGGAAGAACGCATCCGTAGAGAAACGGGTACTCCTCCCGATAAAGAGTTGGGAGGGGCTACTTTGGGAATAAAGAACATTATGCAGGCACGCCGGATTGTACTGGTTGCCAAAGGGACTAATAAAGCGGATATTGTCAAGCGGATGCTTGAAGGGCCTGTGACAACAGATGTTCCTGCTTCCATCCTTCAGCTTCATCCCAACTGTGAATTTCTGCTGGATGAGGCGGCGGCAAGCATGCTTAACTGCTAAGTCGCCTTGCAGGCGGCTGATAACTAATTATTTGAATTAATAATCAAAATACTATGACACAACAAGAAAAACAAATAAACTATATGGGGCCATTCATCACGATGGTGTTCTTGTTCTTTATTGTAGGTTTCCTTACGACTGCCAATACTCAGTTTCAGGGTCCTCTGAAAGAAACTTTTCTTTCGGAAGTGGGCGGGTTGAAAAATACTTTTGCTACTTTGATTACTTTCTCCTGGTTCCTTGCTTATCCGGTTTGTGGAGGGGTAGGCTCGTCGTGGATTAGTAAATACGGATATAAAGGAACATTGATGCGTGGATTGCTGGTGATGATTGTGGGGCTTGGTTTGTTCTTTGCCTCTTCCTATTTCACAGTACACTTTCCTGAAGCGAATTGGCATGCAGGAAATAATGTTATCCCTGGAGGGTTCTTGATTTTCTTACTGGGTTCTTTCGTGGTAGGGGCTTCGGCTACCATTCTGCAAGTGGTTATAAATCCTTATCTGACGGCTTGCCATGTCAAGGGTACCCAGTCCATTCAGCGTTTGGCTATAGGCGGTTCTGCCAATTCTGTGGGAACTACGCTTGCTCCTTATTTCGTGACTGGTGTCGTGTTTGGCGGTCTGTCTATGGAGGACATTCAGATTGACCAGCTGATGGTTCCGTTCCTGGCATTGATGGCTGTTATTTCTTTGATTGTATTGTTGTTGATGAAATTGTCTTTGCCCGATATCCAAGGAACCAGGGTAGAGAAGGGAGAAAAGCTGGAAAAAAGTGTATGGTCCTTCCGTCATCTGACATTGGGCGTGGTGGCTATCTTCTTTTATGTAGGAGTGGAAGTCTGTATCGGGGCCAATATCAATCTGTACGCCATCGAGATGGATTATGCTTCTCCGGCACTGATGGCTACGCTCTATTGGGGTGGTATGCTTGTGGGCCGCCTGGTGGGGAGCAGCCTGAGCAGGATTTCTCCCCGCGTGCAGTTGACGGTTACTACGGTATCGGCAGGATTACTCGCCCTACTGGCCATTCTTCTGAATAATCCGTGGCTGCTCACGGCAGTAGGTCTGTTCCATTCCATCATGTGGGGAGCTATCTTTACTTTGTCCGTTGCCCATTTGGGAAAATACACTTCGGTGGCTTCGGGTGTGTTCATGATTGGAGTGGTAGGCGGTGCCATATTGCCCTTGTTGCAAGGAGTGCTTGCCGATGTTCTTGGAGGCTGGAGATGGTCATGGTTCATCGTTCTTTTTGGAGAAACGTTTATGCTGTATTATGCATTGATAGGTTCACGGGTCCGTCAGACCTGCGATAATTTGTAATTAAAGATAGTACTTATGAAAAAAATTAAAATGATGATGGCTGCTGCTTTGGGCGTATTGGTTTCATGCGGTAGCGTTAAGTCGGGAGAAGAGGCCATTGCGGCTTCCCGCGAATCAAAGGTTGTGGTTGCTTATGTCACTTCGTGGAGTGAGGTGATGCCCGACCCGCAGTACATGACGCATATCAACTATGCGTTCGGTCATGTAAACGAGAGCTTTAACGGTGTCAAGATTGATAATGAGGAACGTTTGAGACAGATTGTTGATTTGAGGAAACAGAAGCCGGAGCTGAAAGTGCTGCTTTCCATCGGCGGCTGGGGAAGCGGACGTTTCAGTGAGATGGCTGCCAATGATGAATATCGCCGTGCTTTTGCCGCGGACTGTGACCGTGTGGTGAAGGAGTTCGCTTTGGATGGCATTGACATCGATTGGGAATATCCCACCAGCTCTATGGCAAATATATCCTCGTCACCGGACGATACGGAGAATTTTACACTTCTGATGCAGGATATCAGAGCTGCCATCGGCAATGAAAAGGAACTGACACTTGCCACCGTAGCTTCTGCCCGTTACATTGACTTCAAGGCTATCTTGCCTTCCGTCGATTTTGTGAATATCATGGCTTATGACATGGCTTCTGCTCCCAAGCACCATTCGGCGCTTTATCCGTCAGGACATAGCGGTGACATTACTTCGGACGGTGCCGTTACTGCACACTTGAAAGCGGGCGTACCGCCTTCCAAGCTGGTGATGGGTATGCCCTTCTATGGTCGTGGAGGTGACGGTTATCCCAGCTTCCAAGACTATAATAAGGTAGGGAATACGGATACCCAATATACTGAAAAGTGGGATGAGGTGGCTCAAGTGCCTTATCTGGCCGATAAGAATGATACGTTGGTATTTGGTTTTGAGAATCCCCGTTCACTTGCCATCAAGTGTCAGTATATTCTGGATAAAGATTTGCTGGGAGGCATGTATTGGGATTATAGCGGAGACAATGAACAGGGTGATTTGCGCCGTACGGTAGCAGAAAACCTATTGGGCAAGCCGCACAAGGCGAAGGTACTGGTGTTGACGGAACGTGGCGGACAGCACGGAGGATTTACGGATGCCGGTTTGAGGTGGTTAGCGGCCGAAGGTGCAAAGGGGAATTTCAGTATTACCGAGATAAACAATGCCAGGAACATAACGGAGGCTTACTTGTCGCAGTTCAGCCTGGTTATTCAATTGGATTTCCCGCCTTATACTTGGCCGAAGGAAGCGGAAGATGCGTTCGTCAAGTATATAGAAGAAGGCCGTGGCGGCTGGATCGGTTTCCATCATGCTACTTTGCTGGGCGAGTTTGACGGTTATCCCATGTGGCAATGGTTCTCTGATTTCATGGGTGGTGTACGTTTCAAGAACTACATAGCTCCGCTGGCCAACGGTACGCTGATTGTGGAAGATAAACAGCATCCGGTAATGAAGGATGTTCCGGCCTCTTTCGTGGTGCCCGATGACGAGTGGTATACTTATGACAAGAGCCCGCGCCCCAATGTACATGTACTGGCCAATGTAGACGAATCGAGCTACACGCCTGCATCGGACATCAAGATGGGCGATCATCCGGTGGTTTGGGTCAATGAAAGCAAAAAGGCACGCAATGTTTATTTCCAGATAGGGCATAGCAGCAAATTGTACGAAACGGAAGGGTTTACGACCATGTTCAGAAATGCCATTAACTGGACTTTAGAAAGGTAATCTTCTTTATAATCAATGGATTTGGAAGAAAACGGGTACGTACAGAAACGTATCCGTTTTTTTATGGGTTTAAACTTTATCACTTTAAGTTTAAAATAAAACGTTTTTTATGGATGTGTTAGTAAATGAACTCCTTATGAGAAATATTCAACTTCCATTTCTTGTTTAGTACGTAATTTCGCTTATCGAAGTATTGGAATTTGTATCAATACAATATGAATAACTTCCTATTTTATAAACTAATACTATTATCATGAAAAGAAAAAGAGTCCTTTTGCTGCTTTGCATTCTCAATTGCACTTTGCAGCTCTTCGCACAACAAATTAATGTGCAGGGTGTCGTTTATGACCCTTCCGGAGAAACGGTTCCGGGTGCTAATGTCAGTATGAAAAGTAATCCGGCTGTGGGTACTGTGACGGACATTGATGGGAATTTCAGCCTGAAAGCTTCTGTGGGTGATGTGTTGGTCTTCACTTTTATCGGTTATGAGCCTATTGAGTATAAACTGACTGCTGCAGATACAAATCTGAAAGTCCGTTTTACTGATTCTTCTGAGTTGCTGGACGAGGTAGTTGTAGTAGGCTATGGTGTACAAAAGAAGAGTGTACTTTCGTCTGCTGTGAGCCGTGTTACCAGTGAAGAGTTGGATAAAGGTAATCCTACAAATATTCAGAATGCCTTGAAAGGTAAAGTTTCCGGTGTACAGATTATCTCTAATTCAGGTCAGCCCGGTGCGGAATCAAAGATTCGTATTCGGGGTACCGGTACGGTCAACAACTCCGATCCGCTTTATATAGTAGACGGCATGCCGTCTGAAAGTGGTATCAGTCATTTGAATCCTTCTGATATTGAGTCTATTGAAGTGCTGAAAGACGCAGCTTCTGCCGCTATTTACGGAGCCCGTGGTGCTAACGGTGTTGTGCTGATAACTACGAAGAAGGGTACTAAAGGAAAGGCTACTTTGAACTATGAATTTACGTATGGTATTCAGAATCCTTCCAAGAAGGTGGATTTGCTGGGTAGTGCGGATTATCAGATGTTGATGAATGAAATGGCTGCCAATGCAGGTAAGGACCCTTATTTCCCGACTGTTTCCAGCGTCAATACCGACTGGCAAAAGGAACTGCAGAACAAGAATGCTCCTATTATGAACCACAAGGTTTCGTTGAGTGGCGGTACGGACAACTCTACCTATTATGCTTCTTTCGGTTATGTAAAGCAAGAAGGTATTTATGCTAAAGGACATGCTGATTATGAACGCTACAATGTACGCTTGAATTACAATAATGTATTACTGGACACGAAATCACGAAATTGGTTGAATAAGATTAGTTTTGGTGCAATTGCAAGCTATTCCAAGTCAATCCAGACTGGTAATACTATTGGCAATAGTGAAGCAGCAGGCTTGATTACTTCCATGAATATGTTGCCTCCTACCGAGCCGGTTTATCAGACTGACCCTGCTATACTGGAGCAATATGCCGTAACTTATCCAAATCATGTCATTGCTCCCAACGGCCTGGCATACAATATCATCGAGATGCGTGAAATAACCAATCCGCTGGCAGCCATGCAGGTCAGTCATAACCAGAGGACTATGCCTCAGAATTTCGGTGCGAACTTTAACCTTGATGTCGACTTGTTGCCAGGCTTGAAGTTCAAGACTACCTATGGTGCGGAATGGGTGTTCAATTCCATTAAGAATGTAACTCCGGTCTACGAGCTAAATGCTACCAGTAAGAATGCCACTTCCAAGGTAGAGGATAAGAAAAGGGAGTCTTCCTATTGGCAGTGGGAAAATGTACTGTCGTATACAAAGTCTTTCGGCCGTCATAATATAGGTGCACTGTTCGGTACAAGTATGTCTTCCTACCATTACTCCAATTTGGAAGCGGAAGATTATAATCTGCTGGTGGTGGATATAGACAAGGGATATATAGACACGGCCACAGCGCCCGAAGAACAGTCCAAAGTATGGGGTGGGGCGGAAGATCACCGCATTGCATCCATATTCGGACGTATCAATTATAATTATGATGAAAAGTATTTGTTCGAAGCGGTAGTGAGACGGGACGGTTCGTCAAACTTCAGTCGCGAGCACCAATATGCTACATTCCCTTCGGTTTCTTTGGGTTGGGTGTTGACTCGTGAGAAGTTCATGGAGAACAGACCTTCCTGGTTGGATTTTGCCAAGATACGTCTAAGCTGGGGACAGAATGGTAACGAACGTATTGGCTCCTTTGCCTATACAAGTATGATGAGTCAGGGTAAGAATGCAGTCATAAATGGAAAGGTATATACGGGCATGCTGCCCAGTGGCTATGCCAATGCCGATTTGAAATGGGAGACCTCCGAACAGACCGACTTGGGTATTGACTTGCGTTTCTTCAACAGTGCATTGACATTCTCTGCCGACTATTTCGTGAAGAAGACGAAGGACATGCTGCTTTCCATGCCGATTCCTCTTTATACCAGTTATGGCAGTATGACGGTCAATTCGGGTACAGTGAAGAACGAAGGTATCGAGTTCGAAGCGTCCTATCGCTTTAAGGTGGGTGAAGTGAATCTGGGTATCAATGGAAATGCTTCTTATGTGAAGAATACCGTAACAGACCAGGGCCCCGACCGTGTCGGTCTCAATAATATCGGCGGTGGTATGGGCGGCCAGGTCAGTTGGAGAGAGAACGGGCGTCCGTACGGCTTCTTCTACGGTTACTTGCATGATGGTATTTTCCAGAATCAGCAGGAGATAGATAGCTATACCTACGTAGATTCTAACGGAAAGACTCAGTTGATACAACCGAATGCCAAGCCCGGAGATATCCGTTTTAAAGATTTGGACGGTAAAAATGGTCTTAATGGCGATGACCGTACTATGATAGGTAAGCCGAATCCCGACTGGACATATGGATTTACGCTCTCTGCCGATTGGAAGGGGCTGGATTTCAGTGCATTCTTTCAAGGAAGTATCGGAAACGATATTTATAAACTGTACAGACGTTCCAACGTGACTTTTGGTAACTACGACAAATCCTGGTTGAACCGTTGGCACGGTGAAGGAACTTCCAATTGGGTACCACGTGTGATAGATGGTGACAACAATAACTATCAGGTTTCAAACTTTTTTGTGGAAGATGGTTCGTATATGCGTTTGAAAGTGTTGCAGATTGGCTATAGTCTGCCCGGACAGATGTTGCAGCGTGTCGGCGTCAAGGGGCTGCGTTTCTTTGTGCAGGGCGAAAATCTGTTTACAATTACCAACTACAGCGGTTATGATCCTGAAGTGGGAACACGTGATGGATTTGACGGGGGAACATATCCGCAAGCACGTACTTATACTATCGGTGCGAATATTACATTTTGATTAACCTAAAAATTAGATACAATGAATAAGATATTAAAGGTATTGGCTTTGGGTGCGATGGCTTTGTCGACCACAGCTTGTTCAGATTTTCTGGAAGTGAATCCGAGAACTCAGGTGTCGGAAACCGAATTCTATAAGACGGAAGACGATATGATGAAGGGCTTGTATGCCGTGATGAATGAAATGCAGACCCGTATGCCGGAGGTTTGGTCTTACTCTTCTTTGCTGGGTGATGAGTCCGAAACCGGCGGTGGTATCGGTGAGGGGTCTTACAAGACGAAATGGGATACTTTTACCTATGACGCGACTTCTTGTTTCGGTGCATGGGGATATGGTTCTTGGTGGAATGAGTGGGATTTTGGCTTGTTCAATGGAGTCATTGCTGCCAATCTGTTGATTGACAAATTGGCCGGATGCAACCTCAGTGCAGACTTTGTCAATTCCATTTCTGCCGAAGCGCGCTTTTACCGTGCCATTTTCTATTACCATCTGTTTATGGGGTATGAGCAATTCCCGCTTATCAAACATTATCTGGCAGCCAGTGAAATGTATAGCGTTGCCAAAGGAACCCGTGAAGAAATTTATGAGTTTATGATGGGTGACTTGGATGACGAAGTGACTAAGTATCTGCCCCAGCGCAGTGCTACACAGCAGGGACGCGTTTGCCGGGATGCTGCCAAGCTGCTTCGTGCCAAAATTATTTTGTTCCATCGTGATGAGACTAAATATCAGGTGGCATTGAATGACATGAAAGAAATAATCACCAGTGGAAGATACCGGTTGAACCCTGATTATCAAAACTTATGGGTGAAAGACGGAGAATGGTGTGCGGAATCTATCTTTGAGGTATGTTATGCCGGCAATAACTCCGGTGAAGGGTTTGGGCTTGCACGTTCTTTGGGCGGTCGTAACATTGTTGACCCGAGAAGTGCCGAGCAGGGCGGCTTGGGCGAAGGTTATGGGCAGAATACCATGCCGAGTACTGTTTACAACATGTTTAAGGAAGGTGATACGCGCCGTGAGGGAACAGTCATTGTCTATGCGGACGAGGCTAAAAAAGTGGCAGAAATGGTGGCCAAAGGTGAACTACCGGCAGGAAGTGCTTTCCAAGTCAGTGACCAGCAGGAAAATTACGAGGGTCTGGGGCACTATAAGATTCATCCGAGAAAGGAGACGACGTCTACGGTGAATCCTACGGATAACTATTATAACTCTTGGCGTATTTACCGTTATGCCGATGTTTTGCTGCTGGCTGTGGAGCTTGATGTACGTATCAACGGAACTGCCAGTGCTGATGCGCAAGGTTGGTTCGACCAGGTCAGAGACCGCGCTTTCAAAGACAAAGAGCATCGTATCAACTTGGCGGGAAAGAGCAAGCAGGAGTTGTTGGATATTCTTTTTGAAGAGCGTGGGTATGAGTTTATGGATGAAATGCAGCGTTGGTTTGACATTCTGCGTTTCGATAAAGGAACAGAGATTTTAGGTAATAAAGGTTGGACGGAGAAGTTCAGGTACTTCCCGATTGACCAGTCGGAAATGGATAGAGCTAAAGGTGGCTTGACACAGAACCCTGGCTGGTTATAAGTTTTGATTGTTTTTTTCTGAAGAGTCCCCGGTATTTCCTTGTGAATAATACCGGGGATTTTTTGTTCCTTCACAAAGTTTGTTTTGGCAAAATATCTGTCATGCTATCACGCAAATGGGTGTATTGTTTTGATTATAAATCAATTAAATCGTGATAGATACCCGTGACAGATAAAAAACGTTACAACCATCTATCACGCTTTCCAATCTTTCTAAAAGATGATGCCTCCTATTTATTGGGTGAATCGTAAAAGTGGCTATTATCTTAGTTCTCAGCATGAAACTTTTAGTTTTGAGACTAAATACGAGAAGTTTTGATTGGGAAAATAATTGGTTTCATTGAGGGAAACCTTTAGTTTTCTTTCGTAAAACTAAAAGTTTCAGCAAGTGAAACTTTTGGTTTCAACGATATGAAACTGTCATTCCGGCCCGTTGGGAACCGGCAAGGGTATCTATATAAAACGACCGAAACAGATACTTTTCGAAGGAAAAGTATCTGTTTCGGCATAAAAACGTAGTGTTAACATAGGAAATAGGGGAATTATCCCCTATTTATTCTCTTGATTGCTGTTATGGAAACCGTTTTATTTGAGGAACGGGTTGCCGCTTTTGTCTTTGCTCACTACCCAGCGGAAAGCATTAACCAATAGCAGGTTCTGTGTACCGTCGATAAACTCTTCGTCACCATGCCCCATATTCAGGTAAATCATTCTGTAATTCTTGTTGGACCATACGATGGGGAAGTCGCCAAAATTCACTACATCCTTGATACCCAGTGGATAGTTCTTGGGAGATAGGGACAAGAGTACCTCTACGTCCTTGTTCTGGCGGGGGCTGGGAGTCCATTGGTACCATTCGCTGGCGGGAGCCACGAATGATGCAGGCAGATTCTTGGTAACGGGATGTTCTTCGTTGTCGACTTCGACCAATACCGGCTGGGGAGGCCAGTTGTTGCAATAGAACACCCCACCACCAAGAAACTTAACGAACCAGGGCCAATGCGTGTTTTTGTCGTTGTAGGCTGCTGCGTGGAAACCTACCCAACCGCCTCCGTTTTCCATGTATTGCTCAAAAGCATCGCGTTCGGCCTTGGTGTTGGGGGATGTGTTAAGCATGATAATGACATTGTATTCTTTCAGTTTCTCGTATGGGTATTTTGAAAAATCGGTAGTAATATCCAGAACAAAGCCGTCACCGTAATTGAGCTTCTTGAAGAAAGTGGTTGCTTGTTCTGCAAATTGTACGTGTGCTTCTTCCGCATGTTGCGTGTAATAAATCAAGGCCTTGAAGCGAGGAGCTTTGGCATAGTTTGCCGGATAACCTTCGGGGACTTGTGCGTACGTCAGCAAGGTGCAAGCCGTAAACAATAAAATAAGCAGATGTTTCATAATTTGTAATTTATAAGTTATTAATTCTCCATTATCTAATATTCCGCAGTCAGAGACAGCCATTTGCCTGCCGAGGTAACCCATACCTCTTTATAACAGGCATTGTTGGTTTGCGGCCAATAGGGGACATCGTCGTTACCCAGGGTACGGATACCAACGGGCATCTCTCCTGTCATTTCTCCCGAAGAGAAGGTATTCAGTTGCGGATAGTTGTGTCCTTCTCCATAAATCAAGGATTGTCCGAAAGGATTCTTGCCTACGGTCCAGTACAACTGTTCCAGACCGATGTTGAGCAGTTCCTTGTCCTTCAGGAAGTTTCCGCAGATGGCGGCGGACTTTCCGTTGGAAAGATGGATGGCGGTATTGCCGTTGAAAATGTTGAACCACACGGGGAAGCGTTTCATGTAGTGCTCTTTGTCCAGTTGTACTCCTCGTTTAATCTGTTCCGTGTACAGTTCCTTGGCATTGGCAGGTGGAAACAGATGGAGGGCGTAGAAGTTGGTGGTATCCTTATATTCCTCTGCATGGTAAACACCGCTTGGAATCATGCCGTAGGGATGGGTATACTTCATCATTCCTTTCAGAAACTCTCCATATAGTTGTATGGAATTCACCCATTTAGGATAATCGGGGTGCTCCTTCTGGGTTTCGCAAAGCATCACCATGGCCTGTATATAGACCTGCTCGCGCGACTGGTGTATGTAATGTACGATGGATTTGCGGGATTTGTCCCGGTAGAAGAATCCGCGTGTCCCGTCTTTGTCTTTCAGCGGTTCCGTACGCTGGCAGTCGAGGGTATAGCGGATGTATTCGGCGGCGATGTCCGCATAAGAAGGCTTTCCGGTCAGCTTGTATAATTGGCTTGCCGACCAGGAGATGGTAGCCATGTACTGGCTTTTTGAAGTATTGTAGCTGTGTTCGTAAGGCTGGACGAACTGGTCGAAACCGTCTTTCTTGAATTTCTCCATGGCGAAAGCGAAATCTTCTTCGGCCACGCGCAGAAGATATTCCTGCTGCATCGGGTCGTTGTCTAGCGTCATGGAGGCATACGCCTCATATCCGGCATAGAGGAAATTGTCGAATGCCATGTTCTGCACGCGTACAGAAGATATGTCGTCCAGTGTGTTGAATACACCATCCTGCCAGATTAGCAATCCCATGCTGCTGGCGCGGTAGCCGTCTCCATAGCGGTTCTTTAGCATAAACTCCACTCCCCATTCCGCTTCTTCGCGCAGGCGGGCGGCGAGGGTGGGGTTGGTGTTTCTTTGTTTATTATAGGCTTCGAGCAGGGCGAAAGCCACATCTCCCGTCTGCAGGGTCTGCTGGGACAAGTCTCCTGCATCGTGCCATCCGCCGGAGTAGGAGATGCTGCGTCCGTCATGTCGGGACATGAGGTCTACGTGGCAGGTGGAATGCTTGCCGGGAACCGGATGTCCACAGCGCTGGCAGAAGATGAAGTTCAGCACTTTCCATTGTGAATCTTCCCAAAGCCGTTCTCCAATCCGAAAGGCAGGGGTCAATAAATTGCCGGCTTTCAGCCGATACTCTCCGGGAAGGTCGAAGGAGGTGAAGTCGATGAGACCGAATCGTCCGAGGGTGGTTGTCTCTTCCCGGATGTCTCCTTCGTAAGCCACTTTTCCGTCCGTGGTAAGCAGTTGGAAGCGTTTACCGGCATCTATGGTGACGTTTGTGTTGATAAGGGCGGTTTTAGGGTGATTGATGGCATAGCCGGTTGTCGAATAGGAGATTTTTCCATCGGCGGGTATCCATCCGCTGACTTTCTCGGGGGCTTTCACTGTTTGCAACTGGAGGTCGTCTAAGTAGTAGGTTGCTGAATCTCCCGTTGTCCGGTCCTTGCCTTTGAGGGCTGTGCTGAAGCTTATGGACATTACTTTGTCGCGCTGATACTCGTCTATTTCGAGGAAGCATTGGTTCCACTTCTTGTTGACAAGGTTGATAAGATGCGAACCCGAAGGTGGATTGTACCCTTTCTTGGCAGGAGTATCTGCATTATGGAATGTGAGGTTCATGTTGACGATACGTGCCCCGTCGCAGTCGGGGTAGATGGAGAATGCAATGCGGTTGTACTTTTCCAGGTTGGCACCGTCCAGATGATAAGTGACACCGCTGTTTCCATAGGTGGCATAGTCGGGGTCGGAAGGAGAGCCGGTCGCTCTTTTTCCGGTGAATGTAGGGAATTGCAGTTTGATGCTGCCTTTTCCGGAAACGGTCTTTTCCGTACTGAAGGACATGCTTCCTGCGCCGGAATGACTCCATCCCTCTGTACCTGCCGAGCGGGTGAGGGGAGCGCTTTGCAGGACCTCCTTTTTCCATCCGTTGGCTTCGAAAGAGTGCTCGATGTTTAGGGGTAGGGGTTGGTGTACCAGCCCGCTTTCATGGAGCTGCCGTTCCAGTTCGGGGTCTTGGGTCAGGCGGGCTTGCCCGTATGCGGCAATGCTACCGGCAGACAGAAGATATAAGAATAATAGTGTCTTTCTCATGTGGATGTCAACCTTTGGTTTAGGTTGCAATGTTAGCCATTATTAGGCAGAATAAGGTTTGAAAACTGCCATAAAAGCTCTAAAAACTATCCGAAGTAGCGAAGTTTGATGGAAGGTGAACCTCGGAAGGTGTTTTTTAAACCCGGAATTATGACATTATTGTCATTTTGCTTGTTCTCTTTTTATATTTTTTCTATTTTTATACCGTTATAGCAAATTGTTGGCTGAAAAACGGAAGAATGGAACACTTTTGGCTGAGGAAAGAATGCCGGGGATTTGACATTTTATCATTCTTTAATCAAAATATAACCGTAAAATTTAGCTGTTTTGAAAAGTTTTCCTATATTTGCGGTGTTATTCATTGACATTTTGTTTGAATAGCGTGAAGTCAACAAGGTAATAACCTTTAAAACGTAATATTATGAATATCGAACGTATCATGGCCTCTTTAGAGGCAAAGCACCCCGGCGAGTCTGAGTATCTTCAAGCCGTAAAGGAAGTTCTTCTTTCCATCGAAGATATCTATAATCAACATCCCGAGTTCGAGAAAGCGAAAATTATAGAACGTCTGGTTGAACCTGACCGTATCTTTACTTTCCGCGTAACGTGGGTGGATGATAAAGGTGAAGTTCAGACGAACCTTGGTTATCGTGTGCAGTTCAACAATGCCATTGGCCCGTACAAAGGCGGTATTCGTTTCCATGCTTCCGTAAATCTTTCTATCCTCAAATTCCTGGGATTTGAGCAGACTTTCAAGAATGCCTTGACTACATTGCCTATGGGTGGCGGTAAGGGTGGTTCCGACTTCTCTCCGCGCGGAAAGAGCGATGCTGAAATCATGCGTTTCTGTCAGGCCTTCATGCTGGAGTTGTGGCGTCACCTCGGTCCGGATATGGATGTTCCTGCCGGCGATATCGGTGTAGGCGGTCGCGAAGTGGGCTATATGTTCGGTATGTATAAGAAGTTGACTCGCGAATTTACGGGCACATTTACCGGTAAAGGCTTGGAATTTGGCGGTTCGCTGATTCGTCCTGAAGCAACAGGATTTGGTGGCTTGTATTTCGTAAACCAAATGTTACAGACAAAAGGCATTGACATCAAGGGCAAGACCGTGGCTATCTCCGGTTTTGGAAATGTGGCTTGGGGTGCTGCTACCAAGGCTACCGAATTGGGTGCCAAGGTGGTTACCATCTCCGGTCCCGACGGTTACATTTACGACCCGAACGGTATCAGTGGCGAAAAGATAGATTATATGCTGGAACTCCGGTCATCGGGCAACGATATCGTAGCACCGTATGCCGACGAATTCCCCGGCTCTACTTTCGTGGCAGGCAAACGCCCGTGGGAAGTGAAAGCGGACATCGCTCTGCCTTGCGCTACCCAGAACGAGCTGAACGGCGAAGATGCACAACACCTCATTGACAACAAGGTGACATGTGTAGGCGAAATCTCCAATATGGGATGTACGCCCGAAGCTATCGACCTTTTCATTGACAACAAGATTATGTATGCACCGGGTAAGGCTGTCAATGCAGGTGGTGTGGCTACCAGCGGACTGGAAATGTCGCAGAACGCCATGCACCTCAGCTGGAGTGCAGCCGAAGTGGATGAAAAACTCCACGCCATCATGCACGGAATTCATGCTCAATGCGTAAAATATGGGACAGAACCTGATGGCTACATCAACTACGTGAAGGGAGCGAATATCGCCGGCTTCATGAAGGTGGCTCATGCCATGATGGGTCAGGGAATTATCTAAGAGAGAAACTTTGTTTAGTTGTATTTGTATTTGTGGTTTGTGCTGCCCTACGCCTGTGAAGGTATGGGGCAGTACTTTTTTTATTCTCAATTAAAAAAGTTGTATCTTTGTATCCGAGAAACCATAAATTACAAAGAGATGTTACTACCTGAATTGAAACTGAGACGTGATAAAATACGCTCTCTCATGGCTCAACAAGAGATTGATGCCGCTCTTATCGCTTGTAATGTAAACTTAATCTATACGTACGGACGTGTCGTCAGCGGTTACTTGTATCTGCCGTTGAATGCTCCCGCCCGTTTATTCATCAAACGTCCCAACAATATTGAAGGGGAACATATTCATCCTATCCGTAAACCGGAACAACTGCCTGACTTACTAAAGGAATGTGGTTTGCCCATACCTGAGAGGTTGATGCTGGAGGGGGATGAGTTGTCTTTTACGGAATATAACCGTTTGGCAGCGTGTTTCCCTGAAACGGAGGTGCTTCCTTGTGGTACGGCACTTATCCGGAAGGCCCGAAGTGTCAAGACTGAAATAGAGATTGAGATGTTCCGTCGTTCCGGCATTGCACATGCTAAAGCTTACGAACAAATACCCTCGGTTTATAGACCAGGAATGACAGACCGCCAGTTATCCATCGAAATAGAGCGCCTGATGCGTCTGGAAGGTTGTCTGGGTATTTTCCGTACCTTCGGACAAAGTATGGAGATTTTTATGGGAAGTCTGCTGGCAGGAGACAATGCCACTGCGCCTGCCCCCTATGATTTTGCTCTGGGAGGCGAAGGACTTGACCCGTCACTGCCTATCAGTGTGAACGGTGCACTGTTGCAACCCGGCCAGAGCTTTATGGTTGATATGGGGGGTAACTTCTATGGCTATATGGGAGACATGAGCCGTGTATTCTCTATCGGAAAGTTGCCGGAAAAGGCATATGTTGCCCATCAGGTTTGCCTGGACATACAAGAGGCTGTTGTAGAAAAAGCGAAACCGGGTGCTGTTTGTGAGGACCTTTACAATCTCGCTATCGATATTGTCACCAAAGCGGGCTTTGCCGACAACTTTATGGGAGCCACTCAAAAAGCCAAGTTTATCGGTCATGGCATCGGACTGGAAATCAATGAAATGCCGGTGCTGGCTCCACGCATGAAGCAGGAGCTGGAACCGGGCATGGTCTTTGCTTTGGAACCGAAGATTGTTTTGCTAGGTATTGGTCCCGTCGGTATCGAAAACTCTTGGGTTGTAACAGCGGAAGGAGTGGAGAAACTGACGTTGTGTAAGGAAGAGATTGTGGAACTTTGAAAATTGATAATGGATAATGGAAAATTGCCATGCGGTTTCAATAAATACGCTGCACTGTTTATTTTTCCATTATCCATTTTCAATTATTTTACCCTTCTGTTAAGCTGATTATTCGCTTTCGAAGGTTTGGATTTACCAATCCGTTTTCCGGTTGACTTGGCCTTGTTGCTCCGTTTGGGCTTTATGCCGGAATGGTTACTCGCCTTCATAATATTCACATAAGTAGTAGCGGGCTATAAAGTCCCAATATTGATGCAGTGTTTCTTTTCCTTTCAAGAAGGGAAGTTCCACATCGGGTAGAATTCCTTTGGCCATTCCGTATTTCAGCAGGTCGAACGGACACTCTCCGGGTTGGCAGAACATCTTGTAACCCTCTGCAGCAGCGCGTTTGGCATCGTACATCGGGTTATGTTCTTCACAGAAATAGGCGGCCACGTTGTGGGCTACGAGCATACCTTTGGCGTTGGCATAAATCACGAACTCTTTTTGGTATTCCAGGTCGGGCAATAATGCGGACCGTTTGTTTTCCCATCCCAAGACATCGACAAAGAAAGTGCAAAGCTCCTTGTAATCGGTGAAGTATAGCAGCGGTTTCCCCTGGCTGTATTCCAGACAGCGGGCGGCATCTTTGCTCAGTTTGGTTTCCGGAGTGACTTCCGGCAGCGGAGTAATGGGCATATCCAGTAAATCAAGTCCCATTACCCAAAGGAAGGAAGATTCTTCCTCGCTGATGGGAGCTTCTTCGAAACGTGCATCCATCAGTTCATAGGCGCTTTGGCTTAATGCAAGCAGGTCTTTGTCATAAGGACTGAACAAGGTGTATTCCTTGTCAAAAATACTGAATTGTGATTTCAATGTCCACAGTACGAATGCAATGTCTTCCTGATTTATTTCATCGGGCGTATAATCGTCACCCAGTGGATAGAACGGCAGGTAAGTTCCGTATACTCCCTGAAAGGCTTCGGAGAAAAGTTTCCAGCCTCCGCTTTGGGCAATGGCGTCTTGAAAGTACATGCCGAGGGAGATGGCTGCGTCAATTTGGGTACGCAGGTCTTCCTTGTTGAACAAGGGAGAGGTCTTGACGAGGGGCAGGATGCTTGTGGCAAAGTCGAGGTACCATTTGTCCGTTGGCAGTACGTGGGTGCGTTCATTGGCCCCCAACCAATATTGCATGTTGATTGTTGTCATGATTTGTTTTAGATAAATATTATAGTCTTTTTAATGCCAATTTGATGACTTGTTCCACCGGTGCGCTTGGTTCTTCCTTCAAAATGGCAAGCACTACTTTTTGTGAGGGGGCTTGTGCAAAGCCCAGCATGGTAAGGGCGGCTACGGCTTCTTCTTGTACTTGTACGTTGGCTGCCGATACCAGTGTACCTATGGTCCCTGCGTTGCCGGTGGCAACGCTGCCGGTCTTGATTTTGTCTTTCAAATCCACAATCACCCGTTGTGCTGTTTTTAGCCCGATACCCTTGACTGTTTTCAGTAGAGTGGCGTTTTCCGTGCTGATGACATTTATCAGTTCGGATGGCGAGAGTGCCGAGAGAATCATGCGGGCTGTATTTCCGCCGATGCCTGACACGGAGATGAGCAGCAGGAATAGTTCGCGTTCCTGCTTGTCGGCGAATCCGTAGAGGACATAGGCGTCTTCACGGATAGCTTCGTATACATATAATTTGCATTCTTTTTTACCCTGGATGGCAGCATACGTGTTCAATGAAATATTGACACCGTATCCCAGTCCGTTACAGTCTATTACTGCGGTTGCCGGACTTAGTTCGGCAATTCCGCCTCTGATGTATTCTATCATAATTCTTTTACTTGTTGGCCCAAAATGCACCTTGCGCACATATCATCTGCGAATGTATGAATTATTATTGGACTTTCACTCACTAAAAAAAGAAAAAACTGTGTAAAACAGCAGTGAGTTCTGCCGGTATAATAAATTAAAATGCTTACTTTTGCGCCGATAAAGTAGAAAACTGATAAATAAACTCATAAAAAGAATGAAAAAAGTAAGAGCAGCCATTGTTGGCTATGGCAATATCGGGCACTATGTGTTCGAAGCCCTGCAAGCAGCTCCCGATTTCGAAATTGCCGGTGTAGTGCGCCGTGCCGGAGCTGAAAACTGTCCTGCGGAACTGGGTGCATATCCCGTTGTGAAGAATATCAAGGAACTGAAAGACGTGGATGTTGCTATCCTTTGTACGCCTACCCGCAAAGTGGAAGAGTATGCAAAGGAGATCCTTGCTTTAGGCATTCATACTGTGGACAGTTTCGATATCCATACGGGTATCACTGCCTTGCGCCGCACACTGGATGCAGAGGCTAAAAAGCATAATACGGTATCCATCATTTCTGCCGGCTGGGACCCGGGTAGTGACTCCATTGTCCGCACCATGCTGGAAGCCATTGCTCCGAAGGGCATTACCTATACTAATTTTGGTCCGGGCATGAGCATGGGACATACGGTGGCTGTAAAGGCCATCGAAGGTGTGAAAGCCGCCCTTTCCATGACTATTCCCACGGGAACCGGTATTCACCGTCGTATGGTGTACATCGAGTTGAAGGATGGCTACGAATTTGACAAGGTGACTGCAGCCATCAAAGCCGACCCGTACTTTGTGAATGACGAAACACATGTAAAATTGGTTCCGAGTGTGGATGCACTGCTCGATATGGGTCATGGGGTAAACCTGACCCGTAAAGGTGTGTCTGGCAAGACGCAGAACCAGCTATTTGAGTTCAACATGCGTATCAACAATCCTGCCCTCACGGCACAAGTGCTGGTATGTGTGGCGCGTGCCGCTATGCGTCAGCAGCCTGGTTGCTATACAATGGTTGAAGTTCCGGTAATAGACCTGCTTCCGGGCGACCGCGAAGAGTGGATCGGCCATTTGGTATAAGACACAGAAAAAACAGATGATGTGTTTGGTTCAAACGCATCGTCTGCTTGCCCCGAATACATCATCTGTTTGATGCAAACGCATCATCCGTTCTACCGCGAATGGATGATGCGTTTTTTATGTCTTGTTCTTTAAAAGAAATACCTCAGTATATCATTGAAGTTTGCCCAAATCAGCAAACCGAACAAGAGGAACATGCCCACCATCTGCGCACGTTCCATAAACTTGTCGCTGGGCTTGCGGCGTGCAATGATTTCGTAAATGAGGAATAACACGTGTCCACCGTCCAGTGCAGGGATGGGCAGAATATTCATAAAGGCAAGGATGATGGAGAGGAATGCCGTCATGTACCAGAACTGGTGCCAGTCCCACGTGGCGGGGAAAATACTGCCGATGGTTCCGAAACCTCCGAGTTGCTTGGCTCCTTCCTTGGAGAAGAGATATTTCATCTGGCCTACGTAGCCTTTCAGAGTCTTTACCCCCAAAGATACGCCGGCAGGGAAAGAGGAAAGGAAACTGTATTCCTTGCGGACAACGGGCAGCAGTTTGTCGGTTGCCGTACGTGCTGCTACGCCTATTTCATAGTCGGCATTGGTCATCATGCTCAAGGTGTCTGTCACACCGTTACGGACGTATGTCAAGGTTACCTCATGGGATGCGTTGGCTTTCTTGCGCTTCAGCATCTCTTCTTTGAAGTCGTAGTAGGCTATTGACTTTCCATCCAAGTGGGTGATGCTGTCACCTACTTGCAGACCGGCGGAAGCGGCAGGGTATCCTACAATCAGGCTGTCGACTACATAAGGGAAACGGAAACTGGCGAAACGCACGCTGTCTGCCAGCAAGCGGTTCATCATGTCTTCGGGGATGTAGACTGAAGCAGCTTCCCCGTCACGCAATACGCTTACCTGGCGGGCATCGACAATACTGGTCAGCAGGTCGCCGTCATAGCGTTCGAATGGTACCCCGTCGGCAGATATTAGGATATCGCCGTCGCGGAAGCCTATGGCTTTGGCTGTTTCGTTAAAATCCATACCCAATGGGGCTTTTTGTACTGGTATATATTCGTCGCCCCAAGTAAAAAGTATCATGGAATAGATGAACAATGCGAGCAGGAAGTTGAACAATACACCGCCTACCATAATTAGCAGGCGCTGCCATGCCGGCTTGGCACGGAACTCCCATGGCTGCATGGGTTGCTTCATCTGTTCGGTATCCATAGATTCGTCTATCATACCTGCTATTTTTACATAACCACCTAAGGGTAGCCACCCGATACCATATTCCGTGTCACTGTGTTTGGGCTTGAACTTGAATAATGTGAACCAAGGGTCAAAGAATAAGCAGAACTTTTCTACCCGCGTCTTGAACAGACGCGCAAAAAGGAAGTGCCCCCCCTCATGAACAATAACGAGCAACGAGAGGCTCATAATGAGTTGCAGGGCACGAATCAAGAATGTTTCCATCTAATTATTTGCTGTTTTACGATTTTTATAATTTTCGCAAAGGTACGTTTTCTTATTTAACGTATCAAATGAGTAGATGTTTTTTATAATTCTTTTCATTCCGGTGTATCTATCAAATCAGCTCTTCTGCTATCCGTCGGGCTTCGGCATCCGTAGCCACATAGTCTTCATAGGTGGGCTTCTGTAAGTAGGATACGCGCGACATGGTCTTTTCTATTACTTCACTCATGCCAAGGAACGAAATTTTGTCCTGCAGGAAGGCAGCTACCACCACTTCATTGGCGGCATTGACAATGCAAGGCATATTGCCTGCACGATGTAGCGCTTCGTAGGCCAGGGCGAGGTTACGGAAACGGGTGGTGTCCGGTTGCTCGAACGTCAGTTCCGTGCACAGCTTGAAGTCCAGGCGCGGGAAAGAGGCTTTCAACCGGTCGGGATAGGAGAAGGCATATTGGATGGGCAGGCGCATGTCCGGCATTCCCAGTTGTGCTTTCACGGCACCGTCCTCAAACTGTACCATGGAGTGGATGACGGATTGCGGGTGTACCACGACTTCTATCTGGTCGGGACGTACACCGAACAGCCATTTGGCTTCGATTACCTCGAACCCTTTGTTCATCATGGAAGCAGAGTCTATCGTGATTTTGGCGCCCATGTCCCAGTTGGGGTGTTTCAGTGCTTGCGCTTTGGTGACGGTTGTTAGTTGCTCCATAGTGCAGGTGCGGAACGGACCTCCGGAGGCAGTCAGTATCACTTTTTCTATTTGGTTGCCTATCTCACCGGCCAGGCACTGGAAAACGGCGGAGTGCTCGGAGTCGACGGGTAGGATGGGGACACCGCTGAAGCGTGCCAGGTCATTGATGAGCTCTCCCGCCACTACCAGCGTCTCTTTGTTGGCAAGGGCTATCGGCTTACGGGCTCGGATGGCATTCATGGTGGGCTTCAGCCCTGCATATCCCACCATGGCGGTCAATACCATATCAATGGGATTTTCGGTCACAATCTGGCAGAGGGCATCTGCGCCGGCATATACCTTGATAGGTAGGTCGGCAAGCGCTTCTTTCAGTTGCGTGTATTTCGATTCGTTGGCTATTACCACTGCCTCAGGCTTGAATCTGCGTGCCTGGGCTATGAGTTCCTCTACGCGGTTATTGGCGGTCAATACGTATGCTTCGTACTGGTCGGGATGTTCTTCGATGACCTGTAACGCTTGTGTACCGATGGAACCGGTAGAACCGAGTATGGCAATCTGTTTCATTTACTATTATGCTATTTACAATTTACTATTTGGAGACTAAAATACGATGTAAAGCTCGGGATTTACGGCCCTGCCCTTATGCCACAGCTCGAAGTGAAGATGGGGACCGGTGGACAGCTCGCCGGTGTTTCCTACCAGTGCGATGGCTTCACCCCCTTTCACCGCATCGCCTTCCCGCTTCAGCAGAGAGCCGCAATGCTTGTAAACTGACACGAAGTCCTGGTTGTGCTGTATTTCTATCAGATAACCCGTCTCGGCAGTGTAGGTACTCAGTATGACGGTACCGTCTAAGGTGGCCAATACGCTTTCGCCCGGATTGGCGGCAATGTCCGTGCCGAAGTGTTTTGTTTCGGCATTGAAGGGAGATGAAATCATGCCGCGTGTGGGGCGGTAGAAAATCAGTCCGTCTATTTCGGGGCGGGCGGTGATGCTCGTCAGGTTGTACTTTTCTGTCTCCTCGTACTGCTTGCGGAATTCGGCTTCCCGTTGTGTACGTTCCATGAGCGAATCTTCGCGCAGGTTGGTCAACGAGTCGATGGAGTGTATGGTATCTGCCTTTATCTTGCCCTGGAAGATGTCCTGGATATTCATGATATAAAGGTTCTGTCTGTTCACCAGTTGCTGAAGGGAATCTACGCGTAAGGCATTCTCCACTACCTGGGCACGGATTTCACTGTTCATATATCCGGGCAGGTAGTTGCGCAGCGGGGTGAAGGCTACAATCAAGGAGGCGATGAGAAACAATATGAACAACACGGAGAGTAATACGGACAGTCCGTTCAGCTTGGATACGCGTAACGTGATGATATCCTCAAGGGTATTTTCGTTCGTAATTGTCAGTCTGTACTTGAACTTGATGTTGCTCCAAAATGCTTTTCTCCGTTTCTTTTTCATACCTCTTCTGTTTCGTCCAAAGCTATCAAACCTTCCGGCAGGTCTACGGTGATGACCTTGTGCTTCTGGTCAATGTCTATGATAAACTCTTCTTGTGCCGGCACCAGCAGTTCTTCTCCCTGATAATCTACCACAAACAGTGTGTTGATGGTCGATGTGTCCACGTCCGTCACTTCTCCCAGCGTGCCGTGATGTACTTCCTCCATACGAAAACCGACGAAGAAGTCCCAACTCAGTTCACCTGGTCCTGCCTCTTCTGCATGCTTTACGGGGAAGTAGACCTCAATATTAGTGAACATGCGGGCGCGTTCTGCCGTGTCCACGCCTTCCAGTTTGACAAGGGCGGTGGTGTCGGAGCGGAAACGGTATTCTTCCAAGAAGAAAGGCACCAGTATACCATCCAGCAGGCAGATTAGGTATTCGGCTTCCACCCGGTCGAAGATGTCATCCGTAAAAGTGAACGATAGTTCTCCGTGAATGCCGTGGGGCTTGTTGAATATACCTATCTTATATACTTCTTCTCTCTTTATCATCTTATTCTATTCTTGTTATTCTTGCTCCGAGCGCATTCAGTCGCCCTTCGATGTTCTGATAGCCACGGTCTATCTGCTCTATGTTGTGGATGCGGCTGATGCCGTCCGCACTCATGGCAGCTATCAGCAGGGCGATGCCCGCACGGATATCGGGCGAGGTCATGTTGCCGCCACGTAGTTTAAAGCCGTGGTCGTGACCGATGACAACGGCGCGGTGCGGGTCGCAGAGGATAATTTGCGCTCCCATATCTATCAGCTTGTCCACAAAGAACAAGCGGCTTTCGAACATTTTCTGGTGAATGAGTACACTGCCTTTTGCCTGGGTGGCAACCACCAGCAGCACACTGAGCAAGTCTGGTGTCAGTCCGGGCCAGGGTGCGTCGACAATGGTCATGATGGAGCCGTCGATAAAGGACTCTATCTGGTACGTCTCTTGTGAGGGCACGTAAATGTCATCTCCTCGCTGCTCCATCTTGATGCCGAGGCGGCGGAAACTGTCGGGGATAATTCCCAAGTTCTCGTAGGAGACATTCTTGATGGTCAGTTCGCTACGGGTCATGGCTGCCATGCCGATGAAACTGCCCACTTCAATCATGTCGGGGAGGATGGTATGCTCGGTTCCGTGCAGCTCGTCCACTCCTTCGATAGTCAGGAGGTTGGAGGCGATGCCTTCTATCTTAGCTCCCATCCGGTTCAGCATTCTGCAAAGTTGCTGCACGTAGGGTTCGCAGGCGGCGTTGTAGATGGTGGTCTTGCCTCTGGCAAGGACTGCTGCCATTACAATATTGGCGGTTCCCGTTACAGATGCCTCGTCGAGTAGCATATAACTGCTATGCAGTTGTTTGGCTGATATTTCGTAGATGCCACGTTTCTCATTATAGATGAAGTTGGCTCCTAAATTTTGGATACCAATAAAATGTGTATCCAGACGGCGGCGTCCTATCTTGTCTCCGCCCGGCTTGGAAATCATGGCCTTGCCGAAACGTGCCACCATCGGCCCCACCAGCATGACGGAACCGCGCAGGCTGGAACATTTTTTCAGGAACGCGTCACTTTCCAGATAGGCAAAATCAATGTCGGCAGCTTGAAAACTGTAAGTGTCAATGCCTTTTTTAGATACGCTGACTCCCATATCCCGCATCAATTGGATAAGGTTGTTGACGTCCAGTATGTCCGGGATATTGTGCATAGTCACCTCTTCGGCAGTGAGCAATGTGGCGCAGATAATTTGCAACACCTCGTTTTTTGCTCCTTGGGGGTAAATGTCACCGGAAAGTCTGTGTCCTCCTTCGATTACAAATGATGCCATGAAGTTAGTGATTAGGGGTTAGTGATTAGTAATTAGTGGTCTGCATGGTGATGCCACATGACATTCATCACTAACCACTAATCGCTAATCATTCAATTTTAGTATTTTCGTTTATTGTTCCGGTTGTTATTCCGGTTATTTTGGTTATTCACTTTCGGACGGTAGTTCTGGTCAATACGTTCGGCCATGAGACGGACGATACTGTCTGTCATTTGCAGTTTTCCGTCAGAGAGTTCGGTGAGGTCATCTGAAATCTTACGGTCATCGACGGTATCTTTGTTCCATGCCATGTAGTCTTTCTTCATGTGGTTACAAATGAGCGCTATCAAGTTCTGCTTCTCTTCTCCTTCCGGAAATTCGATGGCTTTCTTTATCAGTACTTCCAGTGTACGGCCATAGTGGCGGTAGCGGATTTTGGTACTGGGGTAGGGGATGCTCTCCGGCTTGGTATTCAGATTGTCCTTGCGGATAATTTCGTACGGATAATCTATATCCAATTGGAAGTTGGCCATGATGGCAAGGTGGTCCCATAGCTTATGTTTGAAGTCGGGCACATCGCGCAGATGGGGAAACATGTTTCCCATGATGTTGATGATTGTGTTTGCGCAACGCTGGCGTTCTGCACGGTCTTCGATTGTCAGCGCGTGGTCTACCATATTCTGGATGCTGCGACCATATTCGGGTAGGGGCATCCGTTTTTGTTGAGTGTTATATTGCATCTTTAATTAGTGATTAATGTTCAACGATTAGTGATTAGGGTTTAGCGATTAGTGGTTAGTGATTAATGGGCTACGTAGTGATACCGCATGGTATTCATCCCTAATCCCTAATCGCTAAACCCTAAATAAGTTTCTTTGGCGTGCCGGCTACGAATTCCTTCAAATAGAAGGGTTCGAAATAGGCCACATCCTTGAAATCTTGTTCGGCTATTGCCTTTTCTGCCAACGGGAACATCATGCCGGCAAGCGGGCGGATGCCGTCGATGAAGTGTGCATTGGGATGCGTGATTTTCTCTTTGCATTTGGCTGCACCGTCACCGAAGAAATAGACGGGATGTTGCTCTAAAAATTCCAGGTAGGAGTTTTCGTCCACAATATCGGCTGCAATGTCGCGCACCGATTTCAAGGCACGGTCGTAGATGGCAGCATAGACTTCCATACGGCGGGCGTCAATCATCGGGCAGAGTAATGCGTCGTCGGGTAACTCATCGTGGTAGAGCAATACCGGTACACACTGGACTTTCAGGGTTTCCAGCCCGATAAGTGGCAGGTTACGTCCATAGCAGACACCTTTTGCCATCGACACGCCGATACGCAACCCGGTATACGAACCAGGGCCGCAGCTCACGGCGACTGCATCCAACGGCATGGCATGGCTATCGGCAAAGGATAGCGCCTCGTCCACAAAGATTCCCAATGAAACGGCGTGTGAAGGGCCATTCAGGTCCTCTTTCTTGAAAACGTTCTGTCCATCCTCGCTCACGGCTACGGAGCAGGCAGAAGTGGACGTTTCAATATGCAAGATACATGACATAACTTTTATTCTTGATTTTATTGTGGCAAATTTACGTGATTATTTTCACTAATTAAAATAATCGTGTAATTTTGCGCAAAACTATAACATTATGATACAATCTATGACAGGCTACGGCAAAGCAACCGTCGAACTGCCTGATAAGAAAATCAACGTTGAAATAAAGTCGCTCAATAGTAAGGCAATGGACCTATCTGCCCGCATTGCTCCGCTTTATCGTGAGAAGGAGATGGAAATCCGTAATGAAATATCACGGAAACTGGAGCGCGGAAAGGTGGATTTCAGCCTTTGGATAGAAAAGAAAGAGAGTGCGGAAAGCGCCACTCCCATCAACCAGACATTGGTGGAGGGATATTACAAGCAGATTTGTGCTATATCAGAAAATCTAGGAATACCTGTGCCGGATGCGACGGACTGGTTTGCCACGTTACTCCGTATGCCGGATGTGATGACTAAGAATGATACGCAGGAACTGAGTGAGGAGGAATGGGCTGTGGTTTATTCGGCTGTGGAAAAGGCTGTTGGTGCGCTGGTGGACTTCCGTAAGCAGGAAGGAGCTGCCCTTGAAAAGAAGTTCCGTGAGAAGATCTCCAACATCTCCCATCTGTTGGAGACTATCGCTCCCTATGAGAAAGAGCGTGTAGCCAAAGTGAAGGAACGTATTACAGATGCACTGGAAAAGACCTTAAGTGTGGATTATGACAAGAACCGCCTGGAGCAGGAACTCATCTACTACATCGAAAAGCTGGATGTGAACGAAGAGAAACAGCGTCTTGGCAATCATCTGAAATATTTTATCAATACGCTGGAAACCGGAACCGGACAAGGCAAGAAGTTAGGGTTCATCGCCCAGGAGATGGGACGCGAAATCAATACCTTGGGCAGTAAGTCCAATCATGCGGAGATGCAGAAGATTGTCGTTCAGATGAAAGATGAATTGGAGCAAATCAAGGAACAAGTATTGAACGTCATGTAGTATCAAATAGTAAATCGTCAAATCGTAAATAATTCGATGGCAAAACTTATCATATTTTCAGCCCCTTCGGGCTCTGGCAAGTCAACGATTATCAACTATCTGCTGACTCAAAATCTGAACTTGGCATTCTCCATCTCAGCGACCAGCCGCCCGCCCCGCGGAACGGAGAAAGATGGAGTGGAGTATTTCTTTCTGACTCCTGACGAGTTCCGTCGTCGCATAGCCAATGATGAATTCCTGGAGTATGAAGAGGTATATCAGGACCGTTTTTACGGAACACTGAAGGAGCAGGTGGAAAAGCAATTGGCTGCCGGACAGAATGTAGTGTTCGATGTGGATGTAGTGGGTGGTTGCAATATCAAGAAATTCTATGGTGAGCGTGCTTTGTCTGTTTTCATTCAGCCACCTTCAGTGGAGGAATTGCGCAAACGCTTGGTGGGGCGCGGAACAGATGCTCCCGAAGTGATAGAGAACCGCGTGGCGAAAGCCGAATACGAACTGGGCTTTGCACCGAAGTTCGATACCGTGATTGTGAACGATGACCTGGAGACAGCCAAAGCGGAAGCATTGAAAGTAATCTCTCAATTCTTGAACGAATGAAACAACGTGGAGGAGTGTACAACCAGTTGGCACCGAGGAGGAAGAATAGCCCGAAGCTGAACAAGGCATTGCTAATTATTAATAGCGTTCTGTTCGTCTGCTCCCTTGTTGTGGGTGTATTGTATATACATCATGGCGAGCCTCGTTCCAGTATTTCAATGTTTCTTATCTCTGTAGTGACGATTTTCAATGCTTGGGCTGCCTGGCGTGCGTTGCAAAGACGTCCTTTGTAAGGTTGTATATGAATAAGAATAAATGAATATAGGAATCTTCAGCGGCTCGTTCAACCCGATACACATCGGACATTTGGCCCTCGCCAACTATCTTTGCGAATACGGGGACCTGGACGAAGTGTGGTTTATGGTCACCCCCCACAATCCGCTGAAGGAAGAAAACGAACTGATGGATGACAAGTTACGTTTGAAGCTGGTGCAGCTAGCCACTGAGGGTTATCCCAAGTTTCGCGCTTCCGATTTTGAATTCCATCTGCCTCGGCCTTCTTATACTGTTCATACGTTGGACGCACTGAAACGGACTTATCCCCAACACACTTTCCATCTTGTCATTGGTTCGGACAACTGGAGGCTGTTCCACCGTTGGTACGAGTCGGAACGCATTATTGCCGAAAATCATCTTCTGGTTTATCCCCGTCCCGGCTATCCGGTAGAGGCCACCTTTTTACCGCAGAATGTGCGGACAGTTTCTTCTCCGGTATTCGAAATCAGCTCCACTTTTATCCGTCGGGCCATAGAGGAGGGAAAAGACGTACGCTACTTCCTGCATCCGGCTGTGTGCGATGAACTCAAACGGATGCAGAATGAATCTTTAAACTGAAATAAATGTCTGTATTTGTACGTGTTTTCATATTTATTTCTTATTTTTGAACGTATCAACCTTGAATGCATGGAAGAGTTTTCTTAATACATAGATATTCCTTAATTTAATAATCCGCTTATGAGAAAAGAACTACTGTTACTGGGAGCATTCGGTATGCTGACGACAGCGACGCTTTGTGCGCAAGAGTTTCATTTGCAACCTACTCCCCAAGAATATATTACGCAAAAAGATTCTGTTGATATTCCCCGACAATACCAGATCCTTTCCGGCAATTCCGTGCAGGACGGACCTGCGTTGCCTTTACTCCGTTCATTGATGCCGGAAGAGGTGCTTGGCGCTTCTTTCCGTGTATATATAGGAGTGAAAGGAGATAAGATTATCAAGAAATACCAACATCGGATTCCACGCAAATCCGAAGGTTATTTCCTGAAAATAGAAAAAGACTGCATCGTCATAGCCGGTGCTGACGAACGGGGAGCGTACTATGGTGTACAGACTCTTGCGCAGTTGCTTGCTTTAGACAAGCTGCCTTTGGCTGAAGTGACGGACTATCCTGATGTTCCCTATCGGGGTGTGGTAGAAGGTTTTTACGGTGCTCCCTGGAGTCAGGAGGCGCGTATACGCCAGCTTGATTTTTATGGTCGGAACAAAATGAATGTCTATATCTATGGACCGAAAGACGATCCTTATCACCGGACTCCCAACTGGCGCAAGCCTTATCCTGTTCGAGAAGGAGAAGAGTTGAAAGTATTGGTGAATAGGGCGAAGGAGAACAATGTTATTTTCTATTGGGCCATTCATCCGGGTCAGGATATTCGCTGGAATGAAGAAGACTGCTCGTTATTGTTGCAGAAGTTCGAAAGCATGTACCAGTTGGGTGTGCGTGGTTTTGCCGTTTTCTTTGATGATATTTCGGGTGAGGGGACAAAGGCGGACAAGCAGGCTGAACTGTTGAACTATATTGACGACCATTTTGTAAAAGTCAAGCGGGATGTTGCACCATTGATATTGTGTCCCACAGAGTACAACAAGTCATGGACCGATGTGGAGGGAGGCTATCTCACTACGCTTGGTGATAAGTTGAACGAGGGTATCAAGGTGATGTGGACCGGTGATATGGTAGTTGCTACTATAGATAAGTCTACGCTGGACTTCGTCAATCCGCTGCTGAAACGTAAGGCGTACATTTGGTGGAATTTCCCCGTTTCGGATTATGTACAAGACCATTTGCTGCTAGGGCCGGTTTATGGAAACGGGCTTGATATAAAAGATGATATGTCTGCTTTTGTTTCCAATCCGATGGAACATGCCGAGGCTTCCAAAATCTCTCTGTACAGTGTAGCTGATTATACTTGGAATATGGAGAATTATGATAGTGAAACTTCTTGGAAACATGCAGTCAGAGACCTTATGCCACTTCATGCCGAATATTTGGAAATCTTCGCTGCTCATAATTCCGACCCGGGACAGAATGGACATCGCTTCCGTCGTGAAGAGTCCGTTGCCATTCAGCCTGCTCTCTCTGCCTTGTTGAAAGCCTATCAAGAGAAAAACGAGATAGATGAAGATGCCTATCGGCAGGTAGCTGAGGAATGCCGGAAGATAATTGTTGCCGCTGATGGATTGCTTGCGTCGGGAAATGAGAATCGTCCGTTGATAACTGAAATAAGGCCTTGGCTCATTCAGTTCAAACAAGTGGGAGAGTATGGTGCGGAGGTGCTGAACATGATACGCCTGCGCCAGCAGAAGGATGCATTTATAGGTAGCTACGAACACGCCCGCGCCCTGCTGGTGCTGATGGGTGAGACGGATGCCCAATATAAAGCGGGCATAAAGAGCGGCAGCCTGCATCTGATGCCTACTTTCAATGCTTTGTTCGAAGCGGCGACAACGGGCTATAATGCAGCGTTCCATGCCGGGCTTGATACAAAGGCTGTTTATTCTCCCTACACGTTGAAGAGCGACGTGAATCAGTTGGCTTCGCTTCCTATTCAGCAGAAGGGAAAGGTGAATACAATTATTCCGTCCAATGAAGTCATCAACTGGCAGGCAGGCGGTGTACTGACCATTTCGATGGATTATGCCCGCCAGTTGAATTCGATACTTATTGATTTGGGAGATGCGGAGGTTGCTGATTCGAAGTTTAAACTGGAAGTAACTTCGGATGGCACAAACTGGCAGGCGGTGGATTTGAAGCCGGGATACAGAACGCAGGTGAAGGCATCTCTCAAGGATTTGAGCGTTGCGAAGATGAGGCTGGTGAATGTATCCGACACAGAGCAGAAGGTGTATTTCAAAATGTTCCGTTTTACGGAGAATTGATATGGTTCCTGATTCTTAAAATAGAGTTACGCGCCTGGGACGATGCTCCCCGTTGTTCTTAAGATCGGAATGACGGGGAGCACTTTTTTAGGAAGTTATTCAAGGCATTTGTCCAAGTCGCGGATGATTTGCTCTTTATCCATATTTTGTCCGATGAATACTATCTTCAGCATGCGGTCGCCGTATTGTTCGTCCCAGTCTCTTAGCAATCCCGGTTCTTGGCGCATCAGTTCTATCATGTCTTCTTCGGGAGCGGTGGCATACCATTGTCCGGCTTCAGTTATTTTCTTCTGTATACCTGCTTGTTCAAAGAGGAAGGACATGTCGCGGTTGTGGCTGAAGTAGCAGACACCCTTGGCGCGGATAACGCTGCGGGGCCATTTGGTAGCGACATAGTGGTCGAACTTATGAATGTCGAATGCAGGACGGCGGTAGTAGACAAATGTGCCAATACCGTATTCTTCTACTTCACCTCCTTCATGATGGTGGTGATGATGACCCTCTTCATGATGGTAATGCGCCTCTTTTTCCTCCTCTTCGCTTACTTGTTGCTCTATGCCACGAATCCATCCGGCGGAAGTTGCGGCACGTTCAAAGTTAAAGAGGTGGGTATGGATAATCTTATCCAGGTCTACATCTGCATAGTTGCACTCTATAATTTGGGCACCGGGTTGCAAGGTGTGGATAATCTGCCTGATACGTTTTAATTCCTCGGGCTGTACTTCTGCTGCTTTGTTCAGCAGGATAATATTGCAGAACTCAATCTGCTGAATGATGAGGTTTTCTATATCTTCCTCATCAATGCCTTTGCGTGTCAAATCATCTCCGCAAGAAAATTCACTTTGCAGACGTAAGGCGTCCACCACGGTGGTAATGCAGTCTAAGCGGCAAATACCGTATTTAGTATACGCTCCTCCCATATGAGGAATGGAGCAGAGTGTTTGGGCAATAGGCTCCGGTTCACAGATGCCACTCGCTTCAATCACGATGTAGTCGAAACGTTGCATCTTCATGATTTCGAACATCTGCTCTATCAAGTCTGTCTTCAGCGTACAGCAGATACAGCCATTCTGCAGAGCTACCAGGCTGTCGTCTTTCTTTCCCACCACGCCACCTTTCTGTATAAGGTCTGCATCAATGTTCACTTCGCCTATGTCATTGACGATAACGGCAAACTTAATGCCACGTTTATTAGAAAGGATGTGATTTACCAACGTCGTTTTGCCACTACCCAGATAACCGGTCAACAGCAGTACGGGGATTTCTATTGTATTCATAATCGTTTGGTTTGCTTCAATGATAATGGTCTTCTTTTATTAACTTCCGCAAAGTTATCTGATTTATGTGATAATGGATTGAAAAAAACAAAATTTTGTTTCTTCTATATTATTAAACAGAAAAAAGGTGAAAAGCTTTGAGCCCCTCACCTTTCTTCTGTTGTAGTTGTACTATGGCTTTAGTTCTTACAGAATCCCTTGCGCCATCATCGCCTTTGCCACCTTCATAAATCCGGCCACATTGGCACCCTTCACGTAATTTACATAACCGTCGGCTTCCGTACCATATTGCACGCAAGCTTCGTGAATGTTCTTCATGATGCTCTTCAATTTCTCGTCCACTTCCTCTGCACTCCAGCTCAACTTGATGGAGTTCTGAGTCATTTCGAGACCGGATACTGATACACCGCCGGCATTGGCTGCCTTACCTGGAGCATACAGAATCTTTGCATCTTGGAATACGCGGATTGCTTCAGGGGTAGAAGGCATGTTTGCACCTTCGGACACAGCCATGACACCATTAGCAATTAGTTTTTTTGCATCATCTCCGTTTATTTCATTTTGAGTTGCAGAAGGCAAGGCGATGTCTGCTTTTTCACCCCAAGGACGTGCACCTTCCACATATTTCACACCCGGATATTGTTCAGCATATTCGCGGATACGTCCACGATAGAGGTTTTTCAGCTCCATGATGTAATCCAACTTTTCGCGGTCAATGCCGTCCGGATCGTATACATAACCGTCAGAATCAGACATGGTCAATACCTTACCACCCAATTCCAATACTTTCTCGGCCGTATATTGAGCTACGTTACCGGAACCGGAAATCAGACAAGTTTTGCCTTTCAGGTCAGTACCCTTAGTCTTTAACATTTCCATCAGGAAGTAGATGTTACCGTAGCCGGTAGCTTCCGGACGAATCAGCGAACCGCCGAACTCACGGCCCTTACCGGTGAAAGTACCCGTAAATTCATGAGCCAGCTTCTTATACATACCGAACATGAAACCTACTTCGCGACCACCTACACCGATATCACCAGCAGGTACGTCTGTTTCAGGGCCGATATGACGCCATAACTCCAGCATGAAAGCCTGAACAAAACGCATGACCTCAGCATTTGACTTGCCGCGCGGAGAGAAGTCCGAACCGCCTTTACCGCCACCCATAGGCAGAGTTGTCAATGAGTTTTTAAATGTCTGCTCGAAAGCAAGGAATTTCAGGATGCTCAGGTTTACAGAAGCGTGGAAACGAACACCGCCTTTATAAGGGCCGATAGCGTTGTTGTGCTGCACACGATAGCCCATGTTGGTTTGTACGTTACCTTTATCGTCTACCCAAGTAACACGGAATTGGTAAACGCGATCGGGGATGCAAAGACGTTCAATCAGATTGGCTTTGTCAAACTCCGGATGCTTGTTATACTCTTCTTCAATCGTAGAAAGAACTTCTTCTACTGCTTGATGATACTCCGGTTCGTTGGGGAACCGTCTTTTCAGGTCTTCTAATACCTTAGCTGCATTCATAATCTATTTCTTTTATTGGTTGCTACTATATGTTACCTAAAACAATTCGATTTTCGGTTTGTTTCCTTTTCCTCTCATTGCGGTTGCAAAAGTACACATAAAAATGAAACGAGCAAACATTTTATAAAGAAAATGCGGTATAAAACAACAATTTTATTGTTTTATACCGCAAAATGGAATAAAAAGATATTATTTATCCTCTTTTTAGAGACTTTATGACGGGAATAAATACTAAAGCCGCCGAAATGGCAAGCGTTAGGATAATTGGACCGTCAATTCGTTCGACAGATATCAAAACAATGTAGCAAAGTGCTGCCCAAAGCAGCACAATGCAAACTATTTGGAATTTTGATAACGGTCGTCTCATTTGGCAGCCTTCTTTTTGTCTACGATAGCATCGATAACTGCTACTGCAGTGATGTTAACGATATCGCGCACGGAGCTCTCAAAATCGGTAAAGTGGATAGGCTTGTTCAATCCCATTTGGATAGGACCAATCAGTTCGGAGTCCGTATCCATCGCCTGTAACAGCTTGTAAGCAGAGTTTGCAGAACTCAAGTTCGGGAAAATCAGTGTGTTTACGTCTTTTCCTTTCAAGCGCGTAAACGGATACTTGGCATCACGCATTTCGCGGTTCATGGCGAAATTCACCTGCATTTCTCCGTCAATGGCAAGGTCAGGATAGTTTTGTTGCATATAATCCACAGCTTCGTGTACACTTACCGGGCTGCCTTCTTTATCCGCACCGAAGTTGGAGTAACTCAACATGGCCATTACCGGTGTATGATTAAAGAAGCGGACGGTATATTCCGATAGCTTGGCAATATCGATTAGCGTTTCGGCATTGGGATGACGGTTAATCAGCGTATCGGCCAGGAAGTATGTACCTTTTTTGGAGTTCAGGATATGCATGGTGCCGAAATGCTTGTATTCCGGACGGATGCCGATGACTTCCTTGGCAACCTTGATGGTATTGCTGTATTTGGTGTAAAGACCTGTGATGAAAGCGTCTGCTTCACCCGTCTCCACCATCATCATACCGAAGTAGTTACGTTCGAACATTTTGTCGTTGGCTTCTTCGTAAGTGGCTCCTTCGCGGGCACGTTTTTCAGATAGAATGCGGGCATAGCGTTCACGGCGCGGCGCTTCATCCGGATGACGCAGATTTACTATCTCGATACCTTCAAGGCTAAGGTCTAGTTCTTTTGCCAGCTTCTCGATGGCTTCGTCGTTGCCCAATATAATAGGATGGCAGATACCTTCAGCCTTGGCTTCCACAGCAGCTTTCAGCATATTGGGGTGGATGCCTTCGGCAAATACCACACGTTGTGGGTTGCGGCGGGCGGTGTCGTAGAGTTGGCGGGTCAGTTTGCTTTCGTAACCCATCAGCTCGCGCAGTTGCAGGCGGTAGGCATCCCAGTCTTCGATGTCTTTGCGAGCTACACCGCTTTCCATGGCAGCTTTGGCCACAGCGCAGGACACTTCGGTGATGAGGCGCGGGTCAACCGGTTTCGGGATGAAGTATTCGGGACCAAAAGTGAAGTTGTTTACGTGGTATGCCTCGTTCACCACATCGGGCACGGGCTGCTTGGCAAGGTTGGTAATGGCGTGTACGGCAGCAATTTTCATTGCTTCGTTGATGGCTTTTGCCTGCGTGTCGAGGGCACCGCGGAAGATGTAGGGGAAACCGATTACATTATTAATCTGGTTAGGATAGTCGGAACGACCGGTGGACATCAGTACGTCCGGACGTGCCGCCATGGCGTCTTCGTAAGAGATTTCCGGAGTAGGGTTGGCAAGGGCAAACACGATGGGATGGTCTGCCATGCTGCGAACCATGTCCTGGGTCAACACATTACCTTTTGACAGTCCGAGGAATACATCGGCGCCTTTGATGGCTTCTGCCAGAGTATGTACATCGCGACGGTCGGTGGCAAAGTAACGTTTCTGCTCGGTCAGATTCTCGCGGTCGCTGGTGATGACTCCCTTACTGTCCAGCATTAGGATATTTTCACGGCGTGCGCCGAGCGCTTCATACAGTTTGGTACATGAGGTGGCGGAAGCCCCGGCACCGTTTACGACGATTTTCACTTCCTCTATCTTCTTGCCTGCCACTTCCAGGGCGTTCAGCAATCCTGCGCTGGAGATGATGGCGGTGCCGTGCTGGTCGTCGTGCATCACGGGGATGTCCAATTCCTCTTTCAGGCGGCGTTCTATTTCGAAACATTCGGGTGCTTTGATGTCTTCCAAGTTGATACCTCCGAATGTTGGGGCAATAGCCTTGACAGCTTCGATGAACTTGTCGGGGTCTTTTTCATTTACTTCGATGTCGAATACGTCGATACCTGCATAAATTTTGAACAACAGACCTTTACCCTCCATGACGGGTTTGCCGCTAAGGGCACCGATATCGCCCAGGCCGAGTACGGCGGTTCCGTTGGAGATGACAGCTACCAGATTGCCTTTTGCTGTATATTTATATGCATCTTGCGGGTTTTTCTCAATTTCGAGGCACGGTTCTGCAACGCCCGGAGAGTAGGCGAGAGAAAGATCGGTTTGTGTACTGTAAGGCTTGGTGGGTACTACTTCAATCTTACCCGGTTTGCCTTGCGAATGGTAGAGCAAGGCTGCTTCTTTGGTTATTTTAGCCATGGTAGAATAGTTAAATTGGTTATAATTTGGCTGCAAATGTAGGTATAAAAGTTCTAAATTGTAGCTCGCTGTCAATAAAATCTATTACTTTTATCAGTTAATTAGCTTAAAATGCTTATTTTTGGCATCAGATTTTAGAGATTACCCCCATTTATTAACTTAACACATGAGTTGCATGAGAATTTTGAAACTTCCTCTGGCAGGATTATTATTTTGTGTAATGGCACTATTTGCTGGATGTAAAACGAGTAATGAACCTAAGGCACCGGTTGCTCTGACCTGGGAAATGGGTGCAAGTGACATCGAACCCGGATATTATGAGAATACCTTTATTCTCAAGAATATCTCTCAAAAACCTCTAAAAAAGAACTGGACGATTTACTATTCACAGCTTCCCCGAGGGGTGAAGCAGGAAGGAGCCTCTGAAGTGAAGGTAGAGGTAGTGAATGGTAATTTTTTCAAAATGTATCCGACAGACGAATTTGCTCCGCTGGCTCCCGGTGATTCCATGCGGATCACTTTCCTTTGCACTTACAAGCTGGACCGGAACTCCCATGTACCGGAAGGAACTTATTGGGTGGAGACTGTGGATGGTAAAGAGGGCAGTCCGTTGCCCGTGGCTTTGAAGGCGCTGCCGCTTCCTTCTCCCGAGTCAATGAGCGGCTATCCGGATGCGACTAAGATTTATGAATCCAATCTTCGTTTGGCTGGTGCTCCTGCTTTGGTGCAGTCAGACATTCTTCCGTCTGTAAAGAAAGCGGTAGCCATTGAAGGCGATAATGTCGTATTGGAAGGTAAGGTAGCTTTGGCATTTCCGGAGAACTTTGCCGGTGAAGCCAAGTTGCTGAAAGAGAAACTGACTGGTTTGTATGGTTTGGAAGTTGTCGGAAATGCTTCCGTGAAGATTGTGCTGGAAGAACTGCTTGATAGGAAGGAGGCCGTAAATGATGAATATTATACTATCAATATAGGTGACAACCTGATAAAAATCAGTGCTGCCACTCCTCATGGCATTTTTAATGGTACACAGACACTTTTGTCAATGTTGAAGGACAAGCAGACACCTTATTTGCTGGAGGCAGTCTCCATCCGGGATTATCCGGACTTGGCATATCGTGGACAAATGATAGATATTGCCCGTAATTTCACCGCTCCGGAGAACTTGAAGAAACTGGTGGATATTTTTGCATCTTATAAATTGAATGTCCTGCATTTCCATTTTTGTGATGATGAAGCCTGGCGTTTGGAGATTCCCGGTTTGGAGGAACTGACTGCTGTGGGTAGCCGTCGCGGGCATACCACTGACGAAAGCCAGTGCCTCTACCCATGTTATGACGGTGGCTATGACCCTGATGCAAAGACTGTAGGCAATGGATATTATAGCCGCGAGGAATTTATTGATTTGCTGAAGTATGCTGCCGAAAGACATGTCCGCATTGTTCCGGAAATAGAATCTCCGGGGCATGCCCGCGCTGCCATTGTCTCCATGAAGGCACGCTATAACAAATATTTTGAAACTGATCCGGGGAAAGCTACAGAATATATGTTGAGTGAACCGGAAGACACTTCACGTTATGTTTCTGTACAATATTATACGGACAATGTGATGAATGTCGCCTTGCCTTCTACTTACCGTTTTATGGAGAAGGTGATTCAGGAACTTAATGCGATGTATCAGGAAGCTGGTCTTTCACTGTACACAGTGCATTTGGGTGGTGACGAAGTGCCTCGCGGTGTGTGGATGGGCTCCCCGAAATGCCAGGAACTGATGAAGGAAAAAGGCATGACGAAAGCTCATGGTTTGTCAGAGTATTTCATTACGCAAATGGCGGATGTGATGCAGAAGAACGGACTGAAATTCAGTGGTTGGCAGGAAGTTGCTTTGGGGCATACCGAAGAGGCTCATCAACAGTTGAGGGGCCAGGCTGCCGGTGTGTATTGCTGGAATACTGTACCGGGCTCTGATGAAGTGGTTTATCAGACAGCCAATAACGGTTACCCGGTCATCCTTTGCAACGTGGGCAATTTCTATATGGATATGGCTTACAATGGTCATCCGGACGAGCGTGGACTCGATTGGGGAGGTTATGTGGATGAGTCTGTCTCTTTCTCTATGCTTCCTTTCAGCATTTATCGTTCGCTGCGTGTGGATATGGCAGGCAATCCCATTGATTTGAATAATGCGGAAAAGGGGAAGACTGCTTTGACAGAGATAGGCAAGAAACATATTATGGGTGTACAAGGGCAATTATTCGCCGAAACTATCCGTAGTTTTGATGGCGTGGAATATCTTCTCTTCCCGAAAATCTTAGGGCTGGCAGAACGTGGCTGGAATGCTCATCCGGTATGGGAAAACCTGTCCGGCGTGCGGGAGCAGCAGGCTTTCAATCAGGCTTTGGCACTTTATTATGAGAAAATCAGCAAGAGTGAAATGCCTTATTGGGCAAAGCATGGGATTAACTTCCGCTTGCCTCAGCCGGGATTATTGGTAAAAGATGGAAATCTGTATGCTAATGTGGCCATTGATGGGGCTGAGATACGTTATACGACTGATGGGTCGGAACCTACTGCCCAGTCAACCTTATGGAAAGAACCGGTGAAGTGTGGTTCCCTGGTCGTGAAAGCAAAGACCTTCTACCAAGGCAAGGAAAGTTTGACGATTATATTGAATGTTGAGTAATAGAGAATATTGAAATGAAAAGGGAGTGCATTGTCCGAAAATGCACTCCCTTTTGTTTATTCCTTTAGGCGTTCAGCGCTTGTTCTATATCCGCAATAATATCCTCTGCATTCTCTATACCTACCGAGAAGCGAATCAGGTCGGGGCGTACACCTGCCTCCATCAGTTGCTCGTCTGTCAACTGGCGGTGTGTATGGCTGGCTGGGTGTAGCACGCAAGTACGTGCATCGGCCACATGAGTCACAATGGCCGCCAGTTTCAGTGAATCCATAAACTTGATAGACTCTTCCCGTCCGCCCTTCAAGCCGAAGGTGACAACGCCGCAAGAGCCGTTCGGCATGTACTTCTGTGCCTGCTCGTAGTATTTGTCGCCCGGCAGACCACAATAATTCACCCAAGCCACTTTATCGTTCTGGGCAAGATACTCGGCTACCGCTTGTGCATTCTTGCAATGTTGGGGCATACGCAGGTGCAGTGTTTCCAGACCCAGGTTCAGCAGGAATGCGTTTTGTGGAGACTGGATGCTGCCCAGGTCGCGCATCAGTTGGGCTGTAGCCTTGGTGATGTAAGCCATTTTGCCGAAGGCTTTCGTATAAGTCAGTCCGTGGTAAGACTCGTCCGGGGTGCACAGTCCGGGGAATTTGTCGGCGTGTGCATCCCAATCGAAGTTGCCGCTGTCTACAATGGCTCCACCTACGCTGGTGGCATGTCCGTCCATGTATTTGGTGGTAGAGTGTACTACGATGTCGGCACCCCACTCAAACGGACGGCAGTTGATGGGGGTAGGGAAGGTGTTGTCCACAATCAAGGGCACGCCGTGGCTGTGGGCAATGCGGGCAAACTTCTCTATATCGAGCACTTCGAGCGTAGGGTTGGAGATGGTTTCGCCGAATAGGGCCTTGGTATTGGGGCGGAAAGCAGCGGAAATTTCTTCCTCGCTGGCATCCGGGTTGACGAAAGTGACGTCGATGCCCAATTTCTTCAAAGTTACTCCGAAGAGGTTGAATGTTCCGCCATAGATGGTAGAGGAGCAAACAAAATGGTCTCCTGCCTGGCAGATATTGAAAATGGCATAGAAGTTGGCTGCTTGTCCGCTGGATGTCAGCATAGCGGCCACACCACCTTCGAGGGCGGCAATCTTGGCGGCTACTGCATCGTTTGTAGGATTCTGCAGGCGGGTATAGAAATAGCCGCTGTCTTCAAGGTCGAACAAGCGTGCCATCTGTTCGCTGGTATCATATTTGAAAGTTGTACTTTGATAGATGGGGAGTACACGGGGCTCGCCCTTTTTAGGAGTCCATCCGGCTTGTACGCACAGCGTCTCCGGCTTGAATTGCTTTGCCATAATGCTATATGTTTTAAAAGTTTCTTATCTATTATCGCGTAAGTTGTCGCAAAAGTAGGGAAAAAATTATAATTTTGTGCTTAAGTATGGTAAAATGCTATAAATTAGCGGCTGGAAATTTATAAATGATGAATAATTGGAATATGAAACGCATATTTTGTTTACTGACCATCCTCTTTTGTACTTTGTTTGCTTTTAATGCTTCGGCTCAGGAAGAGCGGGATAGTCCGAGACGTGGAGAAGGAATCTCTGTTTTCCTGGAACGTAACAAGCGCCCGGGGAGAGCCTATTATAAGGAGTTTTTGGAGCTGAACAAGAAACTTCTTAAAGGGAAGGAGGAATTGCGGCTGGGAGTGAAGTATGTACTGCCCCCATTATCAAAGCCGGTTGGCAATGGGAAGAAGACAATCAATGAACCTTTGTTCGGGAAAGCGCTTGCCAGTGTAAAAGTGACATCTAACCGTTTGCAGGGCGCTTGTTTTTATGTAGTGAGCGGACATGGAGGCCCCGACCCCGGAGCTATCGGCAGAATCGGCAAAATAGAACTGCATGAAGATGAGTATGCGTATGATGTGGCTTTGCGCCTTGCCCGTAACTTGATGCAAGAGGGGGCGGAAGTCCGTATCATTATCCAGGATGCTAAAGACGGAATCCGTGATGACAAGTACCTTTCCAACAGCAAACGTGAGACGTGCATGGGAGCTCCCATACCCTTGAACCAAGTGGCACGTCTCCGGCAACGTTGCGCCAAAATCAATGAGTTTTACAAGAAGGATCGCAAGAACTATAAATATTGCCGTGCCATTTTCCTTCATGTGGACAGTCGCAGCAAGAGCCATCAGACCGATGTGTTCTTTTACCACTCTAAAAGCAAGCCCGACAGCAAGCGTCTGGCTAAGACCATGAAGAAAACTTTCGAATCGAAATATGACAAGCACCAGCCCAACCGTGGGTTTACCGGAACTGTCAGCGCACGCAATCTTTATGTGTTAGCCAATACTTCTCCCGCTTCCGTATTCGTGGAATTGGGAAATATCCAGAACACTTTTGACCAGCGCCGTTTTGTAATCAGTTCGAACCGCCAGGCCTTGGCCAAGTGGATGATGGAGGGTTTCATCACGGATTATAAAAAGGCGAAATAAGGACAATCAACTCTCACTCTCCTTTTTCTTTTCGTGTACCACCACGACTGTAACGGCCGTTATTATCAGCGCCATGCCGATGGCGCTGGCCGGTGTGAAGCTTTCATTGAATATCAGGCAACCGATAACTACGGCTGTCAGAGGTTCCAAAGCCCCGAAAATGGAAGTCAGTGTAGGCCCTATGTATTTAATGGCCTTTACCAGGGTGATGTTGGATATAGCTGTTGCCGGCAGCGCCAGTCCGAGAATATTCAGCCATGTGTAGGTATCATTGGCCAGCCGGATGCCTCCGGTCAGATATCCTCCTATAATAAAGAACAAGGCTCCCAGCCCCATTACGTAGCATGTCAATGCAGTGGAGGGAATCTGCACGGCACGGCTCTTCCTTACTCCTACGATATATCCTCCATAAAAGAATACGGACAGACCGGCAGCAATCAGCCCGATGGTCGTGTTTCCTCCTTCAAAGTCTATTTTGCCGGATGACAAAAGTCCAGCTCCGCTTAGTGACACCAACACGGCAAACAGAATGGCGAATGACCTCTTTTCTCCGAAAAAGCCCATCATGGCCAGTGCCACGGCCAGCGGATACATGAAATGAATGGTGGATGCCACTCCGCTGGCTATGTTCTGATAGGCGATGACCAGACTGAAGGAGGTAGCTGCCCGAAGCAGGCTGAGGATGAACACCGTTCCCCAGTCTTTCCCGCTGATGCGGAATGTCTCGCCTAGCATAATGCCGAAAACGACCAGGGTAAGTGAAGCTAGTCCCCATCGGTAGGCCAATACTTCGAAAGAGGAGAAGCCCGCAAGGAGTAATGAAATGGTGAAGAAAGGAGCCAGCCCGAAGGTGGCAGAGGAGAGAGCTGCATATATAAACCCTTTTATGGAAACATTTTGCATCTTTTATCTTGATTTTGATGGAGGTTTTAAAATTATCTGTTTGCATCAATTGCTTGATTCGCATTGCGTCGTGCAAAATTAGTGAATAAAAACAAGCATACAGACAAAGGAATGTCCCTTTTTTACAATACAGTATAGATATGGGTATCTAATAGTATCGACCGGCTTGCCTGATATTTATTCGTTCCACCATGAGATAAAAATCATTCCACCGCGGAGTAAAAATCGTTCCACCATGGTGGAACGATTTTTACTCCATGGCGGAACGAATACTTGTTCGCTGTCCGGCTCCTAAACTCTTCCGGGGAGAAAGCCTGATGGCGCCGGCAGAACAGTTTGCCTACTCTACCGGAATATAAATTTCTGTCAACAGTTCCTCCGGCGCCGTATCTGCGGGGTTGTTTAGGTAACGTTCCGCACTGGACTCATCCCGTAAGCTACATTCCATTTCGGGGATATACTTCCCGTAGATGGTGTCGTATACGGCCTGCAGATGTTCGTATGGACCTTTGTATAGGAATATGGCATAGCGGCCTGCCGCGAGCTGTTTAAATCCTATGTCTCCTTTGGCCGTTGCAAATGAGGGTAGGACCATACATACATCGGTACGCAGCTTTTCAGCGGGTGTCACTTTGGGGTCATCGTGATAGATACAGTAGGGCATCACTTCTCCCATAGGCAGTTTTTCTTCTTGGATGAACTGGCAAAGGCGCGTCCATGCGCTGCAATAGTCGTTCAGTTTATAGTCGCCAAAGAGGCGGAGGTAAATTACATTTCGGGCAGGAACTTCTTTGATTTCGTGTTTCAGTTCCAGTTCCGGACGAATAATGGCTGGTTTCATAATTACAAAGTTTTTATTGTTACGATACTCTAATGGTGAAATGCCATAGAACTGCTTGAATACTTTTGACAGTGACGAGGGCGAAGAGTAGCCTATACGGTAGGCTATGTCCGCTATCGGCATGTCCGAGTAACGAAGCAACCGGGCAGCGGCTTCGGTACGCGTCCGGACAATGAACGTACCGACGGGTTCACCCAGGAAAGCTTTCATGATGCGGTGGAAGTAGAAGGGAGAGAAATGGGAAATCCTGGCCAAAGATTTCAGGTCAATTTCTTCTCCGAGGTGCAGATTTATATAATCCACTACTGCGTTCACACACTTTTGGTATTCCTCCTGGGTTGTCTTTTTCTGCTGCATGGCTCTATTGGGCTTTTTCATGTTGCAAAAATAGGAGGAAAAGAAATAGGTTACTTGTCCGATGTTGCTATAAATGCAATATCTTTAAATAAGATAAGCTATATCCCGGCACAACTTTTTCGTGCAAGCATGAAAGTTTTGCATTCGATTTGCAATATCTTTGCATTTCAGATGAAAAAACAAATGCTTGCAGATGACCGAGGAGATTAAAAGACAACTTTGGGAGTGGGCGGCGGCCTATCATTGCGCCGGCTTCATTCAGAACGACCCCGTACAGTTTCCACATCGCTATGAACGGAAGCAGGATATTGAAATCAGTGGGCTGCTGACTGCCATCATGAGTTTCGGCAACCGTAAACAGATATTGAAAAAGGCTGAAGAGTTGCATAGGTTGATGGGGGTATCACCTCATCAATACGTGTTGTCCTGCCGATGGAAGAATGACTTTCCTGCTGCGGACAGAAGCAGTTTTTACCGGATGCTTTCTTATGCTGACTTTCATTCCTATTTCAGACGTTTGTATGCAGCTTATTCTGCTTTTGACAGTCTGGAGGATGCCTTATGTACGTATACCGGTAATCCGATGGAAAGGTTATGTGCATTTTTGGAAGTCTCGGCGAAGAGTCCCCAAAAGAAACTGAACATGTTTTTGCGCTGGATGATAAGGAAAGGTCCGGAAGTGGATTTTGGTATTTGGGAGAGATTTGATTGCAGGGACCTGATTGTGCCTTTGGACACGCATGTCTGCCGTGTGGCCTATGCTTTGGGACTCACCGAGACAGAAACATTTTCTTTGAAGAATGCCCGCCGGATTACTGAATCTCTGGCAGAGGCCTTTCCGGACGACCCGTGCCTGGGGGACTTTGCTTTGTTTGGAAGCGGAGTCAGCGGAGTATTGTAGCGTGTTACCAGTCTATTTCTTGTATCCCTCTGCTCCGTAAGAAATCGTTGGCTTTACTGAAGTGCCTGCAACCGAAGAATCCGTATTCGGCAGAACGTGGGGACGGATGGACGGTAGTCAGAATCAAGTGTCTGCTGCTATTGATTAAAGCGGCTTTTTCTTTCGCGTACGCTCCCCAAAGCATGAATACAAGATTCTCCCGTTCATCACTCAGTTTCTTGATAACAGCGTCTGTGAAGGTTTCCCATCCCATGTTCCGGTGCGAGCCGGTTTCGTGGGCACGTACTGTGAGGACGGAATTCATAGGAAACACGCCTTGCGCTACCCAACGGTCCAGATTTCCGGAAGTCGGAATGGGCTTTCCCAGGTCCTGATGTATTTCCTTGAATATGTTTGTCAGAGAACCGGGAATGGCTACTCCTTTCGGTACGGAAAAGCAGACTCCATAATACTGACCGGGATTAGGATAAGGGTCTTGTCCGAGTATGACGACTTTCACTTTCTCGAACGGGCAAGAGTTGAAGACGTGGAAAATCTGATGGCCGGGAGGTAGCACGTTGGCATGTCCATACTCACTTTTTACAAATGCTACCAGCTTCTCAAAATAAGGTTTGTCAAACTCCTCTTGCAGGCGTTTTCTCCAGCTTTCTTCTATTTTTACGTTCATAAGAGTCTTGCAGTTACATATGAATAGGAAACGATGTTGCAAAAATACAAATAATCCGGATGAGGCAGATGCATTTACGAGTATAAAGAATGTTTTAATTATCGTATGAAACGATAGTTATTTTGAGTAAGTTTATTACTTTTGTGGTGCAATGCCGGACACTAAGCATAGAGTCGCCATTGCTGAGGTTGAACTGATTGGTAAAATAAAGGAATGGAAAATTTTCATCGTATGGATGCTTGTCCGGTACGGGATGTACTGAGCAGGTTGGGAGACAAATGGACAATGCTTGTGCTGGTCACACTGAAAGCGAATGGAACGATGCGTTTTTGCGATATACAGAAAACCATAGGGGATATTTCCCAGCGGATGCTGACGGTTACATTGCGCTCATTGGAGACGGACGGGCTGATTGTTAGGAAAGTCTATGCGGAAGTTCCTCCCCGTGTGGAGTATAACCTTACAGAAATCGGATGTAGCCTGATGCCGCATATTGAATCTTTGGTAGGATGGGCATTGGAGCATATGAATGATATTTTGAATCGGCGCAGTCTGCAGAACTGATGGGTCGATATGCAAAGAGGGTGTGTCGAAACTGGTATTCACCACAGATTACACAGATTTGCACAGATAAGCATCTTTGATTATCAGTAGATTAAGCTCATTCTGTGTTAATCCGTGTAATCTGTGGTGAATTTTGACACACCCCTTCAGAAGTTTCCAAGTGCTTGTTTTATTTCTTAGCATCGGCAAAATTGTGAACCTTGTTTTTCAGATTGTCAGCTTTCTCTGCGGCCTCATGGGCCTCATGGGCCATCTTGTCTGCTACTTTGGTGCCAACGTGCAATGCTTCTTCTTCAGCAGTGTTGATGAACTCCTTGGCTTCGCCATTTGCTTTGTGGATGGCACGGCATATGGCATCTTCCAGCTTTTTAGCTTTCTCCGTACGGGAGAAGTGGTAGGCCAATGCACCGGCAACCGAACCTATTCCCAGTCCGATCCAGAAATTAGAATCTTTACATTTCATAATCAAGTCAGTTTTTAATAGTTAAAGTTAGAATCAATTCTGATGAGACAACATACTTGCCAAAGATTGGTTCATCCGGCGGGAAAGGAATTAATAACAATTTACTTTTGTTGGTGGAGATATTTATTCTGCTTAAATTTGCGATGCACTTAAAATTTATACAAGTATGATTAGATTAAATGTTTTTATTCAGGTAAGTGCGGAGAACCGTGCCGCAGTATTGGAATCTGCCAAAGAACTGGTCGCATATTCCTTGAAGGACAATGGATGCATTGCTTATGATGTGTTTGAGAGCGCCACTCGCAGCGATGTTCTTATGATTTGTGAAACATGGAAAGATGCAGAGTCATTGTCTGCCCATGAAAAAGCAGACCATTTTGTGGCCCTGGTGCCCAAAATCCAGGGGCTGGCTGCCATGAAGTTGGAAAAATTCGAGTTCTGAATCAGTAATTTGAGGTAGTAAGGGGTTGTGTGATCATGCGTAAATAAGTATATTTGTGCATTCTTAATATACATATTTATGCTGATTACCCTTATTATCCTTGTTCTCTCCGCTGCCTTTTTTGTAGCAGGCAAAGTCCGTTCGGACATTGTGGCGCTTTGTGCGCTGATTGGTTTATTGATATTTCAGATTCTTACTCCTGAAGAGGCCCTTTCCGGCTTCTCCAACTCGGTGGTGATTATGATGGTGGGCTTGTTCGTTGTGGGCGGCGCCATTTTTCAGACCGGGCTGGCTAAAATGATAAGTTCGCGCATTTTAAAGCTGGCGGGCAAGAGCGAACTGAAACTCTTCTTGCTGGTGATGCTGGTTACCTCTGCCATTGGTGCTTTTGTGAGCAATACGGGAACGGTGGCTTTGATGCTGCCTATCGTGGTGAGCTTGGCGCTGAGTGCCGGAATGAATCCCAGCCGTCTATTGATGCCTTTGGCTTTTGCCAGCAGTATGGGCGGTATGATGACACTTATCGGTACGCCTCCTAACTTGGTCATTCAGAATACATTGACGGGAGCGGGCTTTGAACCGCTGTCTTTCTTCTCCTTCTTGCCGGTGGGCATTGTGTGCGTGATAGTGGGAACTTTGGTTTTAATGCCTCTGACCAAATGGTTTCTCTCCAAGAAAGGCAAAAAGAATGACGGAACATTGTCGGGTAAATCATTGGACCAACTGGTACAGGAGTACGGACTTTCCAGCAACCTGTTCCGTTTGAGGGCTGTCAATGATTCCCGTCTGATAGGAAAAACCATCATAGACCTGGATGTACGCCGCAAGTATGGTCTGAATATCATTGAAGTACGGCGTGTAGACTCTTCCCAACATAGATTCCTGAAAACTATTACCCAGAAATTGGCATCACCCGATACGACTATTTGGGTGGGCGACGTGCTTTACATTACGGGAGAGGTGTCGAACGTAAATCGTTTTGCTGAAGACTTTTTAATGGAAATGCTCGACGGGCATACCACTGAAGAAGCCTCCAAAGCCGACAAGTCCCTTGACTTTTATGATATTGGAATTGCCGAAATCGTGTTGATGCCTTCTTCCAATATCGTGAACCGGACGGTGAAGGAAGCGGGGTTCCGTGATAAATTTAATGTAAATGTATTGGGCATCCGTCGTAAGAAGGAATATATATTACGTGAATTGGGACGTGAGCGTATGCATAGTGGCGATGTTTTGCTGGTGCAGGGTGCGTGGCAGGACATCGCACGGATAAGCAGGGAAGATTCCGATTGGGTGGTATTGGGGCAGCCTTTGGCAGAAGCCGCCAAAGTGACGCTGGATTATAAAGCGCCCATAGCTGCCGCTATCATGGTGCTGATGGTTGCCATGATGGTCTTCGACTTTATTCCCGTGGCCCCGGTGACAGCGGTGATGATTGCCGGCTTGCTGATGGTGCTGACGGGATGTTTCAGGAATGTGGAAGCCGCCTATAAAACGATAAACTGGGAAACAATTGTACTCTTTGCAGCCATGCTCCCCATGTCTCTTGCACTCGAAAAAACCGGTGCCTCGGAATATATATCCAACAGTCTTGTAAGTGGATTGGGCAGTTATGGTCCTATTGTGTTGATGGCAGGTATCTATTTCACCACTTCATTGATGACCATGTTTATCAGCAATACGGTGACGGCAGTGCTGATGGCCCCTATTGCTCTTCAAAGTGCGATTCAGATTGGAGTAAGTCCCGTTCCGTTCTTGTTTGCCGTGACGGTTGCGGCAAGCATGTGTTTCGCTTCTCCGTTCTCTACACCGCCCAATGCACTGGTGATGCCGGCAGGACAATATACATTCATGGATTATATAAAAGTGGGGCTCCCGTTGCAGATTATTATGGGAGTGGTGATGGTATTTGTGTTGCCGTTGCTGTTTCCTTTTTAGATATATTCTTATTAATTGGAAAAAACACACTTATTGGTTGAGTGTAAAGAGGAGATTGTACGTATTAAAAGGAAAAAAGATAGATACTATGAAAAAGATTCTTTTATTAATGGCAATTTTCTTTTCTGTATTATTGCAGGCACAGCTCAACACTCTGTCTATGAATCTTCCCCAAGGGCATCCGCGTTATCTGACTGATGCCGGTGGAAAAGAGGCTACTTTGAAGTTGATAAGTAATGAACCGTGGGCGGAAGAAGTGTTCAGAAAGCTGAAAAGCAAGACGGATGTTTATGTCCGGTTGACAGAAGCACAGCCGGAATGGTTGCTTTCGCGACTTGCCATGTATTGGGAATCGCATGCCACGGATGTATATGTAAAAGGTGAAACCTTTGATTATGCCGGTGGAGAAAAAGCTCCAGTTCCAACCGTACGCTATACGGGGACACGAGGGACCTTTGCTACACACAGTCGTCCGAAGTTGGAAGATGTCGTTCCTTACGATGATGCCGACGGTAATGTTACGTTCTGCAACAACTCTTTGCCGGGACGTCCTATGGAAAGTGTGCACCCTTCCAAAACCGGTCGTAACATAGAAAGTCTGAACCGTGAAATTATGGGCATTGCCCGTGATGCAGCTTTCCTTTACTGGCTGACGGATGATGAGAAATATGCAAAATTGGCAGCCGGAGTTTTTGATACCTACATGCAGGGCATCTATTATCGGAATGTCCCCGTTGACCTGAATCATGGGCACCAGCAAACTTTGGTGGGCATGACTTCTTTCGAGGTAATCCACGAAGATATTCTTAAAGATATAGTTCCTCTTTATGATTTTCTTTACGGCTATTTACATAGCAATTATGCCGATAAACTGGAAATCTATGCCGGAGCTTTCAAGAAATGGGCAGACAATATCATAGCAAACGGAGTGCCTCATAACAACTGGAACCTGATGCAGGCGCGTTATGTCATGGACATTGGCATGATTTTGGAAGATAATAGATGTTATGCCGACGGTAAGGGGCGTGAGTACTACATTGATTATGTGCTCAACCGTTCCAGTATCCGTCAATGGAGCCTGAAGAAACTGGCGGATTATGGCTATGACTCAAATACCGGTATTTGGGCGGAGTGTCCCGGTTACAGTGGTGTTGTACTTAATGACTATGCCAACTTCACCAATCTGTTCGACCGTAATTTGGGATATGATTTGACTCTGGATTTGCCGGTTATTCCGAAAGCAGTAGCCGCTACTCCCCAATATCTGTTCCCCAACCGGATGATGTGCGGATTTGGTGATACCCATCCCGGTTATTTGAATACTTCTCCAATAATCCGCATGATAGGGAATGCCCAGGTCAATGGCAAGAAAGAGCAGGAGGATTATTTCACGGCTTTGTTGAAGTGCTTGAAGCCAGATATGGGTGAGGCGAACGGGAAACGGAATGCCCGTGTCTCCATCAATTCTTTTTTTGACGATAAACCATTGGTGCTGAATCCTGATATTAAGGCTGGCAAGATAGAAGATTATGTATCACCGTTGTTCTATGCTCCGAATGTGTCATGGTTGGTGCAGCGCAACGGGATGCATCCACGCCACAGCCTTATGGTATCGCTGAATGGCAGTGAAGGCAATCACATGCACGCCAACGGAATCTCTATGGAGCTTTATGGCAAAGGCTATGTTTTGGGTCCCGATGCCGGTATCGGCTTGTATCTGTATAGCGGATTGGATTACTTGGAATATTATTCGCAGTTTCCCAGTCATAATACGGTTTGTGTAGACGGTATATCGAGCTATCCGGTAATGAAGAGCAACCATGCTTTCCGTGTGAACTCTTGCTTTCCGGCACCGGTATCAAAGAAAGGAATATTTTATCCGATTACATATAGTGAAGTCTACTTCCGCGAACCGGAGAGTTGTGCCGACCAGACCCGTTTGATGAGCATCGTCACCACGGGACCGGAAACCGGTTACTATGTTGACATATTCCGTAGCCGCAAGGTGCAGGGTGGAGACAAAATGCATGATTATTTTTATCACAATCTTGGGCAGACGCTTTCACTGACCGGTACAGACGGTACCGATTTGGGGTTACAGCCTACCGAAGAACTCTCTTTTGCCGGCGCACATTTGTATGCCTATTCTTATATCTACAACAAGAAAGTGGTGCAGACGGCTAAGGATGTAAAGGCCTCTTTCACTATCGACATGAAAGACGGAGACGATATTTCCATGAACTTGTGGATGAAAGGGGAAAAAGACCGTAAAGTCTTTACCGCTTTGTCTCCCATGACTGAAGGCTATAGCCGTACTCCGGGGATGCCATATAACATCAAGGAACAGCCTACCCTGACATTTGTTGCCAGACAGTCAGGAGAGGCATGGAGCCGTCCGTTTGTGGCAATCTATGAGCCGTCTTCGGTAAACGAACCGGGACAGATTGAGTCTGTCATTTTTCCGGAGGTGGAATGTAAGGACAAAGGGAGCCATGTCGCAGTTTGCGTTGAACAGAGGAATGGTCGTAAGGATTGTATTTTATCCTCAGACAACGCGTCGCACCTTTGCGGCATGGGGGATATGAAGGCAAAAGCTGTTTATGCTTTATGCGGAAACAAGGCGGGAAAAGAAACTACATTGTTTTTGGGAAACGGTACTTTGCTGCAAACTCCTCGGGTTACTATAAAATCTGAAAAACCTGCAAATGTTTTGTTGGAACATCAACTGGATGGGTGGTATTATGAAGCCTCTGCCGATTGTACGATTACAATAAAGGGACAGACATACAAAGCTAAGGCTACAAAAGGATTGGAATATTTGGGAAGATAGTTATATCATTCCCTCTATTTTTAAGCTTGAGGTAGCTATACAGTTGATGTTTTTCGTTATATTTGCACCATAGAGTAAAGACTACAGTGTAATGAAAAACATAATAAAATACATTTTTCTTTTTCACTTGTTAATGTTCTGTGCATGGGCCTATCCAAGTACATATACCTTGCGTGGCTTGTCGGTATCCGACGGACTGTCTGATTTGCTGGTCAATGCCATTTATAAAGACTCTTTGGGATTTGTCTGGATAGGTACGGGTAATTCTTTGGAGCGTTTTGACGGAAGCCATATCAAACACTATCCGATAACCGGTTCCAATGAGAAATTGAAACGTGTCAATGTTATTGCCGAAATGGAAGATAACCAATTGTGGATGGGGAATGGCATGGGATTGTGGCGTTTGAACAAAGAATTGGATGCTTTGGAACTTATTGTCCCCGATATGATAAATTGTGCAGTCCACTCTTTGCTTCATGATGGAAAAGGGACACTCTATATCGGTAGTGCGAAAGGGCTCTTTTTATACAAGAAAGGAAACTTGGAGCAAATATTACTGGATAAAAATGCCCTTTCTGCTTCGAATGTTGTAACCGGACTTTCATTGGATGAGCAGGGCATGCTATGGATGGCAACCGAGAAGGGACTGTATTCGTTACGATTGTCCGACAGAAAAGTGAAAGCCTATCATAATGTAAAAGACGGCAAGCATGTGTGTGCTTTTAACAATATCACCCGTATCGGTTCTACCATTTATCTGGGTACTATGGACCAAGGGATTATTTCCTTTGACACCCGTTCCGGAGAATTTGAGCATTTTGTGGAGGTGGGGTGCAACATCATCTCTTCCCTTTCCAGCGACGGCAAAAATATGTTGTATGTAGGAACGGATGGCAATGGAGTGCATTTCATAGCCACAGACCGGCGGAAGGTGGTCCGTACCATGCGGCATGAGACGGGTGACAATGAAAGCTTGCGTTCCAATTCCGTTTATTCGCTTTTGGTAGACCGGAACGGAATGATTTGGATAGGGTTCTACCAGTTGGGACTTGATTATACTTTATATCAGAGTGATTTGTTTACTACTTATGCTTTCCCTCCTTATTTCAATTCCAGAGACATGCCTATCCGTGCCCTTGCCATCAATGGGCATGAAAAGCTGGTAGGTTCGCGTGACGGCTTATTCTATATTGATGAGAAAAGGAATCGTTTCAAAAGTTTCCAGTCGCCCGAAATGCGCTCCGGCATGATATTCTGTATTTTATTTTATGAAGGAGAATATTATGTAGGAACTTACGGCGGAGGAATGTACATCTTCAATCCGGAAAGGTTGACCATACGTGACTTTGCACCTGACGGTGAACAGCAACCTTTTGTAAAAGGACATATCTTCTGTATCAAGCAGGATGCGGAAGGAAATTTATGGATAGGAACTTCTCAAGGCGTTTATTGTTATAAAGACGGCAGGCAGGTGGCTCACTATACCAGTTCCAATTCCAGGCTTCCTGAAGGCAATGTCTACGAAATCTATTTTGACTCTACCCGTAAAGGATGGATTTGTACGGAAAATGGCGTATGTATCTGGGACCCTTCTTCTGAAAAGCTTCGTACGGATATATTTCCTGAGGGATTTATCCATAAGGAGAAAATCAGGGTCGTTTATGAGGACTCCGGGCATAATCTTTATTTTTTTCCGGACAAAGGCTCTCTGTTCATATCCGATTTGTCTATGAACAGCTTCCGGCGTTTGCATCCCGGTACTCCTTTGGAGGGGCGAGACGGGATGTTCATTATAGAAGATCGTAAAAAATGGCTGTGGATGGGGACGAGTGACGGTTTGTTCCATTATGACAAGAATGACAATTTTATCCCTTATAACTTTGTAGACGGTATTCCGAGTTCCATTTTTACCCTATGCCCGCCGGTTTGTGACGCGGAAGGGAATCTCTGGTTTGGAAATTCTAAAGGATTGGTCTCTTTGGATGTTGCTCACATGAATCAGAAGAAGCATGATTTTTATCCGGTCAAGGTAACCGATGTGCATATCAATGGCAAGCCGTCTACTTATCCGATGGTCACCGTTGGAAGTGGTATTTCGAGAATCGGGTTGGAGCCTTCGGAGAAAAATGTCACTTTCTGTTTTTCCGACTTTTCCTATACTTCTCCTGCTTTTATGTCCTATGAATACCAGTTGGAGGGTAGGGATGACGGTTGGATAGCAATTACAGGGCGTTCGGAAGTGACCTATTATGATTTGCCTTCCGGTTCTTATGTGTTTAAGGTGCGCCGTATGGGGGAACCGGATTCGGAAACTCTGCTGAAGGTGGAAATCGCTTCTGTTTTCAGTGGTTGGCTTGCTTGGGGGATTGTTGTAGCAGTACTGTTGGCCGGTGGAGGCTATTATTTCTTCGGGCGTGGAAAAAGACAAGCTCCTGAGCAGGTACAGGTCGTGAAAGAAGAACAATCTGTTGCGGTGGAGACAAAATCGGCATCCGAAGAAAAGTATAAAAACGTAAAGGTCAACTCGGAAGAGTGCAGGCGACTGACGGACAAGCTGGAAAAAATCATGCATAAAGACAAGCTTTATAAGCATTCTGATTTGAAGATAGCCGATTTGGCTGCTGCCATTGATACGTCTGCCCATACACTTTCTTATCTTTTCAATCAATACTTGGAACGCAATTATTATGATTATATCAACGATTACCGCATTGCCGAGTTTAAACGTTTAGTCAATACGGAAGAGTATTCCAAATATACGCTGAGTGCCCTTGCCGAACTTTGTGGCTTCAGTTCCCGCGCTTCTTTCTTCCGTTATTTCAAGAAAGCTACGGGAATTACTCCGAATGAATATATCCGAAGCATAGGAGGGAACAACGAATAGTCTCAAATTATTAATTGATACTGTGAGTCTCATATTCTTAAGTCGCTATATATTAGCGACTTTCTTTGTTTTTAGTCTAACCGTATTAGTTGAGATTTGTATGCCCTTCAGAAGTGTTGTTTTTATTGAAATAGAAGTTATTTTTGCATTGTTCAATCGAACGGAAAACATGAATCGTAATCTAATTTATTATGGAAAACTGCATGATGACATCCCCCCAATTGATAGCTGATTCTTATGAGCGTTATCATTTTTCGGTTTACCTGTATATATATAATAAGGTGAATAATAAGGAAGAGGCGGAAGATCTTTCCCAAGATGTATTTGTCCGTCTGATGGACTATAAACGAATGCTCCGTCCCGATACTGTCAAGTTTTTCATTTATACCATTTCGCGTAATTTGGTGAACGACTATTTGCGTCGCTATTATAAGAAACAAGAGATTACCTCTTATATGTATGATAGGACGGAGGTTAGTCATAATGAGGTGGAGTCTTGTGTGGTAGCCGATGATTTATTGGCTTGCGAGAAACGGCGGGTAGAATTTCTTCCGTCGCAGCGTCGTAAGATTTATGTCATGAACCGTTTTGAAGACAAGTCTGTCACAGATATTTCGGAAGAATTGAATCTTTCGCGCCGCACGGTGGAGAACCATCTTTTCATCAGCCGTAAAGAGGTACGCGAATACTTGAAGCAATGTATCTAATTAGGTATTGATAATAATATAGTGTTAATTTTAAATTTATAAATTTATGAAGAATGAATTTCTAAAGTTCTCATCGAGAAGAATTTTATTCTCAGCGGCAATGGTATCAGCTTTGTTGGCGGGGAGTCCGCAGATGGCATTTGCCGAAGCGAACGATGTTCAGGCTGTTATGCAGACGAGTGTAGTTAAAGGTAGGATTCTTGACTCTACTGGTGAACCGATTATTGGTGCAAGTATTATAGAAAAAGGTACTACCAATGGAACAATTACTGATATTGATGGAAACTTTTCATTGAGCGTTTCTTCATCTAAAGCTATTTTAGTTGTTTCTTATTTAGGTTATAAATCTGTGGAATTATCAGCTTCAGATAAAAAATTAAATGAGATAGTGTTGAAAGAAGATACAGAAATGCTTGATGAAGTTGTTGTAGTGGGTTATGGCGCAGTTAAGAAATCTGATTTGACGGGTGCCGTAGCTTCTGTTTCTACAAAAGAATTGACGGCTGCTGGTATCTCCAGTGCGGCTGGTGCTATGCAAGGCGTAGTGCCTGGTGTCAATATTCAACGCTCATCTAATAAGCCTGGTAGTGGGTATAATATCTTGATTCGTGGTTTGAATACAGTTAGTGGTAGTACCAAACCATTGATTGTAATTGATGGTGTTCCTGGTGCTGAATTGGAAAACATCAATCCTGATGACATTGAAAAGATTGATATATTGAAGGATGCCTCTTCTACAGCTATTTATGGTTCCAGAGCTACGAATGGAGTTGTAATCGTGACTACCAAAAGAGGAAAAGCCGGAGCTCCTAAAGTCAGTTATGATGGTTCCGTTGGATTTAAAAATTATATGAATGCTCCCGATATGATGGATGGACAGCAATATGTCCAACTTGCACGGGAATACTCTCGAGCTACTAAAGGTAACGGAGAATATGTTTCGGATGATAAAATATTTTCAGCATCAGAATTGGTTGCTATTGAAAATAATAATTATATGGATTGGTTTGATGCTCTTACTTCTACTGCGTGGATGAACAGTCATACACTTTCAGTTTCTGGAGGAACAGAGAAATCATCCTATGTGGCGTCTGCGGGTTATCATAATGAAGATGGTTGTCTTCAACCTCAGTTTTATAAGCGATATAATCTGCGTGCTGCCGTTGACGTAACGCCTAATGATTACTTTAAGTTCGGGGTAAGCCTTTATGGAACTTTTTCTGACCAAGAAACTGGTAATGAAGATGGTTTGCAGACTATTTATCGTTTACGTCCTACTTATCATCCTACTAATCTTGTGACAGGTGAGCAGGAATTCAAATATGGTAGCGGACAGTTCAATCCTTTTGTAACTCAGAAAAACCAATCATGGAGATATAAGAAATATGATGTTCTGAGTAATTTATTTGTAGAGTTTAATCCTATTAAGAATTTGGCGTTACGCTCTACATTTTCTCCCGATCTTCAATTTATTGACTATGGTATGTATGCAGGTGCTTATACCAAGCGTAATCAAGGTTCACAAGCTACTGCATGGTATGAGAAAACTACCATTTTGAATTGGGTTTGGGATAATATGGTTACTTATAATTTTGACTTGATGAAAGACCATCATTTTGATTTGACAGGTGTTTATTCAATGACCGAATATCAGAATGAATTCATGCGTGGTGACGGTGCCGGTCTTTCTTATAATTCTTTATGGTATGCTTTGCAAAATGGTGCAAAAACGAATAAGACTCAATCTAAGTACACTAAAACATCATTGATGTCGTATTTGGCACGTTTGAACTACAATTATAAAGGCAAGTATTATGTGACTGCAAGTATGCGTTATGACGGTTCTTCCAAATTGGCTGAAGGACATAAATGGGGAGGTTTCTTCGCTGGTGCATTGGCTTGGAGAATCACTGAAGAAGAATTTATGAAAGATATTGATTGGCTGAATAACTTGAAATTGCGTGTAAGTTTCGGTCAGTCTGGTAATGATAATGTAGATGCTTATCAGACACAAGGTTCTATCAGTGGCGCTCAGTACTATTCTTTTGGAACGAATGATGTAATTGGCTACGTACCTAACAATTTACGTAATATGGAATTAGGTTGGGAGAGAACAACAGAATATAATATCGGTGTTGATTTTGGTTTCTTGAACAACCGTATATCAGGTTCTTTTGAGTACTATAACCGTTTGACGGAAGATTTGATTATGAACAAAACTCTTCCCATTACTCTTGGTTATTCTTCAGTAAAGGCTAATGTTGGTTCTGTTCGTAACAAAGGTTTTGAATTTGTATTGAATACGGAAAATATCCGTACAGAAGACTTTTCTTGGAGAACTTCATTCAATATAGCTTATAACAATAATAAGATTGAAAAGCTGCAATATATAGAAGATTTGACTTCAAGAGGTAAGTCATTCGAAGGAATGAAGGGTGACTATAGCAATCTTTGGGTGGTAGGACAACCTATTGACATCAACTATAATTTGATGACTATTGGCGTATGGCAGTTGGACGAAGCAGAAGAGGCTGCTAAATATGGATGTAAACCTGGTCAATATAAAGTACTGGATTTAGATAAAAATGGTAAAATAGATGATGCTGACCGCGTAATTGATGGTAAGCGCACCCCGGATTGGACCGGTGGTATGGTTAATACTTTTAATTATAAGAATTTTGATTTATCGGTAGGTACTTCTTTCCAATTGGGCGGTCGTATGCGTAATCAATTCTATGTGTCTTATGCACTTGAGAACAATAATATGAACTTAAATAATATGGTGAAAGATTATTGGACCCCAGAGAATCCTACTAATGAATCGGCTCAACCCGGTAATATGGGAACTTATCGTAGCAAAGCAGGTTCGTGGGGAAATCAGAAGTCGGACGTTTCACATACAATGTCATCATCAGATTTCTTTAAAATAACTCATGTTAGTTTGGGATATACATTTGATAAGAAATTGATTTCTAAATCATTCTTGACCAATTTGAGATTGTATTGTACGGTTCAAAATCCGATGATTATTTGTGCTGATAATGTTATTGTTCCCGAACAGTTACCTACAAATGTATCTAGCACAGACCTTATGACACGCAATGTGATGTTTGGAGTGAATGTTTCTTTTTAACAAATCGAAATTAAAGAAAGAATAAAATGAAAACTAAGAATATAATTAAAAAGGGCTTATTGCTTATTTCCGTAGCTGCTTTCGCAAGTTGTTCGTCTTTTCTTGAAGAAGAAAATTGGACTAGTCAGTCAGCTGAAGACTATTACAAAACAGCCAAAGGTTATGAATCATTAGTTAATGGTGCGTATGCCTCTTTGAAGTCTGTATATAATAATTATAGTTACCATAAACTTACTCAATTGGGTACTGATATTGGCACACAGCCTAACGGTACTGTTACTAGCGACTTGAATCAGTATGTAGTGACTTATGATAAATCAAACGGAACTGTATATGAGCAGTGGTCTAAACTTTATGTAGCATTAAAAGATGTAAATGCTGCTATCGGCCGTGCTACAAATGTGACTCTTAAAACAGAAGACCCTATTGAAGGAATTGATCCGAATCAACGTGACTTGAGGGTGGCAGAAGTCAAATTTCTTCGTGCGCTTTATTTGTTTGAAATTGTGAAGAATTGGGGGCAAGCTCCTTTGGTACTGGAAGAAGCTCAATCAACAGCAACAACTTCTAAACTGAACAGTGGCGCGGAATTTTATACTCAGATTCTGAAAGACTTGCAAGATGTGTTATCTTCTTCATTGCCCGAAAAACAAGGAGCTTCCGATTTTGGACGTGCTTCAAAAGCAGCAGCTCGCCATTTGCGTGCTTTGGTTTATTTGACTCGTGGATATCAGGACTATGCAGATGTGAATGACTTTAAAAATGCATATGATGATGCGATGTATGTAATTGAAAAGACGGGGCATAGTTTACTTGAAGACTATGCTATGGTTCACCGTCAGTCTAATGAGGCTAATGATGAGGTTATTTTTGCTGTAAACTATAACAATAGTACAAATAATAATAATAATCAACAGAGTACTTATTATCTATTCTCTTACCGTGAAGGTTGGGAAGGTTTGGCCAAATCAAATTTCTACGCCAATGACTACGGAGATGTGATGCCCTCAAAGTATCTTTATACCTCTTTCGATTGGAAAAAAGACCGTCGTGCGGAAGTTACTTTTATGAGTCCGCTTAATGGAGATCCTGCTACTTCGGTGGATGGACGTACTTATGGACGTAATGCCTTTATGAATACTACTCAGCTAGGGTCTTCAAGTACAGGTGTTGCCGATACGGTGATTCATTTTCCTGTACCTACAGAAGAAGGCTTTAGAGTGTATTCAAAAGCTGAGCAAGATGCGGCAAATGCTGCTTCTCCGATGAAGTTTATTTATAATTATCCTTCCGGTTCTTACAAAGATTGCTCTGAAGATGATTACTTTATTACCGGTTTGCAAGGCAATAGTTCAACCACTCGTGCTTGGTTGCCGGTATATAAGTTCAAGGATGCAGGTACTCTTTATGGCGAAAGTGGTGGTAGCCAGTATGGAAGTCGTGACATCGTGTTGTTTCGATTGGCTGAAACTTACTTGATTGCAGCCGAAGCAGCTGTAATGAAAAAAGACAATGTGAATGCTTTGCTTTGTATCAATGCGGTTCGTGAGCGTGCAATGCATAATGCGAAGGAACAAGGTTTGGCTAAATATGAAGGTACAGTCACTATTGATGACGTATTGGATGAAAGAGCACTTGAATTATTTGGTGAAGCACCTCGTTGGAATGATTTGACTCGAACTGGTAAGTTGGCCGAAAGAGTTTTAGAGTATAACTGGGACGTAACCCATATTACAGGTGGTTTAATCCAAACTCAATTAAGTGCAGCCACCAATGCCAAATATAGTCTTCGTCCTATTCCGGTGAATTGGCTGAATACCCTATCTAACGGACAAGAATTGGGAAACAACCCTGGATGGGAATAATAGTAAATTGAAACTATAAATTAATAGGGCTTGCCAGTTTGTTATTTGCAATAAATTGTGCAAGCTCTTTGTTCTTTTAATCTTAAAAGAGTATTTGTTATGGATATATATGAAAAACTACTTAAATGTGCAAGCGTTTTAGTGATGCTATGTTCGATATTTTCTGCTGCTGCCCGAAACTTTATTCATCCCGGTTTGCTTCATTCTCAAGACGATTTAAAACGTATTACTCGACTTGTGAAAGAGAATTCCTATCCGGCTATGGGTTCGTATGATTTATTGAGAAAAGTGCCGGGTGCATCCTTTGAGTATGAAATGAAGGGGCCGTTTGAGAATATCAGTCGTGCCGGAAAATATGGATACACCAAAGCTCCTTGTGAAAGCGATTGTAATGCGGCTTATTATAATGCTCTGATGTGGAACATTACCGGTGATGTACGTCATGCCGATAAAGCTATGGAAATTCTTCGAGGATATGCATCCACATTACAGAAAATATATGGACCTGATGATCCTCTTTGTGCAGGTCTTCAGGGATTCATGCTTATAAATGCAGCTGAAATAATGCGTTACACTTATCAAGATAATCAATATGTGAAAGGTTGGAGCGAAGCTGATACAAAGAGTATAGAAGGTATGTTCCGTAATGTATTTCTTCCAGTACTTACCACTTTTGTTCAAGCCAAACCTTATGCAAATGGTAATTGGGGAGGATCGGTTAACAAAATGGTGATGGCAATTGGTATTTTCTGTAATGATGAACCTCTTTACAATCAGGCTGTAGACTTCTTTTATAATAGTCGGGATAATGGAAGTTTGCCTAATTACATTGCAGAAACTGGCCAATTGCAAGAATCGGGACGTGATCAAGCTCACTGTATGCTTGGAGTAGGTGTTTTGGCTGAATTGGCAGAATGCGCTTGGAAACAAGGGGATAATCTTTATGCGGCTTTAGATAATCGTATTATGAAAGGATATGAATATCTTTCTAAAGTTAACTTGGGCTATACGGATGTTCCTTTTGAAGTTTGGAAAGATGCTACAGGTAAATATTGTAACTGGCAAAATATGGGAGAAGCAGAATTGGGCAAATTCAGGGCTGTTTTTGAAATTGCATATAATCATTATGTGGAACGAAGGGGAATTGCAATGCCTTATACGGAAAAGGTGCTAAAGCGTATTCGCCCTGAAGGCATAGGATGGACGTGTGATAATCCGGGTTTTGGAACATTACTCTTTTACTTAGGAAAAAACGAACCGGTTCCTCTTGAAGGGCAAATTTCAGAACAACTTAAATATGGCTGGAAAGGGTGGCAAATTGCAGCACCTGATTTAGAGCCTGTCGGCAATGAATTCTTATTGGTGAACAAAGGTATCTCAATGCAGAAAAACCGGATACACTATAATCCTTCAGAATTCCCTTATATAAAAGTGACATTCAGCCATAAACCCGAAGAGGTTAAAGATGGATGGCTTCGGTTGAGCTATAGCGTACAGAGTGCTCCTGAATTTTGGACTTTTTATGAGAAGGATGCGGTGAAAGTGGATGGTAATACTTATTGGTTTGCTGTGAAAGACGCACGTTCCAATAATGGAACATTATTTGGTACACGTGACAGGCATATTTCGTTGTTGCTCGATTTTGGAGACATAAAGGCTGTCGGTGTTGAAAGTATCGTTTCCGAGAGTCATTTATAAATGTGTGTGACGGATAGGTGTGGAGCTAAACAAAATAACAATATTGTAATTAGAATTGATATGAAGAAGAGATTAACACTGACGTTTTGGGGTATGTTGGTTGCGTTTTCTGTTATGGCAGAAGCGGTGAAGGTTACATCGCCCGACGGCGAATATGAGTTTACGGTGAGCGATGACGGACAATTGAGCTATTCGCTTTTCTATCAACAGAAAGAGGTGATAGAACCTTCTCGGTTAGGAATCGAATGGAACGAAAATTGGTATGATGGAATCCGAATAGTCACTTCGCGTAACAGCCGGATAGATAAGAATTGGAAACCTGTCTACGGGGAACGTGCCGTTGTGAAGGAATTATATAATGCTTGCGAGATAGAGTTGGCTAAAACTGGTTCGCGGAAGAGAATGGTGCTGGATGTGCGAGCTTATAACGAAGGCGTTGCATTCCGTTATCGTTTTGTAGGAGGTGAATATTTGAAGATTGAAAATGAGTTTACCCAATTTACACTTCCTAAAGGCACTCTTGCTTGGCATACCGAACGGGCACAGACCCCTTATAATCTTTTGCCACTCGAAGGGTGGGAAAATGAGTCGGATCGTCCGTTGATGCTTCAATTGCCAGAAGGCCAATATGCTTGTCTTGCCGAGGCTCAGGTCGTGGATTATGTGCGTACCAAATTTAAACTTTCGGATGAGAAACCTTATACTTTGCTTACTTCAATGTATGGAATAGTGGAGGATATAGCTCCATATCATACGCCTTGGAGAATTGTGATGTGCGCTTCCCGGCCAGGAGATATTCTCGCTAACAATGACTTGTTGCTTAATCTGAATCCTGATTGTAAAATCGCTGATACATCCTGGATTAAACCGGGGAAGGTAATGCGGGAAGTTACACTTACCACTGAAGGTGGTAAGGCTTTAGTGGATTTTGCAGTGAAGCGCCGCTTGCAGTATATTCATTTTGATGCAGGTTGGTATGGTTTTGAATATGACAAGTCTTCTGATGCTACTACCGTAACGCTCGACCCACGGCGCAATGAGCAGATTGATGCGCTTAATCTGCAAGAAGTGATTAGTTATGCCAAGTCGAAAGGAATAGGTGTTATCCTTTATGTAAATCAACGTGCTCTTCAACAACAACTGGACGAGATACTTCCTCTTTACAAATCATGGGGTATAGCGGGTATTAAGTTCGGTTTTGTACAGGTCGGCTCTCAAATATGGACAAGGTGGATGCACGAAGCGGTGAAGAAATGTGCGCAATATGGCCTTATGGTGGACATTCATGATGAATATCGTCCAACGGGTTTTAGTCGTACTTATCCCAATCTGATGACCCAAGAAGGTATTCGAGGAAATGAAGAATTCCCTGATGCGACTCATAATACCATTCTTCCCTTTACGCGTTTTGTTGCAGGTGCCGCAGACTATACTATCTGTTATTATCGTCAGGACTTCGGGCGTTTGCATACGGATAAAGATAGTTATGGGGTACCTCGTTCTCGTACTATTCAAACAACTCCTGCTCATCAGTTGGCTCTTTCTGTAATCTATTACAGCCCTCTTCAGTATATGTATTGGTATGATAAACCCTCTGATTCACAAGATGAACCTGAATTGAAATTCTTTGATGATGTTTATACTACTTGGGATGATACGCAGGTGCTTCAAGGTAAGATAGGCGAATTCGTTACCATAGCTCGCCGCAAAGGTGAAGAGTGGTTTGTTGGTGCCATAACCAATAATGATGCTCGCGAACAGGAGATTAGTCTCGATTTTTTGCCGCAAGGAAAGTCTTATATAGCTGAGATTTATACAGATGGAGATAAATCAGTAAAAACCCGTACTCGTGTGCGATGTCAGCGGTATCTTGTGAATGCCCAGTCGGTGCTTCGTTTCTCTCTTCGTGCTTCCGGTGGTGCCGCTATTCGGTTGGTGCTTGATACAGGTGATAACCGAAATGTTCGCAACTATAGGAAGCAGAAATTATAAAGATTTAATTTTTAAAATCCAGTATGATGAAATGTGATAAGAAGAAGTGTTTATTGGCTTTAGTATTTCTGTCATCATTGTTAATGTCGTTAAAGGTTTATTCTAATGAGCCCGAAACAAATTGGAAGTATGTAGAACTGGTAAATCCATTCGTGGACAGCCATCGTTCTCGTTGGTTCTTTTTTAGTTCTGCTTGTCGCCCATTTGGTATGGTCAGTCTGAGTCCTGATACAGATACGGAACATTCATGGGGATCGGGTTATATGTATGGCTCTAAGTATATACGATGTTTTAGCCATATTCATAATTGGCAGATGTCCGGTGTTGCTGTAATGCCTACGGTTGGTCCATTTAAAGGGCATTTGGGCATGGACTCCTATCAGTCTGAATTTACTCATGAGGGTGAGATTGCCAAACCTGGGTTTCATAAGGTGAAACTTACAAATTATGATGTGACTGCTGAATTAACGTCGACAATGCGGGTAGGCTTCCATCGTTATACGTTCCCCCAAAGCGATTCGAGCTATGTCCTTTTTGATACTGGCGCTTTTTTGGCTCACGGTCCTACCGCTTATTCGGAAGTCTGGAAGATTAGTGATACGGAAATAGCTGGTTGGGAAATAATGGAGCGTACAGGGCGTCGTCCTAAGGATACACCTGTCTATTTTTATGCACAGTTGAGCAAGCCGGTGGAGCAGATAGTGACTTGGCGTGAAGGGAAAATTGTGCCTAATACCAAACCTGAGCGAATTTCAGGAAAGAATGTGGGATTGGCTGTGAAGTTTCGTACCAAGGCCAATGAAAAAGTACTACTGAAGGTTGCCATTTCATACGTTAGTGTAGAGCAGGCTCGTAAGAATCTTTATGCGGAACTGGAATCATGGAATTTTGAAGAGGTAAAACATGCTTCGTTTGATGAGTGGAATACTTGGCTTGGTAAGATAGAAGTGGAGGGCGGTAGCCGTGAGCAACAGATAAAGTTCTATACAGATCTTTGGCACGCATTATTGGGACGTAGGGTAGTGAGTGATGTTGATGGGTGTTATCTTGACCAAACGTCCGACTTTCCCCGTATTTGCCGTATTCCTTTGTCTGCAAGTGGTAAACCTCTCTACAATCATCATAATTTTGATGCGTGGTGGGGGAGCCATTGGTCGCTTGATATTCTTTGGTCTATGGCTTATCCGCATCTGATGGATGATTTTTGCAATACAATGTTGGATATGTATCGTAATGGGGGACTTATTCCTCGCGGACCTTCGGGGGGAAATTATACCTATGTAATGATAGGCGATCCTGCTGTGTCTTTCTTTGCAACTGCTTATAACAAAGGTATTCGTAATTATGATGCTGATTTGGCCTATGAAGGGCTACGCAAGAATGCATTTCCTGGAGGTATTCGTGACCATGCCGGTTACGAACATAGTAAGGATGCTCATTCAGGTGGAATGGAATATTATATTAAAATGGGATATGTGCCTGATGGACGTGCGAATGTGGTAGGTATGCATACTACAGGTGCATCTATGACCTTGGAGTACGCATATCAAGACTGGTGTCTTGCCCAAATGGCCAAGGCAATGGGCAAGCAAGCTGATTATGAATTGTTCTTTGAACGCTCAAAAAATTATAAGAACCTTTGGAATAAAGCATCAGGATTCATGCAACCTAAAGGGACGGATGGAGAATGGTTACCTGATTTCGATCCACTTGAGTTGACGGAGAAAGGTGGTTTTTGTGAAAGCAATTCGGCTATATATTCTCATTATGTTCCCCACGATATGCAAGGTTTAATAGCACTTTATGGTGGTCATAAGAAATATGCCGAGCGTTTGAATGAGAACTTTGTCAAGAGTGAGCCTTATGGTTTTTTCCGTTCAAAAGATACCAAATCTGGTAATTGGACTGATTACGGTAACCAACCAGGCACGGGCATGGCTCATCTTTTCAATCATGCTCGGGCACCATGGCTGACACAAAAATGGGTGCGTAAGGTCAAAGCGGCTTATGCTGATGTTACCCCGTATGGTGGGTATCGTGATGATGAAGACCAAGGGCAGATGGGAGCTTTGGGCGTTTTAATGGCGATGGGACTGTTTGAAGTGGACGGAGGCTGCGCTGTAAAGCCTTATTATGAGATAACCTCTCCTATATTTGATAAAGTGACCATACATCTTGACAATAGGTACTATCCGGGAAAGACTTTCCAAATTGTAACTACGGGCAATTCCGACAAAAATATGTATATCCAACGGGCTACGTTTGATGGAAAACCCTGGGATAGGTGTTGGTTCTATCATGAAGATTTTGCTAACGGTGGTGTTCTTGAATTGCATTTGGGTGATAAGCCTAATAAGCAATGGGGAATTGGTAGATTGCCGCAGGATGATTAAAATGCGGAGGTTGCGTCAAAACGTTGACACAACCTCCGTATAGCTTTTCTTATTTGAATAGGTCTTTAATTGGGGATATTCCTAAAATAAGGAAATTTAAGGCAACTAATTCATTGCGAGTTGGTTGCCTTTTTGTCTCTTTAAGCATTCCCCCAAAAAACGGTTTGACGGCCAAAACGGGGGTAATCTAAACTAAAAACACATGGTAAAGATACAAAAAATCTCAGAAATCGAACCTCGTTTGGGTTTTACTGAGTTCGATATGCTAAAAAATATCGTCAAAGTTTTGCAACGAGTGAATTAGGCCGCCTCCATGCTCTGTTTCCTTTCTCGGAATTGGCCCGACAAATGCATTTGAAGTCCTCTGCTTTGGGGCGTAAAAGTTATTTTTCTCCCGAAGGTAAAATAGCCTTGATGGTCTTGAAGTCCTATACCAACTTTTCCCGATGCCACCTGTTATGAAAGCCATCTTGATGTAGGCCGTGCCTACCTTGCTTATAGTAAACTACGTAAACGCAGGAAATCGCAGATTCGTATGATTAAACGCAGGTCACTTACTATCCTTTGATTACCAAAGACGCTTTTCGGTCATACAGACAATCCTTGAGCAAGGGAAGAGTTTATTTGCAGGCAAGAAATGAGTATCGACCGGCATCACCTTCGCCCCATCATCAAGGGCAAGGAAACCAAATCCGTTGAATTCGGAGCCAAAGTCAACAATATACAGATAGATGGAATCTCTTTCATAGAACATATCTCTTTTAAGGATTTTAATGAAGGAGTACGTTTGAAAGACTGTATTCGTCTGCAACAACAACTGACCAGGGTTAGGGTCAAGGCGCTTGTGGCAGATTCAATCTATGCCAATAATGCCAACCGGAAATTTTGTACTAAATATCATATAAGTACTTCCTTTAAGCGTAAGGGCAGAGCTGCCAAGGATGAGCCGCTTCGTAAGATTTTACGGTCGGAACTCAGCCGTGAAAGAGCTACCCGCTTGGAAGGAAGTTTTGGAACGCAGAAGCAACATTACTCACTGGCCAGGATAAAAGCCAGAACCAGGAAAACGGAAGTACTTTGGATTTTCTTTGGGATACATACAGCCAATGCGGTATGTATGATAGAAAAAGTAGAGAGGAAAAAAGGATGGCTGCATAATCAGACTAAAATAAGAAGAAAAGAGGGGAGGTTTTTAACTTCACCTAAAAAAGGCATGTACATAACGCATGGGTGGGAAAAAAAGAATAAGTATATGTAAATAATATTCTATGAAAAAGATAGAAGACCGGGAGAGTTGAACGGAAAAATCAAGAGAAAAGCTCACGTAAAGTAAAACTTTTCTCTTGATTTATTAGAAACGGGAACATTTACTGAATATCCCCAATTTATTCAATGTGTTTGCCTACGAACTGTACGTGTTTCACAAAGTCATTCATTTGTACTTTTTCGCTTAGGGCGTTTATCGGTTCACCGTAATAACTTACATTCTCAAAAGTAACGCCCGATATATTGTATTTGTCATCAATCCCTTGTAACAAAACAGTTCCTCCAGCTTTAGGGCTATTCTTTGTACCGTATGTATATATGTTGCGGAAAGTTACATTGTGTATATATGGACCACTAGATGGAACTACTACGAATTCTCCATATCCACAACTACCTGGACCACGCCGTCCTGGGCCAGTTTTGATATTGTTGGGGCGCGGCTTCTCTATTGGACGAGTACCAACCAACTGAAGGGCAGGAGTCATTTTAATTAAATTATAAGGTTTGTGCCCATTGATTCTGATATTTTCGAAGCAGAGGTTCTCCATACTCATTTCACCTGTGGGGTGTAACCAAAATATTTGTACCCGGTCACGGTCAGGGAAGTGGATGACATCAATATTTCGTGCCGTGAAGTTGCGGAATGCCGGACAACTACTTTCAGTAGCCATACGAAATACATTGGCAAAATCTACCCAAAATACACAATTCTCTACCGTGATATTCTCTACTGACTTAGAATGACTTTCACCTCCTGCACGAGTGATGCCTTTGGGGGAAACGGAATCATCGTCCGTACGAAAGAAGCAGTTGCGTATCGTTACATTGCTGGAATTGCAAGGATCTACCCCGTCATCATTTCCCACTCGCGAACCGGCCAAACGGATATGGTCAATCAATACACGGTCGCAATCTTGCGGAACAATAGTCCAATAATAAGAGCCTTTCAAAATAATATCTTTCATCACCAAGTTATTGCAATGTTTGGCATTAATCATATAATCTGTTGGACCGGCATTGTGTTCCCAATCGGAACCGTCTAAAATGCCACGACCGCAAATCGTAATATTGTCACCAGTTGCTTCTATTCCTGCATTGACTACGGCACCTCCTGCTATATATAGTGTCTGATTGTCGGTAAGTTTTATTAATCCATTTTTCGGATTATGTTCACCCGGACCATAGTAAATTACATTCGGGTCATCTTTGGAGGGAATACTTTTTTCCAATTCATTACTGAAGAGAATCAAAGGGCTGTTACAACCGTCTGGTTCAAAAGAAATGTCACAAGGAGTATCTAGCTTAAAAGTAGCTATGTTTTTATTTACCGATGGACGGATGCCGTATTTGTCAGGCAAAATATTCAGTTTGCTCAGTTGGAAATTACTTTTTACAGTAATCGTTACCGTACCCGAAAAATCGAAGTAAGCAATTGAATATTTCTTGTCGTGGTGTTGTGTACTGGCTGTATATACCGGTATAGTTATGCCGTTGACTTCAACTGTATAATCAGAGGACAGAGGTTCGGTTTGTGGTACCGGATAACTAACTACTTTGGCTCCGATGTTCATGCTTGTAGCAAAGATTAGCACAAAGCTCAAAATCAATTTTTTTAATAATGTTTTCATAATGTATATTTTGTTTATATATGTTTTGTTATAATATATAGAATGGAATTGACTCTTCTTTCTTGTCTATCGCTATTTATCTCAGTCCGGATGTTCCTATTGTGCAATCTCAAATTCTCCTTTCAAGCGGATGTCTTTTGATGAAGAACCAATCATGACTTTGAACATGCCCGGCTCAACGGTGAAATTCATTTGTTTGTCCCATATCCCCAGCTCTTGTGGTGTGAGTTCGAAATGTACGGTATGCGATGCTTCCGGTTTTAGAGTGATGCGCTCGAATCCTCTCAGCACTTGTGTATAGGTGGTTACGCTGCTGACTTCATCGCGCAAGTAAAGCTGTACCACTTCATCTCCTTCGCGCTGACCGATGTTCTTGATGGTGCAACTGATGGAGATGTTGCCTTGTACTCCTTGTTTGGATGGAGATATTACAAGGTCACTATATTGGAAAGTCGTATAGCTTAGTCCATGACCGAAGGGGTAGAGCGCACCATAGACAGAAGTCTCGGAGCTTTCATCAGAACCGGGCTTGAAAGGAAAAGCAAAGGGTATCTGCCCAACGGATTTAGGGAAGGTCACGGCGAGGCGTCCTCCGGGGTTGTAGTCACCAAACAGTGCCTCGGCTATGGCTTGTCCTCCGAATTCACCAGGAAACCAGGCATGGATGATGGCAGGAACATGGGTAGCGGCGAAGTTGATGGATGAGGCGCGTCCGTCAATCATTACCAATACCACTGGTTTGCCTAATTGGCAGATTTTTTTGAGTAATTCTTCCTGTCTGCCGGGCAAGTCCAATGAAGTGCGTGACCTGTCTTCTCTTACGGTAAGTTCGTTTCCTCCTAATACCATTACGGTAACTTCCGCTCCCTTTGCCGCCTCTATGGCTTCTTCCATCATTTGCGCTTCTTGGGCAGCCTTGGGAAATTCAAGGACTTCGCTTTCGGGGAAGTGGGGGTCGATGATGTCGCATCCTTTCTTATAAACAACGTCTGCTTGGGGAAGCATCTTTTTGATACCTTCGTAAATGGTGGTAATGTGTGCGTTGGCTGGGCCATATCGGCAGATTAGCTGTTGTCGCTCGTCGGCATTTGGACCGATGACGGCTACTGAGCGTATCGACTTGGAAAGTGGAAGTGTCTGGTGTTCGTTTTTGAGGAGTACTAACGATTGGCGTGCGGCTTCCAGCGCAAGTTGTTGATGTTCGGGACTGTGTACTATTTGTCCGGCTCTCTTTTCGTCGCCACGATAAGGGTTGTCGAAAAGTCCGAGCCAGAACTTCACGCGTAGAATCTCGGCAACACGTTGGTTGAGTGTTTCTTGGGAGATTTTTCCTTTCTTTACGGCACTGCGCAGCGGAAGGATGAAGTCGGCAGGTGGTGTGAAATGGGTACGGATGTTGAGTCCGGCATTAACGGCTTGCGCTACGGCATCTTCATATCCGTTGGCCACTTGATGTTTGGTGGAGATAAATTCTACGGCTTCACTGTCGGAAACCACATAGCCTTTGAATCCCCATTCTTGTCGAAGAATTTCGGTGAGGAAATGATAACTGCCTGTGATGGGTTCGCCGTCATAGTCGTTGTACGAACTCATTACTCCCAGCGCACCGGCTTCGTGGAAGGCCACTCTAAAAGGATCGAGATAGAGTGTGCGCATTTCTCGGGGAGCTACGTGGGGGTCGGTACGTGTTTTTCCGTCACGTCCACCTACCGGTATGCTATAGACGGCAAAATGTTTTGGGGTAGAGACCAGCTTGTTCTTTTGTAGGCTCAGAATCATTTGCTTTCCCATTTGTCCTGCATGATAGGGATCTTCGCCATAGGTTTCTACGCATCGTCCCCATCGGGGATCTTGTGCGATGTCGAGGATGGGGGAGTATATGTTGGTATATCCCAGTACGGAGGCTTCACGGGCTTCAGCTTCGCCTATTTGGGCTATTAGTTCTTTGTTCCATGTAGCTCCTTGTCCGCATTGGGCAGGAAAGTAGGTCGCCCGGTCATGGCATAGCCCCCGGATGCCTTCGTTGGTGAAATCTACCGGGATTCCCAGCCGTGTATTTTCTACGAACCAGCGTTGAATGGCGTGCTTCGTCTTTACGTGGTGTGCATAGGGGAAAGAGTATGCAGACTTGAAGCTGCCAAGCCCATTGTGCTCTTCATCAATATTCCCGATGCCATCTTTCCATACTTCGTTTTTCCAGTTATCACTTGGAAGGGCGTCATTGAGTACGCGGCCTGAACCATACAGTGTAGCCATCTGGCAACTTTTTTCTTCGAGAGTCATTTGCGAGAGCAGGTTTTGCACCCTTACTTCAAGTGGGGCGCAACTGTCTTCGTAGATGTCCTTCACGCCATTTTTGTTAAAGTCAATCCATCCTTTGTGATAGATGTTTTTGACGGTTGACTTGTCCTTCTCGTAATCGAGTATCGAGTTACTCCACAATTGCTGGCTGCAAATCATGGATACAAGGACGGTCGTTAGGTATCTATTCATATAAAACAAATTGGTTGATGTTTTTATAATATACGTATCAAGCAGGACTGTTACCTAAACCGGATAGTTAATTTGTCGGGGCGGTTGAGTATTTCTACTTTTTGGTTCGTAATTTTTTATATGCTTATAAATATATCATTAATAAACTTGTTACTTACTAATTATGCAAAAACATTTTAGATTGAGGAATGCGTTATTTGCAGGATTACTGCTTGCCGCATTTGGGTGTTCTTCCCATACCCATCGTACCACTGATTTTAATGTGGATTCTGCTATTGCTTACTGTAGCCGTCAGGCTATAAAAACTCTTGAAACGCTTTCTGATGTAGATTCGATTCCCAATACGATTGATAAAGGACAGAAAAAATGGCAGTATGCTCATGTAGGTTCTTGGACATGTGGCTTTTGGCCGGGTACATTATGGTATCTTTACGAAGCGACTCAGGATACGGTATGGTTGCATGCAGCTAAAAATGTTACTCGTATTCTGTTGCCGGAAGCTTATCGTAAGGCTCGTTCGCATGATTCGGGATTTATTATGATGCCAAGTGTGGGTAATGCTTATCGTCTTACAGGCGATACTATGTACGCTCAAGCACTTCATCATGCGGCAGATTCGTTGGCCGAACTCTATAATCCCAAAGTGGGTACCATATTATCTTGGCCGGGTATGGTCAAAAAGATGAATTGGCCTCATAACACCATTATTGATAATATGATGAATCTTGAATTGCTTTTTTGGTCGGCTAAGAACGGTGGCAACAAATGGTTGTATGATGTAGCCGTAAAACATGCAGAAACAACTATGAAATATCATTTCCGTGCAGACCATTCGTGCTACCATGTTGCGGTTTACGATACACTGGATGGCCATTTTATTAAAGGTGTCACTCATCAAGGATTGGCTGATAGTACAATGTGGGCTCGTGGTCAGGCCTGGGCCATCTATGGTTATACGATGGTTTACCGTGAAACTCGTGATGTACGTTTTCTTGAAGTAGCTTGCCAATCGGCTGATGCTTATCTTCGTCGTTTGCCTGAAGATATGGTACCATATTGGGATTTTGATGCGCCAATGTCACCATTGCTCCCTCCTAAAGACGCATCTGCTGCTGCTGTTACGGCTTCGGCGTTGATTGAACTTTCGGGCTATGTAAATGATGAGATAAAATCACGCCATTATTTTGATGTAGCTATAGCTATGCTGGAGAATCTCTCCTCATCGGCTTATCAGTCGGGTACGGTTAATACAGCTTTTTTACTTCATTCTGTAGGCCATATGCCTCGCGGGCGTGAGATTGATGCTTCGATTATGTATGCAGATTATTATTATATAGAAGCACTTTTACGGCTTCGTACTGTAAATAAAGGTGGATGACTTGCTACTGCGTCCCCTTCATGTCCCATTGTCAAAGTCAGGAAATGTTCTGATGTCGTTTTGAAAAAGTGTTTTTTCATGGTTTATGGCTGATTATCACAATAAAATAGTAATTTTGTTTTGATAAACGATGTGGTAACAAGACAAATATGTGTGGCAGAGCCGCTGAAAGGAGAATTACAATGAGCAAGAAAGATAGAGACATAGCCCTCTTCGTGGCATTCTGCATTGAAGAATACGGGGTGGCCAAAGGAATGGTTGGCGAGCAGGTACTTGACTTGTTTGCGCATTATGGTGTGACCGACTATCTCAGCAAGTACTTTGAGCCGCTTCATACCCAAGGTCGGCAGTGGCTGATAGATGAGATAGATCCTATGATACTCCAGCCCAACCGCTAAAATAGAATAATAAGATGTTCCAGATTAATCAAAAAAATCTATACTTGCTCTTGTCCGGAAAGATGAGCTGGCTGGTGGAATACCTGTACGATGACTACGGGTTCACGCTACAAGAGTGCTTAAACCGCATCTATCATCGTTCAAAACTCTATAAGAAGCTGTCAACCGAGAGTACCAAATATTGGCATCTGGGGCCTGTGGACTTATATGAAGAACTGAAAATGGAGTTGTAGAACTGAAAATTCGCGCCTACCGATATGTCAGAGGCAGTATTGGAAACGACTGCCGGTGTCGATGAAGCCAGCTTTTTGCCGATAAAATGCCTTTGTTTTTTCCGATAAATCAAGGTCTTTCGTATGTTGTTCCCCTTTGTTTGTCGTATCTTTGCTTGATGTCTGATAAAGGCTCACTATGGTGAACAGAACAGCTCACTAGAGTGAACAAAACAGCTCACTATAGTGGGCTTTTGATGAACAAACGGGCCGGACAGAAGAGACATAAGGGGAGAACGGAAGAAACATGAGGGGCAACCCCAAGAAACGCGAGCCTCCGGCACCTTCTGCACCGACACCGGACTGAAACGGTACATTTATTTAAAACCCGAAAGCCATCAAATTCCGTGCAGACCAAACGTTGAAGAATGAATTCGGCACTCTCAAGGTGAAATGCCTGAAAGGAAGCCTGGAATTCAAACGCCTGACCGATGAAGAGATTGGCCGGCGGCTGGGCAACTACTTCAAGACTCACCGGTTTTTGAGAAGAACGGACTTCCAAAGTCTGTGCGGGATGGTGAGAAGTACTGTCATGCGCCATCTCTGCCGCCTGCGCAGCGAAGGAAAGCTGGAAAATGTAGGAGGACTGATGCAGCCGATTTATGTGCCGGGGAAGGGGGGATTACGGTAATAATGAGGCGGTTCAGTAAGAATGGTGCAAATGCGGCTATGAGAGTAAACGCTTACCCTCATGGCTGCCCTCATGCTTGCTGTCATGCGTAAATGCCTATGAGTGAGTGCGTAATGAGCGATATGAGGGTATGAGGGTAAAATGAGCTGCAACTTTTATTGGTGTTTCCTGATTCGAATGCCAACCGAAACGAACAAAAGTTATATCAGGCTCAGGTTAGTTATGTGAAGAATAAATAGTATCTTTGCCTGACTCAATGTTTGATTAAAGAAAGGCAGATATGGAACTGAACATCCGGCGTTATCCGATAGGGATACAGAACTTTGAACAGTTGCGCAACAACAACTGTGTGTATGTAGACAAGACGGAGCTGGTTTATAAACTGACGCATACCGACCAGGTTTATTTCCTCAGCCGTCCCCGTCGTTTCGGCAAGAGCCTGCTCGTCTCTACGCTCGAAGCTTACTTCCAAGGGAAAAAGGGCCTTTTCGGAGGGTTGGCTATGGAGCGTTTGGAGAAGGACTGGGAGAGCTATCCGGTGCTGCACATCGATTTCAGCATCAGCAAATACCTCTCCGCCCATTATCTGCGCTCCGCCATAAACTGGTTCTTGGAACGGTGGGAGAGAGAATACGGTTGCTGTGTGGAGGATAAGAAGGGCACGCCTTTCAGTGTCCGGCTGGGCAATGTCATAGAGAGTGCCTATAAGAAAACGGGGAAAGCGGTGGTGGTATTGGTAGACGAATACGACTCTCCCATGCTCGACACCAACAGTGACGTGGCTTTGCAGGGCGAGCTACGGGGAATCATGCGCGATTTCTTCAGCCCTCTCAAGGGTATGGGGCAGTATCTCCGCTTCCTTTTCATCACCGGCATCAGCAAGTTCAGCCAGATGAGTATCTTCAGCGAGCTGAACAATCTGCAAAATATCAGCATGCGCGATGACTTCAGCGCTATCTGCGGCACTCCCGAGGAGGCGTTGGCACAGATAGACAGCAAGCAGTATGCCGTTCCCTATCAGGCGGATGGCAGGAGGGTGGTCAAAGTCGGTGTGAACTTCGACAGCGCCACCCGCACGATAGGAGAGTGGATAGTGAGGTGATTATTTCGTGAATGTCATCCCTTCCACATGTTCGCCGATGAAGAAGCGTGCCATGTCTCCCGTCTTATACCATTTCGGCTTGCCCGGCATGTCGTCGTAAATCACTTCTCCGTTGATTCTTAGGTTCTCGAAACGGATGTCCTTCACTTTCCGTTCCTCGTTGTAGCCGGCAATGATGGATAGTTCGGCGTTCTCTCCGTTGTAGGTGATGTCCTTGAAGAGCACGTTTTCAATCCCTCTGCCCGGAGCCGCACAATATTTCTTGTTGAAGAAGATGCGCAGGTTGACGAGTTGGCCTTGGCGGAAGTTTTCTATGCGGATATTCTCGAAGCGGACGTTGCGGACAAGGTTGTTGTCTCCTACGTTGATGGCAAGGCATCCCTGATAGTCCACTTGCTTTTCTTTATGGTCCAGGATGTCGATGTTGATGTAGTTCAGGTTTTCCATGATTTCATTCTTCTCGGGATTGCCGTGCAGTCCGATAAAGATGGGGTGGGCTACGTCCGCCCAGAGCGTGGAGTTCTGCATGGTGATGTTCCGGCACCCGCCATTGAATCCCATACGGGTGGCATACACGGTGGTACAGTCATCGGAATTGCGGCAGAACACGCCGTCGAACAGTACGTTGTTGCTGGCAAACACGTTCATCCCGTCACCCCATCCGTAGGAGCTGATAGCCTTTACGTTGCGTATCGTCACGCTGTCCGAGCCACCGGTGGGGCATTGCGTGGTCATAACGCCTTCTACCTCTATGTTTCTGGAATTGATGATTCTGATACCTGCCCCACGGCCTTCGGGGTGTACTTCCCCTCTTCCGAAAACCTTCACATCCTGTGCGTTTACCACTTGGATGCAGCCTTTCACGATGGCTCCTCCGGCAATGTACACGGTCTTGCCCGAAGGAACATTCAAGGTATTGCCCGGCAACCGGTGCATGCCCGGAGCGAAATAAATCAGGTTGCGGTCCTTTTTCAACTTCTTCGGGTTCATGCCCGGTTTCAGCGGATTGTTCCGGTCTATCGGATTGGCGAAGAGGTGAAGGTTGTGAAAGATGTCGCCGTTGACTTCTATCGACAAGTTGCGGGGGGAATTTAGTTTGAAAGTGAGTGTGTTCCCGTCTATCTGTGGGCTGATTTTGTATGATAACGGGCGCACTCTGCCGGTATTGATATTACCGTTATTGGAAGTAACCGATACCTCCACCTCTCCCTCAAAGTCGAAATAGCCCATCGAAGCAATTTCAACATTGTGTTTGGTGTTTCTCACTTCATCTACTTTTACGGGATAGGTGGCAACGTCTTGCCACTCTTTACCCGGTTGGCGTACTTTGACAGTGAAGTCATTCTTTAATTCCGCTTCCTGAGGAGCGGGATAGGTCACCAGATGATTTTGAGCATGTAGCATTTCGCAAAGTCCGAGTAACAAGCTCGAGACAATGATTAGTTTTTTTAGTTTCATTGATATTAAGATTATGTTATTTTTAGTAGAAGTACGTTTCGCAACGGACATTCACTTAATAAATGAATGAAATTTTCCGTAAGTACAATTAAGTGGTTTGGGTATTATAAACGTATTTTTGTGTATAAAACTATGGAACTTATGAGACACATGTTCAGATTGGCAGTAGCCATATTATTGGCTTTTGCCGCAGGAGTACAGGCACAGTTAGTGACATATCCCGAAGGATTGGCTACCGGAATGCCGCATAACGATGATTATACAGTCCGTGTCCGTGTGCCGGGTGGGGAATGGAAAGACTTGTTTGAGTACAATGTACAGGTAGATATGGACAAAGTGCAGAATGCCTCGATGGTGCAGTTCGATATGGGCAGCCCGGTAGAGGTGATGGTGAAAAAGAATAACGAAACTGTACGCGAGGCCGCTATTCGTCCGCTGAATAATAATGTGGCTTATAAACAGTTACAAAATACCGTCTTCTTCACCCTTGACAAACCTCAATACCTCTCCGTAGAGTTCAACGGTGACCGGTTGCATAATCTGCATCTCTTTGCCAACCCGTTGGAGACGGAGAAGTATGGACAGGAAGAAAAAGGTGTTATGTATTTTGGTCCCGGTGTGCATCGCCCCAAGGATTTGCCCAACAATCAGATTCGTATACCAAGCAATACCACCGTTTACTTAGCACCGGGAGCAGTAGTCAAAGCGAAACTGCTGGTAGATAAGGCCGAGAATGTACGTATCATCGGGCGGGGAATATTGGATCATTCCATCCGGGGAATTGAAATAACTGATTCTAAGAATGTGCTGATAGATGGCATTACGGTAGTTAATCCTGACCATTATACAGTTTTTGGAGGTGGCTCTTCGGACATTACGATACGGAATCTGAAATCTTTCAGTTGCAAAGGCTGGAGCGATGGCATTGATATGATGTGCTGCCGCAGTGTGATGGTTGATAATGTCTTTATGCGCAATTCGGATGATTGTATCGCTCTCTATAACCATCGTTGGAACTGGTGGGGCGGTTCGGGTGATATTACGGTTCAGAACTCTGTTCTGTGGGCGGATATTGCACATCCCATTAATATAGGCGGTCATGGTGACCCTGATTCTCCGACCGGGGAAGTGATTGGGAATCTTGTTTTCCGCAATATCGATATATTGGAGCAGGATGAGGATGATGTGCCCTATCAAGGCTGTATGGCAGTGGTTTGTGGCGATAGGAATCATGTGCGGAATGTTTTGTTTGAGGATATTCGTGTAGAAAGTATTCAAGAAGGGCGCCTGTTTTGTGTGAAAGTCAATTTTAATCCTAAATATGACAAACAGCCCGGGAATAGTATTGACGGGATTACTTTCCGTAATATCACTTATACAGGCGTGGGCGAGAATCCTCCATTGATACAAGGATTTGATAAGGAACGCAAAGTGAAGAATGTAACGTTTGATAATGTAGTGATTAATGGGAAACGGATGAGGGATTTGAACGACTGTGTGACGAATGAGTTTATTGAAGGAATAAAGATAAAGTAACTATCTTTGATGAACGGGAATAGCTAATTAAACGAGCAAGATTTTTTTTAAGTATTTGTGTCTCGATATTCGTAATATAGATAAAATGATTGAAGTATGAAAAATAGAATTATTATTGCAGCCTTATGTCTGTTTGCATCCGGCACATTGTCTGCACAGTCCGTTTATCCCGGTCAGCATCGGGGAAAGATAGAGAAGGAAACGGTTGCTCCTCTTCAAGTGAAAAGTTTTGATTTGAAGGATATTCGTTTGTTGCCAAGCCGCTTCCGTGAAAACATGATGCGCGATTCGGCGTGGATGGCATCTATTGATGTAAACCGTCTGCTGCACAGTTTCCGCACCAATGCAGGTGTCTTTGCCGGGCGCGAAGGAGGTTATATGACCGTGAAGAAACTGGGAGGATGGGAATCGCTGGACTGCGAATTGCGCGGACATACTGCCGGACATCTTTTATCTGCTTATGGATTAATGTATGCAGCTACCGGTAGCGAAATTTTCAAGTTGAAAGGAGATAGTATCGTAAATGGCTTGGCAAGTGTTCAGGAAGCTCTCGGTAACGGTTATCTCAGTGCTTTTCCCGAAGAACTGATAAACCGCAATATCCGTGGAACCGGCGTCTGGGCACCTTGGTACACTCTTCACAAACTGTTTTCGGGCTTGATAGACCAATATCTGTATGCAGATAATGAGCAGGCATTGAATATGGTGAAGCGAATGGGTGACTGGGCGTATCACAAACTGAAACCACAGAGCGAAGAAACCCGCCGCAAAATGATTCGCAATGAATTTGGTGGTATCAATGAGTCATTCTATAACCTATATGCCATTACCGGTGATGACAACTATCGCTGGCTGGCGGAGTATTTTTATCACAACGATGTGATAGACCCGCTGAAAGAACTGCGCGATGATTTGGGAACCAAGCATACCAATACTTTTATCCCGAAAGTGATTGCCGAAGCACGTAACTATGAGTTGACGCAAAACGAAGTAAGCCGGAAGTTGGCCGATTTCTTCTGGCATACGATGATTGACCATCATACGTTTGCACCGGGGTGTAGCAGCCAGAAAGAACATTTCTTTGACACTGCTCACTTCTCCAAATTCCTGAACGGCTATACGGGGGAGACTTGCTGCACGTATAATATGCTGAAGCTGAGCCGTCACTTGTTCTGCTGGACAGGCGACGTGAAGGTGGCCGATTATTACGAACGGGCGCTTTATAATCATATACTTGGCCAACAAGACCCGGAATCGGGAATGGTATGTTACTTCTTGCCTTTATTGAACGGGGCGCACAAGGTGTATAGCACGAAGGACAACTCCTTCTGGTGCTGCGTGGGCAGTGGATTTGAAAGCCATGCCAAGTATGGTGAAGCCATCTACTACCATAATGATAAAGGCATTTATGTGAATCTCTTTATTCCTTCGGAAGTGAACTGGAAAGAAAAAGGTATGGTGCTCCGTCAGGAAACCGCTTTCCCGTCCGAAGAAAAAACAACGCTGACCGTGCATGCGAAAACACCGGTGATGACCACCGTCTATCTGCGTTATCCGTCATGGAGCGGAAAGGCAACGGTGCGTGTAAATGGAAAGAAGATAGCTGTCGGGCAGAAGTCGGGTTCCTACATCGCTTTAACCCGCCGTTGGCAAGAGGGTGACTGCATAGAGGCTGTTTACCCGATGCAGGTGCGTTTGGAAACAACGCCGGATAACCCGAAGAGAGGCGCATTGCTCTATGGCCCTATTGTCTTGGCCGGCGAACGTGGCACAGAAGGGATGCAGGAACCTGCGCCGTTCTCCGATCCGAAACTGTATAATGATTATTATACCTACGATTATCATGTTCCGGCCCAATTGCCGACAACGTTGCGGGTGAATAGGAAACAGTTGGGTCAGGTATTGAAGCGCGTAGGTGACGGGTTGAACTTCACGACCCCACAAGGAGACGTTATCCGTCCGCTGTATGACATACATCGCCAGCGCTATGTCGTTTATTGGGATCTTGTAGAAACAGATTGATATTCAATCATTTTAAACCATTTAAAATCAAAAGAATGATGTTCGATAGGGTTACTTTGCATTTCCGTACTTTTGTTTATGTCCTTCTGTCCGCTTTGTGTGCGGTAGCTGGGGCGGCTCCTGAAGTGGCTGCTGCCGAATGGCAGTGGTCGGTAACTGTTCCTTCGATAACTTCGGCTGAAACGGAGGAGCATCCGCAGGCTTTCTTGTGGATACCTTCGGATTGCCGACAAGTGAAGGCTGTGGTAGTGGGCCAGCACAATATGTGTGAGGAGACTTTGTTTGAGAATCCGGTTTTCCGGAGAAAAATGCAGGAAGCAGGCATTGCCCTGGTATGGATTACTCCGATACTCGATTTCCCCTGGGATGTGACAAACGGGTGCAACGATGCCCTATTGACTGCATTGGATGATTTGGCGGAAGTAAGCGGTTATACCGAATTGAGGTTTGCTCCGATAGTTCCTTTGGGACATTCTGCCATGGCGACTTTTCCCTGGAACTTTGCCGCTTGGAATCCGGAACGGACGTTGGCTGTCGTTTCTTATCACGGAGATGCGCCGCGCACCAATCTTACCGGTTACGGAGGTGCCAATCTGGAATGGGGACGTTCGCGCAATATTGACGGTATTCCCGGACTGATGGTCGAAGGGGAATACGAATGGTGGGAGGCACGTGTCAATCCGGCGTTGGCTTTTCGTATGATGTATCCCGAAAGTTGTATTTCTTTTCTTTGTGATGCCGGACGGGGGCACTTTGATGTAGCCGACCGTACTGCGGAGTATATCGGACTGTTTCTGAAGAAAGCGGTAGAACAAAGGATTCCTGAAACAGCCGATTGCAACCGGCCGGTTGCTCTGAAAAAACTTAATCCTCGCGACGGATGGCTTGCCGAACGCTGGCGAACCGGAAAAGACGAGCCGCAAGGAGAAGTGCGTACCGCCCGTCTTGCCAGACAGCCCCGTCGTTTCCGCCCGGCTCCTTATTCTCAGTATAAGGGAGACAAGCATGATGCCTTTTGGTATTTCGACGGGGAAATGGCAGAACTGACCGAAGCGATTTATCGTCAAGACCATGATTTGCTGCCGCAATATGTCAGCTTTATGCAGGCAGGCGAACCGGTTCCTTATAATCCTGCATCACATGTCACTCTTTCCGCACGTTTCCTGCCGGAGGCTGATGGAGTGACATTCAGGCTGAAAGCAGTCTATACAGATAGTCTTCGTTCTTCCCTGACAAAGGAGCATGCTGTTTCCACTCCCCGCATCAGTCGAATCTGCGGTCCGGTGAGACAGACGGATGATACGACTTTTGTACTCAACTTTTATCGCATGGGTATGAACAACAAAAAGCGGACAGCAAGCATCACCCTTGTGGCAAGCGCCGATGGCGACCGGCAATATAAAGGATGTGTGCAGGAACTTAGCTTCTCTATCCCTTATCCCTTGACGGCAGGCAGGCGGCAACATATTCTTTTCCCCGGGATAGAGAATGTAAGCGCAGATGCAAAGTCTGTTCCACTTCGCGCCACATCGGATTGTGGGCTGTCGGTATATTATTATGTGAAGGAAGGCCCGGCTGAAGTGGAAGGCAATGAACTGGTACTGAAAAAGATACCTCCTCGTAGCAAGTTCCCGTTGAAAGTGACAGTGGTGGCTTGGCAATACGGGCTGTCTGGAAAGGTGCAGACTGCCGAGCCGGTGGAACGCAGCTTTTTTATTGAGAAAAATCACCCTAAGAATATAAAAGTGAAGTAATCTTTTGAGTGAATTTCTTTCCTCATCCGTATTCATAATAAACCGTAAAAATGTTTTGTTGAGGATATGAAGAATAGAATAGGATTTATCTTAGGAGCAGTTTTTGCTTGTACGGTTTCAGCTTTGGCAGGCAATGCCAAAGACTTGAAACTGACTTCTCCCAATGGGGTACATACAGTCTTGTTTCAGCAGAAACAGATTTCTCCAGAAGTGAATGAGGTGCATTACCAAGTGACGTATAAAGGAATACCGGTCGTTGAGAAGTCCCGTGCCGGACTCGGAGTGGACAACCGTATCTGGGAGATGGCGTTGGGTGTTCGTAACCTGAAACAACCGGCTTGCTGGATGGACAACTTGGAGGTGGACTCGGTCACTACCTTGCCGGGCGTGGATAATACTTGGCAGCCTTTTTATGGAGAGCGCAGTACGGTACGTGATAATTATAATGCCGCTACCATGCATTTATCCAAGAAGGATGGTTCAGGCTATCGGTTTGACATCGAGGTGCGTGCCTACGATGAAGGCGTCGCTTTCCGCTATTTTTTCCCCGAACATCCCAAAGCCATTTTCCATAAAGTGGTGGCTGACCTGACGGAATATACATTCCCCGAAGGAACGATGGCATGGACGGAACAATGGGCACAAGCGCACTTCGAACATTTGGCCATTGATGACATCAAGCGACCCGTGGAACGCGCCCTGACACTGGAACTTCCCGGTGGAGTATGGGCTGCCCTTACCGATGCGGATGTGGATGACTGGTGTCTGACCAAATATCTCGCTTCTGATAAGAAGGAAAACACATTGACTTCCGTGATGTATAGCCCCGTGGATGTTGTGACGTATTATGCCACTCCGTGGAAAATCATTATGGCTGCCGATAAACCGGGCGAGTTGCTGGAACATAACACGATTATCGAGAATCTGAATCCACCTTGTGAGATAGCCGATGCTGCCGCATGGGTGAAACCCGGAAAGATTATGCGTGAGACAACCATCACTACCGAGGGAGCCATTGCTACCATAGACTTCTGTGCTGCTCATCATATTCCTTATATGCTTTTTGACTGGTTATGGTATCTGCCTTGCACTTCGCATGACGGCGACGCTACGAAAGTGGTGGATAAGCTGGATATGCCGCGGGTAGTCGCTTATGGAAAGGAAAAAGGAGTCGGCATCTGGGTATACGTCAACCAGCATGCACTGATGAAGCAGGCACGGGAGTTGTTTCCGATATTGCGTCAATGGGGTATTGTGGGTGTGAAGTCCGGTTTTGTACAATATGCCAGCCATCGTTGGGCTACTTGGCTGCACGACCTTGTGCGGTTGGCTGCGGAAAACCATCTGATGATGAATATCCATGATGAGTTCCGTCCTTCCGGTTTCAGCCGTACCTACCCGAATCTGTTGACGCAGGAAGGAATCTGTGGCAATGAGGAGTTTCCGGATGCTACGCATAATACGATACTTCCTTTTACACGTATGATAAATGGTGCGGCAGACTATACCATCTGCTATTTCGACAAACGGCTTAAGACTACCCATGCCCACCAGTTGGCTGCCTCGCTTGTTTTCTATAGCCCTTTGCAGACTATTTTCTGGTATGACAAACCTTCTTTTTATCACGGCGAACCGGAAGTGGAATGGTTCGAGAATTTGCAAACGGTGTTTGATGATACAAAAGTGCTGAACGGCACACCCGGCAAGAACGTAACCATGGCCCGTCGTAAAGGGCAGGAATGGTTTTTGGGGGCGATGACCAATAATGAAGGTTCCAGAGAAGAGATTCCTTTGGACTTCTTGGATAAGAATAAAGTATATCTTGCTTCTGTCTATACCGATGGCGGCGAAAAGGTGAAAACACGTACGCAGGTGGAATGCAGCTATTTATTGGTGGATGCTTCCATGACGATGAAGTTTGACCTGAAACCCAGTGGCGGTGCTGCGGTTCGTTTTGTACCGGTGGAGGCGAAAGAGGCGAAGGGATTGAAAAAATATAAAGGAAAAATATTATAAAGGTTTAGGTGTAATTCTCCCTTTGAACGTAATAGATGATGGATTATTCAAAGAAGGTATTGTTATGGTAAAGATGTTTTTTATACTGTTTGGAGTACTTGCATTTTGTCAGGCTGTATGTGGACAGTCCGTTTCCAAAGTTTGGGTTGCCGACCGGAAGGATGGGACGTATATGAATCCTGTTCTGCATGCCGACTATTCCGATCCGGATGTGTGTGCGGTGGGAGATGATTTTTATATGACCGCTTCCAGCTTTAATTGTACTCCGGGGTTGCCCATTCTCCATTCCAAGGATTTGGTGAATTGGAAACTGGTAAACTACGCGTTGAAAACTATCGAACCGGAAGAATTCTATAACAAGCCTCAGCATGGAAAGGGCGTGTGGGCTCCTTCCATACGTTACCATAACGGTGAGTTCTATATTTATTGGGGAGATCCGGATTTCGGCATTTTTATGGTGAAGGCCAAAGACCCGCAAGGTGAATGGGATAAACCGGTATTGGTAAAGGCCGGAAAAGGCATGATAGACCCTACGCCTTTGTGGGATGAAGACGGGAAGGTCTATCTGGTTCATGCGTGGGCCGGAAGCCGTGCAGCTTTCAACAGTGTCGTCACGGTATGCGAAATGAATCCGGAAGGAACCAAAGTCATCAGCGAACCGGTGTTGGTATTTGATGGCAATGACGGGGTGAACCATACGGTGGAAGGCCCCAAATTCTACAAACGCAATGGGTATTATTATATATTGGCCCCTGCCGGTGGGGTGGTTACCGGTTGGCAACTGGCACTCCGTTCAAAGAATGTTTATGGCCCTTACGAAGTGAAAAGGGTGATGGCGCAAGGAAGTACGGACATCAACGGCCCACATCAGGGCGCTTGGGTAGAGACGAATTCCGGTGAATCCTGGTTTGTACATTTTCAGGATAAAGCAATGTATGGGCGGGTCATTCATCTTAATCCGGTGAAGTGGACGGAGGGTTGGCCTGTCATTGGTGAAGATAAGGACGGTGACGGTTGCGGAGAACCGGTAAGACGGTATCGGAAACCGAATGTCGGGAAGACATATCCGGTAGAGACTCCGGCAGAGAGTGATGAGTTCAATTCCCGCCGGTTGGGGCTGCAATGGGAATGGCATGCCAATTATCAGGATGCTTTTGGTTTTACTTCCGATTTGGGGTATATGCGTATCTATGGGCATGTGTTGTCCGAGGACTTCGTGAATTTCTGGGAAGTGCCGAATCTGTTGTTGCAAAAGTTTCCGGCAGAAGAGTTTGCTGCCACGACCAAGTTGAAGGTGGTGGCTAAAGCTGACGGACAGCAATCCGGATTGATTGTGATGGGATGGGACTATTGTTACATTGGAGTGGAGAAGCAAGGCGACAGATTCGTACTAAAGCAGGTGGTCTGCAAAGATGCCGAGCAACAAAATAAGGAAACTTCTACCCGTTTGATGGAATTGCCGGTAAGCCGGAAGCTTGAAGCCGGACTGTTCCCCAATTATGAACGGGACATCTATTTGCGGGTAAAGGTAGGTAAGAATGGGGTCTGCCATTTCCATTATAGTTTGGACGGAAAGAAATATCAACCGGCCGGTGAACCGTTTACTGCACGTCAAGGCAAGTGGATTGGCGCTAAAGTCGGTTTGTTCAGTACGGCTCCGTTCGGTAAAGACAGAGGTTGGGTTGATGCTGACTGGTTTCGCATAGAAAAATAAAAAGATAAGATAAATGAAAACAAAAACACTATTGGCAGGCTTGGGACTATGTTTGCTTGCTGCTTGTTCAACTTCAAAAGAGGAGTTGATTGTTGATAAGGAACTGGATTATTGTAATCGTCAGGTGCATCGTACTTTGGACATCATGCGTGGAAAGGGAGGTAAGATTGACTATACGATGATGCCTCGTAATATCTTGGATGGCCAGTACGACTGGAATTATCGCAAGGCTACGAAAGATGAATGGTGCAGCGGCTTCTGGCCGGGTATTTTGTGGTATGATTACGAGTACACCGGTGATGAAAAGATTAAAGAGGAAGCGGAGAAATTCACAGCTTCTCTGAAATTCCTTTCCGAAATCCCGGCTTTCGACCATGATTTGGGCTTTTTGGTCTTTTGCAGTTATGGAAACGGGTACCGGTTGACCCATAATCCCGAATACAAGCAGGTGATTCTGAATACGGCAGATTCATTGGCTACCTTGTTCAATCCCCGTGTAGGCACTATCCTTTCGTGGCCGCGCAATGTGGAGATGTTCGGTGGGCATAATACGATTATGGATAACCTGATTAATCTGGAGATGTTGTTCTGGGCAGCCAAGAATGGCGGTAATCCATATCTGGCAGATATAGCCGTCTCTCATGCCGATAAGACAATGAAGTACCAGTTCCGTCCGGATTATACTTCCTGTCATGTAGCAGTTTACGATACGCTGACGGGGGATTTTATCCGGGGATGTACCCATCAGGGATATGCGGACAATTCAATGTGGGCCCGTGGGCAGGCTTGGGGAATTTATGGATATACTACTGTCTATCGTGAAACAAAAGATGTCCGTTATCTGGATTTTGTGCAAAAGGTGACGGATGTATATCTCAAGAATTTGCCGGAAGATTATGTGCCGTACTGGGATTTTAATGACCCTGCCATCCCGGATGCTCCACGTGATGCATCGGCTGCCGCAGTAGTAGCTTCCGCATTATTGGAGCTTTCTACTTATCTGCCTGGTGAAAAGGGGAGGGAGTACAAGGGTGCTGCCATAAAGATGTTGAAAAGTCTTAGTTCGGATAAATATCAGAGTAGAAAAAGCAACCCCTCTTTCTTGTTGCACTCTACCGGACACTGGCCTGCCAAGTCGGAGATTGATGCCTCTATCATCTATGCTGATTACTACTATATGGAGGCATTGTTGAGGCTGAAAAAGCTGGATGAAAAGGAAAACGGATAAAGTTTGTTTCGAGTGTTGGGATAGGAGCAATACCCTGATTTTCGGGACTTATCTATCTGTTTTCCGATGAGCCTGGCTTTATCTTCTTAACCTGATGAGGTTACTGACTTTCCGTTGTATTGCCAGTACGTTCAGCAGTGATACTGCCAGAAACAGCAGACCGCCGGTCAATATGCATGGAAGCAGTGAACCGCTCTCCAGTTGCGGGAAGAGGTTTTGGACTACTTCTATATAGTAACTGCGTACCCATATCACACAACCGATGGAGAGGAACAGTACCAGTACATTCAGCCCTACTGTCAGTATATAATAAGGCGTGGCTACCCGCGTCGGGCTATATCCTATCAGCAGCAGGTTTTCCAGTTTTACCGTATTCTTCTGGAGAAGCAGGAAGATGCTCAGCATCAAGATGTAGAATGACAGAATGCTGATGAATAATCCTACGCCCATGACGATAGCCGTAATGAGGCGCAGGAAATAAGTTGTCTTTCCGGCATCCAGATTGTTGCCTTCGGTTTCGTAATTCTTTTGCTGGAAATAGTCGGTGATGGCTGTGTCGGTAGGATTCTTTACTTCCACAATCAGCCGGGACGGTTCCGCTTCTTTCTCCGGTGCGAAATTCTTGTTGGCCCAGTCCATGAAGGATTGGGGAACGAGAATGGTATTCAGCCGGTTGGAGAATCCTACAATGTTGCCTTTATATTGTTCCATACGTCCGTTGCCCCGCATCATGATATCCATCTGTACCAGACTCATCAAACCTTCGGAGAGTTTCGGCAGACTCCGGCTTTGTGCAAAGCCAAAGTTATAGAGGTTCAGATAATTGCGCGGAATGATGATGGGGATTACCCGGGCATCTTCGTCAAAATGCCATTTCTCCAGACTGACATCCACATATTCGTCGGGTACAGACTCGAAAAACATCTCCGTTGACAAGCGGATACCGGCTTCCTGCATACCGAGTCCGGCAGAAACCTTGAACAGGGAAGGAGTGAACGCGCCTACCCCCTTAGTAAAAGGTTGGGCTTTCAGGTCCTTTATCTCATCTTTGGAGAAGGTATTGCTTTTCCCGGCAAAGCTGCCCAAAGTACTGATTTTCTTGGTAGCAATGATATAATCCTTCTTCATGAAACTGTCCCCTTCCGTAAAAACGGGAAGGACGTCACGATAGAATTGCACGCTCAGCAATACAATCATCATGCCGAAGAGGTTGGCGAGGAAAAAGCCTGCCAACTGTCCGACACTGATGTGCTGGCGGAGAAGTTTCCAAACAAGTCGGTTCATATTAGCCACATTTATAATTGATAAATTTCATCATAATCCAATTCCAGATGTTTGCCGATGGAAGTCACTATGATTCCCGCTCCTTGGCGGCTGGCTTCTTCTGTCAGCAGTCTGCCCATGATTGTTCCGTTCTCGTCATCCAGATGGCTGATGGGTTCGTCCAGGAAGATGAAGTCGAAAGGCTGGCAGAGGCTGCGGATAAAGGCGACTCTTTGTTGCTGGCCGAAAGATAGCTTTCCGGCTTTTTCGTTTACCTTGTCGGCAATGCCGATGGCTTCGAAGAGGGTAAGGACTTCTTTCCTTTTTTTGAAATTGGTAAGCCGGTTCTTCAGTTGTATGTTTTCGATGGCGGTAAGTTCGGGAAAGATACGCAACTCCTGAAAAAGAATGCTGAGGGAGTGTTTGCGTATATCTGTCCAGTCATTGACGGAGAGTGAACGGATATTGCGCTCATCAAAGTTGATGATTCCCTGATAATCGTTGCGGTAGCCGTAAACATAGCTGCAAAGCGATGATTTTCCGGTGCCCGAAGCGGCTTCTATGAGATAACGTTTCCCTTTGTGGAACGTAATGTCCCGATGCCATACGTCTGAGGTAATGGCATCACGGTCGGCAAACACTTGAGGTAGTGTTTGCCGTAGGTGAATCCTATTCATGAGTGGTATTAATCCTTAATCTCTAATCCTTAAATTACATTCCCGCAAACTGTTTGATGAAGTCCACAATCTGTTTCAACGCATTTACATCCTTGTTCTTCAGTTGCAGGGTGACGGTTGCCTTATCCTCGTTGCCAACGGCTTCCAGATATGAGATATTGCCGAGCAGTGAGTAATAGGTACTATATTCTTGTCCGCCAAATTCGGCCAGCATTTTTACGACGGGCAGGTCGAGTACGGCTTCCGCATTGATGACAAAGGCTGTGCGCTTGCCTTTCAGACCGGAAGCGAAGTTCGTTTCTTTAACAGACGGGTCAACAGCCTTGCAGACGTTTTTATACAGCAGTTCGTCATTGGTGGCGTACATCTGTTTGTCTCGTATACCGAAGAATATGTTGATAGCGCGTGATTTATAGACATATTCATTCTCATTCAGTTTCACGATGTCTTCGCCGCGTTTCAGTCCCAGTTCGGACTTTTTCTCATAAAGGGCTTTCATTGGAGCATCATTCTTTACGCTGGCATAGGCCAGGAAAGAGGGGTTGCTGTTCATGGTTACATTGATAAGTCCTACGGTCAGGTCATTTTGGAAAGCACTGAACAAGTCCTTCACTTCGGCAGCTTTGGTAATGGAGAAATCGTTGCGGAACTGCTCATTCTCTTGCAGCACATTGTAGAACTCTTCTCCATTGATACCTATGCTGAACAGCGCCAGCGTAGATTTGGGGAAATATTTCAGGAATGTGTTTTCGATGGGGCAAGTGCTTTTGGCCTGCTTTTCGAAGAGGGCTTTCAGTTCTGCATTCTCTGTATAGTTATCTATCTTCAGCTCAATTTTTCCTTTTTCGAAAGAGAGGCTTCCCAGCATCTTCAAGTCTTTCAAATCAATACTCTTGGATATTCCGTAATTCAGCGGATTGGCATAGGCACTCAGCAGACTGGAGGGAGTAATGAGCATGTTAATGTCTCCGTTCTGCTTTTGCATCTTCTTGAAAGCAGTATTGCTGTTGATACTGTTTTCTTCCGTCTGTTTCAGTAGGGCGGGAATTCCCTCCTTGACTTTTTCCAGTTGCGATGTGCCGGTGTAGTTCACCACCATAAGCGTGGTAGGAGTGAAAGCGAGCAGTGCCTGCTTGTTGATTTGTACAAAGCTGTAACCGTCCGCTTCTGCCACGTGGCTGCTTATCTGTTCTTTCTCCGTAACTTCCAGTAGTTTCAGCAAGTCATCCTCGTTCTGAACCTTGGCTACCATTGTTGTGTAGGGGAACGAGGGAGCATTGAAGATATAGATGGGCGCATGAACGTCCACTCCCGATTTGGCAGGGTCTTTCAGTACAGCCTCCATTTGTTGGAAAGTGGCTGCATTCATATCGCTTTTCAAGGCATCTGTCAGCTTTTGCAGTGCTTCTTTAGTTTCTTTATCTTTGGTACCGGCCTTGTCTGCCAATGATTTTAAATTGACAGCGATGACTTGCGAGGCATCGGAGGGAATCACATTGGTATATTCCGACTTTTTGGACGAACAAGCGCTTATCAGCACGATGAGCATTGCCAGTACTGAGAAGTGGAAGAATAGGTTCTTTTTCATATAGTTTTTGTTTTAGTGAGTATCATTGATTCTGTAAGTTGAGGATGTGGCAGGCAACCAGTGCCGCCGTCTCTGTGCGCAGCCTTGATTTTCCCAGGCTGATGGGGATAAACCCGTTTTCCGCCGCCTTCCGGACTTCCTCTTCGCTGAAGTCTCCTTCAGGACCGATTAGTACGAGGGCATCCTCTCCGGGATGTACCATATCCTTCAAAAGCGGTTTTTCGCCTTCATAACAGTGGGCGATGAATTTCTGACCCGGAAAAGGCTGTGTGATGAACTTGTTGAAGTCTGTCATTTCATTCAGTTGGGGCAGGCGTGCCTTGAGCGACTGCTTGATGGCAGAAACCAGTATTTTGGAAATGCGCTCCGTCTTGATGACTTTCCGTTCCGAGAAACGGCAGTTCAGGAATGTCAGTTCATCAAACCCTATTTCCGTCGCTTTCTCGGCAAACCACTCTGTACGGTCCATGTTCTTGGTAGGTGCCATGGCAATGTGCAGATGACCTTTCCACAAGGGGGCTTGCGGAAGGGTTTCCAGAATATTCACCAGGCAGCGTTTGTTGGTAGCCGTACTGATTTCAGCGCGATAGAAGCAGCCCTTTCCGTCTGTCAGCATAACCTCGTCGCCTGCTTGCAGGCGTAAGACCCGTACGGCATGTGCTGCTTCCTCTTCGGGCAGTTCTGCGTGGGTCTGTATGTCGGGAGTATAGAATACGTGCATGTTACAAATTGTTTTTGAGTTGGTTGATTTGGTCTCTTATCTGTGCGGCTCGTTCGTAATCCTCTTCTTCGATTGCTTTCTGCAGGGCTGTTTTCAATATGCCTATTGTGTCTTCCTGCAACAGTTCGTCTTTGTCCGGCTCGCTGCCTCCCATAGGGTCGGTGGTGCTTTCGCCGGTTTTCAGACATTCTGTTTCGAGAATCTCTTCGTAGACAAAGATAGGAGCATTCATGCGCAATGCCAGGGCGACGGCATCGCTGGTACGGGCATCAATCCGGAGAATAGTCTCTTCGGCTTTCATGTAAAGGTAGGAGTAGAATACTCCGTTGTCTACTTTATAGATAAGAATACGCATCAGTTTTACACCCAGCACCTCAAGAACGGAAGCAAATAGGTTATGGGTCAGCGGACGGGGCGGTACAATACCTTTCATCTCGATGACCATAGCTTGTGCTTCGGTGGCGCCTATAATAATCGGAAGCTGGCGCTCGCCGCCCGCTTCACCCAGTACCAGGGCATAGGCGCCCGCTTGCGCCTGGCTGTTGGAAATGTTTAGTACTTGTAGTTCTATCTTCTTCTTATTCATACCTATTAAATCAACCTGATTCTCAATCAGTTTTTCTCTATTTTCTCCGGATTATGCTTATAGCGGAATACTATTCCAAATAACAGACCAATGACTAAGGCATATCCTGCAAAGATAAACCATACCGGTGTCCAGTCGCGGCTTACCAGTCCTCCGCCTTCGGCATATACCGAGAAGGCATCCACCACGGCTCCGCTGGCATAACCTCCGATGATGGCTCCCACACCGTTCGTCATCATGAAGAACAAGCCTTGTGCGCTGGCACGGATACTGGGATGTGCCTCCATTTCTGTAAACAGCGAGCCCGATACATTGAAAAAGTCAAATGCCATGCCGTAGACAATCATCGAGAGAATGAGCATCCAGAGTCCGCTTCCCGGGTCTCCGAGGGCAAAGAGCCCGAAACGGAATACCCATGCAAACATACTTATTAACATAACACGCTTGATTCCGAAATGTTTCAGGAAGAAGGGGATGGCAAGGATAAACAGCGTCTCACTCATTTGCGAGATGGAGAGCAGGATGACGGAGTGTTTTACACCGAACGAATCTGCATATTCGGGTATGGAAGCAAACGAACCCAGGAAAAGGTCGCCGTATGTGTTTGTTATTTGAAGGGCGGCTCCCAGCAGCATGGAGAACAAGAAGAAGATAGCCATCTTCTTGCGCTTGAACAGCACCAGTGCGTCCAGTCCGAAAGCGGAGAGCATCGTTTTTCCTTCGCTGCGCATGGGGGGGCAGGCTGGCAAAGTGAAAGCATAAAGTCCCAGCATGGCTGCCGATATGGCTGCCACATAGAGCTGTGCCGAACTTGCCTTGAACCCGGTGAGGTCCACAGCCCACATGGCACAGATAAAGCCTACCGTTCCCCATACACGGATGGGAGGGAAGTCTTTTATCAAATCCATCTTATATTTTTCCAATGCATTGTAGGATACGGTGTTGGCCAGAGATAGTGTAGGCATGTAAACAAGCATGTTGAGCAGCATGGCCCAGTACATGTGGTTGTATGTGGTGGCAGTTGAAGCATAAATCAGAGCACCGGCACCGATGAGGTGGAGTATGCCATAAAGGCGTTCGGCGTTTATCCATTTGTCGGCGATGATACCAGTCAGTCCGGGCATTATCAGTGAGGCTATACCCATGGTTGCAAAGATTGCTCCGATTTGTCCGCCTTCAAAATGTAACGTACCGCCCATGTAACCACCTAATGAAATCAGCCATGCTCCCCAAACGAAGAATTGCAGGAATTGCATGGCAGTGAGTCGGAATTTGATGCTCATAATATTAGCTTTTTATGTTTTGAATTATGTAATAGATGCAAATGTACAATGAGGCGGGGAGAAAAACAAGCTCTGTACGGCTTTTTCTTTCAGCGAAAGGGATTAATATAAGGGATGTATTTGTATATAGCCGCATTGAAGTGGATTCTTCTGTTCATCAGCAAGACCCGGTCGGGTCATTATCTACAGTCTGGAGCCATCATCAAAAGATAGAAAGTAGGACTTGAAATCAGTTTTCTTGTTATGATACATGTTATCAGAGACTGCATTGAAGTAACGCACAAAAAAGTCCTTGACCGCTTCAAGGTCAATAACATACATTGCAAAGTGTTCAATTTTCATTCTTTAGTTCTTTATTACATTATTCATCTGCGTTATTTTTCAACCATTCCAGACGTCTCTTATCTGCTAAATGCTTGATTGAAAAGTTCTCAAACTTAGCTTTGAAACCGTTTCCGTCAGGACAAGCCCCCATAATCCCCACCATTACAGGATGGTTGTCTTGAAGCCATGCATTGCGCATCATCGTGTATTCTTTATCATCGTAGGAATAGAATATTTCCACAGCATCAAGACGACGCACCGCTTTAATCCATACAAATGGTACCGGCTTGTCTAATGTAATAACGCTCCAATCGCTTGTGTGATGAGTTACAACAGTACTGAGATTATATTTGCCATCTACAAATTCGATACCGGCCTTGATATAGTTTTCGTGGTCAATACGCAACATAAGTCCTGATTGATCGAATCGAGTCTTATAGTCTCCTGAGATTTTTACTTTTACTTCAAATTCTCCACCACGCGTAGTATATAAAAAAGGAGCATCATCTACAGTAAAACCATAGTGAGATATGCGCCAGTAATCAGTTTGGGGTGTGACATTCATTGAAAGCAAATCACCTTTGATTTCCCACTGTGCAGGTTCATTGAACCATTGCATTTTCTCTAATGATTGAGCCATGCTGGTAAATGAAGCAACACCCATTAATCCACTTAATAAAATCTTTTTCATCTTTCTCTGTTTTTATATTGTTATTATAATTTCCGAATTACGTGGCATGGATTCCCAACGGCTAAAGAACCTTTTTTTTCTGCCAATCTCTGTAGGCAGTATATGATTGTATTCGTGGCGGATTAGCTTGCAAGTTCGCCTTTCTGCAATCAATTCCGCATCATTATTGGCATCATATAACGTACCTAAATGGCATTTTTCTTTCTCACTTGTCATGAATAACCATGGCTTTAATTACATTTGCAAATGTAAGGCGTTGTAATTTGCTACACAATAGTTATAAATAACCATTTTATATCAGACTAATGGATACTAAGGATATACTAAACAAAGAGTTCTTTGCGCAAAATTTTTCGGAAGGACAACCATATGCAAAGATGTTAAACATATACAAGGGGATTGCTTGCAATTATGCGCGGATGGAAAATGCCATTGCAGTGTTAAGTGACTGGCACACGAATGAAAGCTATATCTATTATGGCGGCTTCTCGCAAATGCTTGGAATTGAAAAAGACGTGAAGGACAGCAAAGTGGCTTCTATTTGGGAAGAAGAAATATTCAAAATTGTCCATCCGGATGATTTGGCTGAAAAGCACTTACAAGAACTCTGTTTTTATAATTTTGTCAAGCGGCAACCCAAAAAGAAACGTACTGATTACTATTTGATGAGTAAACTACGCATGAAGAATAAAAGAGACAGCTATATTCCCGTCTTACATCGAATATTTTATGTTTCCATGCCTACTAATGATACTTTATGGCTGGCATTATGTCTTTATACTCCTTTAGCATTTGATATTCCTGCAAAATGTATGATAATTAATTCTATTGACGGGCACGTCACAGAGTTGGAGGAATATAACAACGAGAAGATTTTGTCGGTGAGAGAAAAACAAGTATTGAAACTTATAGACAAAGGGTTGATGAGCAAAGATATTGCAGAAATGCTTTCTATCAGCATATATACGGTAAATCGACATCGGCAGGAAATTTTAGGTAAACTGCAAGTAAAGAACTCAATTGAAGCCTGTAGGATTGCCAAAGACTTAAAACTGATATAGAATTATTCTTTTGTTATAAAAAAAGAAGGGTATCTATCCCAGACACCCAATCTTTATTAACCTTAAATCTAATACCATGAAAAACACAGTGCAAATATACACGGTTTATGTTATATAACATGCTGTTTTGGCGTATTTCTGCTTTTTATTAACTCTATTTAAGAAAAGCAGGCTAACAAAGCCTGCTTTTTCCTTTATTCTACATATAGAACCAGTCCTTTCAGGTATTCCCCTTCCGGATGATAGATGCTGACCGGGTGGTCGGCAGGTTGCGTCAGTTGGTGCAGGATGCGTACGCTGCGGCCGGACATGGCAGCGGCTGTGAACACGGCGGTGCGGAAGTTTTCTTTGCTGACGGCTTGCGAACACGAGAATGTGAAGAGGATGCCGCCGGGCTTGATTTTCTCGAAAGCCTTGACGTTCAGTTTGCGGTAGCCTTGCAGGGCATTGCGCAGGGCATCGCGGTGCTTGGCAAAAGCAGGAGGGTCAAGAACTATCAGGTCGTATTGGTCGCCCATGCGTTCAAGGTATTTGAAGGCATCTTCTGCATAGGCGGCATGGCGGGTGTCACCCGGGAAGTTCAGTTCGATGTTCTTGTTGGTCAAGTCGATGGCTTTGGCGGAGCTGTCCACGGAATGCACCAGTTTGGCGTCTCCACGCATAGCATATACGGAGAAGCCGCCGGTATAGCAGAACATATTCAGTACGCTGCGGCCTTTGGCATAACGTTCCAGTAGCGAACGGTTCTCGCGTTGGTCTACGAAGAAACCGGTTTTTTGGCCTTTCAGCCAGTCGATGTGGAACTTCAGGCCGTACTCCATGGCTACATTGTCCGTGCTGCCGCCTTTCAAGAAACCATTCTCCGGATAGAGGTCGGCCTTGAAGGGAAGGGTCGTCTCCGATTTGTAATAGATATTGTCAATCTGGCTGCCCATCACTTCGGTAAGGGCATCGGCAATGGCCATGCGGTCGAGGTGCATGCCGGCAGAATGTGCCTGCATCACTGCGGTGCGGGCATAAATGTCGATAACAAGCCCCGGCAGGTTGTCTCCCTCCCCGTGCACCAGGCGATAGGTGTTGTTTGTCGGGTTTCCGGCTATGCCGATACTGCGGCGCATGTCGTATGCTATGCTGAGTTTGCGTTTCCAGAAGTCCGCATTGATTTCTTCTTCTTGACGGAAGGTCAGTACGCGTACGGCGATACTGCCAATCTGAAAATGCCCTTTGGCTATGAATTCCTTTTTGGACGTGTAGATTTCAACAACTTCCCCTTCTTCGGGCTCTCCGTCGAAATGTGCGATGGCGCCGGAAAACACCCACGGGTGAAAACGCTTTAATGACTCCTCTTTATTGGGTTTAAGGTATACTTTGTACATATATATAATGTGATTAATGTGGTAATGTGATAATGTGCATCACATTACCACATTATTATTGGCTTCTATCTCAAAATCTCCTGTCCGTTTCAGTTCTTGCAGCTTGTTGTAGATGTTGAGGCATGCCCAGGCATCGGTGGCGGCATACAGTTTCTGCGGTTCGGTCAAGGTTTCGGCTTCCCAGTTGGAAAGGCGCTGGCTTTTCGAAATCTTTTCCCCGAAGAGGATGGCGTATATCTTCTGCAGGCTTTTGTCCTGGATGCCGAAAGCGCGGACATATTCCTGCAATTCGATGCAGGCATGCTGTTCGAAGGGCGCGCGTTTGTGCAGCATCATGAAGTCGTCCCGCAAGGAAAGGCCTACTTTCGTTACGCTTGGGTTTTCCAGCAATGTGATAACCGGCAGAGTCAGTCCCGTCAGGTTGAGGCGGAACAGAAAGCAATGTTCCTCTGAGGAAATCTGTAGCAGGGCCACCTTGTGTATCTGTCCTTTTGTGAACGATGGACGGGTTTCGCTGTCTATGCCCAGCAACGGGCAGGACTTCAGATAGGCGACTGCCTTTTCCGCTTCCCATGGTGTCTGTACGACATGTATCTGTCCCGGAAAGGCGGCTTTGGGCAGGTCTTTCACTGTTTCTTTATCTATTGTTCTTTTGATAACCATAATTTAATATTCAAAGTCTGCGGTTTCCTCCTCTTCATCCTCGCCTTGCGCATACTTCACCTCGTGCAGGGCACGCAGGGTGTTGACAAGCTTCTGTCCCCAATGGAGGCGGAAGTTTTCCTGGCAGATGGCAAGCGAATCGTTCATCGTCTCGTTGAAACCCAGCTGGAATACGAAGATAAAGTCCTTGATGTCCTGGTATATGTCGGCCAAGTCTTCGGAAATGTTCCTGGTGATGGGCTGGTCACTATACTTCATGTCGGATACGAATACGTCCAGGTAGTCGTCTTTCTCGGCCAGGATATTGGCGAGGTTCATGCGGAGTACCTCATAGGTCTCTTCGGTGACGAATGTTTCCGGCGCCTCGTCTCCTATGGTTTCGCACTCGGGCAGCATGGAGGCCTTCAGGTAGAGCAGCGGAAGTATTTTTAAGGAGGTATCGACGAACGCAGAACGTTTCACCCCTTCCGCTTGTTCCAGAAACTTACAAAACTCGGCGGCTACGGTCACAAACTCTACGGCATTCCGGTCGAATATCACTTGACTTTCTTTTTTCATATCTTCTTGATTTGAAACGCAAAGATAGCGCAAACCGAAAGTAGAAGCAAATTAATTGGCAGGATTATTCTTTTTTCACTACATGATATTCTGTTCCTCTTGTCTTCCGGCGGCTGCTGATGCCCAGTTTGTGGAGTGCACGTCCGAACAGAGCCACTTTATTGATGGACAGCCGGTCTTTGGTCTTGGTTTGCAAGAAGGAGAGAATCTCCATAGGGGTCATCCAGTCTCCTTCCTCTTCATTTTCGGCGGGATGGAAGTGGCAGAGGAAGAGCTGTTCCAACGGTGTGGGCTGTTCAAACTCCCGGTTGGTCTGTTTCAAGATGGCTTCGTCGGAATCGTCCAGCCAGTAGCGTTCACCTTTGGCTATGGCATCCATGGCTTGTGCGTAGAGTTGCCGGTAGTTGATGGTGACATTGGTATGGATGGGGCCGGTGACTTCGATGCAGATGAAACGGCGGCTGCCGCTGGGGTCTGTCAGCAGGTCTTTCTGGTTGCTGGTGGCTATAAAGGAGGCGTAGCGTCTTATTTCCTGGATGGCGGTGCCGTAAGGCTTGCGCAGGTTTGCCACGGGTTTCTGCAGCAGATGCTTTAGAAAACCTTGCTGATTGACGCTGATTTGGTCGAATTCGTCGATGTTTATCAGGAAAAAGCGGCCGAGGCTCCGCTCTGCGTCCTGCTTGCTTTTGAAGTCGATACTGTCGGTATATCCGAAGCGCAGTTCGGGTGGCAGCAGGATGCGGCAGAAGGTACTTTTACGATAGCCTTGGGCTCCGACCAGTAGGGGAGACGTGTTGTTTCCATGCTGGCGGTCGATGTTTTGCCAGTGCGCCGTCATGCTGAGAAACCAGCGGTAGAAGAGTTCCCGCCAGTACGGATTGTTGCAGGGGACGAGGTCGGCCAATGCGCGGATACGGTCCTTGCCGTCCCAATGTCCGGTGCTGTTCAGATATTCTTCGATGGGGTTGTACAAGGGAATGGCGTCCGAGTTGAGGTAGCGTGCCACATCTCTGTCCCATACGCTGATTCCTTCTTTCAGGGCATTCTGTCCGATACTGCTTCTTACCCGCTGGTCGGCAGGGCGGAAGTGGAAGTGTATGGAGTCCCGTTGGCGGAATTCCAATTCTCCCAGCACGGTGTTCCAGCGGAACTCATAGCGTCTGTTCATGAATTCTTCCAGGCGGAAGGCGGTGATTTGGTCGCGGGTCATGCTGCTGCGGGTGCCGAAGCCTTTGCATTCGCGGTAGAGGTTGTGCAGGGTCATGCGCACCAGCTGTTCATCCGCTTCGCGGTAGTAGTGCATCATGACTTGACGTACTGCCTCTTCTTCGGGAATGCCGGCTTTGTAGCAATGCCCGGCAAGCAGGTAGAGCAGGGGGCGTAGGTCATCGCCCCGTTTCCAGTTTTCCAGCTCTTCGAAGGTACGGTTTAGGGCGGCTTCGAAGAGGATGGAGAAGGTTTGGGAGGCCGGATAGCCGGGGGCAATACGCATCAGCGGGTTTGCTTCGGTCTGTTTCCGTTGGCCGAAGGTGGGCTCGTCGGGCACGGACAAAGGCTGTTCCAGACAGAAAGGGACGGCAGACGGATTGTAATAGGGACGGTCATCGAGCGTCATGCGGCAGCTTTGCTCCACGGCAGGTTCTTTCAGTGTGACGGGGTAAGGGAGCAGGGGCTGGTAACAGTTTACGGCGAGCCGGTAGGCAGCGGTATGAAACAGCCTGATTTTTTCTTCCTGCCTGGGGCGCGAACCGTCGGGGGTGGCAAACAGTACCCATATTTTTACGCTTCGTCCGCTGCTTCCGCAAAAGGCGGCAAAAGTTTGCGGCAGCAGGGCCGCCTGGTGCTTTACTTGCTCCACTTCCACGGCATTGGCCAGGTGGTTGACTTCAATCTGTACCAGTCCGTTGTAGGTTTTCAGGTATCTTTCCCCCTCTTTGCTGCGGGCATATTCTGCGGCAGGGCAGATGCGTGGCAGTTTGTCTATGCAGGGGTAGTGTCCGTTGCTTCCGGTGATGTGGGGAATGAGGCTGCGCAAGGCGGATATGTGTCCGGCTTTGTTCTCGGTTTTCATCTTCTCCATCAAGGTGTCGCTGGGCCATGTGCTGAATGTCTCTTTGCCGGTTTCACGAGCGGTGCGTATAAGGGTAAGTTTCATGGGGTGCTTGCTGTATTAAAGTCCGCAAAGCTACTGAAAAATGACGGGACAGCCGAGGAAAAGTGGAATTATGATGAAACTTCTCATATTTATTCTGGCTGTACGTCGTAATCCGACTGGTTTTTCACGCCGACAATGTCTTGCTTCCTCACCTCGGTTGTTAATATGTGCTGCAACTGCTGTGAGGTCAGCGTCTCGGTGGGAGAGAACTCAGCCGACTTCATATAGCTTAAAATGGCATTGCGCAGCTGACCTCCTTCCGGAGTGTGGCGAATTGCTTCGAGGTTGCTCATACAAACCAATACCTTACCGTTGTCTACGGCAAATTCGAACAGCAAGCCTAACTTGTGGTTCCGTTCCACATTGTCTACTACTTGGATAAGCGGCTTGTATTCGTGGCGCGTAGCATTCAGAATAAAGGGGCGGGCATGGCGTACGATGCTCCACCATTGCCAGTTGCTATGGCACTCGGTGGGGAACTGCCGGAACAAGGGATGTTTCTCGTCCATCAGCAAGGAGAGGGTGCCCGGCGAAACTTCGCGGCCGGCGTTTTCCGAAATGCTTTTGAACATGGCATAGTTCCAGTAGTCAGGAGTAAAAAGTCCGCCTACACTCTGTTCTTCAATGGCTTTGTGGTCGGGTATAAGCAGTATCTTCCCTCCTTGGCTCAGTCTCTTTCGCGCCTCGTCATCCAAGGACTGACAGATGAAGATGTCCGCTTCGCTTTCCGGTGTCCGGTCGGGGTATACCCATAAGTTATAATAGTTATGATAATTCCCGGTGGTCAGTGTCAGTCGCAATTGGGCAGGCTTGTCTATTTCGGTAAGGGTGCTTTTCAACTCGCCCACCTGCATTACTTTTCCTTGCTCTACATGGGCGGGGACTTTGCCTTCGCGAACAAAAGTTACGCTGTCACTCAGGCTTTCCAGACGCCAGCATAATGCATCAGACCATGGTTGCTCTTCGTAATTTGTCAGGGCGAGGCCTATGTTCAGCTCTTCTTTGTTGCTGTAACAGTAGGTGTCCATAAGCGCCAGCGGTACCACCGGAGCACAAAAGCCGCGGAATGTTTCGGGAGTGACAATGCCTTTGCTGTCCATGAAAGCATCCAGAATGCCTACCAGTGCCGAGCCTTGTCCGGGAAAGTCTTGAAGGTCGAGCATCTGGAACCCGCCTAAACCGGCAGTGCGCAGGCCGTATTCAATATCAGCCTTGTAGCATTCGACGGCAAACCGGCCGGTGGCCTGATGGAATGCGTCAATCTGGTTCTGCAATCCATTTTCATTGAGCCGGTCACGGAATATCTCCAAGTTATATGGATGCAATACGCCGGTGTATTTCTCCAACTCCTTGTAGTCGGGATAAATTTGGAACTGTCCGGTTTCGTGACTGATGACCGGTCGGGGAGATTTCGCTATGGCAGCAGTATAATCCGCACGGGTATTGGGACGGGTGTTGTTCAAGATACCTCCCTTTTCGGCATCGACAAAGGCAAATGAACTGCGTACGTGCGTTGTATAGCCTTCGCCTCCTCCTACCCGGCAGGTTGTCAGATAATCTTCACCGTCTATGGCACCTCCCCAACCCAGGAAGTTGTTGGAACCGAACGAATAGAGATGGCGGTTGTCATGTTTTCTGAATCCGTCCAGCCAATTGCGCATCAGGTCAACGTCGCCACCCAACTCGTTGCCCAGTCCCAACATGGTGAATGAGGGGTGATTGCCCATGTAGCCGAGGGTCATATAGGCTTCGTTCAGCAAGAAGTCATTCAGGCGATGGTTGTCCGGTGAAATGCTTCCCCATAAAGGCAACTCGGCCTGGAAATAGATACCCTCGATGTCGGCAGCGGCAAAAGCGGCGCGGGGCGGGGTGTAGGAATGGCAACGGTAGTAGTTGATGCCATAACTCTTGGCTGTTTGAAAAACTTTTCGCCAGGACTTTACATCCATCGGCGCATATCCGGTAAGTGGGAATACGCAAGCGTCGTGTTTGCCGCGCAAGAAGGTCTTGAAGCCGTTTATGGTGAACTGAGTACCTTCGGTGGCAAAGTCGCGCATACCGAAATCTGTTCTTATATTGTCTTTACCCTCGTTTGTGGCAAGGGTCACGTTCAGTGCATAAAGTGTGGGGTGGAATTCGCTCCATGTCTGCATCCGGTTGCCCATGTCGAGCACCAGTTCTATTTTATTTTCACCTTTGCTCAAGCCGACTTGTTTTTCCATGTCCGGTAACTGGTGTTCTTGTTGGGTGTTCCACGTCTTGGCAGAAAGGGTCACTACGCCCGATTGCTCCGAATCGCTGTATATGTTTACATGGATGCGGGCCTTTTTCTCCTTTACAGACGGGTAGACTTGTACCTGCTTGAGATAGGTGTGTGGGGCCGCTTCGATGTAGAAGTCGCCCAGAATGCCGTTCCAGTTGGTTTGTGTGCCGTCGGTCCAGGCATGCGAGCTTTGGATTTCGGCTGGTACGGAGCTGGGGGAATTGTCAATGCGTATCTTTATATGGTGGCTGCCGGGTGCCAAGGCCGGCAGGCTATAGCAGTGAGGTGCATAGATATGTCCCAACGTGCCGACGCTGTCCCCGTCTATCCAGAGAGTACTGGGCTTTGTACGTTCCATGAAGAGTATCAGGCGTTTCCCTTCCATCTGTACGGGAATTTCAACATCTTTTTCATATTCTACGATGCCGGAGTAGGGATAAGTCCGTGTCAACTGGGAGGTTACATTGGTGGGATGCCTGCCGTCTCCCAACTTGTTTTCATCCGTCGTACCGGGCAATGTGCAGTTCCCTAATGAACTGTTCCAATTTCCTGATAAATCGATTCGTTCTCTTATTGTCTGGAATTCTTTTTTGTCTGTACATGATGCCAGACATGCCAATAAGCATAATACAATGAAATTTCTCATAAACTACCTGTTTTTCATGGCCGGTGATTGATTGACCGGTTGCAAATATAGGGCATTGCTCCCGTCTCTCTGTATACAAAATGTTTCCAATTATGTGACGGGATGTTTTTTTATTGCTATCTTCATGCTTGATATTAGTGTTGTTGAGTGTTCGTCATTATAGATGAGGATTTTTATATCATGTAATTTGTTTCTGTCTTTATGAATAAAGAATTGAAAATCAGTGATAAATCACCTTTTGAGAAAATAAGGAAGTTTGATGGGCAAGGACGGTCATACTGGACTTCGAGGGAATTGTGCGCTGCTTTGGGGTATAGTACGTACCAGAAATTTTCCGTTCCATTGGCAAAGGCCATGAAGTCCGCCGAAGCGGATGGCATAAATGTGGATGACCATTTTAACCTGATGGTTGAAATGGTTGGGGTAGGCTCTGGTGCATGTAGGAGCGTGGAAAACTATCACCTTACGCGGGAGGCTTGCATCTTTATAGCGAGGCAGGTCTATGCTAAAAAGAAAGAAGTGCAGGCAGCCCTTGAATATTTTTCCAGTGTTAGCATTGATTTTGATGGGGCCGAATGTGATGTGAACTGTCAGGAGGTTGTCTCTGAGATGGAGAAAGATAAAATCAGAGAGAGGAACCGGGAGCATTGGAAAAGGTTAAATGACGAAGCTTCAGAGTTTTATAAAAAGAAGATGAGGCTGCTGGATGAAGTGGAGGATTTTAAAGCGGATGCTTCTTTTCATGGGAACAAGGCTCCACATCACATGATGTACAAGCTGGGGACATTGTACAGTAAGGATGGATGCAGAGGGTATGAATTTCTGATAGAATATGATGTGTATGAACCGGTTGTCGGCATTTATTATGGATGTAAGGGGCTGATTCTTGATGGGAATGATGAAGATGGGGAAAAAATGTTCAATGAAGAATGGAAAGATATTCGTTATTATGTTACTGCTGTTCTTGAAAATACATTTCCGGGGAAATCTTTCACTCATCGCTTTAAGCCTACAAATAATGCGAACAACCATACTTATTGGCCCTTTTGGATTACTCTTCATGAAGATGAGGATATTGTGGAGGTGGGTGCAAGGGCGGTTCGTCTTATAAGAAGTATATATGAGGGGTATCTTGAAAATGAAGATGTTGAGGCTCTGAGAAAACGTTCTGGCTCTCGGAAAGAGCCTCAGGAAGAGGATAAGATACGTTTCTCTGCTGATGTTAACTTTACAAAAAAAGCGTATCAGGAACTGCTTGAAGAGATAGGCCAAATGTCGAAAAAGGGAAAGGAGAAGACAAATAAAGAAATGTTTGAGAAACTACTGGAAAAGACCACTGAAAGTGGATATCTGAGAAAAGAAAAACACTATGAGGCAGCGTGGCGGATAGTACGAAATGCAGATGTGAAGGAGCGAGATTTGCAGCAGAAAACTAATAAACAATTTATCTACATGATTAGACTTCTTTTGGGGTATATGCAATTTTATTGGGGAACATTAGATACTTCTAAGTGTGATATAGAACATAATAGAGGAGTGGTGTCACCTCCTTACACGTCTATCAGCAAGATTTTGATGACTATGAACGGCGGATTTTTCGGGGAAACAATAAGAAAATTGTGTGATAGTAAGAAGGATGCTACATCTATAATAATAAATTCATGGAAAATATTGCAAACTCTATTAGACCTGCCAAAGGACGCTTGGAAAATCGTAAATGACACATTAGGCTTACCAGAGAAAAAATGGAAAACCTTTAAAGATAAATGTGGAAATGGATAAAGAGGTTGATTGTCTTTTTTGTAGACGTCTATTTCACAGCTGGTTCTTCCCCCATACTTTTGCAATCGTTAATGCTAACGGTTGCTTTTTGTTCTTATAGGCAGAGGGCGCCATAATATAAACTTTAAAAAAAAAGATTATGGAAAATCAAGAATTTCCGAAAGGAGTCGGTTTCGCTCCGTTTTTGCGTTCATTCATGAGTAATTCTTCTATTTCTATTGATGAACTTGCAGTGGCTATGACAATGTCGAAGTACGCAATTACACGTTTGGCCGAGGGCAAGAGTTATCCTACTGACGTGTGCTACGCAGAATTCTGTATCATGTTCACCGTTGTATTAGGTAAAGATTTTGATGCTTACAAAAAGATGACTAGAAAAGACAAAGATGATTTGGTTGCCAAAATAATGGCAAGTGGAGGATCTGCTTGTACGGTGGCAGGAATGATAAGCTTGATTTCGGCTTCAGGTGTTGTTGCTGGGTTGTCGGCAGCAGGAATAACCTCCGGATTGGCTGCAATTGGCGGTATAATAGGAGGTGGTATGCTGGCAGGGATTGCAGTTGTTGCGGCTGCCCCATTGGTAGTAGGGGCCATATTGTATTCTCTTTGTAAACCCAAAGATAAAAAGGCCGATTTTTTGCTTGCGTACAGATATGATTTAGACCCCAAATATGAAATAAATCCTCAAGACAATGAAGATGAAGATATGGATTGAAGAAGCAATGAAGGAAATGGTAGAAGAGGTAGAAAAAAATGAACCGATGCCAAAACATTGGAAACGCAGTGTGCTGCTGTTCTGCTTGTTGTCGGCCGTTTGTTTTCAGACGGGACTTTTGGTGTTGGCAAAAAACGGCATTGCTTCCGCTGATAGAAGCCCTCTTTTCATTGCAACTGGCATTGTCTGTTCTATGCTGGTGGGAGTTGTGCTGATTAAATGCTGCTTATATGCAAAAAGAATAATGAATAAAAGTAATAATTAAAAATAAGATAGTTATGGAATGTATTTTTTGTTTGAATGAGAATGCCTATTTCGATGGCGTGAATTATGTTTGTCCGGATTGTGGAAGAGAATGGCCATGTGATGAAATTGCGGATGACGATGATGATAACAACAAGTTGCGTTGCCCTGAGTGTGGCTCGCATTTGGTCTATCCTGATTCAAGTGGTATTAATGATTATGCTTGTGATGCTTGTGGGTGTAGATGGGATGGTGACGATGATGACTACGATGAAGATTATGACGATGATGATGAAGATTAATTATTGCAATTATGGAACTGGGCAAATAGCGCTATTATTACCGCATTATTACATGCTTCAATCTGAAAAAGATTAGCATTCCTTTGCCAAGCCCCCTGCTTTTCATTATCTTTGCCTCTGTAGTTTGTAGTTGCGCACAGTCGTGGAATGTCTTTCTCATAGTTGTGAAGAAGGTGTATCACAAATATGAAGAAGGTAAACCACAGCTGTGCGCATCTTTTTTTGATAAGCTTTCAGCAGAAGGAAGAACGCTTCTTTGCGTAAGGAAGACCCATGCTCTGCCTAATGAAAGCCGGTACTTTGCATGAGTGAAACCTGCAGACAGCAACAGAAATGAATCTAAAAAAGGAGGAAAGAATATGGCAATTTTATTTGATTGGTACGAAAACCCGAAAACGAAGGATAAACAAGGGGAAGAGTTGACCCTGCACCCCCGGATTAAACTGAACGGCTCCACAACGACCGATGAACTGCGCAGGCATATACAAGAATACTGCTCGCTGACCGAGACGGATGTACTGGCGGTACTCGATGCTTTGTCGCATTTTGTGGGACGCGAGCTGGGGGAGGGCAGGCAGGTTCATTTGGACGGCATCGGTTACTTTGTTCCTACGCTGACCTGCACGGAACCGGTGACACTGGAGACAAAGCGGAAAAGTACTAAGGTAAAGTTGAAAAACATCACTTTCAGACCGGACAAGGCGCTGCGCAGTGAGATAGGAGTATTGAAGGTAAAGCCGCTGAAATTGCGGAATCTCACGAAAAAGAGGCTGACGGATGATGAGGTGAAGCAAAAAGTGGTGAACTATCTACGTAAGAATGAGTTCATCACCCGCAGTGTTGTACAGTCGATTTGCGGCATGACCCGCACGACTGCGACGCGGCAGATTCGTCGTCTTTGTGAGGAGAATGTGTTGGTGAACAAAGGGTTGCAGAAACAGCCGATTTATTTTTTGAAGGAAAAAGAGTAGGTTGATGCGTATAGGGCTTGCATGGATTGCGTCATGTAGGCAAAATCTGCCTGCATGCTTGCATGAGGTCTGCTTGCATGGCGCAATTTGTTGTAAATTAGTGCGATATGTCATTTCATGCAAGCATGTAAGTAAAACATGCGATAAAACTACAGTTGTAGATTAGGAATACCTATAATCGGCAGACGAGAAATTAAAGAATGAAAACAACGCGGCAGAAGGATAGTTTTTATTATTTTTGCAATCAATTCTCAATAGTTATTTAAAAAATATGGCAAAGAAAAATTCAACAGCTAAAGATACGGAGCTGTCACTCTCGTTTTTTGGGAAAGTGGCAGCGTTATTTAGAAGTGAAACTGTTCATTTCGTTATCGGCTTGGTACTGGTAATCTTTTCGGTTTATTTGTTGCTCGCCTTTTCGTCGTTCTTTTTCACGGGAGCGGCAGACCAGAGCATCATTGACGGAGGCAGTGCGCAGGAGCTGATTTCCACCAATAATGGGGTGAAGAACTACGCCGGTAGCCGCGGTGCGCAGTTGGCCAGCTATCTGATAAATGATTGTTTCGGCGTATCGTCTTTCCTGATTCTCGTGTTCCTGGCTGTGGCGGGATTGAAGCTGATGCGGGTGCGTGTGGTGCGCTTGTGGAAGTGGTTCATCGGCTGTTCGTTGATGCTGGTGTGGTTCTCGGTATTTTTCGGTTTTGTGTTTGTAGACCAGTACAAGGACTCTTTCCTCTATCTGGGCGGTATGCACGGATACAATGTCAGCAACTGGCTTGTGTCTCAAGTCGGTGTGCCGGGAGTATGGCTGCTATTGTTGGTAACTGCCATTTGCTTCCTCATCTATCTGAGTGCACGGACTGTCATCTGGTTGCGCAGATTGTTTAGTCTCAGTTTCTTGAAGCGTAAGGAGAAGGCGGAAAGTGTGCAGGGTGAAACGCCGGAAGAGTTCAAGACCTCTTGGGGTGCAAAGGAAAAGACTACTGCTCCGACACCGGAAGCTGCGGAGCCGGAAAAGGTTCTTGAAAAGGAGGAGGAGGTTGCTACAGAGGAAGAAGAGGACGAACCGCTGAATGAAATCACCCTTGACTTGGGTGGAAGTGATGGAAAGGTAAAGCCAGCCAAGTCTGCGGATGAGGATGTTACCATGACTTTTGAGACTCCTGCACCGGAGCCGGTGCCCCCTTTTCGGGAACAGCCGGTAGAGAAGGAGCCGGCATTCCAGGTTGAAAAGGCCGAAGAGGAGGAGTATGTGGGAACGGAGAAGGAGCCGTACAATCCCCGTCTGGATTTGGAAAACTATCATTACCCCACAATAGACTTGATGAAGCATTACGATGACAATGGTCCGACCATTGACATGGTAGAGCAGAACGCGAACAAGGATAAGATTATCAATACTCTGCGTAGTTTCGGTATAGAAATCAGTACCATTAAGGCGACGGTAGGTCCTACGGTGACGCTGTATGAAATCACTCCCGAGCAGGGCGTCCGCATTTCGAAGATACGCGGTCTGGAAGATGATATTGCCCTCAGCCTTTCGGCGCTCGGCATCCGTATCATCGCTCCCATTCCGGGAAAGGGTACGATTGGTATCGAAGTGCCCAACTCCAATCCGAAGATTGTATCCGGTCAGAGTATTATCGGCAGCAAGAAGTTCCAGGAGTCTACTTACGACTTGCCCATCGCACTGGGTAAGACGATTACGAATGAAGTGTTTATGGTGGATTTGTGCAAGATGCCGCACGTGCTCGTTGCCGGTGCTACCGGTCAGGGTAAGTCCGTGGGGTTGAATGCCATCATCACCTCCTTATTATATAAGAAGCATCCGGCAGAGCTGAAGTTTGTGCTGGTAGACCCCAAAAAAGTAGAATTCAGCATCTACTCCGTAATTGAGCATCACTTCCTCGCGAAATTACCCGACGGGGAAGATGCCATCATTACGGACGTCACGAAGGTGGTGCAGACTTTGAACTCCATCTGTGTGGAGATGGATACTCGCTATGACTTGCTGAAAGCTGCCCATGTGCGCAATATCAAGGAGTATAACGAGAAGTTCATCAACCGTCGTCTGAATCCGGAAAAGGGGCATAAGTTCATGCCTTATATCGTAGTCGTTATCGACGAGTTCGGTGACTTGATTATGACAGCCGGTAAGGATGTGGAACTGCCCATCGCACGTATCGCCCAGTTGGCGCGTGCCGTGGGTATACATATGATTATCGCTACACAGCGACCGACAACAAACATCATTACGGGTACGATTAAGGCCAACTTCCCGGCGCGTATCGCCTTCCGTGTATCGGCAATGGTCGATTCGCGTACCATCCTCGACCGTCCGGGAGCCAACCAGCTGATAGGCCGCGGTGATATGTTATTCCTGCAGGGAGCTGACCCGGTGCGTGTGCAGTGTGCCTTTATCGATACGCCCGAAGTGGCGGAGATTACGAAGTTTATCGCCCGCCAGCAGAGTTACCCCACTGCTTTCTATCTGCCCGAATATGTGGATGAAAATGCAGGAGGTGATTTGGGGGATGTGGATATGGGACGTCTCGATCCTTTGTTCGAGGATGCAGCCCGTCTCGTTGTTATTCACCAGCAGGGTTCCACATCGCTCATTCAGCGTAAGTTTGCCATCGGTTATAATCGTGCCGGCCGCATCATGGACCAGTTGGAGAAAGCGGGGATTGTGGGACCGGCGCAAGGTAGTAAGGCGCGTGAGGTGTTCTGTATAGATGAGAGCGACCTGGAAATGCGGTTAAACAATTTGCAATAAGGAATGGTTATTTATAGAATGATGAAATTTGATAAGCTTTTACTTGGTGTGCTATTGCTGTTGTTTGCTGTGCCGATGTCGGCACAACAACCGGATGCCAAGAATATATTGGAGCGTACAGCCGAAGCCTTTCGGAAAGCGGGAGGGGTGAAACTGGCGTTTACCGTGAACGAACAACAAGGCTCTTATGCGGGAGTTCTCTATCTGGAAGGTGAGAAGTTTGTGGTTGAGACCGAGGGAATGAAGACTTGGTTTGACGGACATACGCAGTGGAGTTATGTGGCTTCGGCAGATGAGGTGAATATATCGGAACCTACGCAGGAGGAATTGCAGACTCTTAATCCGTATGCTTGGTTGTCCCTCTACAAGCAGGGATACAGATTGAAGTTGAGCAGTGTCGGTGGTAAGCAAGACAAGTCTGTTTATTACATCACCATGACTGCTGCCGACAAGAGAAAAGACCCTGAAAGTGTCTATCTGTTTGTGACAAAGGATACGTATCGTCTGCATCAAGTGGACTTGGCACCACGGGGGAGTAAGTATATGACTACTATCCTTATTGATAACTACCAGACCGGACAATCCTATCCGGATAGTTTCTTTGTCTTTGACAAAAAAGCCTATCCCACAGCTGAAGTCATCGACATGCGCTAAATAGTAAATTGTAAATAGTCAAATAGTAAATAATATAATGATGGAAACAGAAAAAGTAAAATGTCTGATTATCGGTTCGGGTCCTGCCGGCTATACTGCCGCTATTTATGCAGGCCGTGCCAATCTTTCACCGGTGCTTTATGCAGGATTGCAGCCCGGTGGCCAGTTAACGACCACCACTGATGTGGAGAACTTTCCCGGTTATCCCCAAGGTATCGCTGGTCCGGAATTAATGGAAGACCTGCGGAAGCAAGCCGAACGTTTTGGTGCAGATTTGCGTTATGGAGTTGCTACCGCAGCCAATCTTGCTGAAGCACCTTACAAGATTACGATTGATGACGAAAAGATGATTGAGGCTGAAACGCTGATTATTGCTACAGGTGCCGCTGCGAAGTATCTGGGGCTGGAGGATGAAAAGAAATATGCGGGAATGGGTGTCAGCGCTTGTGCCACTTGTGACGGTTTCTTCTACCGCAAGAAAACGGTAGCTGTTGTAGGGGGTGGAGATACTGCCTGCGAGGAAGCTGTTTACCTTGCCGGACTGGCTGCCAAGGTTTATCTGATTGTCCGCAAACCTTATCTTCGCGCTTCCAAGATTATGCAGGAGCGTGTGATGAAGCATGACAAGATTGAAGTACTGTTCGAACATAATGCCGTAGGCTTGTTTGGAGAGAACGGTGTGGAAGGTGTACATTTGGTACAGCGTATGGGTGAACCTGATGAGAAGCGCTATGATGTGGCTATTGACGGTTTCTTCCTGGCTATCGGCCATAAACCCAACTCAGATATTTTCAAACCTTATGTAGATACGGACGAAGTAGGTTATATCGTCACCGAGCCGGGAACACCGCGTACCAAAGTGCCGGGCGTATTCGCCGCCGGAGACGTTGCTGATCCTCACTATCGTCAAGCCATCACCGCTGCCGGAACTGGTTGCCAGGCAGCCATTGAAGCGGAAAGATATTTGTCTGCGAAAGGACTGATTTAGTGATTAGTGATTAGGGGTTAGGATGGTAACAATGTGTTTTTATTATGCTAACCCCTAATCGCTTATCCCTTGTCACTTATTCCTTATCCTATCTTGCTGATTTTCTTCAGCTTTTCTTCGTCTATGATTTTGATTTTACGTCCGTCGATGGTGATTAACCGTTCTGTGGCAAACTGTGACAACGTACGTATGGCGTTGGAAGTGGTCATGTTTGACAAATTGGCCAGATCTTCACGCGAGAGATAGATACTCAAGGTGGAGCCGTCTTCCTCCAAACCATAACTTTCTTTGAGGAACAGCAGGGATTCTGCGAGTCTTCCGCGGATATGTTTCTGCGTCAGGTTTACAGTGCGTTCATCGGCAATGCCCAAGTCAACGGACAATTGCTTGATGAAGAACATGGCAAGGTCGTTGTTTTGTGTGAGCAGAGTCATCAAGGCAGTCATGGGGATTTGGCAAACAAGAGACGGCTCGAATGCAGATGCTGCCGTGACATAGTCTGTTTTTGCAAAGTAAGGGCGGTAACCAAAATATTCGACAGGTTTAATCATACGGATAATCTGGCTTCTACCACCGACTCCGTCTTTATAGATTTTGACCTTTCCACTCAGCAGACACATCAAATGCGTAGGTGTCTCGCCTTCGCAATGGATGACTTCGTTTTTTTTGTAGTTCTGGAGTGTGAAGTGGTTGGCGAGGAATTCCCGTTGTTCGTCATTCAAGGGAGACCATATATCTGCAATCAACTCCGGAACATTAATATCAGACAAGTTTACTTTTACCATAACTGCTGCAAAACTGTGTTATACAGCACAAATGTAAAAAGAAAAAATTAAATATTGCACAAATGTGACAAAAAGATGTCGTAGGGGGGGAGATAAAGGAAAATCTATATATTTACGATTAGACGATTTACGATTGAAGTTTGTATTGTTAAACAACTGCTCATTAGCAGGTGGGTTTATGATTGTATGAGTAACTCCAACCGTAAACCGTCAAATCGTAAATCGTAGTAACTTAATTGTTTATCGTAGTATCTCTATCCCCCTCCCTACGGGGGAGGGGCTAGGGAGAGGCCTACTTTGTAAACAGCAGCTCCCTATATTTCGGAAGCGGCCAGATTTCATCATCAATTTCCATCTCAAGGTGGTCGATGTGGTCACGGATACTTTCCAGATAAGGGCGTACGGTTTCTTCGTAAGCGAAAGCCTTGTCTTTGTAGTTATCCATGTGGTTGGCTACTTTGCGGGCTTCGGTCATTTCGCGTACTTGTACCTTGATGGCGGTTACGCGCTTGGAAATTTCGCGTACAAGCTCTTTCCGGTCGGCACTGAGGACTTCGTATTCTTCGGGAGAGAAGGTCTCGCGCAGGCCACGGAGATTTTCCAGCAGACGGTTTTGGTAGATAACGGCAGTCGGTACGATGTGGTTGATGGCAAGGTCGCCCAGCACACGGCTTTCTATCTGTACCTTCATGGTGTATTTCTCCAGTTCTACTTCCAGGCGGCAGGCAAGCTCCGTTTCGTTGAAGATACGTTCGCCGATGAGTACGGAACGGGACTGGTTATCCATGTAGTGCATCAAGGCTTCGGGAACGTGGCAGATGTTGGTCAGCCCACGGCGGGCGGCTTCCTGCTTCCATTGTTCGGAGTAGCCGTCACCCTCAAAGCGGATAGGCTCGGAGGCGATGATGGTCTCTTTCATAATGCGGAAGATGGCTTCATCCTTGCCGACTCCTTCTTCCATCAGTTTGTCGATGGAGACTTTGAATTCGTTCAACTGGTTTGCCATAGCTGCATTGATGGCAATCATGGCGGCGGCACAGTTGGCGGACGAACCTGCGGCACGGAACTCAAAGCGGTTGCCGGTGAAGGCGAATGGGGAAGTACGGTTACGGTCGGTGGTATCCAGTAATATTTCGGGAATACGTCCGATGCCTAATTTCAGTGTTGTCTTTTCTTCCGATGTCATCTTGCTGCTGCTTATCTGGCGGGCTATCTCGTCGAGGATGGAAGACAGCTGTTTGCCCAGGAAGATGGACAGAATGGCGGGAGGCGCTTCATTGGCTCCCAGACGGTGGCTGTTTCCGGCACTCATGATGGAGGCGCGCAGCAAGTTCTGGTTTTTGTATACCATCATCAGTACGTTTACCAGGAAGGTAAGGAACAGCATGTTCCCTTTCGGATTCTTGCCCGGTGCAAACAAATTGATACCCGTATCGGTGCAAAGCGACCAGTTGTTGTGCTTGCCGGAGCCGTTCACGCCGTTGTAGGGTTTTTCGTGAAGCAGTACGGCGAAGTGATGCTTGCGTGCGATGCGTTTCATCAGATCCATCACAAGCTGGTTGTGGTCGTTGGCAAGGTTGGCATTCTCAAAGATAGGCGCCAGCTCAAACTGGTTGGGAGCTACTTCGTTATGGCGGGTCTTGACCGGGATACCCAGTTTGTGACATTCGATTTCCAGTTCTTTCATAAAAGCTGTGACACGTGGGGGGATGGAGCCGAAATAGTGGTCCTCCAGCTGCTGGTCTTTGGCCGAGGAGTGTCCCATCAGGGTACGTCCGGTCAGACAAAGGTCCGGGCGGGCATTGTACAGTGCCGAGTCGACGAGGAAATATTCTTGTTCCCAGCCTAAATTGGTATAAACGCGTGTGATATTCTTGTCGAACAACTGGCATACGTCTGTCGCTGCTTTGTCTACGGCTGCCAAGGCTTTGAGCAATGGAGTCTTGTAGTCGAGCGCTTCGCCGGTATAAGAGATGAAGATAGTGGGGATGCAAAGTGTGGTATCTACCACAAAGGCAGGTGAGGAAACATCCCAAGCAGTATATCCTCGTGCTTCGAATGTGTTTCTGATACCTCCGTTGGGGAAAGAGGATGCATCCGGTTCCTGCTGGATGAGCAGTTTGCCGGAAAAACGTTCAATTACTTCCGTTCCTTCGCCGAATTCGATGAAGCCGTCATGCTTTTCGGCAGTTCCATCCGTTAGGGGCTGGAACCAGTGCGTGTAGTGGGTGACGTTGAGGGATTTTGCCCAACTTTTCATGCCGTTGGCAATCAAGTCTGCCATTTCGCGGTTGATGGGAGTGCCTTTTTCAATGGCGTCGGTTACGGCTTTGTAGGCTTCACGGGGCAGGTATTCCTGCATTTTCTTACGGTCGAAGACATGGCTGCCGTAGTAGTCGGACAGTTTGTTTGAAGGGGTAGTCACTTCAAGAGGTTGCCGATTGGCAAGTTCTTGCAAAGCAAAAAATCGCATTTTTGACATATAAGTCTCTCCTTTTATTGGTTGTTGGGCGCAAAAATACATGTTTTTTCTGAACTACCCCCTCTTTTTTAGGGGGTATTCTCGAAAATATTAGTGTTTTTTGAGAATAGCCCCCCTGAAAAAGTCTGCTTGTTATGGAAAAACGACCCAAAGCTTACGTTTGTTCCATGCCATGATTAGTAATCTTTCCGCATCACGATTAGTAATCTTAGTGCGTCGTGATTAGTAATTTTCATGCGTCACAATTACGAATCATTCTGTACATGACACTTGTGGCGCCCTTTTTATAACAATTTATATAGGTTCGTATTTATCTTGCACAAACTATGTGTGCTTGTGTATTATTGTCTCTTGCGCGTAACATATGTTTTATAATAAAGGGTGTCACAAGTGTCATCCCTGCTTCTTTATGGAACATGTTTTTGCATTACACGAATTCTTCCGTATATTTGTCCCGATTCTATAAGGAGAAATTGCGGTTGAAACGTTTGTTGTTTATATGGATTTGGATTTGCTTCTTGTTTTCTTTTGTACAGAAGGCAGGGGCGGAGCGTGTATCTTATCCGGTTGACAAACATGTGAGTTCCGCAGACTCCATCATGGAGAAAGTCATCTTCTTTGCCCCCCTTTATGAACGTATTATTGAAAGTTACAAGGCTGAGCTTTACATAAAGGGCTGGGTGAATATTCGTAAGAAGAATCATATTCTCCGCTACATCCCTTCCATGTTCCGGCCCAAAAAAGGGGTGCGGGAATATATGATGGAAACTTATAGCGATTTGCATTTTACTGCTCCCGACATCTATGACCAGAAGGTAAAGGCAAGTGTCGGCACTGCTTCCGAGTTTTGGGAAATGGACGGACGATTGCCGGAATATTTTCACATCAATATCTATTCTTCTACCCTATTATATGACAAACTACTCTCTCCTTTAGCACCCAATGCCAAAAAATATTATACTTATCGGATTGATACGGTGATGGGGGAACGGCATGCTCGCCAGTATAAAATCCGTTTTATGCCGAAAAGCAAAAGCTTTCAGCTGGTGGGCGGTTATCTGATTGTGAGTGATAACGTGTGGAGTGTACGCGAGATGCGTTTTTCCGGACGTAATGAGATGGTGCGGTTCAATAATCTGGTGAAGATGGGTAATGTGGGCGATTCGGACGAATTTCTTCCGTTGCAGTATGATGTGGATGCAACGTTCCGTTTTTTGGGAAATGTGGTAGATGGTACTTATGAAGCTGTACTCGATTATAAGAACATCATTCAGAAAACTCCTGGAAGTGATATACGGAAGTCGGTGAAGAAAAGTAAATATGACTTGTCAGATTCATACACGTTGCGTACGGATACGAATGCTTTTCGGCGTGATACTGCCTACTTTAAAACTTTACGTCCCATTCCGTTGACCCCGCACGAGGAAACATTGTATCAGGATTTTTTCTTGCGTCGGGATACACTCATCCGGAAAAAGAAGCCGGTCAATAAGAATCTGGAATTCTGGGGACAGATTGGGGATGCTCTGATTAGTCGCTACACAGTAGACCTTGATAAATTGGGAAGTGTACGCTGTTCGCCGTTGATTAATCCTTTTCTTTTGAGTTATAGCGGCAAACATGGAATTTCGTATCGGCAGGAATTCAAGTACAACCGTATATTCAGGGGCGACCGCCTGCTGCGAATCGTTCCCCGGATAGGTTATAATTTTAAAGAGAAAGAATTTTACTGGAGGGTGAAGTCTGATTTTGATTATTGGCCTCGTAAGCGTGCGGCATTTCATCTGGAATTTGGTAATGGTAACCGGATTTATAGTAGTGATGTGCTGGATGACTTGAAAGCTATTCCCGACAGTATCTTTGATTTCAACCAGATACATCTGGATTATTTCAAGGACTTGTATCTGAATCTGCGCCATAGCTGGGAGATAGTGAACGGCTTGTCGCTGGAAGTGGGTATATCCATGCATAGACGTACGGAAGTGAACCGTTCCCGGTTTGAACTTAACTATCCGAGTATGCCATCGGTAAAATCTGTAACAAACGTAGGTTCCGGCGGCTCGTCGTTCTTTCCGAATTTCGACCCCAATGTCCTGAATAAGTTTCGGCATACTTATAACAGTTTTGCCCCCCGTGTCCGTTTGTCTTGGACTCCGGGACAATATTACTATATGAATGGTGACCGTAAGGTGAACCTTCACTCCAAATACCCTTCCATCTCGGTGGATTGGGAACGGGGCATCAGCGGAGTATTGCAGAGCAGCGGTTCGTACGAGCGTGTGGAGGTCGATTTGCAGCATCAGGTTTCTTTGGGATTGATGCGCGATATTTATTGGCGCTTTGGCTGGGGAGAGTTCACCAATCAGAAAGAACTGTACTTTGTGGACTTTGCCAATTTGCGGCGCTCCAATCTGCCTATGGGTTGGAGCGATGATATTGGCGGGGTGTTCCAATTGCTTGATGGGCGTTGGTATAACTCTTCCCGCAAATATATCCGTGGACACCTTACATACGAAGCGCCTTTCCTTCTGCTTCGCCATTTGATGAAATATACCCAGTATGTCTTGAACGAACGTCTGTATCTGAATGCACTGGTAGTACCTCACTTGAAACCTTATCTGGAAGTAGGGTATGGCATTGGTACGCATATTTTTGATTTTGGCTTGTTTGCCAGCTTTGCAAACTGGAAGTATCAGGAAATTGGTTGCAAATTCACCTTCGAGCTGTTTAACCGATAGTAATGTGCCAATGTGATAATGTGTCAATGACCTGCGGCGTGATGGCACAGCATAAACATATCGCAGCCAATTAGCATATTGACACATTAATCAATTGTCAATTATTGATTCTTTTGTAACTTTGCTGCAAATTACTTGGAGCTATGGGTATAGTAATAGGAATAGATGTGGGTGGAAGTACCACGAAAATCGTTGGAATTAATGGAGAACAGATACAGTCTCCAATGTTTATTACGGCTACCGACCCGGTGACTTCCTTATTCGGAGCATTCGGTAAGTATATTTATGACAATGGTATACAGCTGGTCGATGTGGAGCAGGTGATGCTAACGGGAGTGGGAAGCGCATTTGTCAACAGCCCTCTATATGGACTGCCTACTCGCAAAACGGATGAGTTTATTGCCAATGGTTTGGGAGCCAGACATGCAACGGATATAGACCAACTGATTGTAGTCAGCATGGGTACCGGCACTTCTTTTGTGAAAATTGACGGCGACAAGGTGCAGCATATTGGCGGCTTGGGGATTGGTGGAGGTACCTTGCAGGGACTATCAAGGTTGCTGTTGAAAACTCATGATATTCATCAAGTGTCCGAGTTGGCTGAGAAAGGGGATGTAACTCGTGTCAACTTGCAGATAGGTGATATTTGCAACACTGCTTTGCCTGACTTGCCTGTGAGTGCTACCGCCTCTCTTTTCGGGAAAGCAGATAGCAATGCTTCTCAAGAAGATATTGCCTGCGGTATAATTTATACGGTGCTTCAAACCATTGGAGGAGCTGCTGTACTGTCAGCTTTGAATAGTCCTATCAAGGATTTCGTTCTGATAGGGAATCTTACCCAACTGCCTCAGTGCCGGGAGGTATTTTCTAAAATGGAAGCCATCTATCATGTACATTTTCATATACCGCCCTATGCTGAATATAGAACAGCAATAGGAGCGGCATTGGCATACGTAAAAGAAAGGCAAGGGTAGTGGTTACTTCTTGCTTGCCTTCTTCATATAGCTGTTTATCAAGGTACATGCGGGAGCGGCCACCGTACCGTGGTCAAATCCCTCCATCTGATAGAGGGTGGTTTTTTGTCCCAGTGCTTTGAGGAGGGCATATAGATGAGCGTTTTCCTCATAGCGTGCCAGCATCTCCAACTCTTTGTCGCCAGTGATAAGTATCATGGGTGAAGCGTCCTTTCTTACGTTATTGGAAGGAGCATATTTATCTATAATCGGAGTGTCGGAAGGCAGCCCGCGTTCTTTGCGGATGGTGTAGTGGGTAGTAGTCTGTCCGCTGATGGGGAAAGCACCTGCCAGGCTGTTGGCGTCAATATTCCACTTTGCCAGGTAACTCTTGTCCAGATTGAGCATCAGACAGAGATAACCACCGGCTGAATGACCGGCTATGTATATTTTATCTTTATCTCCTCCGAATTCTTCTATGTTCTCGAAAGTCCAAGCAACGGCCTCTGCGGCATCTTCCGTGTAGGCAGGATTTTGGGCACGCGGGCTGAGTCGGTAGTTTACGGCTATCACGGCGTAGCCTTGCTCCAGGAACTCCTTCGGAAAATGTTTTTCTCCGGCTTCCAGTCCTCCGCCGTGGAACCAGATAAGGGTGGCAAATCCTTTTTTATCAGTAGGATAATGGAGGTCGAGCTTACAACGCTCCAGCTTATAACTGTCCTTTTCGCCGGGATGAAGATAGGAAATGTTCTTTTGCGTACGGTAGTTGTTGTCCGTTGTCTGATTTTGGCTATAACATAATAATGTATAGCAAATGATGGAAATGCATGCGATTATCTTTTTCATGATAAATTATTGAGATTATGTATAAATGAAACGATGCAAAGGTAACATTTTTTTTATTCTTTAATTGATTATTCCACTGCTGTTTTGAATGCTTTTTGTTTTGTAGTTCAAGAAAATACTTCTATCTTTGCGCCCGATTTACAATGAGTCAACATAAAGTCTCACTTAATTAACGAGTTAAACAATTTATTTATTAATGGAAAATTTAAAGAATGTAGCTCCTATTGAAGACTTCAACTGGGATGCTTATGAGAACGGCGAATCAGTAGCCAGTGCAAGCCACGAAGAACTGGAAAAGGCGTATGACAATACGTTGAACAAGGTTAACGACCGCGAGGTAGTTGATGGAACCGTAATCGCAATGAACAAGCGTGAAGTAGTTGTGAACATCGGTTACAAATCAGACGGTATCATTCCGATGAGTGAATTCCGTTACAATCCTGAACTGAAGGTTGGTGATACTGTTGAGGTATACATCGAAAACCAGGAAGACAAGAAAGGACAGCTCGTTCTGTCTCACCGTAAAGCTCGTGCTACCCGTTCTTGGGATCGCGTAAACGCAGCTTTGGAAAACGAAGAAATTATCAAGGGTTACATCAAGTGCCGCACAAAGGGTGGTATGATTGTAGACGTATTCGGCATCGAAGCTTTCTTGCCGGGTTCTCAAATCGACGTGAAGCCTATCCGCGACTACGATGTATTCGTTGGCAAAACTATGGAATTCAAGGTTGTTAAGATCAACCAGGAATTCAAGAATGTGGTTGTTTCCCACAAGGCTCTTATCGAAGCCGAACTGGAACAACAGAAGAAGGAAATCATCGGTAAACTCGAAAAAGGACAAGTTCTCGAAGGTACCGTTAAGAATATCACTTCCTATGGTGTATTTATCGACCTGGGTGGCGTAGACGGTTTGATTCACATCACAGACCTTTCTTGGGGCCGTGTCAGCGATCCGAAAGAAGTGGTTGAACTCGACCAGAAACTCAACGTTGTTATCCTTGACTTTGATGATGAGAAGAAGCGTATCGCTCTCGGCTTGAAGCAACTCACTCCACATCCTTGGGATGCATTGGATGCTAACCTGAAAGTTGGCGACCACGTGAAGGGTAAAGTTGTAGTTATGGCTGACTACGGTGCATTCATCGAAATCGCTCCGGGTGTTGAAGGTCTGATTCACGTATCTGAAATGTCTTGGTCACAGCACTTGCGTTCTGCACAGGACTTCATGAAGGTAGGTGACGAAGTTGAGGCAGTAGTCCTGACTTTGGACCGCGAAGAACGTAAGATGTCTTTGGGTATCAAGCAGCTGAAGTCTGACCCGTGGGAAACTATCGAAGAGAAGTATCCTATCGGCAGCAAGCACACTGCAAAGGTTCGTAACTTCACTAATTTCGGTGTATTCGTTGAAATCGAAGAAGGTGTTGACGGCTTGATTCACATCTCTGACCTGTCTTGGACGAAGAAGGTTAAACATCCGTCTGAATTCACTCAGATTGGTGCAGACATCGACGTACAAGTTCTGGAAATCGACAAGGAAAACCGTCGCTTGAGCCTTGGCCACAAGCAACTCGAAGAAAATCCCTGGGATGTATTCGAAACTGTATTTACAGTAGGTTCTGTACACGAAGGTACTATCATCGAAATGCTGGATAAGGGTGCTGTAGTTGCTCTGCCTTATGGTGTAGAAGGCTTCGCTACTCCGAAGCACCTCGTTAAGGAAGACGGTTCACAAGCTCAGTTGGACGAGAAGCTTGAATTCAAGGTAATTGAGTTCAACAAGGACGCTAAGCGTATCATCCTTTCTCACAGCCGTATCTTCGAAGATGCTGCAAAGGCAGAGGAAAGAGCTGAAAAGAAGGCTGCTACTAAGAAGTCAACCGGTAAGAGAGAAGACGTTGCTCCTGCTATCCAAAACCAGGCTGCATCTACTACTCTGGGTGACATTGATGCTTTGGCTGCCTTGAAGGAACAGATGGAAGCTGGAAAGAAATAATTACTCCGTTCTATAAATGAAGGAAGGGTACTTGCGCAAACAAGTGCCCTTCTTTTTTATGATTTGTCAATAGAATTTTATGGAATTAAGGATGGTTTTTCCATAAATGTTTATCTTTGCAGGGTGGTTACTTTTGCAATCATAGAAATATTCAATAATTTAATTTTCATTTATTATGAAAAACATGTTCAAAAATGCAGGGAAGATGGTGTTGTTCACTTGCCTGTCGCTGATGTTACTAACCGCATGCGGCCAGAAGTCTAAACTCAAGCTGGCTATCGCAGCTGCCAACAAACAATGTCCCATGGATATGGGAGCTTCCGGCGAAATATCCAGTATTACTTTTGATGGGGCGGATGTGGTATATGTACTGCTTATGAATGAAAGTTTCCTCAATATAGACGCTTTGAAAGAGAATCCTGATGCAATGAAGTCTGCTGTGACTGTTATGTTCGGTAATCCACAAGGGTCCATTAAAGAGATGCTGGATTTGGTTGTCGGTACTGATTCCGGTATAAAGTTCATATATAAAGGAAAGACATCCGGTAACGAAGTGGAATGTTATCTGACTACTCAGGACTTGAAAGATATATTGAATGGCGGTTCAACTGCTGAAAGCAGTGATAAGAAGAAACTGGAAGAGCAAGTGAAGATGACCAACGTATCGTGCCCGATGCAGGTGGATGAAGCCACTATGCTCAATAAACTGACAATCGAGTCGGATAAGGTGCTTTATCATTATACGATTGACGAATCTGTAGTACAGATGTCTGCTTTGAAGGAAAATGCCGAACAGATGAAGGCAAATGTGAAGAACTCTTTGAACTCCTCCGATCCAGCCTTGCGCATGTTCTTGGAAGTATGTGTGAAGTGTGATAAAGGGGTGGGCTATCTGTATAAAGGGAATAAATCCGGAGAAACTTTTGAAATATCCTTTGGAGTTTCAGAGATAAAGGCTCTTCTATAAATCAAGGAGTAGAAATCAGTTCGGAAGGTTTGGAATGGAAAAATTTGAGTTACATATTCTTGGTTGTGGTTCCGCTTTACCCACAACGCGTCATTTCCCTACGTCTCAAATTGTGAACGTGCGCGACAAGTTGTTTATGATTGATTGTGGGGAAGGGGCGCAGTTGCAGTTCCGTAAATCACATCTGAAGTTTTCGCGTTTGAATCATATCTTTATCTCTCACTTGCATGGAGACCATTGTTTTGGCTTATTAGGACTGATTTCTACACTTAACCTTTTAGGACGTACAGCAGAGTTGCATATCCATTCTCCCAAAGGGCTGGAAACATTGTTGACACCTATGCTGGATTTTTTTAATAGGCAGATGACGTACAAGGTCCTTTTCCATGAGTTTGATACGAAAGAACCGATGCTGATTTATGAAGACCGTTCGTTGACGGTTACTACCATTCCTTTGCGTCATCGTATGCCGTGTTGTGGTTTTTTGTTTGCAGAAAAGCGGCGTCCTAATCATATTATCCGTGAAATGGTCGATTTCTACCAAGTGCCGGTATACGAATTGAATCGTATAAAGAATGGGGCCGATTACGTGACACCGGAGGGAAAAACTGTTTCCAACAACTTGTTGACTCGCCCTTCTGCTCCGTCCCGCAGTTATGCTTATTGCTCGGATACCATCTATCTTCCTTCTATCGTGGAGCAGATAAAAGGGGTTGATTTACTTTTTCATGAGGCGACATTTGCGAATGAGGATGCGCCACGTGCCAAAGAAACATTTCATACAACTGCTGCACAAGCGGCTGAAATAGCCAGGAAGGCTGAAGTGAAGAAGTTGTTGATAGGACATTTTTCGGCACGATACGAAGATGAAAATATCTTGCTTCAAGAAGCATCCGCTATTTTTCCGGATACTCAGCTTGCCAAAGAAACACTTTGTGTATCGGTATGAATTAAACTTTTCGTATCTTTGGCAGTCTAAAACAACAAATGCGAATAGAAATTTATGACCCCTTCCTATAATGAACACGAAGTGTTGGCTCTTCTACAAGAAGAAAGCACACAAAAGCGGGGATTTGAGATGATTGTTACCCAATATAGCGAGCAGTTGTATTGGCAGATTCGTCGTATGGTCCTCTCTCATGAAGATGCCAATGATTTACTTCAGAATACTTTCATTAAAGCATGGATTAATATAGATTATTTCAGGGCAGAGGCTAAACTCTCTACCTGGCTCTATCGCATAGCCTTGAATGAATGCCTCACTTTTCTGAACAAACAACGGGCTGCTTCCACAGTCTCTTTGGATGACCCCGAGGCAGATGCACTTCAAAAGCTTGAAAGTGATCCTTACTTCTCCGGTGATAAAGCAGAGATGGCTTTGCAAAAAGCCTTGCTTGCCTTGCCGGAAAAACAACGTATGGTGTTTAACCTGAAGTATTACCAGGAAATGAAATACGAAGAGATGTCCGATATATTTGGTACTTCCGTAGGTGCCTTGAAGGCTTCCTATCACCATGCCGTGAAGAAAATAGAAAAGTTTTTGGGTGAGGAGTATTAAACCTTTGCCACAAAACAATGTCTAATTAAACAGAAAGGAGAAAGCTTATGAAAGAAGAAGATAAAATACTGAAAAAGATAGGGACGGAAAATCCTTTCCGCGTTCCTGAAGGCTACTTTGAGAATCTTACTTCAGAGGTAATGAACCGGCTTCCCGAAAAAGAGAAACTCATTGCTGTGCAGACAGAGCCTACAATGTGGCAGAAGGTAAGGCCTTGGTTGTATATGACCGCCATGTTTATAGGTGCGGCATTGATTATCCGTGTAGCTTCTTCGGAGCATACTCCATCTGTAGAGCGTATGGCTGCTGATGATACGGAAACAGAAATGGAATATATTAATATGGCTGTAGAGAATTCCATGCTGGATGATTATTCATTGTATGTTTATTTGGCAGACTCTGATGCAGAATAAGGTAACAACACTCAACTATTTAAAAATGAAGAAACTAATTGTTTTATTGGTTATGATATGTGGCATTATGCCTCTGCTTTGGGCTAGCGATGGATGTGACCAGCATCTGTCACCTGAAGAGTTTCGTGCCAAACAAAAAGCGTTTATAACGGAGAAAGCCGGACTGACGAGTGAGGAGGCAGCCAAGTTCTTCCCATTGTATTTTGAATTGCAGGACCGGAAAAAGCAGCTAAATGACGAGGCTTGGAAGTTGCTTCGACAAGGGAAAGATGAAAAAACAACCGAAGCCCAGTATGAGGAAATTATGGAAGGTGTATATGATGCCCGTATCGCTTCTGACCGGTTGGACAAGACCTACTTTGATAAGTTCAAGAAAATATTGCCTTGTAAAAAGATTTATCTGGTGCAAAGGGCTGAAATGCGTTTCCACCGTGAATTACTGAAAGGCATGCATAAAAAGGGGGATGCTTCTCCACGAAAAACACAAGGAAAAAGATGAATAGTGAATGAATACAAATAAGGAAGGTTGCCACAATGATGTGAGCAACCTTCTTTTGTTAATGATAGATACCTCGCTTTAGCCAGCTAAACCTGACCTTTAGAAGAATCATCTTGTTTGCTTTCTTTTTCCAATGCTTTCGCTTCATTCCATAGCTTATCCATTTCTTCCAGCGTCATGTCATGGAGATTTTTACCCTCCTTGATGCTGTGTGCTTCTACATAGTTGAATCGGTTGATGAACTTCTGGTTGGTGCGTTCCAGTGCATTGTCCGGATTGATTTTGTAGAGGCGGGCAGCATTGATGAGGCTGAACATGACATCGCCGAATTCGGCTTCAGCCTTTTCTTTATCCATGTGGGCGACTTCAGCCTGGAATTCCTGGATTTCTTCTTTTACCTTATCCCACACTTGCTCGCGTTCCTCCCAGTCAAATCCTACATTGCGGGCCTTGTCTTGGATACGATAGGCCTTGATGAGTGAGGGTAGGGCAGCGGGTACACCGCTCAGCACTGTTTTGTTCCCATCTTTTTCCTTCAATTTTAGTTGTTCCCAGTTTTCAGAAACCTGGCCTGCGGTTTCGGCCTTTACATCGCCGAAGACATGGGGATGGCGGAAAATAAGTTTCTCACAAAGACGGTCGCACACGTCTTTCATATCGAAATCACCGGTTTCGGAGCCTATCTTTGCATAAAAAGCCACATGCAGCAGCACATCGCCCAGCTCTTTGCAGATGTCACTCTTGTCATCGCGTATCAGGGCGTCACAAAGTTCATAAGTCTCTTCGATGGTATTGGGGCGCAGGCTTTCGTTGGTCTGCTTGCGGTCCCAGGGACATTTCTCGCGCAGCTCGTCGAGTATGTCGAGGAAGCGGCCGAAGGCTTCCATCTGTTCTTTTCTTGTATGCATGAGGTGTATATTTTGATATATTAAAAATAAATTTCCCTGCAAATGTATCATATTTATATGGGAAAAAAGCCTGATATTAATAGTTTTTACTCTTGTGGTGCAAGTTTGTGTGAGCGGATATTTTTATGTTAAAAAAGTGATATTTATAACTTCTTTTACTATTTTCCCGTATTTTTGTAATGAAAAAATAGAGTGATATTTTTCTTTTTTTATTAGAATTGTAAGAAGCGTATGCTTCATTCTTGTCATTGAGAACCTGAGAAACTTTCGTGACATACAAGAATGGCATTTACGGTTCCTACGTCCGTTTGGCGTAGGGCTTAATGTTATTCATTTGTATGTCGGGTTTTCTCAGGACCTTCAATGACAATGGATGGCATGAGTCCTACGTTTTTTATTATAAATAGGTAGTTGAAGGACTGACTACGAAATAGTAATAAATAAATGGGAATGCTATATTGTCCAAATGGACGAGTAAATACTTCTATGGGTGAATTGGAATTGACTGATAAACTAAATATCATGCAATGGTTCATTGCTTGGTGCATTGATACAGTATTTATCTTCTTTTTATACCTTTCTTTTATATTATTTCTTTTGTATTCTCAGTTTTCATATTTGGGCTCTACTTATACCATGATTGTAGAGTTTCACCCTGATGAATATAGACTTGTAGGTGAAGATGAACAATTCTTCTTCTATTTTTTCATTGTATTGTTTTATATATTTGATATTCTTTATTATTATATTAATGAAATAGCTGGGAATGGTGCTACAATTGGGCTTAAGATAGTTAGTCGACATAAAATAAAAATGATATATGCCCAGTCAAAGGAAAAACCTTCAATGAACTTATTACTTATGAGGCAATTATACTTTGTATTTATAATTTTCTTGACTTGGTTTCTTTCATATTGTTTTAATTGTTGCTATTTAGTTGCAATTATCTTGAATATTTTAATAATGTATGTCTCATTTTTTGGGGGAGAGAAACAATCCTTATTAGGCTATTTAACAGATACATATTATATTCTTGAAAAGCAAGAAAAGCAAACTGTGCCTAAGGAATGCTTTACGGAAAATGTCGATAAATCTTATCTTTTGGAAGGGCAAAATGAAAGCGAACTGGAATTAAAAAATAACGAAAATAAACAAAATAGTAAAATCTTGCAAGATGACAAAAAACGACAAAATAATGAGTGTATACTAAACTTGGAGAAACTGTTTCCTTTTAACGAAGGATTTAAACGGTTGTTTATTGTTTTGTGGCTACTGATAAGTTTATTTGTTGAGGTGACTCATTGGAAAATAAGAGGATATGGAATAGAAAATTATGCAGTAGGGTTGATTCCTTTATTTTCATTGCCAGTTTTGTATTTTATGTTTTTATGGATTTATTATGGTTTTAAAAAATAATTGGTATGATTAAACATTTATTTACTTGGAAAGGTCGAATTGGTCGTGGGGAGTTTGCAATGACTTATATTGCATGTTGGCTTTATGTGTATCAAGCACGTTTTTCTTTAGATTTTTTCTTTTTCTATTTTGTAGGACTTATAGTATTGTCTGTTATATTAATGGGACAAGCGGCAAAAAGATGTCATGATTTAGATAAGCCAGGGTGGTTTCAATTTATTCCTTTTTATGTTCTTTGGTTATTGGCAAAGCGTGGTGAGGAGCATGGTAATCAATATGGAGATTATATTGTGTGAAATATGGTTATAAGCGCTGATGATAATTATCTTATGCTGTAGCAGAAAAACTGAATGATATAAACTAATTTTCAACATTTACTTAATGTCAAACTCTCTTCTTCCATTCTTCGTATGAGATGAGTAATCCTATCACTTCCGAATAGTTCTTGCGTCCGCTTTGAATCTTGTTTCCTTTAAGGTACAAGTCGTAGATAAAGTTCTGGATGTCTCCGATGAGCGGACTGTATTTCTCCATCCAGTATTGCTGGTTCTTTTGGGCCAGTTCTATGATTTCAGGACGTATCCGGCTGAAAAGTTCTGCGTATTCTTCTTCGCTCATCAGTCGGCGGGCATTGCCCAGCACATGTGAGAGCACGGAAAGGTAGCCGCTGAAACGAATCTCTTTCACCTGCGAACGGGTGCAGACCTGGTAAGCGTAGAAGTTGGCTTCTGCCTCGCTGGTGATGCCCAGCAGGTGGGCCAGTTCGTGGGTGTATGTCGCGGGATATTGCGACGGAAGTAAATCGCCGTTCAGTGTAAATTCGCAGAAGAAAGGTCCCATGCTTCCCGTAACACCGACCATGGAAATGAACGGAGTGAAAAGCATGGTCTTCACGCGCGGAGAGGAGTGGGGAGGGCGGTGTATCCCCAGCGTATCGCTGATTTGGTTGTATCCGTGTACGCTTTCCCGGCAGACCAGCGGCTCGTCAATGGAGGTGATGTCTGTATAAGAAGCATTCAGCTTGTCGATATAGTTGTCTACAAATGACTGAAAGATTTCGGGAGTATAGGCAGTATAAGGAATGTTTGTCCTGCCATAAAAGTCCTTTTGTGAGTAGTTCAGTCCCCATGCCAGATAGAACCATGCATATATCCACAGCAAGTATTCCATTTCGTTCAGCAGAATCTGTTTCCACTTTTTCTTTTGGATATAGCGTGCCCTGATTGGATTGAAAAGAAGTCCGAGTACACTGAGGAAAATAAACAAGTCGCCTATGGCAAAAGGCATGAGTTTTGAAAAGGAGGACAAGAAATGGGAAATCACCGGATATACAGACTGTGCATATACTTCTCCCAATATTGGAATGAGCTGCGTTGCCCATACAACAGACAGTAATACGATTAATACGACATACCGGATTTTCAATTTGTCTCTCATTTTTATTTTCAACCTACCATTAAGAGGACTATCGACCTCTAACTCCTAAGCCCGGAGGGCGATAACTCCCTTTAACTCCTACTAACTCCTGACTCATTTTGTAGGGACAAAAATATATATTTAAATTTTAATTCATTAATTTTGCGCCCGTTATTCGCAATAAATTAATTATAGAGATTTAAAAACATGGAATTAGCAAGTAAGTACAATCCCGCTGACGTGGAGGGAAAGTGGTACCAGTATTGGTTGGACCACAAATTATTCAGTTCGAAACCCGATGGTCGTGAGCCTTACACCGTCGTCATCCCGCCCCCCAACGTCACCGGTGTGTTGCACATGGGACACATGCTTAATAATACCATACAAGATATTCTGGTACGCCGTGCCCGCATGGAAGGCAAGAATGCCTGCTGGGTGCCGGGAACCGACCATGCATCCATTGCTACCGAGGCCAAGGTGGTGAACAAACTTGCCGCACAAGGCATCAAGAAGACAGACCTTACCCGCGACGAGTTCTTGAAGCATGCCTGGGAATGGACTGACGAACATGGCGGCATCATCTTGAAGCAGCTCCGCAAGCTGGGTGCTTCTTGCGATTGGGATCGTACAGCTTTTACTATGGATGAGAAACGCAGTGAAAGCGTGCTCAAGGTTTTTGTTGACTTGTATAACAAAGGTCTGATTTATCGTGGTGTCCGCATGGTGAACTGGGACCCTAAGGCACTGACCGCACTTAGTGACGAGGAAGTAATCTACAAAGAAGAGCACAGCAAGCTGTACTATCTGAAGTATATGGTAGAAGGTGACCCCGAAGGACGTTATGCAGTGGTTGCTACCACCCGCCCTGAAACCATCATGGGAGATACAGCCATGTGCATCAATCCGAATGACCCCAAGAATACCTGGTTGAAGGGTAAGAAGGTGATTGTTCCGTTGGTAGGACGTGTTATTCCGGTTATCGAGGACGATTATGTAGACATCGAATTCGGTACAGGTTGCCTGAAGGTAACCCCTGCCCACGATGTGAACGACTATATGCTGGGTGAGAAGTACAACCTGCCGAGCATCGACATCTTCAATGATAACGGAACGCTTAGTGAAGCTGCCGGCTTGTATATCGGCATGGACCGTTTCGATGTGCGCGAGCAGATTGAGAAGGACCTGGCTGCTGCCGGATTGCTGGAAAAAGTGGAAGCCTATACCAACAAGGTAGGTTTCTCCGAACGTACCAATGTGCCCATCGAACCGAAGCTTTCCATGCAATGGTTCCTGAAGATGCAGCACTTTGCCGACATGGCTTTGCCGCCGGTAATGAATGATGAATTGAAGTTCTATCCTGCCAAATATAAGAACACGTACAAGAACTGGCTGGAAAATATCAAGGACTGGTGTATCAGCCGCCAGTTGTGGTGGGGGCATCGCATTCCTGCTTATTTTTTGCCGGAAGGTGGTTATGTAGTGGCTGCCACTCCCGAAGAAGCCTTGGCATTGGCAAAAGAGAAAACGGGTAATGCAGACCTTAAACTGGAAGACCTTCGTCAGGATGAGGACTGCCTGGATACTTGGTTCTCCTCCTGGTTGTGGCCCATCTCTTTGTTTGACGGTATCAACAATCCGGGTAACGAGGAGATAAACTACTATTATCCTACCAGCGACTTGGTGACCGGTCCGGACATTATCTTCTTCTGGGTAGCCCGTATGATTATGGCAGGCTATGAGTACGAAGGCAAGATGCCGTTCCAGAATGTTTATTTTACGGGTATTGTCCGTGACAAGCTGGGACGTAAGATGTCCAAGTCGTTGGGTAATTCTCCCGACCCGCTGGATTTGATTGAGAAATACGGTGCCGATGGTGTACGTATGGGCATGATGCTTTCAGCTCCTGCTGGCAATGACATCCTCTTTGACGATGCATTGTGTGAGCAAGGACGTAACTTCAATAATAAGATATGGAACGCTTTCCGTCTGATTAAAGGTTGGGAAGTCAGTGCGGAAGTTCCGGTACCGGAAGCTTCAGAACTGGCAATACGCTGGTTTGAGGCCAAGCAGAATGAAGTGGCTGCCGAAGTGGCTGATTTGTTCAGCAAGTACCGTTTGAGTGAAGCGCTGATGGCTGTTTACAAACTGTTCTGGGACGAATTCTCTTCCTGGTATCTGGAAATGATTAAACCGGCATACGGCCAGCCCATCAACCGGAAAGTGTATGAAGCAACTATCGGTTTCTTTGATAACTTGTTGCATCTGCTCCATCCGTTCATGCCATTTATTACAGAGGAGTTGTGGCAGCATCTTTGCGACCGTACAGACGGTGAGAGCTTGATGGTAAGCCCGTTGTCAATGTCGGCATTGGTAGATGAGGATATCATCCGGGAGTTTGAAGTGGTGAAAGAGGTTATCAGCAATATCCGTTCCATCCGTTTGCAGAAGAACATCGCCCAAAAAGAGGCACTTGAGTTGCAGGTTATCGGTGAGAATCCGGTTGTGGCATTCAACGCGGTTATCATGAAAATGTGTAACCTTTCCTCCATCAATATAGTGGAGAACAAGGCCGACGGTGCTGCTTCCTTCATGGTAGGTACTACGGAATATGCCGTACCTTTGGGTAATATGATTGACGTGGAAGCCGAGATAGCCCGTATGGAGGCCGAACTGAAGCATAAGGAAGGATTCTTGCAGGGTGTGCTGAAGAAACTGGGTAACGAGAAGTTTGTGAATAATGCTCCTGCCGCCGTTCTTGAGATGGAACGCAAGAAGCAGGCAGATGCTGAAAGTATCATCAAATCTCTCAAGGAAAGTATTGCAGCATTGAAAAAGGCATAACTGTCCATCACATAAAACAGAGAAAAAGCTCCGGAACCTTCAACTCCGGAGCTTTTTTTAGCGGTATAATGAACTGTTTATTTGAACAGTTCTGCTACGCACCACAGCAGGCGTGCGGTAGTGTGTGTCCAGATTTCCTTGTAGGTACAATTGTTCTGCATCGGGAAGTAAGGCTCATCGTCATTTTCGAATGTTTCGATTCCTACGGGCACGGCTCCCACAACATTTCCGGCGTATGCCCCGTAAAGCGGCGGATAGTCATATCCGTCTCCATAAACGGTACTCATGGCAAACGGGTTGTAGCCTAATATGTATTCTACCTGGCGGGTTGCAATATTCCTTAACGCTTTGTCGTTGAATAGGCGTGCAAGAATAAAGGCAGCCTTGGCTTTGCCCATGACAACAGCGTGGAATCCCCTGAACTGATAGGCGACGGGGAAACGGCGCAGGTAGAAATCCTTCGAGAGAGGGATGCCGTTGCGCACTTGTGCATTGTATTCTTCCAGGCTGGGAAGCCCTACCTGCTCTCCTTCGTGGTACAGATTCTTATAATCGGTATTATCCACCTCGTATACGGCGCTTGGCAGTATGCCGTACGGCTCAATCAGTTGTGAAATCCCGCGTAGATAGTCTGCATAGGCTTCACAGGATGCCTTCCACAACGGGGCGTCCGGATGGGTAGGGGCATCTGTCAGTAGCATCGAGAGTCCTTCGGCCATCAAGTGCTCTTGGCTTTGGTGATAATAGGCCAGGATACGTTTTTTCCGGGAAGATTCATAGAAGAAACCTCGCAGGGGGATTTTCCAGTCGGTACGCTTTTCCAACTGTTGGCCCGCCATGACGGTACGTGCCAGCCGGGTTGCCCAGTCCAGATAGTAAACATCTTGTGTAAGGCGGTACAAACGCATGGCTGTGACGGTGGCAAGGGCATAAAGTTCGGTTTCGTTCTGTTCCGTCCTTTGTGTATCCAGCAGGTCGATGGCGAATTGGAAGTCCTCAATGGCACTGTTCCGGCACCACCGTGCAAACACCGGGTCTTTCTTTTCAAAATGAGGGGCGGCGAGTGCGCAACTGGAAGCGGCTTTCAGATTGTCCGTAGGCGTATTTCGTGCTTCTGTCTGCATGTCGTCTTTGTCACCACAGATATTCTTTGTCCAAATGCCGATAATCAGTCCGCCCAGTCGGTAGCCGTCACCGAAGCGGGTACGCAGAATCCAGTTCACTCCCCAGCGTGCCTCTTCCAGCAGGCGTTCGTAGAAGATACTGTCTTTGCCTTGTACGGCACCGGCCATTTCGAGGAGGGCGATGCACGATTCGGCTGTATTTCCCGTTCCTTGAGTCAGGTCGGCTGCATCGTGCCATCCTCCGGCAATACTCATGCTCCGTCCGTCGGGATGATAGGCGAATACATCCTGATGGCATTCCTGATGAATGCCGGGCTGGTCGAAACCGCAACGTTCGGAAAAGAAGAAGTTCAGCGTGTGCCAGGCGGTAGACAGGTAGGCATCATTTCCGATGGGGAAAGGCTTTGATTGTACATCACCGATGGAGAGGAAGTATTGTCCGGGCGTATTGAAACTGCTGAAGTCCAGCACAAGAAATCCTTTGTCCTGCTTCTTGTCTTGATTCAGAGGACTGGCCTTACCTTGATAAACGGTTTGTCCCGTGGCGGCATCGTGCAGGCTGAAAGTCCTTTCCGGTACGTGCTGCACCAAAGCCTGCTTGCGTGCTCCCGGCTTGTATCCGCTGTGGCAGTAGGCCATTGCATCTTTTCGCAGGTCGAATCCCCGGCTGTTTTCCGCTTCTACCTTTTCGATGCGCATGTCGTCTATGTATAGGCTCATGTGTTCGCTGGCTCCTGCAGGAGCACCTGCCAGCATGATGTTTACCGAAAAGCCGGTGACACAGTCACGGTATAGGTCCGGTATTTCCCATATGATGTGCTGCCATTTGTTGGGATAGACAGTCTCGAAGTGTTGTCCTTCAAAGCGTCCGGGAGTCGGCATGATTTTCTCCCCTTCATTGTATAGGGTGAATCCGGCAAAGGTCAGATAAACGCCCGGTGCATCCACATATACCCAAACGGAAAAGCGGTTGTATTCCCGCAAGTCTTCCCGGTCGAGGGGACGGATAATCTCCGGGGTGGCGTAATTCCGGTTTGTTGGATTCTTCTTGCCCAGGGAGGCAGGAGTGTCCAGGCGGACACTTCCTTTGCCTGAGACAGTGACTTTACGGTCTACATGTATGGTTCCGGGTCCGGTGTGGCGCAGAGCGCCGAAATCTTCGGCCAGAGGGAGTACCCTGCTTTTCAATACCTCTTTCTTTTCCCACCGCGTCAGTCCGGTGTGTGCGGGATTAGCTTTCATTATGCGGTGCACATGATTGCTTTGCTGTAATTGTTTCTCCAGTTCCGTATCGGGTTTCCACGGAGCTTGTGCTTGTGCCTGCATGCAGCAGCATGCCAGCAGCAGTGTTCGGATGATGTATTTCATGGTATTCAGTGTTTGGTTTCAGGGTAAGCATGAAAAGGCGCCTTGAACTCCGGACGTAATGTATAAGTATCCTTCAGTGGGAAATCTGTGGGAACTTCTTGGGTGACGGCACCGGTGGCAGCCCATTCGCATCCCCGGAGTAAAGTCACCTGGAAACCGGTGCAGCGCATGGAGTAAGTCATGTTCGGGTCGTTGCCGCAGTGCCCCAGGAGGTCGACGAATATGCGCCCTTTCCCGTAGCTTACTGTCCACATCAACGGTTCATGCCGTCCGCGTTCGTAGGCGGTGGCCAATATTTCCATGTTTCTTACCGGACCGCGTAGGCGGGTATATATCTCGTCCTTGAAGTGTTTCCATTGAGGAGGCAATCCTTGCAGGATAGGATGATGGGGGGCGCGGTGTTCTATGACGGTTTCGTGCTGCAAGCCGTGGTAGCCGGCATACCCCGGAGAGTAGTCGTAGACGTATTGTCCGTCTTTCCAGTACAGATACGGGCCGTCCTTTTCGTTGCGTCCGTCCCAGGCCCCCATGCCTATTATCTCGTTGTATTCTTTCCAGTCGGCCATCGGGACGACGGAAGAATGTATCACTACCACACCGCCTCCATCGGCAACGTATTTCTCGAAATTCTTGCGTACGGGCTCTGTCCATGTAGCTCCGCCGTAGTTGATGACGATTAAATCATATTGGTGGAAATCGGGTTTGAAGGTAGCGATGTCTCCACCAAAGTCGGGTGTAAAGGCGAAGTCCACTTTGAACATTCCGCTGTTTTCCAATATCTGCTTCATGGCTTCGCAGGCGCCTTGCCAGTAATGGCTGCCGTCCTGCCCGGCTATCATCATGGTTTTGATTACTTTCTTTTGCTGTGCGTGTGTGTGCGAGGCAGCTCCTATATAAATAAGGAGTACCAGGATAAGTGTCAGTCTTGTTTTCATTTTCCGGAAGATTTAAAGTTTTTGCCAGTAGGGTTCCATTCTATACGGTCGTAGCAGCGTGTGGTGCGCAGATTGTAACCTTGTTCGTCTACGCTGAACTTTCCATCTTTGAAGTAGGATATGTAGAGCTCGGAGATGCCGTCCTTGTTGCGGTCTTCTACAAGGAGATTGTACTTGTCGGTGACATAAATCTCGTCGGAAATGTATTGTATTTCTTTGGTATAGTTGTCTACGATTGCATAGTAGGCCTTGAAAAGGTCGAAAGTGGGGTAGTGCCCGTTGTCACGTCCGAAAAGCATTACTTCTTCAAGGGCATCGTCCCCGTCCATATTGGCAAGTACGGATTGCTGAAAGGAAAATCCCGGTTTTTGTACTTGTGGAGGAATATTGTCCCATCCTTCCTGATGGGCTGTCACTGAAAATTGCGCTTGTGCATGGATGACGTACACCAGCGCCGACAATAGGATAATCAGTTTTCTCATTGCGTGCATTTTGAGGTTATGATAATAATAGGGTTACTTCTTGCTTATATGACCGGTGGCCCGGAGTTTTCCCTAACTTTTTTTAGAATAATTAATGAACACGGGATGTATAGGGACTTAGTGCCTCTCCCATCAGGACTGAACCGGTCTGACCCGTATACTGAGAGGTCATAACATCCGCATCCTTTCCATTAAAACACCCGGATGTTTTGAGGTAATACATCCGGGTATTTTGGGTGAAAACATCCCCATGTATTGGGGTAAAACATCCGGATGTTTTGACCTTTCAGTCCTATACTCTTTAGGGCTAAGTCCCGGTGTGTAGCCGGCAAGGTATAGGGGACGTTCTGCGTGTGTATGGTCTTAATGCGAGGTGAGCAGGTGCATCAATATCAGTGGCAGATAATCTTTCAACTTGACCCTTAAAATCTTCAAAGCCTGCTGAATGCGGTAGTCTACCGTTTTGGGGGAAACGTTGAGTAGTTCGGCAGCTTCCTTGTAACTCAGATTCTGGAAACGATGCATGATGAAAGCTTCCCTATAAGTAGGCGGCAATTCGTTGATGGCCCTTTGTATATGCTTGCTTAATTCGTTGATTTGATAGATATCCACCTCCTGCAGCATGGCGAACATTCGTTCATAGTAAGCGGTGTCTGCCCGTTGCTTCACTTCATTTTGGGCAATCCGGGTCATGCAACGATGGTAGACAGCCTTGAACAGATATTGCTTGAGCGAATATTCGATAACGGGTCTTTCGCGGTTTTCCCAAAGCCATAGCATGACGTCCTGAACAATCTCTTCTGCATCTTCTAACCGGACAAAACGATAGCAGTAGGTGCAGAGCACTGAATAGTACTTTTGAAATAACACATCAAAAGCACTTCTATCTCCTTTTTGTATGGCGGATAATAAAGATGTATCTTCTAATGGTATGTTTCTCATAGGGTGGGGGTTCATTATTGTTGGGCAAAAATAGCTTTTTTTCCCATTATAATCTAAGTATATAAAATATTTTTAGCTTTTTGTTTAGGAGTTCTTTTCACCCGTTTGTCTTTAGATTAAAGCTAGCAATAAAAATTATGGTAAAAAGAGAGGGAATGGAGAACCTGCTTCTCAAGTATTATGAAGGAGAGACAACGGAAGATGAAACTGCTCTGGTAGAGGAGTGGCTGGAGGCATCGGAAGAGAACCGCAGGACAGCCCGCCAGGTTCAGACACTCGGCCTGGCGGCGGACATGGCGCAGATTTCATCCAGGCTGGATGTAAAGAAGGCCTTGGAGGATGTACATCGTAAGATGAAACAGAAAAAGGTCAATAGGTATCAGGTATTATTTAGAGGGATGCAACGGGCGGCCGCCATTTTATTCATCCCTTTGATGGTATCGTGGTCTATCCTTTATTGGGACAAGGATAAAGAAGAGATACATATGATGGAAGTCAGGACAAATCCGGGAATGACTACTTCTGTCGAATTGCCGGATGGAACGGAAGTCGTTCTGAACTCGTCGTCGTCGTTGCGCTATCCTTCCCGGTTTGCCGATGATAAAAGGGAAGTGAAGTTGGTGGGTGAAGCATTCTTTTCTGTCGCAAAAGATGAAAAGAAGTTCATTGTCGGCACGCTGAACAATTCCAAGATAGTGGTACATGGAACGGAGTTCAACGTAGAGGCTTACAAAGGGAGCAGGACGGTACAGACCACTTTGGTTTCGGGTAAAGTCAGTTTCTCCTATGTGAATAACGGCAGGAGGAATAATGTAATGATGATACCGGGGCAAAAGGTTATTTATGATATAGTGCGGGAAAAGGTCGTTGTGAAAGAAGTCAATGTAGACGTGGAAACATGTTGGAAGGACGGACGCTTGATTTTCAGGAACACTCCGTTTGAAGATATATTGAAGAGTTTGAGCAAAAGATATAATGTGGAATTCATTCTGAAAAAGGCTTCATTGAAGCAGAATTCCTTTACGGCTACATTTACCAAACAACGTTTGGAGCGAATATTGGAGCACTTCCGAATATCCTCGAATATTCATTTCAAGTTTGTTGAAGATGGTGATGTGAATGCCGAGAGACAGGTAATAGAAGTTTATTAACCCTTTAAAAAGTAGTATGATGAAACACAAGTCCGTTTAGAAAAACATGCAGGAAAATGTTGGCGCATTTTCCTGCATGAAACACAGTAACTTTTAAATATCTGTTTGGCGACAGATAAAGCAACTTTATTTTTTCACTAGAAATCAATACAAAATTATGAAAAAACACTATTGTATCCAATCATTTAGGGCAAAAAGTGTCCTGATGAGATGCATGAAAAAAATTCCTCTTGCTATGAGATGCACATTATTTATGTTGTTTTGTTTGGTTGGTATGACTTTTGCCAATGAAGGTTATGCTCAAAAGACAATGGTAAACATTGCTCTTGAAGACAAGACCGTTGATGAAGTACTGACAGAATTGGAACAGGGTACTGAATTCGTTTTCTTCTACAACAACAAGCAGATTGACGTTAAGCGCCGTGTATCGGTCCGGGCAAATAACAAAACCATATTCAAGGTTCTGAACGATGTGTTCAAAGGAACCAATATAGGCTATAAGGTATTGGACCGTAATATAATCCTTTATGATAAAGCTGTAGGAGCTGATGGGGTACAGATGGCTTTGCAGGCTGCGACGGTGAAAGGTTCTGTGGTCGATGCAACCGGTGAACCGGTGATTGGTGCCAGTATCTTGGTGCAGGGAACTACCAACGGTGTCATAACAGACATTGACGGTAATTTCATTCTGACCAATGTGGGCTCTGATGCTACTCTTATAATAAGCTATGTAGGTTATAAGACACAAAACATAAAGGTTGCAGGCCGAAATTCGTTCAAGATAGTTTTGGTAGAAGATGCTGAGATATTGGATGAAGTGGTTGTTGTAGGATATGGTGTACAGAAGAAAGAATCACTGACCGGTGCCATTGCAGCCATTGGTGCTGATGAAATAGCTACGACCAAGACCGAGAATCTGATTAGCAATATTCAAGGTAAGATGCCGGGACTATTGATTCGCCAGAAAACCGGAGAGCCGGGAACTTTCGACAATATGGTGAGCATTCGCGGTTATGGTGACCCGTTGGTGGTAATTGATGGTATCACACGTGAAGGTACTGAAGAACTTGCACAGCTGAATTCTGAGGATATAGAAAGTATCTCTATTTTGAAAGATGCTTCTGCCGCTATTTATGGTATGAATGCGGCTAATGGCGTAATCATTGTTACTACCAAAAAAGGTGTGGCCGAAAAGACCCGGGTATCTTACTCGGCATTGTTCGGTATGAAGAATGCCACGGGTATGGAAGAAACGGTAGATGCTTATGCTTATCGCATGTTGGCCAATGAAAGGGCACGTAATGACCAGGCTGCCCCTGAATACACTGACGATATTCTGGAACTGTATAGAACCGGGGCTAAGGGTTATACAGACAATAACTGGATTGACATGTTTATGAATAAACTGGCGTTCCAGCAATCGCATACTGTTTCTGTGAGAGGCGGAACGGATAAGGTGAAGTATTATGTGAGCTTCGGCTATAATGGCGATAATGGTTTGCTGAAGAGTGGTATCCAATACTATCATAGATATAATCTGAGAAGTAACCTGACTGCAGAGCTTACGAAAGGGCTGAAACTGAATGTGAATCTGTCCGGACGTTGGGATGAAACCCAAAGGCCGAGAGAGGATTTTATGTGGACTTTTAAGACTTTGATGGTTAATGACCGTGGTATCGGTACTCATACGATTGACAATCCCAATCATTTGTCTGCAATCGGTCCTGAAAACAAGAATCCTTTTGCGTTGGTTGATCCGGATATAGACGGTTATCGCAAGAACAGAGGCCTGACGTATTCTGCCGATGTGGAATTGAATTGGCAAGTTCCTTTTGTAAAAGGGATGTCATTGAGTCTTTTGGGGTCATTTGACGGTAACAATCGTAACAACTCTTCTTTAAACCGTTCTTATCCGTTGTATGATTATTATACAGATGCGCCTGCCGGTACGGGAGGTAGTACTGACGCTTATTCCAATACGATGAGAATATATCAGAAGATTTATGGTAGGGTGCAGGCTCAATATATGCGTTCTTTCAATCAGCACAATTTGAATGTGACAGCTGTGGCAGAGTTGAGCAGTACACGACGCGATGAATTATCCGGTTCCCGGCAATATTCAGAGTTGTTTACTAATGATATTTTGAATCAGGCAAGTCCGGGTACAGCTACCAATTCAGGGTATCGTAGTTTTGGCCGTTTGGCAGCCTATCTGATGCGTGCGAACTATGATTATGCCGGTAAATACTTGTTGGAGGTAGTAGGACGTTATGATGGTTCTTATCGTTATGCTCCTTCTAAGCGTTGGACGTTCTTCCCGTCGGTAAGTGCCGGATGGCGGCTTTCGGAAGAAAGTTTCATCAAGGACAATTTGCCGTTTATTACTAATTTGAAAATCAGGGGTTCTTTTGGGCAAAGTGGATATGATGCCGGTGATCCTTTCCAATATGTATCTGCTTATAATTCAGCTTCTAATGGTTATGTTTTTGATGGTGCCAGCCAGATTATGGGTATGGTAGCTCCTGGTGTAGTGACTGACCGGCTTTCTTGGGTTACATCTTCTATTTCCAATGTAGGTCTGGATTTTGACTTATGGAACGGTAAGTTGAGTGGTACTATCGAGTGGTTCAATCGTAAGAATGAAGGCATTTTGGCCGACCGTGCACAATCTGCTCCTGATACATTTGGTGCAAGTTTCCCGAAGGAAAATCTGAATTCTAACCGGAACCGGGGTTTTGAGATTGAATTGGGACACAGAGGACAAATCGGTAAGGACTTCTCATATTCAGTAAGTGCTAATTTTACGTATGCCCGTGAAAGAAGTCTGCATGTGGAACATGCAGAATATACCAGTTCTATGGATAGATGGCTGAATGGAAAGGAAAACCGTAACAGTAATGTGATGTGGTTGTATAAATACGATGGCCAATATACTTCTTTGGAACAGTATGAAACGGCTCCTTTGATTGGTGGAAACTTGGGTAACTCTAAGATGCTTCCGGGTAGTTACAGATTGCTTGACCTGAATGGTGATGGCAGGATTAACAGCAGTGACCGTGTTCCGGAGTTTTGGGCAACCGGTGCAAATCCTCCTATCCAGTATGGGTTGACTTTGGCGGCTTCTTATAAGAACTTTGATCTCAATATGCTGTTTCAAGGAGCTTCCGGTTACTCCATCGGATATGCCAATGATGATGTTTGGGGATATGGTGGCAAGACAAATAAATCTTATTTAATTGCGAAGTATGTAGATCGTTGGCATCCTGCAAATATAACAGATGATCCGTATAATCCTGCCACACAATGGGTAGCCGGTTATTATCCGGCATTACGCCACAATTTCTCCAATACTTCGGATAATGGTAGCAGATGGAATTATGGTATTTCCGTTTGGCTTCCGCAAGCTACTTATCTCCGTTTGAAGAGTATGGAGATCGGTTACAATCTGCCAAAATCATTTATGAAAAGAATCGGGTTGAACAGTGCCCGTATCTTTGTCAATGGTTCAAACCTGCTTACGTTCTGTAACAAGGCTTTGAAGGATGCTGACCCCGAACGTGAGGAAAGGGATTGGGGAGCCAACCTGGCATATCCGTTGATGAGAACTTATAACTTTGGGTTAAACATAAACTTTTAATTCTGAAATACCATGAAAAAAAATATTTTATCGATATTCTCATTATGTGCATTGATGGGATTGTCCGGTTGTAATGCCTTCTTGGAACTTGAACCGCTGGATAAAGTGTCTCCCGAGCAGTTATTGGAGACAGAAGGTGGTGTAAAGGCACTATTGGCAAACATATATACCATGATTCCTATGGAAGATTTTAATTATCGTCCGAATGCTGGTTTTAATCAACGCGGTTATGATGGTGTGAATGAAACTACTAATTTGGCATTTCTCACCGACGAAGCTACCCGTAGTGACGGAGGAGTGGGTATAGGTTATGAAGGATTCAATTATTGGCCCTATGGAGATATTCGTCAGGTGAATATCTTTATGCAGAATGTAGAAAAAGCCAAGGAAGCCGGAACAATTTCTGTTGCAGATGCGGATCGTATGACTGGTGAAGCCCATTTTGCACGTGCTTATATGTATTATGGGCTTGTAAAAAGATATGGCGGTGTTCCTCTGATTGACAAAGTGCAGGACGATGATTATGCCAATGGTGGACCGGGTGCTGTGGCAGTTCCCCGCAGTACAGAGTTGGATACTTGGAAATTTGTATTGAATGAGTGTACCCTTGCTGCTGCTACTTTGCCCGATGCGACTTCTGGTTCGGATTTGTATCGCGTAACCAAGTGGGCAGCTTATGCGTTGAAGTCAAGAGTTGCACTTCATGCAGCTTCTGTAGCCAAGTATTGGAATCTGGCACCTTTGGCTGGTGAGGCTGTCACTCAGAAACTGGTGGGTGGAATGACTTCTGCCGATGCCGATGCATTCTATAAAGAATGTATTGAAGCATCTAAGTTCCTTATAGAGAATTCCGGTAAATCTCTTTATAAGCCTGCTCCGGCTACTGTTAAGGAGGCTGCATCAAACTTCCAGGCCTTGTTCCTGAATGACCAGAATGAAGAGATTATTTTCAGTAAAGCGTATCTTAATGGAACAACCAATACTAATCAGGGACATAGCTATGCTCAGTTTAATATCCTTCCTCAAGTCAATCCGGGCGCTCTGAAATATGGACGTTTCAATCCGATGTTGGAAATCGTTGATTTGTTTGAAGATTATACGGATGACGGCACGGGAAAAAGTGCAAAGATTGTAACTCGTACGGATGGGAATGAAGATGCTTATATCGCTAATTTCCATAATATGAATAATGCTTCTGTAGTGAACACCTTGATGTCGGTACCTTTTGTTAAATACAACGATTTGTATGAACCGTTTGCCAACAAGGATGCACGTCTGTTGGCAAGTGTGGTTGTGCCGGGTTCATCTTATGCCGGCACTGAGATTATTATCCAGGGCGGATTTATCAAGGACAATAATAGCTATGTGGCTTATTCAAACGAGTCTACTCAGAAAAATGGAACAACATATTATGCTTTAGGAGCCGAAGGTGAAACCATGTTCTCCGGATTTAATAATGTGAACAGTGGTGAGGATGCCAATTGGACTGCTACAGGTTTTGGAGTCCGTAAGTATATGCCCGAGGGCGAGAGCATGTCTCCCGACCGTCTTTCGTCCACTACCTCTTATATTGATATGCGTTTGGCAGAAGTCTACCTGAATTATGCTGAGGCTGTTGTGGAAAATGGTAGTGGATTGGGCGATAAGGAATTGGCTGAGAACTATTTGAATGCTTTGCGACGTAGAGCCGGACACACCGACCGGATATCTTTGACATTGGAGAATGTCCTGAAGGAACGTCGTGTGGAGATGGCGTTTGAAGGAAAGCGTTTTTGGGATATGAATCGTCGTAGGGAATTCCATACTGAGTTCAGCAATAATAGAATTCGTAAAGCTTTGGTGCCGATGCTTGACTTGCGTGGTGCAGAGCCTAAATATGTCTTTGCAAGGGTGAACTACTTTGGTGACGAAACAAGAGGAGGGCGTACTTTCCAGAACATCAACTACTATAGGGGCATACCTAATATTGCCACGAATGGTTTAGTTCAGAATCCAGGTCATTAATTTGAATAATATTAAGTAGAAAGTTATGAAAAAGATATTGTTATTTGTGTCATGCTTCTTATTCGCATTGACATCTTGTGAAATTGATAATTATGAGGGACCGGATGCTTCCATACATGGTTCTATCCTTGACGAACAGACTGGTGAACTTGTAGGTTCTGATATGGAAAACGGTAATGCAATTAAAGTGAGGGAGCATGGATTTACTAATGCTACGGATCAAACCTGGTATATCACAAATACCGGAGAATATCGTAACAATATGGTTTTTGCTGCCACTTATGATGTCCGTTTTGAAAATGGGAATTTTTATCCATTTGAAGTGAAGGATTTTGTTGTTAAGTCAGGGGATAATGTGTATGATTTCAAGGTTATTCCTTATATTCGCGTCAAAAGTCCAAAAGTAGAAAAGAATGGCAATGTAATTACTGCTACATTCTCGTTGGAAGCTGGTAAACAAGAAGTGAAATTGAAAGAGATTCAGCTGTTTGCTTTTTCAGATATGTGGGTAGGTAACAATGTGAAATTGACGTTGAATGGAGGGACTGATAAGCAAGTGTTTAGTCCGAGTACTGCTATAAATAGCGCTGATATTTATACATTGTCCATCGATCTGGGACAAAATGCTGATGTCTTGAAATACAGCAAGAATTATTATTTCCGTATTGGCGCTCTGGCTGATGTTTCGGGTGTGGGCACTGTACGGCATAATTATGCGCCGGTAGTAGTTATAAAATTGTAATTTATAGCAGAGGGAGACGTTCTGCTTGACGGCAGAACGTCTTTTTTTATCCATACATTAAAAATAAGACCATGAAGAAATTGAACACGATTATTTTAATTTTGCTGGGGATGATATGTACTCAGTTGTATGCTGTACAATTGAATTCGATATATCCTCTAAAACCCAATGACTCCGAAGCTTTTTATTTCACTCCCGAGAACTATCCTATAAAGGCGGATGGAAAGATGGATGTATCGGATGCTTTGCAGGCAGCGATTAATCAAGTGAAGAAAGAAAAGAATTTCGGAATCCTTTTTATCCCTGAAGGTAAATATAAAATCAGCAAGACCATTTATATTCCTACGGCTATTCGTTTGATTGGCTATGGAAAGAATCGCCCGGAATTTATTCTGGCTAAGAATTCTCCGGGTTTTCAGGAGGAAGTAGCTGATGATAAAGGAAAAGCTAAATACATGTTCTGGTTTACGGGAGCCGTTGTCAAGGAAGGTGAGAAACCCCGTGATGCCGGTGCCAGTACGTTCTACAGTGCCATGTCGAATATCAACTTGCGCATAGAAGATGGTAATCCGCATGCAGTGGCGCTACGCACACACTTTGCCCAACACAGTTTTATCAGTTATGTGGCCGTATACATAGGTAAAGGCAAGGCTGGTCTGTTCGATGTGGGCAATGAGTTGGAAAACGTTGCTTTTTACGGGGGAGATTATGGCATTTATACGACAAAAGCTTCTCCCGGATGGCCGGTAATGATGGTCGACTCTTATTTTGAGGGACAACGTGTAGCTGCTCTTCGTTGTCAGGAGTCCGGTTTGGCAATGGTGAATCTGTATGCCAAGAATGTTCCGGCTGTATTTGATATTGACCCTAATTATTGCGACAAGTTATTTTTGGAAAACAGCTATTTTGAAAATGTAAGTGGTCCGGCAGTGGTGATTACCAACGAGAACAACAGCAACAATCAGATAACCTTTCGCAATGTATATTGTAAGAATGTACCGACCTTGGCGAAATATACCCGTAGCAATACGGCCACCCATGTTGCTCATAAAATCTATAAGGTAAAGTCATACGACCACGGCTTGCAGATGGATAACATGGTGGATATGCCGGAATATGAAACGTTGGTTGATATTGAACCGATACAGAAGATGCCGGTTGCCCAACTGATGGACATCCCTGCACTGCCTGCAATGGCAACATGGGTAAATCTGCGCGAATTCGGTGCAAAGGGAGATGGGGAAACGGATGATACGAAGGCCATCCAGGAGGCTATTGACAAGTACGATAATATCTATGTGCCCCAGGGCTGGTATCGCATTACCGAAACTTTGAAGATGAAGCCCGATACCAAGTTGATAGGCCTGCATCCTTTTGGCACTCAGTTCCGGCTAGATGAAAGTACTGCTGCATTCAGTGGTTTTGGCGGTCCGAAAGCGATGGTGGAATCTTCGGAAGGCGGTGCAAATATGCTGATGGGCATTGGTATCAATACCGGCGGTTATAACTATCGTGCTGTAGGTGTGAAGTGGATGGCAAATGCAGATTCTTATATGAATGACGTGAAGTTTGTAGGCGGGCATGGCGGTTTATGGAAACCTAAACCGGGTGTTGAGGAACCACGTGGCCGGTGGAACAGACCGGCTCGTATCAGTTCTCCCGATAATCCGGTAGCGGCTTCGGGCATGGATCTTGCTTGGGACAACCAGTATTGGAGTCTGTGGGTGACCAACAACGGTGGTGGCACCTTTAAAGATATCTGGACAGCAAGCACATATGCCACCAATGGTTTCTATGCCAACAATACTTCTACTTCGGGGCGTATCTATGCCATGTCCATCGAGCATCATGTAAGAAATGAAGTACGTTTCAGCAAGGTGTCCAACTGGAAGGTGTATTGCATGCAAACCGAGGAAGAGAGCCGCGAAAGTACCGATTGCCAACCGATAGAGATGGACGACTGCAAAGATGTGACCTTTGCAAACTTGTATATGTTCCGCGTTATCCGTGTCAATGAACCGTATCACAGTTCTGTACGTATCCGCAATTGCGAGAACATCGCATTTCTGAACCTGCATAACTATTCTCAGATTAAATATACGAATAACATTGCAGTGTTCGATGTCAACAAAGACATTGACATCCGCCCGTGGGAACTTTCTCGCTTGATTGTAACCGGAAAAGAACCTCATCAGCAATCGTTAGGCAATGAAATAGGTAAGGTGAACCAATTGGCTTCTGATTTGGAATTTGCCGAAGGCATTGCGCGCGACAGTAAAGGTAACATTTACTTCTGCGACCATCGGATGCGTCGTATCTTTAAGTGGTCGGTAGAGACAAACAGCTTGTCGCTGCTGGCAGATTTCCCGTGGAAACCCTCCAACCTGGCTTTTGATTCAGAAGATAATCTATTGGTATTGTTCAGATATGATGCGCAGCCGGGATATCTGATTAATGGTAAGCCGGAGGAAATGCCGGTAATGCCTGATACAAAAGGTACTTCTTTCAGCGGATATGGTAATTCCGCATATACAATGAGAGTCTACTCCATTGACCCGGAAAATCCGGAAGAGACCATCAAACTGTTGCCGCGTGTTCCGATGGGTCAAGTGAAGAACGTGTATAAGGCTCTTTATCCTTCTAACCGTTGGAGAGACTTCCACGATTTCAATGCGGTGTCGGTCTATGTTCCTGAAATGTGCTTCCTGGCACCGGATGGAAAAACTATCATTCCTCATTATTTCGACTTGTCACGTAGTTCTTCCCTGCTGGAAGCCTATCCAAGAAAGCCTTTCTATACATCTGATGAATATGACCGCAGAATGGTGAAGATGGATGTGGCCAATGACGGCACGCTCTCCAACTTGAGCTATTTTGTGGAGCAGGGCGAATTTGGTTCTGCTGTAGATAAGGAAGGGAACTTGTATGTGGCTGACGGAGAAATATATGTATTTGATAAGGATGGCAAGAAGAAAGGGATGATTCGTGTTCCCGAACGTCCGTCCACATTACAGTTTGGCGGTAAGGATGGCAATACATTGTTTGTCACAGGCCGTTCCAAGTTCTTTGGTGTACGTATTAAATAAGGAAAATCCATATTAAAACAATCTGTGTAATGAGAAATTATCAAATAATGAGATACCTGCTGATAGTCTGTTGGATTATCGGTAATATGCCGTCTGGGTGGGCGGCAGAGGGTGGTTCCGCCTATACGCAAAGACCGGACGATCCAGAAGCATTCTACTTTACCCCGGAGAATTACGGCTTCAAGGCTGATGGAAAGTCCGACGTGACCGATGCACTTCAAGAGGCAATCAATCAGGTGAAGCGCGAAAAGAACTTTGGGATACTGTTTCTGCCGGAAGGAAATTATCGTATTAGCAAGACGATTCAAATTCCCTCATCCATTCGGCTGATTGGTTATGGGAAGAAACGGCCGGTGATTTATTTGGGAGCCGATACACCCGGTTTCCAGACTACTCAAAATTATATGATATGGTTTACGGGAGGGCTGGCACAAGAGGGTAGGAAGCCTTCGGATGCCGGTGCAGGTACTTTCTATAGTGCGGTGTCCAATGTAGATTTCCGTATAGACAAAGGTAATCCTCAAGCCGTCGCCATTCGTGCGCATTTTGCCCAGCATGGATTTATCAATCATTGCGACATTCGGATTGGTTCGGGGAAAGCCGGCATGTATGATGTTGGCAATGAACTGGAAGACGTCAGGTTCTATGGCGGTGAATATGGGATAATTTCCTCCAGAACTTCTCCGGGGTGGCCTATGATGATGGTCGATACTTACTTTGAGGGGCAGAGAAAGGCGGCTGTCTATTCAAAAGAGGTGGGATTTGCCATCGTCAATATGCATGTGAAGAATACGCCCGTTGCCTTTGAAATGGCAGAGAATCTGGCAGACCGTCTTCATGTGGAGAATTCGTTGTGGGAGAATATTTCGGAAGCCGGTGTCAGGGTAAGCGTAGAGGGAAATACTTTTTCGCAATTGAATCTGGCGAATGTGGATTGCAGGAATGTTCCCGTACTGGTGGGCTATGCTCAAAGTGGAAAGAAAGTTGCCGGAAAAGCAAAAATGTACAGAGTCAAGGAGTTTACTTACGGTCTGGTGTATCAGGATTTGAATGATGCTTCTTCTTTCAGGGAAATATGTGAAATAGAGCCGGTGGCAAAACTGCCGGTTACACTTGGCAAGGACCTTCCGGTTCTTCCGGCAATGGAGACATGGGTCAATATCCGAGACTTAGGGGCAAAAGGTGATGGCGAGACTGATGATACGGAAGTTTTTGAGAAAGCTGTCTCTTTGCATAAAAACATCTATGTGCCCCAGGGTTGGTATCGTCTGACGAGAACGTTGAAGCTGTCTCCCGGTACTAAGCTGATTGGGCTGCATCCTTTTGGGACTCAATTTCTGTTGAAGGAAAGCGAGCCTGCATTCAGTGGTTTCGGCGTGCCTGTGCCTTTGGTTGAATCTTCCGAAGGCGGCGACGACATGCTGAATGGTATAGGTATTAATACCGGTGCGTATAATTACCGTGCTGTCGGCTGTAAATGGATGGCGGGTGAGCGTTCGTACTTGAATGATGTGAAGTTTGTAGGCGGGCACGGCACCTTGCGCAAACCGGCTCCGAATGTTTCCGGACAGTCGTCTTACCGCAGGGGCGAGCGTCGAATTAGTTCCCCGTCTTCTCCGGTCATGGAGACCGGTAAGGATATGGCTTGGGACAACCAGTATTGGAGTTTGTGGATTACAAACAATGGTGGCGGGACAATTAAGGATGTTTGGACAGCCAGTACGTATGCTGCCAGTGGGCTTTATATTAGCGAAACGAAGACTCCGGGACGTATTTATGCCATGTCTTTGGAGCATCATGTCCGTACTGAAGCCCGTTTCCATAATGTGGCCAACTGGAAAATTTATGCTTTCCAGTTTGAGGAAGAAGGTCGTGAAGGGCCTGATTGTTATATGGCAGAAATGTCCAATTGTCAAAATATCGAAATGGTAAATGTGTGGATGTATCGCGTTATCCGTGCCTTTATGCCGAAGAGGATAGGTTTCCGCATATGGGATTGCAAGAATATCACTTTCCGTAATATGCACAATTATACGCAGATATTACCAGTCATAGAGTTTCCTATATATGATATGAATAAGAAGTTGCCCGTTTATTCGTGGGACTTTGCCCGTCTCACTGTTTCGGGTAGCGAGAAGAGCCTTCGCCCTTCCTGCACGGTCATGGACAAGCCTGTGAAGCTGGCTACCGGTTTTGAACTGGCCTCCGGAGCTACTACCGACAGTAAAGGAAATATCTACTTCTGTGAAAACCGTCTGAAGAAAATCTATAGATGGTCGGCAGACACGGAGCAGATTACTTTGATAGCCGATTATCCCTGGAAGCCTTTTACATTGACTACTGATACGCAAGACAATCTGCTGGTTATTTTCCGCTATGACCCTCAGCCGGGTTATCTGGTGAACGGCAAGCAGGAAACGGTAGTGCGCTTGCCGGATGATAATCCGATGTACAGTGGTTGGGGTAACAGTGGCTGGAGTGCTTGGGGGTATTCTTTTAATCCGGATAACGTGGATGCTACGATGAAGCCTATGCCACGTGTCGTTACAGCCGGTATGAAGAATATACAGAAAGTCATTCACCCTTCCAGTCGTTGGAGAGGTGACTTTGACAAGGTGGTTGCCAGTATGCCTGAGTATAGTTTTGTCGCTCCGGATGGCGTGACAATTATTCCGGATACCTATGATTTGGGACGTTCTTGTGCTTTGACTGTTACAGTTCCCGGTCAGTCAGAACCGGTTTATATTGTAAATGAGATGAATAAAACGACAGTACAACTTTCCGTTGGTGGGGATGGCCGTTTGACAGAACAAGGAATAATATGTCCTTATGGCCAATACAGTAATGTGACCGATGCTGACGGAAATGTCTATGTTGCTGATGGTGAAATATTTGTCTATGACAAATATGGTAAAGAGCAGAGACGTATTCAGATAGAAGAACGCCCGATTTCCTTGGCAATTGGTGGAAGGCAGAAGGATATGCTTTTTGTTACCACCTCAAGTTCTTTCTATGGAATTAAGATACGTTAGGTATTGTATAGGTAAAAAAGAATTAGCCCCTGCGGTCGTTTTATATCGCAGGGGCTAATTTATTATAAGAAGGTCTCTTTTCCTTATAGGCTGATTGTTTGGAATATTATTTTTCCAGCAGCTCTTTCAGAAAAGAATCCAGTTCCTCATCCAATCCTTTCAGTAGCTCTTCATTGACCAATAGAGTATCATCATCCATCAGCAACAGTTCTGCTATTGTTTCTTTATCATCATCCACCAGTACAAAAGAGAATGGTTTCAGGATAGTCAGCTTGTCGAACTTTCCTTCATTTTTCATGTTGCAGAGCAGTGAGGACAAGATACGCTCTACATTTTCGTAGAAATCATCCCCCTCGTATGTCATCCATTCTTCAATGGAAGTATTGGCAAGCTCTTCATCTTCATCATCAAAGATAGACAGTTCGCCCGAATTCTGATTCGGTTGCAGATGAATGTCTGTAACGATAGTCTGTTCGCAACCGCAGGTGTATTTGCCGATTGCTTTTTTAAGAGTGTCCTCCAAGAGTGCTAATGACGATTGACTGAGCTTCATAATAACTTTCTTTTCTTAATGGTTGTTCAAAGGTATAAAAAAAACGGTTATCTCTGCATCATTTGACTAAAAATCATCATCAAATCTGTTCATTTGCATGTTCAGGCGTGCCATTCCCTCTTTTCGTTTCTCCAATTCGTCTACATACATGCTGATAAAGATATAATAGGAGATGGTTCCATCATGTATTTCGCCTGTCTCTTTTTTGTCTGTCTTGCTTTTCTCACGGGCAAGGGTTTGCGCTTTTAATGCCCATTCCAAGGCAGTATCTATGCTGTCTTGCATTTCGTAGCCCAAAGCGGTGTTATAGGCTGCATACATTTTCTGTTTTCCTTTTTTTGTTTCGTAGGTCTGCTTCCAGAGCTCTACTGCTTTACTCCAATTTTCTTCTTTGGCATATACGGCTGCGTCACGCATATTTACAGAACCACCACTGAAGAGATAGCGGTTACCAGTTTTCCAATAGGGGAGTAGATGTCTTACCGGAACCGTTCCTGCAAATTCAGATGCTTGCTTCACCATGTCTTCTTCGCTGATGAGGCGGGAACGTACTGACGCTTCACCATTTCCTGCCTCTTCCCAGAAAATACTGTCATTGCTGTTGACGGTCACCATAGGACCTTTGCGGTTAGGTAAATATATTCTGACGGTAGGATATACCTTTACATCCACTGTGCCGAGGAACACACCCCAGTCGGGCATATAACTTATCTTGCGATTGGAACGCATTTGTATGTTTTCCAGGGCTATCAGGAAATCTACGTCCAAATTCTGTGTAAGTTCCAGTACTTCATCCCTCGATAATGTGCTTTCGCGGGGATTGATGTCTTTACTCCGGAGGGCAGAGTCGCATATCACAACCTCTTCAAAGTAGTTTTCGTTGGCAAGGGCCTCTGCAAGGGATTCGGTTGTTATTGCGGCGTCTCCATTGTAGTAGTTGGTGAGGCGTGCCACCTCATTCTCGCTTTTTTTCTGTTCTTCCTCAGTGATGATGAGTTTGTTGTCCGGTACGTTTGGCATGTTGTTGACAACAGCCACACGTTTCAGTGTTGCCGGGAAACTGACTTCTGCCGGAAGCATGTAATCAATGGACAGTTGTTCTACACTCTGGCAGCTGCCTAACAGCAGAGAACCCATCAATAACAGACAATAGTGATATTTGGTCATAGTCTTTGGTTTTGTTCTTCGGAGCAAAAGTACTCTTTTAGCTGAATATTCAAAAGCTGGAACGAATAAAAAATGTGATAATGTGGTAGGAGAAAAAGTGATAGGGTGATAAAAGATACCTGACGGTATCATCTTATCACCCTATCGCCTTATCATTTTATAGCCTTGATTTATGCATTCCTTCCGTGGCAGTTTTTGTATTTCTTACCGCTTCCGCAAGGACAAGGATCATTGCGTCCTACGGTCTTCTCGGCACGGATAGGTTCGCGTCTTGGTTGTTCACGTGTATCTTGTGCCGCAGCGGCCTGCTGGTTCGGGTCATTCAAATCAACCTTCTGTTCGCGATACTTGCTCATATCCTGGCGTTGTTCCGGAGCAGCCTGGCGCACCTCTACTTGGCGGGGAGCCTGGGGAGCCTCAGGGGCTTCAGCCGGAGCCTCTTGTACCGGGATTTGTCCACGCATTAAGATAGAGATAGTTTGATTATTAATCTTATTCACCATGGCATCAAACAAGTTCACAGATTCCAGCTTGTAAATCAGTAGCGGGTCTTTCTGCTCGTAACTTGCATTCTGCACGGAGTGTTTCAGCTCGTCCAGCTCGCGCAGGTTTTCTTTCCATGCTTCGTCGATGACGTGCAGCAAGATGGATTTCTCGAATGACTTCACCACCTCCTTACATTCTGTCTCATAAGCTCTCTTCAGGTTGCAGGAGATGTTGTACATACGTTTTCCGTCTGTGATGGGGATAAGTATGTTTTCGTACATGTGTCCCTGCGTTTCGTATACTTGTTTGATGACCGGATAGGCTATCTGTGCCATACGTTCTGTCTTGCGTTTGAAGAGTTCCATGGCAGCGTCAAAAGTTCTGTCTGCCAGTTTTTCTTTCTTCTCATTACGGAATTCCTCTTCGGTGAAAGGTACTTCCATGGCAAGTGTCTGGAGCACATCCATCTTGCAGTTTTCGTAGTCGGGCGCTTCAATGGCATTGGCACAACGGTCCCAAATCATGTTCACGATATCCATGCCGATACGTTCGCCCATCAAAGCGTGGCGGCGTTTGGTGTAGACTACTGTACGTTGCTTGTTCATCACGTCGTCATATTCCAACAGACGCTTACGGATGCCGAAGTTGTTTTCCTCAACTTTCTTTTGCGCACGTTCAATGGATTTGGAAATCATGCTGTGTTCAATCATTTCACCTTCTTTGAAACCCAGTTTGTCCATTACACTGGCAATGCGGTCACTGGAGAACAAACGCATCAGGTCATCTTCCAAAGATACGAAGAATACAGAAGAACCCGGGTCGCCTTGACGTCCTGCACGACCACGTAACTGACGGTCCACACGGCGTGATTCGTGGCGTTCTGTACCGATGATGGCAAGACCGCCTGCAGCTTTCACTTCCGGACTCAGCTTGATGTCGGTACCACGGCCGGCCATATTGGTAGCGATGGTTACAGCACATTTCAAACCGGCAGTAGCCACAATATCCGCTTCCTTCTGATGCAGTTTGGCATTCAATACACTATGTTCAATCTTACGCATGGTAAGCATTTTGCTCAACATTTCAGAGATTTCAACAGAAGTGGTACCCACCAGTACGGGGCGTCCTGCTGCCACCATTTTTTCTATCTCTTCGATGACTGCTTTATATTTTTCACGTTTTGTCTTGTAAACGCGGTCATTCATGTCATTACGGGCAATGGGGCGGTTAGTCGGAATAACCACTACATCCAGTTTGTAGATGTCCCACAACTCGCCGGCTTCTGTTTCTGCCGTACCGGTCATACCGGATAGTTTGTGGTACATACGGAAATAGTTCTGTAATGTAATGGTGGCAAAAGTCTGGGTGGCAGCTTCTACTTTCACGCCTTCTTTGGCTTCGATGGCTTGGTGCAAACCGTCAGAATAACGACGTCCTTCCATGATACGTCCCGTCTGCTCATCCACAATCTTCACTTGGCCGTCAATTACCACATATTCGTCATCTTTCTCGAACATGGTGTATGCCTTCAACAGTTGGTTGATGGTATGCACACGTTCGCTTTTGATGGCATAGTTGGTCATCAGGGCATCCTTCTTTTCAAGGCGCTGTTCGTCTGTCAGCTCTGTTTCGTTTTCCAAGGCAGAGAGTTGCGCTGTGATATCGGGGAGTACGAAGAAAGTGGGGTCCTCTACATTGCTACTAATCAAGTCTACGCCCTTGTCCGTCAAATCCACGCTGTTCATTTTCTCTTCGATAACGAAGTACAGCGGGTCAGTCACCTCGTGCATGCGCTTGTTGTTCTGCTCCATGTAGATTTCTTCGGTCTTCAGCATACCGGCCTTGATGCCTTGTTCGCTGAGGAACTTGATGAGTGCCTTGTTCTTGGGCAGGCACTTGTGACTGCGGTACAAAGCGAGGAAGCCTTCTTCCTGGTCTTTCTTATCGTTTGATGCAATCAGGCGCTTGGCATCGGCCAGGTATTGGGTAGCCAGTTTTTTCTGAGCTTCTACCAGACGTTCCACTTGCGGGCGGAGCTGTTCGAAGAGTTGGTCATCGCCTTTGGGAACCGGTCCGGAGATAATCAGCGGAGTACGGGCATCATCAATCAATACTGAGTCCACCTCATCGACAATGGCATAATTATGTTGGCGTTGTACCAGGTCTTTGGGGCTGATAGCCATGTTGTCACGCAGGTAGTCGAAACCGAATTCATTGTTTGTAC